>FZPS01000229.1_pt310 | contig 17757 bp, 12 predicted proteins | sample 1817821 | NCBI WGS metagenome assembly FZPS01 (sample SAMEA104158645, study PRJEB21678) | metagenome | place: Germany | collected 2015-04-21
CATTCTGTTCGGTCTCATCGCGATGATCCCAATCATCACGATCCCGGCGGGCGTCGCATCATTCCGGATGGCACTATACGTGCTGTGGCCGTTTGGACGTAAAGTCGTGAAAAAGCCAGGTGCTGGCGTTGGATCCGCCTTGATGAACTTCGTGTGGTTCGTGGTCGCTGGGCTGTGGCTCGCGATCGGGCATATTGCAACCGCGGTGACACTTGCTATCACGATCATTGGTATTCCAATGGCGATCGCGAACCTGAAGCTCATCCCGGTGACCTGCTTCCCGTTCGGTAAGCAGATCGTCGCCTCAGATGGCGGCCCGGGCGTCCTCGCGTAATATCCTCCCGCAAGCACGCGAACGTCGTCTTTCCCAACGTGCGAACGCCCTTTCGGAAAATTCGCGAACGTCGTCCCGGCGAACGCGCCAACGTCGTCCCGGCAAATATGCGAACGTCCTACCGGAAAACGCGAGAACGTCATCCCGCCCAACGTGCGAACGTTCTCCCGGTAAAGGTGCGAACATCTTTCCACCAAACGCGCGATCGAATCCGGGTCTATTAATCCAGGCCGTCTGAATCTAGGCCGTTTGAATTGAGGTCTTCACCGGCATGTGCGTTGATAACGATCGTTCAATCGACCCCGCGCCTGCTCTCAGCCGCATCCAGTTTTCAGCGTGGCCCTACGTCTAGCAAGCGCCAGACCAGTTGGTCTTCCGTTGCCGAAGCCTGCATATCGACCAGGACCAGGAATCGCCAGTCGCCGTCACCGAGTTCATCTTCCATCGTGTAGGTAACTAGCAAACCGGCGGGCTTGGTGTCCTCGGCGGCACCGTCATCGCTCGCGGCCAACAAATCTGCATTCGCTTCGATCAGACGGTCTGAAACGCCAGCAGCAGCTAGGTCCTCCGCTTGCACATTCGCCACCCACGCATATCGCGTCTTCGACCGCGCCTCTGGGCCTGCACCCACCCAGTCGTACTCCGCGTAAAACCTGTCCAGCGTGTTATCCCACCTCGCAGCCGACCATTCCTCCAAGCCGTCCGTGTCGTGGAAATCCACCAGTGCATTTAGATCGTCGAGGGCGAAGCGATCCACGCGTTCAAAAATCGCGTTGCGTATCAGTTGGTGGAAGTAGTGCTGGTTCGCGGTAATGGATACGTTTCCGTCTTCATCCGCGCCAAACGCGCGTTCCTCACGTCGCCCGCTTTCCTCGGGATCTTTAGGCGCGCCGGTCTCGGGATGAGACATGGCTTCCCACTCATCCAACAGCGATGAGTCAACTGTTCGAATCAGGTCCGCCAGCCAGTCAATGATTTCGTCGATTTCTTCAGTGCGTAAAGAATCGGGGATGATCTGGCGCAACGCCCGATATGCATCCGTAAGATAGCGCAGAATCACGCCCTCCGAACGGGCGACGTCGTACCTGGACACGAGCTCCGAAAACGTCATCGCGTTCTCAACCATCAGGCGCACAACTGACTTCGGAGACAGCTCGTGCGAACCCACCCACGGGTTTGTCTGCTCAAACGTTTTAAATGCTGGCTCTAAGAGGTCTTCTAGCGGCATGGGCCAAGTGACTTCCACCAGACGTTCCATGCGCTCTGCATATGCGATACCCGCAGCTTTCATGGCGGCGACGGCCTCGTCTCTCGCTTCACGTTGCTGAGCAAACAGTAGGGGACGGGGATCTTCCAACACGGCTTCAACCACCGAAACTGCGTCCAGAGCAAACGACTCCGACTCCGGATCCAGTAATTCCAACGCGGCCAACGCAAAAGGTGACAGCGGCTGGTTCAGCGCAAAATCATCGGGCAAATCACGAACGAGTTGCAACCGGTCAACACCGCGGCCAGCAGCGTCCTCGGAAGACAATTTGTCAATCACGCCCGCCTGGCGAAGGGACGTGTAAATCTGTCCCAAGCGACGCAGGTGCGGATTCGACTCGTAGTCAGGATCGTGATTATCCGTAGCCAGTCGCAAAAGATGTTCCGTCGGACTGTGCGGATTCGCGAGGACGTTCAAAACCATCGCGTGGGTGATCTCAAATTGAGAACGAAGGGCCTCCGGTCGCGCGGTTTCAAGGCGCTCAAACGTGGATTCTGTCCAGCCGATGCGCCCCTCTTCAAGCTTCTTGCGGACGATCTTCTTCCGCTTCTTCGGTTCGTCTCCGGCGCGAAGCTCCATCTGATGGTTCTCAATGACGTGTTCAGGGGCCTGCACAACGACCCAGCCGACCTCATCAAAGCCGGCGCGGCCTGCACGCCCTGCGATTTGGTGGAACTCTCGAGCGGTAAGGTGGCGCTCGCGGCGACCGTCGAACTTCACCAGCGAGGTCATCAAAACTGTCGTGATCGGAACGTTGATTCCCACGCCCAACGTGTCGGTTCCACAAATTACGGCCAGCAGACCGCGCTGGGTTAGGCGCTCAACCAGGCGACGATAGCGCGGTAGCATTCCTGCGTGGTGGACACCAACACCCTGGTGAAGGAGCCTGCGCAGGATCTGCCCAAATCCCTTTCCGAACCGGAAGTCCTCGGTTGCGGCCTTAATCTTTTCTTTGTGTCGCTTTGAAATTAGATCCGGTGTCGCCAGGTTGTGAGCCGTTTGCATAGCGGCCTTCTGACCAAAGTGGACTACGTAGATCGGGTACTTCCCGGACTCAATGAGCTCCGAAACCGCGTTAGCAAGGGGTAGTAGCGTGTACGCCATCTCGAGGGGAACGGGACGCTTGGCGTCGTCAACAACTGAAACGTCGCGACCCGTGCGATTCTCAATATCTTTTACAAAGAAAGAAACGTCACCAAGGGTTGCGGACATGAGGACAAACTGCGGTTTGGTGAGCTCTAGTAGCGGAGTCTGCCACGCCCAACCGCGCTGAGGATCGCCGTAGAAATGGAACTCGTCCATGATGACCATGTCAGCGTCCAAATCCGCGCCCTCACGCAAGGATTGGTTTGCCAATATTTCCGCAGTGCAGCAAATGATTGGCGCGTCCGCGTTCACCGAAGCGTCGCCGGTGACCATGCCGACATTCTCAGAGCCAAAGAGGGCGACCAGGTCAAAAAATTTCTCCGATACCAGCGCCTTCAATGGAGCGGTGTAGTAAGAACGCCCTCCACGCGCCAGGGAAATAATGTGACCCGCAAGCGCGATCATCGACTTTCCCGATCCCGTCGGAGTAGCTGCAATCACGTGGTTGCCACCAAGTAACTCAATGAAAGCTTCGTCCTGATGCGGATACAAAGGACGCCCTCCATCCGCCGCCCATCCTGTAAACGCTTCGTACAGGGCATCGGCGTCGTCAAGTTTGCCGGCGTCTTCAAGGTCGTCAAGGATTTCATTGAGTACTGGGCTCATGCCTCGATTGTCTCAAATACCTAGGACAGTATGGAAAACACCACATCTGGACCTGGAGAGCGTGGTCTGACTGACCTTGAAAACGTTTGAATAGTGCAGAAACGTCCGGTGTCTATTTAACTATGTGGACACTTTTCACTTTCTGTTCAAAAGATTCTACAATCTGTTCATACCCCTTAAATCTCATCAAACATGTTAGGGAACACGATGGTAAACGCGTCGGTCGGACAAGCGCTTGAAAATGCGCTGATGTGGTCCGTGGACATGCTGTACTCCTGGGTGCTCGTTTTCTTACTCATCGGAGTTGGCATTGGACTAACCGTGTATCTGGGATTCCCCCAGATCAAGAACGCAAAAGATATATTCACATCCATCTCAGGTTCACGTACAAAGGCGCTCCAGGGAGTTACCTCATTCCAAGCATTTGCAGTCGGAATCGGAACCCGAGTCGGCATTGGAAATATTGGCGGCGTGGCACTAGCCCTGATCATGGGCGGCCCGGGCGCAATTTTTTGGATGTGGATTATCGCCCTGATCGGTATGGCAACGTCGTTCGTTGAATCCGTACTGGCCCAGGTTTTCAAGGAAAAGCACTGGGACGGAGCGTTCCGCGGCGGCCCCGCCTACTACATGTCTAAGGGCCTGGGGTGGAAGATTCCCGGCATTATTTTCGCGCTGATAGCAATTGTTGCCTCGGGACTTGCCGTCCCAATGGTTCAGATCAACACCGTCGCATCCACGTTTGAAGCAAACCACGGCATTTCGCCGATGTCGACAATGATCTTCATCATCTTGCTACTCGCCCCCGTCATCCTGGGCGGAATCAAGTCCGTAGCACGCGCCTCGGAGTACCTGGCTCCCATCATGGCGTCCGTCTACATCCTGATCACAATCATTGTGATCGTCGCCAACCCCGTGGAAGCGTGGCAGTCCCTGGTCTGGATCATCAAGTCTGCATTCGGGCTGGATCCCGTCGTCGGCGGTATTACGGGCGGACTTTTCGTTGCGTTGGTAAATGGCGCACGTCGTGGCCTTTTTTCGAACGAGGCCGGTCTTGGCACCACGCCACACGCAGCAGGTTCCGCGACGGTGGCACACCCCGCGCAGCAGGGCTTCATTCAGGCATTCGGTGTTTTCATTGACACGATCATCGTGTGTACGGCAACCGCGCTGCTGATTTTGATTGGCGGCCTGTACGAGCCTGGTATGGCACCTGATCTCGCTGGCTCGCTGACCGCTCAGTCGGTTACCGCGGAGTTTGGTGACTGGATGGCACTTCCGATGTCACTGATCGTGTTCATCTTCGGTTACACCTCCGCATACGGTGCCTACTCTTACGGTCAGTCCGCGCTCGATCACCTGACGCGCAACAAGTACGTTTCCTTCACCTTCCGCGTGATTGCGGTTGTAGTTGCCGGCCTGGGTGCGATTGTCAAGCTTCCAGTTGCTTGGGCACTTTCCGACTTCCTGCTGGGACTTGGCGCCCTCATTAACCTGGTTGCGCTACTGTTCCTGGTCAAGTGGGTTCGCGTCGTACTGAAGGACTGGAACGAAGTACACAAGCCAGGGTCAGATTTCAGCTTCAAGGTTGAAAAGTACCCCGAGCTTGCAAAGAAGGTTGAAAAGGACATCTGGGTTTAGGCTATTGTCCAACCTTGGTGTCAAGAATGTCCGACCTCGATAGCAGATGAGGCCGCGGACCAAAAGTGGCGAGGGCCGCTCCACCTGGGGCGGCCCTTTAGCCTAGTAGTTCGGATTTTACCAGGTCTTAATTAGAATCACGATCAGCGCGGCCAGAGTGCCGAGGCCGACCACGATGTATCCAAGGTTGAACAAGGCGCTAAGTGTCATATTCATAATTTAGTTAAAATCAAAGGCGTATCGACTAGTTCTAGGAGATCTAATGCGTGTAGCTCGTTTCACTGTTGGAGCCGCCCCAAAGTACGGCGTAATCGCAGAGGGCACCGATCATATTGAAGGTTTGAAGGGTGATCCGCTCTTCCAGGGTGTGGAGCCAACCGGTGAGGTTTTCAAGCTCGACGAGGTTCGCCTGCTCAGCCCCGTTATTCCGCGCTCCAAGGTTGTTGCGGTAGCGAAGAACTATCACGCTCACGCCTCCGAAATGGGTGGGGAAGTACCGAACCACCCGAACATTTTCTTTAAGCCCAACACGGCTGTAATCGGTCCCGATGATCCGATCGTTTTGCCCCCGTGGTCTGAAGAAATCCACTATGAAGCCGAACTTGCAGTCGTGATCCGCACCCTGTGCCGCAACGTTCCCGCCGAAGACGCTAAGGACTACATTTTCGGATACACGGTCGCCAACGACGTTTCCGCCCGCGACGCGCAGCGAAATGACGGTCAGTGGGCGCGCGCAAAGGGCTTTGACACATCCTGCCCGCTGGGTCCGTGGATGACGGTGGACCCCGAACTCGACATTGACAACCTCGAAATCAGAACCGAGGTCAACGGCAAGGTTGTCCAGCAGGGCAACACGCGCGACATGGTGTTCGACGTGCCATTCCTCATCGAATACATCTCCTCCGCCATGACCCTACTTCCCGGCGACGTCATCCTGACGGGCACTCCCGCCGGCGTTGGCCCCATCGAAGCGGGCGATCGCGTTGAATGCAGCGTCGAAGGAATCGGCGCGCTCGGCAACCACGTTGTCCGCCGGTAAGGTAGCGTCGATTTAACTTTGGTTTCCTTCCTCGAGGCCTACTCAAACTCAACCCTTCCCATCACCGCCGTCACCGGCGAAATAACTGACTCCGTCAAAGCCGGACGCCGCTTCGTCCTTTCCGCGTCGCCCGGCTCGGGAAAGACGACTTTGGTTCCATTACTAATTCGTCATTTGATGGACGAGGGCGGAGCTCGCGGACGCATCATCGTTGCGCAACCACGCCGGGTGGCCGTCAGATCAGCGGCGCGTTACGTGGCGTCTCTGGTAGGGGAGAAGCCTGGTGGGCGCATTGGCTGGACCATGCGCGGGGACCGCACCATCAGTAGCGAAACCCGCATTGAGTTCACCACGACGGGAACTCTACTGCGCAGGCTCCTTGGCGATCCCGACCTAGCGGGTGTTGATGCACTAATCCTCGATGAGGTCCACGAACGTCACCTAGATTCGGACCTCGCGCTAGCTTTTGCCTTAGATATCGCGGATTTGCGTGATGATCTGCTGCTTGCAGTCATGTCCGCAACAGCTGACAATGAGCGTTTCCACAAGCTCCTGTCGAGCTCTGCACCCACAGATACCATCGTCGCGGAGGGGAAACCGTACCCACTGGATGTAGTGTGGTCACCGATTTCAGGGCCAGCCCTGGACCAACGAGGTGCGAGCAGCGCCCTCATAAATCATTTGTCCACAACTGCAAAAGTTGCCTTTCATGCACACGGTTCGACGCTGGTATTCGCGCCGTCGATTCGAGACGTGGAGACTGTTGCCAGCAACGTGCGGGCGGCGGGTATTCCGGCGTATCCCTTGCATGGCGGGTTGGCGTCTGCGCAGCAGGATGAGGCTTTGGACGCTCGAGAGGAGCGCGTGATCGTGACGACCGGCATCGCGGAGACGTCGCTGACGGTTCCGGGCGTTAACTGCGTGGTCGATTCCGGGTTGTCGCGGGCGCCGCGTTTTGACGTGAGTCGTGAGGCGACCGAGCTGGTGACTGTGCGCGAGTCGCGGTCTTCCGCGGTGCAGCGGGCGGGACGTGCGCATCGAACTGGGCCGGGTACGGTGTATCGGTGCTATTCGCAGACGGATTTTGCGCGGATGATGAGATTTGCGGCGCCAGAGATGGACTCCGCTGATTTGACGGAGGCGGCCCTGTTGGCGCACGCGTGGAGCGCGCCGGCAGAGCTTCGCCTTCCGACCGATTTTCCCGCGGCGGCCTTAGGGCGCGCGGAAGATACGCTCGCGAACTTGGGTGCGCTGGCCGTGCTGGACTCGGCTGGTGCGGATTCTGGCGAACGAATCGCGGAAATCACCGATGGTGGCAAGGTCCTGGCGCGCGTTCCCGCGGATCCGCGGATGGCTCACGCGCTCCTGCTGGCATCGTCCTGGAGCGACAATGTCCAAGAAGTCGCCAAGATCGTCGCGGTCGTTTCGGGGGATGAACGCATCGCAGGTGCCGATATTACGAGGGCGCTGCAGCGTGCCCCAAAACGAGAGGTCGCCCGATTCGCCGGTATCGCGCAGCGGTTCATGGACGAGTACGCCCAGACTTTTGAAGCACCCGGCAAGAAGGTGGCTCGGGCGGACCTGCCCGGAGTGACGATTGGATTGGCGTTCCCTGGGCGAATAGCGAAGCGGCGGTCAAAGCAAAACAATGACCGTTTCATCCAGTTCCTGTCCGCGCAGGGATCCGGCCTGACAGTGGAAGCATCTTCGCCGCTGTCTTCTGACCCGTGGATTGCAGCCTCTGAAATTCAAACTATTGGAGGCATCACGCACGTTCGCGCCGGCGCGCCCGTTAACCCCGAGTGGGCTGAATGGATTGGCGCGGCAATGATAACGAGCGTTCCAAACGTCGTCATTCAAAACGGACGCTTGCGCGCATCGGTGCGAAAACAACTGGGAGCGATTCCGCTGAAGTCAAAACAGGTGCAGGTTCCGATGGAACAGGCGCGCGTCGTTCTTGCGCAGGCCGTGCGCGATAGGGGATTGGGACTGTTCAGGCTCAGTCGGAATGCGGAGGAGCTCGTCCGCAAGGCGCGTTACATTTCCAGTCGTGATGAATCCTGGCCAGAACTTAGCAACGACGAACTTGCTGACCACATTGACGAACTCATTGGTGGCGACTGGCAGAAGCTACTCAAGGGCGCAACGCTGTCCGAGGTTGATGTTACGACCGGCCTCAAGACGATAATTGGGTGGGACAAAGTGGCACAGTTGGATTCGCTGATTCCGGATTCGATTGAACTGCCATCGGGTAATCGTGCGCGCGTCGTGTTCGACCCCGAACGAGGCCCCACAGTCAGGGTGAAACTGCAGGAGTGTTTCGGCTTCAGAAAAGTCCCGGATGTGCTTGGAGAACCGCTCACGTTTGAGTTACTTTCGCCCGCTGGCCGTCCGCTTGCAATCACTGCTGACCTGGAAAACTTCTTCAACGAGAGCTACCAGGATGTGCGCGCGGAAATGCGCGGTCGCTACCCGAAGCATCCGTGGCCGGACGATCCCTGGACCGCGCCCGCAACCAACCGCACGAAACGACGTAGCTAGAACGCGGAAGGACCCAACCAGCCCCGCGCCGGATCCGTAGCCGCAACTATCGGCGCGTCCTTAGCCCTCGGTACAACCAGCGACGCGTCCTGAGCACTCGGTACAACCAGCCCCGCGCCGGAGTCGTCGGCGCAACCGAAGTCAAGTCCAAGTTTCGCGCGCTAGAGCGCCGCGTTGAGTTCCACCTATCCCGCTAGGTTGATCATGCGCTCGATTGAGCGTTGCACGACGTCTCGCGAAGACGCGAAGTTGAAGCGAACAAACTTTTCATAGCCCTTACCAAGGGTCGCGCCGGCATTCATGCGCACGTCTGCCTTCTTGAGGAACTCCTCGGCTGGATCTTCGACTCCAAGTGCGGCGGCGTCGATCCAACCAAGGTAGGTACCTTCAGGTTTGCTCCAGTTCAAAGCGGAATCCGCCAGCAGAGAGTCGATCAGGTCTACATTGCCGCGCAGGTATTCATTTAAGTCGGCGAGCCATTCATCGCCCGACTCGAACGCTACCGAAGCGCCTAGCGCGCCCAGCGGGGCGGCGTGATTCAACCACCGTGAAACTGGTTCAAAACGCTTGGTCATCTCACCGGTCGTGATCATCTGCGCGCAGTGCAACCCCGCCAAGTTAAACCCCTTGGAAGCAGCAATCGCTGTAACTGTGTGGTTTGCAAATTCCGGATCCAAGCTCACGTAAGGGGTATGCGCAGACGGGTCTGCCAGGGGAGCGTGAATTTCATCGTTAAACACCAGCAGGTCGTGACGAACCGCAATGTCGCCCACGCGGCGCAGCTCATGTTCAGTCAGCACTCGACCCGTCGGGTTCCACGGGTTACACAGCACAAATAGGTCGGCGTCAGCCGCTGCGGCCTCGATGCCCTCGTAGTCGAGGCGCCAAACTCCGTCCTCGTCAATCAATGACGGGACTTGCACGACTTTGTGACCGTACATGCTCGGCAGGAAAAGGAACGGCATGTATGCGGGCGTTGGGACGATGACCGTGGAGCCGGGCTTCAACATATGTCCCAACATCGCGCGCAGTCCGTCAAGAACTGAGGACGCTAGTTGCACGGTGTCAGGCTCGATTTTCCAACCGAAACGGCGCTGCACCATGCTCGCGGTCGCGACGCGCGTGCGTTCATCCAACCAGCGCGGCATGTAGCCCAGAAAACCGTCGCTCAAGGCCTTGTGAAGCGCTTCTTCGATTGCGGGAGCAGTGCCGAAATCCATCTCCGCGACCCAGTGGCCAGAGGCGGCCTCGTCCTCCCACTTGAGTAGGCGGCGTGACCGCATCGTTTCCTCTGAGGATCCGTCGAACTGTGACAAGGTGAGCTCCTTTCGGTAACGACTCCACCTTAAACCCCGCGGGCTTTGCCGGCACGTCAGTTGTGATGCTGTGGTTGCCGAATCTAGCGGTGTCCGAGCAGTGGGGTAGAATCGGGAACATCATGGATACAGTTAATGGCGGCAAGGTCCGCGTTCGTTTTTGCCCATCTCCAACTGGCACTCCTCACGTAGGAATGGTGCGCACATGCCTGTTTAACTGGGCGTGGGCACGTCACGTTGGGGGAACTTTCGTTTTCCGCATTGAAGACACCGATGCGCGTCGCGACTCCGAGGAATCCTTCGATCAAATCATCGATTCCCTGCAGTGGCTTGGCTTGGATTGGGATGAGGGCGTCCTAAAGGGCGGCCCGCATGAACCGTACCGCCAGTCCCAGCGCATGGATATTTACGAGGACGTGGCTCGCAAGCTCCTGGAGGCAGGTTACGCGTACGAGTCTTTCTCAACCCCGGAGGAAATCGAGGAACGCCACCGCGCCGCTGGCCGTGACCCGAAGCTGGGTTATGACGGCTACGACCGTAACCTTACGGAGGAGCAGAAGGCTGCTTTCCGCGAGGAGGGCCGCAAGCCGGTCCTGCGCATGAAGATGCCGGATGAAGACATTACTTTCACTGACCTTATTCGCGGAGAAATCACGTTTAAGGCCGGCTCGATTCCGGACTACGTGATTGTGCGTGGAAACGGGGACCCGCTGTACACGCTCGTGAACCCGGTTGATGACGCCCTCATGGACATCACGCACGTCTTGCGTGGCGAGGACCTACTGTCCTCAACTCCGCGCCAGATCGTCCTGTGGAGGGCCCTGGTAGAGCTAGGCATCGCTCAGCAGATGCCCGAGTTTGGTCACCTGCCCTACGTCATGGGGGAGGGCAACAAGAAGCTGTCCAAGCGTGATCCCGAATCGAACCTGCTACTGCACCGCGAACACGGCATGATCCCAGAGGGTCTGCTGAACTACCTGGCCCTGCTGGGCTGGGCGATCAGCCCCGACGAGGATATTTTTACCGCGGAAGAAATGATCAAGGCGTTCGACATTCACGACGTCAACCCGAACCCGGCACGTTTCGACATCAAAAAGGCCACGGCAATCAACGCCGACCACATCCGCATGCTCGATCCCGCAGACTTTAAACAGCGCATTGTCCCGTTCCTGCACAGGGATAGTTACGTCTCCGCTGAGAAGTTCGACGACCTGAATGATCGTGAAAAGGAAATCATCGAGGCCGGCGCCCCGCTGATCCAGACGCGAATCCGCCTGCTCGGTGAAGCCGGTAACATGCTTGGCCCGTTCTTCGTTGAAGCGGAAGACCTCGAGTTTGAAGAGAAGGCAGTCGGTCGTCTCAAGGAGAACGCTCCTGAGGTACTTGACGCCGGCATTGAGGTGATCGAAGGCCTCGATAACTTCACGACAGAAGCCCTGGAACAGGCTCTGCGTGGTCGGATAGTTGAGGAAATGGAGATCAAGCCTCGACTCGCGTTTGGGCCTCTACGCACGGCCATTTCCGGCCGTCAGGTTTCCCCACCACTGTTTGAGTCAATGGAGATCCTGGGCCGCGAGGAGACCCTCAAGCGCCTGCGTAACCTAAAGGAAAAGATCGCGCAGTAATCTGCCGCGTCTTTCCCGTTTGCATGGGGAACAAACTCCAGAACACAACGTGCTGGAGCAAGTTTCCTAAGGGTCAAAATCGTTGACGTGAAGTAAACCACGCGCGAATAATTTTGAAACGGGGCCACCTGTCAGGTAAAGTTTTTCATCGGTGCTTCGGCCAGGAAGTTCCACTGATTTATCGGTGAATTCGACCGGCGGAGGCTCCCGTACCTTGGGGTATGGTGTAATTGGCAGCACGAGTGATTCTGGTTCATTTAGTCTAGGTTCGAGTCCTGGTACCCCAGCGAAACACATTGGCAAGCGTGGACTTGCCTGAGTTTCTTTCGCGATATTTCGCATCCTAGCCCCCATCGTCTAGCGGCCTAGGACACCGCCCTCTCACGGCGGCGACACCGGTTCAAATCCGGTTGGGGGTACAGGTTCGGAAAACCTTCGAACCAAACGTAGCGGGCCAGACCAACAGGTCATTTCCGTTACGCCTAGCCCCCATCGTCTAGCGGCCTAGGACACCGCCCTCTCACGGCGGCGACACCGGTTCAAATCCGGTTGGGGGTACAACTCCACAAAAGAAAGCGCACCTGAGAAATCAGGTGCTTTTGTTCTCTGTTGCCCGCTCTAGTTGCGCGAACGTCGGTACAGATCCAGATACGTATCCAGCCCCAGCGTCCACGTGTGCGTGATTCGATTTTCGAGGGCGTTGCTTCGCAGAGCGCTTAGCCTTTCGGGATGCTGGCTAAGCATTGCAAGTGCCGCGGCCATCTCATCGTCACTTCCGACTTGAAGCCCGTCGAATCCGTGGGTGATGAACTCTTCTACGCCAGATCCGCTGCGGTAAATCACGGGCAAGCCGCATGCTCGGGCTTCCAGAGCAGCGATGCCGAACGCTTCCTTAACGACTGGGGAAACAAACACGTCCGCAGAAGCGTACGCATCCGCCAAGACATCTGGCTTCACCTTCCCCTTCAAAACCAAAGGAGCGCCTGCGCGAATGAGCCTTTCAAGCCGCCCCCGCTCGGGGCCATCCCCGAAAACAGAAATCTGCAGGTTCGCTCCGTGGTCGGAAGCCTTCGAACTCAGTTTTGCCAGTGGGACGACCCTCTTGCGAGGAGCCAACCTTGTCGCAGTAACAACCCGAAGTGGACGGGTGCCAGCCCCGTCCTCGGTGGTCGATCCGTCCGCTAATTCAGAGTTAGTGCTGCGTTGGGATGATCCGTTGAGCCCAGCCCCGCCCTCGGAAATGAAATTGGAAAGGGCGCGTTTGCGGCTGGTGTTCCACGGTTCGTCTTCGATGAGGTTTGGTAGTACGCCGACGTGAACGCTACCGCGGGCGGATTCTTCAACTGCGCGCGCCGCCGCGGACGACACGGCGGTCAGGGTGATGCCTGCTTGGACCCACTTGCGCAGTGGGTTGGCGAATCCGTACCACCAGGTCGCGTCGATCAGGTGGGAATGCCACGTAACAATGGCTGGAATTCCGCGGTCAACGCACGCGTCAATCGCAAGGCGCGCAAACGGCGACACGATTCCCGAATGAATATGGACGACGTCAAAATCGGGAAGGTCGCGGCGCAAAACGGGCGCCGCATACGGATTTACAGGCAGGTCAAACGGGATTCGCGCGGTTAGTCTGCGCACGAGGACGGGGCCGTCCCACTCCGTGTGGTCGCCGCGTTGATCTCCGGAGGGAGTTGCGGTAATGACGGTGACGTCATGGCCGGCTCGGCTAAGAGCCTGCCCCAGGTTGCGGACCTGGGTTTCTATACCGCCAACGCGGGGAGGATACGGATCGGATACGAGCGCGATGCGCAAAGGTGCCTCCTGGCGGAGTTTGTGGACTACAGGCCCATTTCTTCTGCGCGACGCAGGAACTCAGACAGTCGGTTAGCTGCCGCAACGACGGACGGGCCGTGCTGGCGGCCGGGTTGGCGACCCATGCGCTCGACCGGACCGGAGATTGAAACGGCGGCCAGGACTTTTCCTCCCGGTCCGCGAACGGGAGCGGAAACAGAGGCGACGCCGATTTCGCGTTCAGACACGGACTGTGCCCAGCCGCGACGGCGAACCGCGGACAGCATAGTCGCGTTGAAGGACGCTCCGTACAGGCCGCGGTGTAGGCGGTCGGGCTCTTCCCAGGCAAGCAGGACCTGGGCGGCAGAGCCGGCCTTCATGGAAAGTGTTGCGCCAACGGGAATGGAATCTCGCAGGCCCATCTGCCGTTCAGCGGCGGCAACGCAAATGCGCTGATCGCCCTGACGGCGATACAGCTGGGTGGATTCCTTCGTGTGATCGCGCAAAGCCACCAAGACGGGGGTAGCTGATGCGAGTAGGCGATCTTCGCCGGCAGCGGAAGCTAGCTCGGAAAGTCGAGGGCCCAAAATAAAACGGCCCTGCATGTCGCGCGCCACGAAACGGTGGAACTCAAGCGCAACTGCAAGGCGATGCGCGGTGGGGCGAGCCAGATGTGTGGTCGCGACCAACTGCGCCAAGGTCGCTGGTCCAGCTTCAAGAGCGGACAGCACTAGGGATGCTTTGTCTAATACACCTACGCCACTAGTGGCTTTTTTCTCGTCCATGTCATGATATTGCCATCTCAATCGATGAGATGGCAAGTCGCAACATTGAAAAACCGGGTTGTCTGTAAGCAATGTCCCATTGTTTTTGGGACGTCGCCCACAAAATTGCAGGAAAGGAGAATGCGATGGGCAAGACCATGGCAGAAAAAGTTTGGTCCGACCACATTGTTAAAGCAGGAGAAGCAGGTTCTCCGGACCTCCTATATATTGACCTGCACTTGGTTCATGAGGTAACCAGCCCCCAGGCTTTCGAGGGCCTGCGGCTTGCCGGGCGCAAGGTTCGCCGCCCCGACCTCACCATCGCAGTCGAAGACCACAACGTTCCGACCGTGAACATCGACCTTCCTATCGTGGATCTAACTTCGAGGACGCAGATAAACACTCTTCGTACAAATACTGAAGAATTTGGTGTGCGCCTGCATCCACTGGGCGATTCCGAGCAGGGCATCGTCCACGTAGTCGGCCCACAGCTGGGACTGACGCAGCCGGGTATGACAGTTGTTTGCGGAGACAGCCACACTTCAACGCACGGCGCTTTCGGCGCAATCGCCTTTGGAATCGGCACGTCCGAAGTTGAGCACGTACTTGCAACCCAGACGCTTCCACTGAAGCCATTCAAAACAATGGCGATCACGGTGAACGGTTCCCTTCCCGAGGGCTCCACCGCAAAAGACATCATCCTGGCAGTCATCGCGAAGATCGGTACCGGCGGCGGTCAGGGCTACATCCTGGAATACCGCGGGCAGGCAATCCGCGAACTTTCCATGGAAGGTCGCATGACGATTTGTAACATGTCGATCGAGGCCGGCGCTCGCGCGGGCATGGTTGCTCCCGATCAAACGACGTTTGACTACATCAAGGGCCGCCCCCACGCCCCTGAAGGCGAGGACTGGGATAAGGCAGTCGAGTACTGGAAGTCTTTGACAACCGATGAAGACGCTGAGTTTGACGCCGAAGTCATCCTGAATGCAGAAGACATTGAACCGTTTGTCACCTGGGGCACCAACCCCGGCCAGGGACTTCCACTGTCTGGTTCAGTACCGAACCCAGAAGATTTCACCGACGATGCAGCCAAACAGGCAGCCGAATCCGCCCTCGAATATATGGATCTAAAACCCGGAACGCCGATGCGCGACATCGCTGTTGACGCAGTGTTCCTAGGATCTTGCACGAACGGGCGGATTGAAGACCTGCGTGCGGCGGCATCAGTTATTAAGGGTAAGAAGCTTGCTGACGGCGTTCGAATGCTGGTTGTTCCCGGTTCGTCGCGGGTGAAGATTCAGGCGGAGGAAGAGGGGCTCGACAAGATTTTCCTCGATTTCGGCGCCGAGTGGCGCAACGCGGGCTGCTCCATGTGCCTAGGAATGAATCCTGACCAACTTTCGCCGGGGGAGCGGTGTGCATCCACTTCCAACCGAAACTTTGAAGGCCGCCAAGGCAAGGGCGGACGAACCCACCTGGTGTCGCCGCTAGTTGCCGCCGCGACTGCGATTACCGGCCGCCTGTCCAGCCCGGCCGATTTGGACTAACGAGTAGCAAAGGAGAAACCGATGGAAAAATTCACCTCACACACTGGCGTCGGTGTGCCCCTGCGCCGCTCGAACGTCGACACCGACCAAATCATTCCCGCCGTCTACCTGAAGCGCATCACGCGCACCGGATTTGACGACGCCCTCTTCGCCTCTTGGCGAAAGGACCCCAACTTCGTCCTAAACCAGGACGCCTACCGAAACGGGTCGATCCTGGTTGCCGGCTCCGACTTCGGCACCGGGTCCTCGCGCGAACACGCCGTCTGGGCGCTTCACGACTACGGCTTCCGCGTCGTCCTGTCACCAAAGTTCGCCGATATTTTCCGTGGAAACGCGGGCAAGCAGGGCTTGGTCGCAGGCGTTATTTCCGAGGACGATGCTCAGACCCTGTGGAAGATTCTGGAAGAGGAACCCGGTACGGAACTGACCGTGAACCTGGAGGACAGGTCAGTTGTATGCGGCTCGTTCCAGACCACCTTCGAGATTGACGACTACACGCGCTGGCGGATTCTGGAGGGGCTCGACGACATTTCCCTAACCCTTCGTGACGCAGACGCAATCGAAGAATTCGAGGAAAATAGGCCCGCCTGGAAGCCGAAGACACTGCCGGCAAAGCAGCTTCCACCGCAGCCTGTGATTTCAGCACGCGAATTCAAGTAGTTGGGCGTGAATCTCGCTAAAAGCTTATTTTGAGGCGCGCTCACTGACAGGCAAAGGGATAGAGTAGGGGCAGGGAAGATCGCTGATCTTCCCTGCCCTATAATTTCTGATTGAAAGGCAACCATGGACTCCATTTTGCGTGTACACGGCGGTAAACCACTTGAGGGTGACATCACCGTGCGGGGTGCAAAGAACTTTGTTCCAAAGGCCATGGTCGCCAGCCTTTTAGGCACGACCCCGTCCAAGCTTCGCAACGTCCCGCTGATTCGCGATGTGGATTTGGTATCGGAGCTACTGGGTCTACACGGCGTCCAAATTAACTTTGACCACGGCGCTGGGGTCCTGGATCTTGACCCCTCAAACGTGGAGACAGCTCACGTAGCTGAAGTGCAGGCGCTCGCGGGATCATCTCGCATTCCTATTCTTTTCTGTGGCCCACTGCTACACCGCCTGGGGGAGGCCTTCATCCCCGACCTGGGTGGTTGCAGGATCGGCGATCGCCCAATTGATATGCACCTGGACGCACTGCGCGCATTTGGTGCACAGGTTGATAAGCAGGACAGCGGTATCCACATCACCGCCCCGAACGGCTTGCATGGAACCAAGATCAATCTGCCGTTCCCCTCGGTTGGCGCTACCGAACAGACGCTCCTAACCGCCGTGATGGCAGAGGGCATTACCGAACTAACCGGTGCCGCAATCGAACCCGAAATCATGGACCTCATCAACGTCCTCCAAAAAATGGGCGCAAACCTGTCGGTAGATACGGATAGGACCATTCGTATTGAGGGCGTTAAGGAGCTGAAGGGATTCACTCATACAGCTCTACCTGACCGTATTGAGGCCGCTTCGTGGGCTTCAGCAGCGCTGGCAACCCACGGTGACATCTACGTTCGTGGTGCGCACCAGCCTGACATGACGACCTTCTTGAACACTTTCCGCAAGGTTGGTGGACAGTTTGAGATCGACGACAACGGCATTCGCTTCTTCCACCCCGGTGGCGACCTGCAGTCCATCGTGTTGGAAACGAACGTGCATCCGGGCTTTATGACGGACTGGCAGCAGCCGCTCGTTGTGGCCTTAACTCAGGCGAAGGGGCTTTCGATTGTTCACGAGACGGTGTATGAGAACCGTCTTGGATTCACTCGGGCTTTGAACCAGATGGGTTCCCAAATCCAGATTTACCGCGAATGTCTTGGTGGGACACCGTGCCGTTTTGGACAGCGAAACTTCTACCACTCGGCAGTCATTTCTGGCCCCACTCCGCTCCACGGAGCAGAAATCTGGGTGCCGGACCTGCGTGGCGGATTCTCCTACCTGATCGCCGCACTGGCAGCTGAAGGAGAATCTACCGTTCACGGTATTGATGTGATCGCTCGCGGATACGAGCACTTCTTGACGAAGCTCGGCCGACTCGGTGCAAACGTCGAACGAGTCTAGGACCGCAAGCATCATGAGCGTGAAACTGCGTTCGCAT
>FZPS01000080.1_pt77 | contig 17746 bp, 21 predicted proteins | sample 1817821 | NCBI WGS metagenome assembly FZPS01 (sample SAMEA104158645, study PRJEB21678) | metagenome | place: Germany | collected 2015-04-21
CACTTACGGTGGGTATATTTGCGATGGCGGCCTGTGTGGCCGCCATTAAAATTTTGACTATTGCTTCTTGCATTATTGTAATATTTTATATATTTTGGTATACTAATCTAACCCGGGGGTGAGGATTTGAATATCTGGAGAACAATCTGGAACGGACTGGACTGGTCTGTTCTTACAAACATCCTTATTTCCATAATCCCCGCCCTTATTTGCATCACCTTTCACGAGGTATCCCACGGTTTTGTGGCCTACATGCTTGGCGACCCCACCGCAAAGGATGCGGGGCGTTTGACCCTGAATCCCCTCAAGCATTTGGATGTTTTCGGCCTGTTTATGATGGCGGTGTTTAGATTCGGGTGGGCAAAGCCTGTCCCGGTTGATATGTGGCGTTTTAAGAATCCCAAGAGAGGTATGGCTATAACCGCTCTCGCGGGCCCTGTTTCAAACATCATCCTGGCCGCTTTCATGCTTTTAATTCTCGGTTTTGGGTTTATACCCTTAAACAGAGCGGGAACCGCCGGCCGGGTTCTCTTGGAATTGATTGAGATTACCGCTTCTCTGAGCATTTGGCTGGCCGTTTTCAATCTGGTTCCCATCCCGCCCCTGGATGGCTCCAAGGTATTGTTTGCCTTGCTGCCGGACCGCTCCTACTATAGGCTGATGCACCTTGAAAGATACGGCATGATAATCATAGTGATAGTGCTGGTTTCAGGAGTTCTTAGCTTACCTCTGTCAAAAGCAGTGGGCTTTGTCTATAATAAACTGTTTTATATCGCTCAGTGGTCATATGAGCTGGCTTTAAAACTCTTTTAAGGCGGAAAAAATGGAAAATCCCACATTTCATTTGGAAGGCATCATAAAATCAAAGAACGAGATGGAGGACTTTGAAGGACCTCTCAGTCTGATTTTGATGCTGCTCGCAAAAAATAAAATCGAAATAAGAGATATCCGTATTTCCGACATTTTGGATCAGTATCTTGACTACATCTCCAAAATGCAGGAGATGGATCTTGAAGTGGCAAGCGAGTTTGTGCAGATGGCTTCCCATCTGGTATATATTAAAACCCGCTCTCTCCTGACCGGGGAGGAGGAATCGTCGGAACTGGAGCTGCTCATATCCTCTTTGGAGCAACTCAAATGCAGGGACGCCTACGCCGGCATCAGGGCGGTTATTCCTGAATTTGCCCGCGCGGCCGAACATGGCCTTCTGCTCTTTTCCAAGCGGCCTGAGCCCATGCCCCGTTATGGGGAGTACAGCTACAGGCACGACTGCATTGAGCTGCTCATGGCCATGGCCGCCGTTTCCGCCAGGCACTACCATATGCCTGAGCCGGTAATATCGGACAGGATTATACCCCGCCCTATTATATACGGCGTGCGCCGTAGGAGCGCTCAGCTTCTGGAAATGCTCCGCAGCGGCCCCATTCCCCTTAGTGAAATCTTTCAAATGAGCAAAAGCCGTTCGGAGCTTGTGGCCACTGTTATTTCCGTGCTGGAGCTCTGCAGCATGGGCAACCTCCGAATCGGCGGCGACGGCGACAAGCTGATTGTCAGCTTCGTGGGCGGCGACACGGAAAGCATTCTTGAGTCTATATCGGATGGAGGATAATTAATGAGTTTCTGCGAAACAGAATCCGCCCTGGAAGCCATCCTCTTTGCGGCGGGGGACCCGGTTCCTGCCGAGAGAATTGCGCTTGTCCTCGGTATAGAAAAGGAAACCGTCTTGGAATGCGCCGGCAGCCTTGCCGACTATTACAGTTCCGGGGGACGCGGGATACGGCTGGTGCGCCTGGGGGACTCCCTTCAGCTTTGCAGCGCCCCGGAGCATGCACAAAAAATAACCAGGGTAATGGAGCAGCGCAATCCCCCGAAGCTCTCACAGCCCGCGCTGGAAGTTCTCGCCACCGTTGCGTATTTTCAGCCGGTAACTCGGGCATACATAGATCAGGTCAGGGGAGTCGACAGTTCCTACACAGTGAGCGTTCTTTTGGAGCGCGGGCTCATTGAACCCTGCGGACGGCTTGACGCTCCCGGCAGGCCCACCATTTATAGGACAAGCGATGCTTTTCTCCGGACTATGGGGATTTCCAGCCTTAGCGAGCTGCCCCCTCTGCCGGATTTGACTACGGAAGAGGGGATCAGGCAGCTCCAGGCGGCTATTGAGGCTCTAAAAAACGAAGAAAATGCCCAAATGTCCATAACGGAGTAATACACGTTGCAGGGAAGGGGGAGATGATTTGCTCATATTCTTAATCATTGTGATAGTGCTTGCTGTCATCCTCCTTATACCTGTGGGTGTGGATGGGGGATATGAACAGAACAGTTTTGAACTGTCCGCCGGATTTGGACCTTTCAGGCTGCGGATTCTTCCCAAAACGGAAAAGCCCAAAAAGGCCCGCAGGAAGAAAATTCCCGCAGAAGAAGAGCCCGATGTTGAGAAAAAGCCTCCCAGCTGGGACGAAATCCTTTCACTGGTGAAGCTGGGGGTTAAGGCCCTGAAAAGGTTCCGGCGCAGGTTGAGCATAGACTTTTTTGCGCTGCACTATACTGCCGCAGCTTCCGATCCCTTTAAGGCTGCTCTGCAGTACGGCAAGGTCTCGGCTGCCGTCGGCACTTTATTGCCTCTTTTAGAGGAGGCCGTAAATATCAGGGAGCGGGACGTCGATATTAATGTCAGTTTTAAGCAGGAAAGGCCGGAAGCTTACCTGCATCTGATAGCCACTCTGCAGATTTGGGAAATACTGTATATAGGGCTTGCCTTTGGGGCAGAGTACCTTATTATGAAGTACAAAATACGCCGAGAAATTCGGGAGACAGAAAGGAAGACTGAGAATGGACAAGCATCCGATCAGCGACTTAATGGAAGTTACCATGGCCAAAATCAGGGAGATGGTGGACGTAAACACCATCGTAGGGGAGCCCATAACAACGCCTGACGGCATTACCCTTGTGCCGGTCTCCAAGGTCACCTTTGGCTTTGCCTCTGGCGGCAGTGATTTACCTTTAAAGGAAAAGGGCGGCTTCGGTGGTGGTAACGGCGCCGGTATTAAAATCGAGCCTGTCAGCTTCATCGTCATCAGGGGAGACAGCGTGCGCATGCTAAATGTAGCTCCTCCCGCAAGCACCACTGTGGACAGACTTGTGGAACTGATTCCCGAAGTTATCGACAGGGTTGATGACTACCTGAAAAAGCGCAAGGCAGAGCGAGAATAATATCCAAAAAGCATAAATTTACCCATCCTTGTCAATAATAAGCACTGCCCAATTTTATGGAGGGTGGTGCTTATTTATGAAAAAGCTGATAGCAACATTATTATTTTTGGTTATGGTCTCAGGGTTTTTCCCCTATACCACAGCTGCGGCCGTACCTGCCAACTCTGCTTCGTCTGTTATACTTTTTCACCCGGATTCGGAAACCGTGCTGTATGAACAAAACGCGGATGAAAGGTCTCTTGTTGCCAGCACAACGAAGATTATGACCGCTCTTTTGGTGCTGGAGCACTGTGATCTGGGGGAAAAGGTGACGGTGGAACCTGAACATACGCTGGTTGAAGGCTCCTCAATGTATCTTAAGGCCGGGGAGGAGTATACCGTTTGCGACCTGCTCCATGGTCTTATGCTGGCATCCGGCAACGATGCCGCCCTTGCCTTGGCCTGCCATGTTGGCGGCTCCGTGGAGGGTTTTGCAAGGCTTATGAATCAAAAGGCGGAGGAACTGGGCCTTCAAAACTCCTCTTTTGAAAATCCGCACGGCCTGGATGGAAAAAACCACTATTCCAGCGCAAGGGATTTGGCTATAATTACCGCGGCGGCAATGGAAGACGAAACTTTCTGCAAGATTGTCTCCACCCGCTCATATACCGTGGGCGAATTGACCTACTATAATAACAACAAGCTGCTGCGGGATTATGAGGGGGCCATAGGAGTTAAGACAGGCTATACAATGAAGGCGGGCCGTAGCCTGGTGTCCGCGGCAGAGCGAAACGGCATGAGGCTTATATGTGTCACGCTAAACGACCCGGATGACTGGCGGGACCATATGGCGCTGTACGACTGGGCCTTCAACGAATACACCTATAAAAATGCGCTGCCCTACGGCGAGTTTGCCCGCCTGCCGGTGATTTCCGGCCTTGATGACAGCGTTGGTGTGGCCCCCTGGCAGGTGCCGGGGATACTGGTGAAGAACGACAGCGAAATCTCTCTGGCCGTGGAATTGCCGCGTTTTGTCTACGCAGAGGTAAGGGAAGGGGAGAAGGCCGGGTGCGTAACTGTAAGCGTTGACGGCTCTCCCGCCGCCATAGTGGATTTACGGTTTTTGGACAGCGTAGACCTGGATGAGACTATCCGGCTGACTCCCTGGGAGAGATTTAAGCGAGCCTGGTTTATGGCAAATAAATACGGATATACGTATTACGGGCATTTTTAGGAGAGGCGGTTGTGTGGGAGAGCGTATTCAGAAATTAATCTCGGCTGCCGGGCTGGCTTCCCGGCGCGCCGCTGAAAAAATGATTATAGACGGCAGAGTAAAGGTAAACGGCGTAACCGCGGTTTTAGGACAGCGCGCCGACCCGTCTACGGATATCATCACCGTAGACGGATCTACTCTGCCTGCCCCGGCCCGCCTGGTGTACATAATGCTTAATAAGCCTCGTGGTTACGTGACAACCCTAAGGGATGAAAAAGAGCGCAAAACTGTTGCCGACCTTGTTTCCGACGCGGGTACCAGATTATACCCCGTCGGCCGTCTTGACATGGATTCAGAGGGTTTGCTTATCATGACAAACGACGGCGAAACCGCAAACGCGCTTATGCATCCCTCTCACAAAGTTAAAAAGACCTACCTTGTTACGGTGACGGGTGGGGATATTGATGGTGCCGTCCGGCTCATGAGCGGGGAAATGGTCATTGACGGCTATAAGATAAGTCCTGCCAAGGTGAAGATAGCAAGCAAGGGCAAAAACTCCGCCGTGTTCTCCGTTACGATAGGGGAGGGCAGAAACCGTCAGGTTCGTAAAATGTGTTCCCAGGCAGGACTGACGGTAAAGCGCCTGCAGAGAATTAGCCAGGGTGAGCTTTCTCTGGGCGACCTGCCCCTGGGAAAGTGGAGGTTTCTATCAGAAGACGAGATAGAGTATTTGAATTCCATAAAATAATTTCCAAATTAATGTATTTGTTTATTGTAGCACTTTGGCAGATTAATTATAAAATAGCTTGATTTTCACTTTCTCAAAAGTATATATTATTATTGCCATTCACCTTTTGGAATGTCATAATGTAATAAGATTGCCTAGTGAAAGGGATTTAGATATGGAAAAGGACATTTTAACACTAATCATGCAGAAAAGCCCGGGGTTTTCAAAAGGCCAGCGCCGGATTTCAAACTACATTTTAGAAAACTATGACAAGGCCGCTTTTATGACAGCCGGAAAGCTGGGAAAGACTGTGGGAGTAAGCGAATCCACAGTGGTCCGCTTTGCGGCTGAACTGGGATATGACGGCTATCCCGGCATGAGAAAGGCTCTTCAGGAAATGATACGCAACCGTCTTACCTCGGTTCAGCGTATTGAGGTAGCCAAAGAGTTAATAGACGATGCAAATGTGCTTGAAGCGGTACTAAGCTCGGATTTGGATAAGCTGCAGGCTACCCTCGACCTGGTCTGTAAGGATAGCTTTGATGCCGCTGTTGAAGCCATTTTCTCCGCGAATCACACATATGTTATGGGCATGCGTTCCTCCGCCTGCCTGGCCAGCTTTATGGGTTATTATCTTAACCTTCTGCTGGAAAATGTCCGCGAAATACATGATACTTCCATTAGCGAAGTGTATGAACAGATTCTCCGTATCAGGGAGGGCGACGTTTTCATAGGCATCAGCTATCCCCGTTATTCCAGCCGGACGGTAAAGGCAATGGAGTTTGCCAAATCCGCCGGAGCAAAGGTAATCGGCATTACCGACGGGAAAAACTCGCCCTTGACGGATATTTCCGATATATGTCTTTTTGCCAAAAGCGACATGGTCTCTTTTCTGGATTCCCTGGTGGCTCCTCTGAGCCTTATAAACGCCCTCATCGTATCAATAGGCATGAAATCTAAGGATTCGCTTTCGGACACTTTCAACCGGCTGGAGAAGATTTGGATCGAATACGGAGTCTATGAAAGATATTGAAACTGATTTAGTAGTAGTCGGCGGGGGCGCGGCGGGGATGTTGGCCTCGGCCGTCGCGGCGGAACGCGGGCTTTCCACTGTCTTGCTGGAACCCAATAGGCAACTGGGCAAAAAGCTCCGCATTACGGGAAACGGACGCTGCAATCTTACTAACAACTGCGATATTAATACTTTTTTGGATAATGTGGTCAGGAACGGGCGTTTTTTGCACAGCGCCCTGAACAGACTGTCACCATCGGATACCATGGCCCTGTTTGAAGGTTTGGGCCTGCGATTAAAAACAGAGAGCGGCAATAGAGTTTTTCCGGCATCCGACAGCAGCGGGGAGGTTGTCCAAGTGCTGTCGGATTATATGCTCCGCTCCGGTGTTAAGGTTGAGCGAACGGCAGCCAGAAGAATCCTCGCGGAGGACGGGGCTGTCAGCGCTGTTGGCACCTCAGATGGCGAGATGAAATGCCGCGCCGTCATCCTCTGTACCGGCGGCCTTTCCTATCCGGGCACGGGCTCCAAGGGGGACGGATACCTTATGGCCCAGGAGCTTGGACATGCCATTACCCCTCTGGGGCCCTCTCTGGTCCCATTGGTCTCCCAGGAGGATTACTGCAGGGAAATGCAGGGAGCCTCCTTGAAAAACGTGAAACTTACCGCCCATGACGGCAAGGGGAGGATAATTTTTCAGGAACTGGGGGAAATGATTTTTACCCATTTCGGTATTTCCGGCCCATTGGCGCTCGCCGCCAGTGCCCGGATGGAGGATTATAAAAACGAAGGATATTGGGTATTTATTGATTTAAAGCCGGAACTTGATGAAAGCAAGCTGGACGATCTGGTTTTGTCGGAATTCGATAAGCACCGAAACAGGGACTTTAAGAACGCCCTTGAAAATCTGGCCGGGCGACTGATGATTCCTGTGCTTATCCGCCTTTCCGGCATACCGGGTGACACAAAGGTGAACACTATTACCCGGGAGTGGCGGCGAAATCTTGTGAAACTGCTCAAGGGATTCCCCGTTACCGTTGCCGGTCCCCGTCCGGTGGAGGAGGCCATCATCACCAGAGGTGGCGTTGATGTCAGGCAGGTATGCCCCAAAACCATGGAGTCCAAGCTGGTAAAGGGTCTGCATTTTGCCGGGGAAATCATGGATGTGGATGCCTATACCGGCGGGTTTAATCTTCAGATAGCCTGGTCTACCGGTTATACGGCCGGAAATTCTGTTATGCAATAAAATGCGGGAGGAAAATATGAACGGCACAAATTATTCTATTGCCATTGACGGGCCCTCAGGGGCGGGAAAGAGTACTCTTTCCCGGCTGGCAGCCGATATTTTTGGGTTCATTTATGTAGATACCGGGGCCTTATACCGTACTATAGGGCTAGCCGCCCATATGGCAGGGATTGACTCGAAAGACGAAGCCGGGGTTACGGCTCTTCTTCCCGAACTTGATATCCAGCTTCGCTATGATGATAACGGAGTTCAGCGCATGTATCTGAACGGAATGGACGTTTCGGATAAAATACGCACTCAGATAATATCCATTTACGCATCCGATGTCTCCGCCATGCCGCCGGTGCGGGAGTTCCTCCTGGATATGCAGCGTAATATGGCCAAGACCATGAACGTAATTATGGACGGTCGGGATATCGGAACGGTGGTTTTGCCGGACGCCGACCTGAAAATTTTTCTCACTGCCACCCCTGAGGACAGGGCAATGCGCCGTTTTCTGGAACTGCAGGGGAGGGGAGATACCAGCAGCTACGAGGAAGTACTGCGGGATATTCAATACAGGGACAAAAACGACAGCAGCAGGGAGACGGCGCCATTAAAGCCGGCTCCGGACGCAGTTATTATGGATACCACGGGGAATACTCTCCATGAAAGTCTTGACCTTATCTGCTCGGTTATACGGGAGAAGCTTAACTTATGACTAGAGCATATTTGATACTCTATAATATTTTGCGCCCCATTGCCGCGCTGCTGTATCCCCTGAAGGTGACGGGCCGGGAGTTGGTACCGGAAGGGGCCGCCATAGTCTGCGCACCGCACTCCAGTTATGTGGACGCGGTTTTGCTGGCCCTTGCCCTGGGGAAAAAGCATATTCTGCGCTTTATGGCTAAGGCGGAGCTGTTTTCGGTGCCCGTAATAGGCTGGGTGATGCGCAAATGCGGCGCCTTCGGCGTGAACAGGGGCAGCTCCGATATCAATGCGATCCGCACCGCCATAAAGTATTTGAAGAACGGTGAGAAGATAATGATTTTTCCGGAAGGCACGAGAGTGGCTTCCGACGACGCCGTAGCCGCCAAGAGCGGAGCCGTAAGGCTTGCTTCAAAACTTGGAGTGCCCATTGTTCCCGTATACCTTCCGAGAAACAAGAAGGTTTTTTCCAGGGTTCATATCCGTATAGGTGAGCCCTTTAGGATAGACGCCGCCGATAAAGCCAACACTAATTACTCAGAACTTGCGGAGAAACTCATGAGCAAGATTTATGAGCTTAAGCCGGAGACAGTATGAAAAAAAAGCTTATTGTTTCAAAAAATGCCGGCTTTTGCTTCGGCGTAAGGAGATCCGTGGAAATGGCCGAAAAGGCCCTGGAAAGCCCCGAGGACTGCTATTGCCTGGGTCAGCTTATCCATAACGATTCCGTGGTGGGCATGCTTTCAAAAAAAGGGCTGAAGACGGTCAATTTCGTGGATGAGCTGCCCGAAGGAGCAAGGGTCATCATACGCTCCCACGGAATAGGACGGCAGCAATATGAAGAGCTCCGGAAATTAAATGCGGAGATTATTGACGTCACCTGCCCCAAGGTGTCTCAAATCCACAAAATTGTATCCAGGGCCTCCGATGAGGGGCGCATCCCCGTTATTATCGGCTCCGAGAAGCATCCGGAGGTGATTGCCATCCGGGGTTGGTGCAAGGATTCCTATGTGTTTTCCAGTGCGGAAAGCCTTGAAAAGTGGCTTTTGGAATCCCCGGACCGCTGCAATTTGCCTCTTGCATTGGTTTTTCAAACCACCCAAACAACCACAGAGTTAGAAAACTGTAAAAAAATAATAAAAAAACTGTGTACAAACTGTGAGATATTTGATACAATATGTGGAGCTACGTATATAAGGCAGGAAGAAGCCCGGACTTTGGCTAAAATATGTGACGCCATGGTGGTAATTGGCAGTAAGCACAGCGCTAACAGCGTTCATTTAGCGGAAATATGCGGTGAATATTGCGATACAGTCCGGTTTATCGAGTCTGCTGACGAGCTTGATACCAGCGTATTTAATTCTGCGGACACAATTGGTATCACCGCAGGCGCCTCGGCTCCTGCGTGGATTATAAAGGAGGTAAAACAGAGAATGATTAATGAGATCAAGATTGATGAGGTGCCAGCGGAGGAGGCCGTTGCGACTGCAGAAGCGGAAAACGCGTCTATAGAGCAGACTGAACAGGTCACGAATGAAGAAGCCGAAGCTGTTCAGGAGGAAGTAATTCCTGAGGCTGAAATGTCATTCGACCAGCTGCTGGAGGACTCAATCAAGACTATATATAACGGAGATACAGTATCGGGCATAGTTGCAGCCATAACCCCTACCGAGATTAGTGTTGATTTGGGCACAAAGCATTCCGGCTATATTCCCATCGAAGATTTTACTGATGACCCGAGTGTAAAAATCGATGACATCCTTAAAGTAGGCGACAAGATTGAAGCCTACGTGGTGCGGGTAAACGATATGGAAGGCACAATTATGCTCTCCAAAAAGCGCCTTGACGCCATTAATAACTGGAGCGATATTGAGCAGGCATACAAGGACGGCACAGCCGTAGAAGGTGTTGTTACCGAGGATAATAAGGGCGGAGTTGTTGTCTCCGTTAAGGGAGTCAGAGTTTTTGTCCCCGCTTCTCAGACCGGGCTTGGCAGGGATGTCCCCATGTCCGAGCTTGTTAAGCAGAAGGTCCGCCTGAAGATTACGGAGGTCAACCGGTCTCGCCGCCGTGTTGTTGGGTCCATACGTGCCATCCAGGCTAAAGAGCGGAGAGAGCGCGCCGAAAAGATTTGGAATGAGATTGAGGTCGACAAGCGCTACGACGGTGTCGTCAAATCCCTGACTTCATACGGCGCCTTTGTGGATATCGGCGGAATAGACGGCATGGTCCATGTTTCCGAGCTGAGCTGGACGCGCATTAAGCAGCCTTCCGATGTCCTCTCCGTAGGCGACAATATCCAGGTATATGTGATAAGTTTTGACAAGGAAGCCAAGAGGATTTCCCTTGGATATAAGGACCCCAACGAGAATCCCTGGCTTAAATTTACAAACGCCTACAATGTTGGCGATGTAGTAAATGTCAAGATAGTGAAGCTCATGCCTTTTGGCGCCTTCGCCGAGATTCTGCCAGGAGTTGACGGGCTTATCCATATCTCTCAGATTGCCAACCGCAGGATAGGCAAGCCCGATGACGTACTTACCGTGGGCGACCGGGTTGACGCTAAAATCACTGACATCAATCACGAAAAGCAGAAGGTCTCCCTCAGTATCCGCGCCCTGTTAGAGCCGGAGGCCCCTCCCGCCAAAGCTGAAGCCAAGCCGGAATCCGAATCCGAGCCCAGCCCTCAGGAGGACGCTCTGATTTACGAAGTCTCCACCACCGGGGAGGCAACCGGTATCGAGCCTGACGACAAATAAGTGTTTCATAATTTTTCAAAACCCGCCGAAATGTTCGGCGGGTTTTATTATATTAAACATTTTTTTCATTTTTGCTTGCTAATTGTTGTAAAAACGTTTATAATAATATTATAATGTATACTTTATGTGTAGGCCTAGCGGGAATTCAGGAGGGAAAAAATGACTTTTAAAGTAGGCGATCGCATCGCTCACCCTATGCACGGCGCTGGTACAATCGACTGCATCGAAAGCAGAAAAATAAATGGTACGGAACGGGAGTATTATGTATTAAAGCTGCCGGTTGGGGATATGGTGGTTATGATACCTACTGGAAACTGCAGCGAGATTGGTGTGCGTCCCATCGTAAAGCCCGAGGAAGCCGAGGAAATTCTCAACGCTATCCCGGAAATTGAAATTAATATGAACCAGAACTGGAATAAGCGCTATCGTGAAAACATGACGAAAATTAAAAGCGGAGATCTTATGGAAGTGGCTGAGGTGGTTAAGGGGCTTATGACCCGGGACCTGAACCACAGCCTGTCTACCGGTGAGCGCAAAATGCTCCACTCCGCAAAGCAAATTCTCATTTCTGAAATCGTGCTATCCCAGAGTACCAGTTATGAGGAAGTTGAAGAGCGGATAAATAATGCTATTTCATACTCATATGCAACTACGTCTTAATAAGGCGGGGCGTGTCAATTGTTGATGACTTTTCATCTGTTTTGCGCGCCCGTTAATTATATTCAAACCGGTTTGTCGCAGATTCAGCCTAGTAAAGGAGCGCTTGTATGTTCAAAAGGTTACGCTTTTGCGCCAGGAAAGCGCATCCGTTTTGTTCCGCCGTTGTGCTTGCGGCGGGCTCCTCGCAGCGCATGGGGGAGGATAAGCTCTTTGTTCCCTTGGACGGCGTGCCGGCAATTGTCCACACCCTTCAGGCCCTGAACCGGTCTCCCTGCATCCATGAGATTATAGTGGTAACAAAATCGGAGAAGATAGTCGACGTGGCCAGACTTTGCCGGGAGTACGGCGTTGCAAAGGTCACAAAGGTGCTCTGCGGCGGCTCCACCCGCCTTGAATCCTCTCTGGCGGGGTTGTCTGAGATTAGTCCCAAGGCGAAGTTGGCGGCCGTGCACGACGGCGCCAGGCCCCTTGTGACTCAAAAGGTTATCGAGGACGCTGTGAAAGCGGCAAAGCTGTATAAGGCGGTAGCACCGGCGGTACCGGTGAAAGACACCGTGAAGCTGGCGGAGTCCGGCGTGGTAACGGAAACGCCTGACAGGCGCATTACAATGGCCGTACAGACGCCCCAGGTGTTTGCGCCTGAACTTATTAAGGGGGCTTTGACCTACGCTCTGCAAAATGAGCTGGAGGTCACTGACGATTGCTCTGCCGTGGAGGCCCTGGGGGTGCAGGTTCACCTTTCCCCCGGCTCCGAGGAAAACATCAAGCTGACCACGCCACTGGATGTTGACCTGGCGGAAGCTATTATTAACAGTCGTAGGAGGAAAATGGCTTGAGAATTGGATATGGTTATGACGTTCACAGGCTTTGTCCCGGCCGCCCCCTTATTCTGGGCGGTGTGGAAGTGCCTTTTGAAAAGGGGCTTGACGGTCATTCTGATGCCGACGTTCTTATACATGCCCTTATGGACGCCCTCCTGGGGGCCGCTGCCCTCGGGGATATAGGAGGCATATTTCCGGACAGCGACCCCCAATACAAGGGGATTTCCAGCCTGGAGCTTCTCAGCCGAGTCTACATAAGAATATCGGAGCTTGGGCTTAAGGTGTGGAACCTTGACTGTACAATAGTAGCCCAGGCTCCAATTTTGTCGCCGCATATCCCCGATATGAAGGAAAAAATCATGGAAGTACTTCATATGCCCACGGATAGGGTGAACATCAAGGCCACCACCGAGGAGCGCCTGGGCTTTACGGGAGCGGGGGAAGGCATGGCCGCCCATGCCGTGGTGCTGCTCCATGAATCGTCGGACGGTTAAAGGCTCTGCCGTCTTTCTCTGGCCGCATTATTCATTAAACAATCACATGTCCTTCCGCATAGAATGCCATATGACCCGGTCCAACGCAGGAAACTATACATGCCGGAAGGAGCATATGGATGCTACACTACTATATCATGTGCAGATCTCTCACTTACGCTCAAAGGGCGGCTCGGGTGCTGGAGCGCTCCGGCATAACAGCCATATTAACCAGAGCCCCCAGGAGCATATCTTATGAGGGCTGTTTATATTGTATTAAGGTCTCGGAAAAAAGGCTATCCGAGGCTCTGAGAGCTTTAAAAAAAGCCGGATTCAATTCCAGCAGAATATATGTTAAGGGACCAGAAGGCAGCCTTACGGAGGTAAAAAGATGATCTACCTTGATAACGCTGCCACGAGCCTACTTAAGCCGAAAAGTATTGAGGCTGCCATGATGCGCGCCATGGCAACCATGGCAAGTCCGGGGAGGGGAGGACACAAGCCCGCCATGCTGGCAGCGGACACCGCGCTGGATTGCCGGCAAGCCGTGTCCAGACTTTTCGGCATGAGCGACCCTGAAAAAGTTATTTTTACACTCAATGCCACTCATGCGTTAAACATCGCCATATACAGCCTGGTAAAAAACAGGGACAGGGTTGTCATTTCCGGGTATGAGCACAACGCGGTTACAAAGCCGCTCCACGCTATTGGCGCCAGGGTAGCGGTGGCCTCCTCGCCGCTTTTCGACCCCGTCGCGGCTTTAGAGGCCTTTGAGAGCAGGCTTCTAGGGGCAAAAGCCGCTATCTGCTGCCATGTTTCCAATGTGTTTGGTTACATTCTGCCCCTGGAGGAGATTGCCGGACTGTGCCGTTATTACGGCGTTCCCCTTATTGTAGACGCATCTCAGTCCGCCGGAGTGCTGGACATTGATTTTTCCGGGTTGGGCGCTGAGTTTATGGCGATGCCCGGACATAAGGGCCTTCTCGGACCCCAGGGAACGGGGATTCTGCTCTGCCGCAACAGCGCCGAGCCCATACTTCACGGCGGAACCGGCTCCAACAGCGCCATACCCGACATGCCCGATTTTCTGCCCGATAGGTTGGAGGCAGGGACACACAACATAACGGGAATTGCCGGACTTTTGGCGGGAGTGCGGTTTGTTATGCGACAAACCCCTGCTGCTATATTGGAGCATGAAAGGCGCCTGTGCGGGTTGATGGCCGACAGGCTGGAGAGAATACCTGGCGTCAGGGTATATCGCGCGGTCAATCCGGAGCATCAGACAGGGGTTTTGTCTGTAACTGTAGACGGCATAAGCTGTGAAGCCATTGCCGAGGCTCTGGGGGCAAGAGACGTGGCTGTAAGGGCAGGACTGCACTGTTCGCCCACTGCCCACAGAACCGCCGGGACCCTGGAAACCGGAACGGTGCGCTTTAGCTTCTCGCCTTTTAACACCATCGCCGATGTGGAAAAGGCGGCTAAAATCTTTGGCTCGGTAATTAAAAACTTGTAAATTAGAGTATTGTTTATTGCCATTTTATAATCTATATTATATAATGTTATGAATAGAAACGTGGGGCCGCCTGCGGAATAATCTTCAGGCGGCCGAATAAATCCGGGGATATTGTCTATGGATTCTATTAGGAATAAATTGATTGATTCCTTCAATTACATATACACTGCCGGCATACCCGATATTTTGGATATGCTTATTGTGGCTTACCTGATTTACAGGCTTATCGGCTTTATCAGGCGGACAAGCTCCTCAAAAGTGGCCAAGGGCGTAGTGGTAATTCTTCTGGCGCTGTGGCTATCCGGGGAACTGAAACTAGCTGTAATCAATTTCCTTCTTCGTAGGACAGTGGAGCTGGGGCTGCTGGCGCTGGTAATACTCTTTCAGCCGGAGCTCCGGCGTGTCCTTGAGAAAATGGGCAGCGGCAGTTTCTCCGCCTTGTTCGGCAGGGATACACAGGCAGTAAATTTGGACATGGCAATCACTCAAGTGGTTATTGCCTCCACCGAGATGTCCAAAAACAGAATAGGTGCCTTGATAGTTTTCGAGCGTGACAATCCGCTTAGCGACCCTATCAGAACAGGCACAATTATAGATGCAGGCACTACGGCTGTACTGCTTAAAAATGTATTTTTCCCGAAAGCGCCCCTGCATGATGGTGCAGTGATAATTAGAGGCGGCCGTGTGGCCGCCGCCGGATGCATGCTACCCCTGTCTACAAACACAAACCTGAGCCGGGATTTAGGCATGCGGCATAGAGCCGGTATAGGAATGAGCGAGCGGTCAGACGCAGTGGTGGTTATCGTCTCCGAAGAGACTGGCTCTATCTCAGTGGCCGTCGATGGCATGCTGAAACGCCACCTCGCCACAGATACCTTTGAAAAGCTGCTTCGCAACGAGTTAATCCCAGAGTCGGAAGGCAAGAATAAACGCAGCGGAAGATGGTTGACCAACATTTTTAAGGTGAGGAATAATGAAAAGAGGAGCAGCGATAAATAGAATAGCTGACAGCAGGCTGTTTTGGGCAATAATTTCCGTAATAGTATCCCTTATTCTCTGGATGTATGTTACCGCCTCCCAGGGTGAGGATTTTAGTGAAACCTTTCAAGGAGTTAAGGTTGAGTTCCAGGGTGAGGGGGCTCTTCGGGAAGGCAGAGGGCTTATAATAACCGAGGTAGATACAACTTCTGTTACGGTGGTTTTAAGCGGCAGCAGGCGCGAAATATCAAAACTGCGTTCCGGCAGCCTGTCCGCCGTTATCGACCTGAGCAGCATTAACAGCTCCGGCGTCAACAGGTTTTCCTACACCATCAAATATCCTGAAGGAATTGACAGCAGATCGATTACACCGGTTAGCCTGTCGCCCTCCGTAATCACTTTCACGGTTGACAAGTTGAACAGCAAGACAGTGGAAGTGCGGGGCATCTTTGAGGGCAGCGTAGCCGAGGGCTATGTGGCGGAGGCCATGGAGTTTAATCCCGCGACGGTTAAAATAAGCGGCCCGGTTAAGTCCCTTGAAAAGGTAGACCACGCATTAGTCGTGGTTGAGCGTACAGACGTTGACAAAACACTCATCTTTGACAGCAGCTATGTCCTTATGGACGAAGAAGGAAACCCCATAGAAGATGACATGATAGTATTGGAAACGGACACTGTAAGCGTTTCTCTGCCAGTTAAAGCAACAAAGGAAGTCAGCCTGGCAATGGATATTATTGACGGCGGCGGCGCCACATCCTCAAACGTCATCTGCACCTTCTCGCCTGCCACGGTTACCCTTGCAGGCGACTCGGAGATATTGGACGGTATCAACAAAATAGTTGTCGGTACCATAGATTTGTCGAATATAGCCTCCTCCTTTACGGAAACCTATCCCATTGTAATGCCCAACAACGTTGAGAATCTGACAGGTGAAACGGAAGTCACGGTAAAAGTGGAAATCCGCGGCCTTGCCACCAAGAAGATGAATGTTACGAATATAGAAGTCAAAAATGTTACCGAAGGATATAAAGCCGAAATAATCACTCAAAGCATAGAGGTTACTGTCCGCTCTACTCAGGCTATGCTGGATTTGGTAGCCCCCAACAATCTCCGGGCTGTAGTTGACCTTAAGGATATTGGGAATACCATTGGCAGATTCACCATGCCCGCCAAGATATACGTTGACGGCTTCAGCGAGAATGAGGCGGGAGTAGTCGGTGACTATAACGTAGTCGTCTTAATTGAGCGGCGTTGATACCATTAAGGAGGATCATAATTGACCCAAAGCGCAATAGTAACAAAAATTATAGGCAATGATAAGGCGGAAGTGACTGTTGAAAGGGCCTCGGCCTGCGGCGCAAACTGCGCCTCCTGCGGCGCGGGGTGCGCCTACAATAAGCAGGTTACCGCCATTGCCATAAACAGGGTATACGCAAAGGTTGGCGACAGGGTTACACTGTCTACACACAGTTCCCGCATAATCTCGGCTGCGTTGCTTGTATATATTTTCCCCCTGGTCATGTTTTTTGCCGGATATGCACTTTCAAGGGCACTTAATCTGTCCGAAGAGGCTTCCGTCGCCCTCAGTTTAGGCTCCTTGTTTCTCGGGGGGGTAATTGTGGCGCTCTATCAGCGCTTTTTCGGCAAAAAAAGAGGCATAAGCTTTGAAATAATTTCCATTGACTGATGTTTGGATATATACGACCCCTAAAGGGGGAACTTAGAGTAAAAGAATACGAGAGCTTTCGGGCCGTTTATTGCGGCCTTTGCCACACACTCCGCCGGAGATACGGTTTTGCCGCCAGATTCGTGGTGAATTACGACTTCACCTTTATGGCCATGCTGCTGTTGGGCAATGAGGAGCCCTGTTTGGAATATAAAAGATGTCCGGCAAGCCCACACAGGAAGAAACTCTGCCATTGCGGCGGTGAAGCTTTGGATACTGCGGCAGACTACAGCGTTATCCTGGCCTACTGGAAGCTCAGGGATACTGCGGCGGACGAAGGCTTTTTAAAGGCTCTGGCCGCGAGGTTTGTTTCCCTGTTTTTATACCGCTCCTACCGTATGGCCTCCCGCCGGGCAAAGGATTTTGACGCCTGCGTCCGGGAAAATCTCGATTCTTTGGCCCGGCTGGAAAATGCACGCTGTCCCTCCATAGATATGACGGCGGACAAATTTGCAAGGGTTTTGTCGGCTGTGGCTTCCGGGCAGGAAGACGAAAAACAGCGGCGCATACTCGATCAGCTTTTTTACCACACCGGACGCATTATTTACCTGCTGGACGCCATGGATGACCTCCCGGAGGACATTGAAAACGACAATTATAACCCGCTGCGATACAGATTCGCGCTGGTGGGAGGCAGCCTGACGGAAGAAGATAGAGAAGAGCTGCTTCTCACAATCCGTCACTCCCAGAACCAAATCATCTCGGCCTATCAGTTGCTGGAGCCGGGGCCCTGGGCGGA
>FZPS01000154.1_pt101 | contig 17736 bp, 14 predicted proteins | sample 1817821 | NCBI WGS metagenome assembly FZPS01 (sample SAMEA104158645, study PRJEB21678) | metagenome | place: Germany | collected 2015-04-21
CTAAATGGGCGATGTATGTTTTGATAATAATTCTCGGCTTGTATGGAGTGAAGACTGTTACGAGAAGTTTTGCTTGGAAAGACAATTTAACCTTATTCACTACTGATGCTAAGACCTCGCGTAATAGTGCACGTGCTAATACAGCTGCGGGAGAATCTTTATTAGATGCTGTTAAAAAAACAAATAATTTACAAAAGAAAAAAAAATTATTAGACGAAGCAATTTATTACCTCAATAGAGCTATAAGTATTTATCCTGAATACTATGCTGCTCATAATATTTTAGGTGAAGCTTATTTCATGAAAAAAAATTATAACGAGGCACTCAATAATGCACTAATATGTGCTAAGCTAAGGCCAATGGAACTATTACCATACAAAAATATTTTTGCAGCTGGCATAAATGCTTATTATGATTCATCTTTTGATGTAGCTAATCATGCTTTTACATTTCTCACTAATAATTCTTATTTTATAATGAACCAGTTTTCAGACTCTACATATTTTACTTTACAATTAGCTTTAGCATTTAGATACTTGAATAAAATTGATTCTGCTATTATAATACTTGAAAATATCATAAAGAAGGATACATGCTATGTAGAAGCATTTAATCAATTAGCTGAATTGCATAGTATGAAACCTGGTGGGTTAGAAACTTCTGAATATTATTTATTACGTGGTTATAATTGTGATCCTAATAATGCTGCTATTTTAGAGAATCTAGGCACCTTAAATGTGATTAAACATAATTATTCTCAAGCACTAATATATCTTAAAAATGTTTATAATATTAATCCAAATAATAAAAATGTTATCAAAAATCTAGCTATTGCATATCAAAATCTAGGAATGATAGACAGTGCCAAGTATTATGCCAATAAATTACATTGAAAAAAGTTGAATTGAAAAACTATGATCTATCACCTAATTTAAAGATCTAAACTCCAACCATTTGATTAATTGTCGAATGTGAGATGTCAATTTAATCAGTATATGTTATCACAATTGAATCAAATATCAACCAGAATACATTGATATATGTTACATTTTCATTAATTATTAATTTAGTTTTGATTATTTGATTATTTTTATCTATTTTTTCAATATTAATATTTGATTTTAAATATATATTTTTAATATTTATTTTTTTATAAACAGATTCTTTAGCAGACCAAAATAAAGTAGTATAAAGTTTAATATCATTTTTAGGTAAAAGTTTTTCTTCTTCTATAGTTAAAAATTTATTTTTTAATTTTAATGCTTGATTGGATATAAGTTCGATGTCTAGACCTCTATTTTCATTTATATTTTCATTGATCAAGATGGCAGAATAACCATCTGTGTGGCTAACACTGATAGCTCGAGGTGGATTTACTAAAAATGGCTTATTATTTTCATCATAATAAATTCTGTAAATAAAATCTGCTTGCACAATAGACCTTATAAGAGCTCTATAGCTCATCCATTGTTTTTTTCGTTTTTCACTTTTAAATGATTCTAAGGTATCGAATTCCTCTTTATTTAAATATAAATATTTAAGCAACTCTTCTATGCTTTCAGTGATTTGCCAAATTCCTAATTCTAATCCTTCTTTTATTTTATTATAAAAAATTACTGGCATTTTATTGTATTATAAGTTTTTGTATAAAAAAATTAGTTTTATTATTGATAATGATCACGTATAACCCTCTATTAAATGAAATAGGTATATTAATATCTGTAGGATTATAAGCAATGTCATTATAAATTAATTGTCCTTGGATAGTATATAATTTTATTTGTACATCATCATTTACGTTAGGAAAATAGATATGTATAAAATCATCAGTAGTATAAATATTAGCAACAAAATTATAATCAAGTATATGTGCACTAGGTCCCCAAATAGAAGCTACCCATTCGGGATGATCTATAAAGGGATTGCGATTATGTTGTATTACAAAAACAGAATCATTTCTTTGCTTCTCTTTGGTACTTACTGGATCTAACTGGTGCCATTGTAAAAATAAATTTTTTGCCCAAGGAGCTAAATCTCCATTTTCAAAGCTTTCTCCATTCCAATTATTAATTTTGTTCATATATCTGGTAGACATATAAAAATATATACGAGCGATATCACCTTTAAAAGAATCTATAGGCTCAAAAACGATACCGGAATACCCTGTAGTAATAGAACTGCCTACTTTGCTGCCATTAAGAGAGGTCCAGCTAGCACTTCCTACATTGCCATAAGGGTAATTGCTTCGTCTATTATTTACATAGCCGTCTGTAGGCAATACATGAAAAAGATCAGTATACATTGGAGAGGCATCATTAAACCAGCTTGCAGGTACAGTATGCTCTCTATTATAGCAATCGCCTTCAGAGTTATAATTACCGCATTGATCTATGATAAATGTATATTCATAGGGGGGAATACCTCCTGGAATATCACTGTAAATGTCCCATACTTTGCCGTTAGGTTTTTTATCTGTTAGTGGGTATGCGTTCCATAATTGGTTATATGATAATGTAGTTACATTACTATTGATTATATTAAATAGCGCTTGCTTGAGTTCTTGACCACTTTTGCCCTCTGCATTATCATAGTAACCATAAGGTATTTGGCTAAATAAACAGATAGCGATTAAACTAAAAAATAATGTAATATTTATTTTTTTCATATTTTTTATTTCAACAAATTTACAAGATTTTTTTCATCAGTTAAAATTATTTTTCGAAAATGGAAATTTAATTAAAAAGAAATATTATTAGAATGTGCTAAAGTATAGGAAATCTTTTCTTTATAAACCTATTTGAGAAGTGATAATGTTGTAGATTTTATTATGGATTTTGACAAATATTTTTTTTGATAAATAATATTAAATTTTATAAATTTATAAATTTTTATTAATATGATAAATGAATAAATGATTCAAAAAATTACAATAATTACAGGCGGACAAAGTGGCGTAGATAGAGCTGCTATGGATTTTGTTTTAGATAATCCTCAATTAAAAATAAAATGTGGAGGGTTTTGCCCTAAAGGTAGAAAAGCAGAAGATGGTATAATACCTCAAAAATATCCGCTTATTGAGTGTGAGACCGACAATTACGCAGTTCGTACAGAGTTGAATGTAAAAAATAGTGATGGAGTTTTGATTATTTTTAAGGTAAAAATTAATGATCCCGGTACTACATTAACAGTAGAATTAGCTAAAAAACATAATAAACCATTATATCTGTGCAATATCAAACAAAATAACATTAATGAAATAAGAAAATGGATTAGTGAAAACGCGATAAATACTTTAAATATTGCAGGTCCACGTCTTAGCAATGACCCTGAGATATATGAATTGACATATGATTTTTTAGTTCAATTATTTCTTGTATAAATTTATGTAATTATTAAAAATCTATCCATTGCCCATCTATTGCAAATTATAATATAATGAGCTACGAAGATTTGTTCATAAAATATATTGCCCAAATAATTTTTGAACTTTTCAATATTATCAATAAGTATTATTAATGAATATATTTACTAAATCTTTGTTTTACTTATAATTTTGTGCTTAGGTTCTGTATGAAAATAATAATTTATTTATGTGTTATTTTTTCAAAATATGTTCAAAATGGCAAAAAACAATGATTAAAATAATTTTTTAAATAAAAAAAACTTCATTAATTTTGTCTGATTATTTTTAAATAAAAAAATATAAATAATATAAAAATGAAAAGGAATCTTTTGTTAATAAGTAACTCTACAATGGCAGGTGAAGTATATTTGGGCTGGTGCAAAGAATTAATTACTAATTTTCTAAAAAAATTTAATATTTATGAAGTACTTTTTATCCCATATGCTGGGGTAAATTTGGACTCTAAAAGTATAGAATTTAGCTATAATGCTTACGAGAGTAAGGTGCAACGTGTCTTTGATACAGATAATATTTATATCAATAGTATACATCATTATTCCGATCCCACTAATGCAGTATTAAATGCTAAATGTATAATGGTAGGCGGCGGTAATACATTTCATTTAGTTTACGAATTATACAAAAATAATTTGATGACAACTATACGTGAAAAATCCTTGTGTGGTATTCCATATATAGGTTGGAGTGCTGGTGCTAATCTTGCCTGTCCTACTATTAAAACTACTAACGATATGCCAATTGTTTTCCCAAAATCTTTTGATGCTCTTAATTTAATCGATTTTCAGATAAATCCTCATTATATAGATCATAACCCTGCTGATCATGGTGGCGAAACTCGTGAACAGAGAATATTAGAGTTTTTAGTAGTTAATAAAGATATGAAAGTATTGGGCCTACGAGAAGGTACTTACTTAGAAATTTATAATGATAATATGTGGCTAAAAGGTGACAAACCTGCTCGTCTCTTTCAATTTAATACTGAACCAAGAGAAATAAAACCTGGCGAAAATATGATTATTATTTGATAAAAAAACCTTAATTTAAAATAATATATATGAATAAAAAAATAAAATTTATAGTTTTATCTATTATAATTATATTTTACAATTCTATTAAAGTGAATGCCCAATTACCCATAGATCCTGACACTAAAAAAATTAAATATCAAGAGGTAGTTCAAGAGCAGGGAAACAAAGATACACTTTATAATAGAGCTATCAGATGGATAAATAGTTTCTTCGAAAATCCTCAAGGAATTACTAAAGTGAGAGATCCTGAAAATGGTAAAATCGTAGGTACTTATCGTATGCGAATGATAGATACTTTAGTTGATGGCAGTAAAACATTAAGCAATACCATAGTGATTTGTACTTTTACTATTGAAGCGAAGGATGGGAGATATCGTTACACACTAGATGATTTCTATGTACCTGCAGTATCTAAAATGTTCCTAGAAAAATGGATGGATAAAACCGATCCATATTATTTACCCAAATATGATAGTTATCTAAAGCAAGTAGATGAATATGTTAATAGATTTATCAAAAGCCTCAAAGAAGGAATGAAACCGCCTATAATTAAAATAGACGAATGGTGAGTATTGTTTTGTACTCATCTTTTATATTCATTTTTATTGCTGATAGATGTTTAGCTAATTATAATTTTTTATGTTATGATTCCTTTTTTTACATTTATTTTATAAAAACTAATACCTAATTCCTTTTTTTTTATTATTTTTGTATTAAAATAGTTGTTTAATAATTAATTATAAAATTATGAAAAAAATACTAGTATTTTTATTTTTATTAGTTCCTATTTTACTTCATAGCCAGTTATATATTAATACATCGTATATTCCACAACAATTGGTCGAAGATTTTTTGATAGGACCAGGCATTACTGTATCAAATGTAACTTATAGAGGGCAATTGCAACAATTTGCTTATTTTTCTAATGGTAATAGCACTGTTTTGGGTATGGATGAAGGTATAATCCTGTGTACAGGTACTGCTTCTAATATAGCTCAAAATGGAAGCAGCTTTATGAGTAATAGTCTTGGAGGTCTTGGAGTAACAGAGCTTGATTCAATAGTTAGTCCATATACGACTAATGATGGTGCGGTACTAGAATTTGATTTTATACCATTAGATACTTTGCTCACCTTTTATTATATTTTTGGAAGTGAAGAATATCCAGAATTTGTATGTTCTTCTTTTAATGATGTGTTTGCTTTTCTAATATCAGGTATCAATCCTAGTGGTGGAATGTATGTAGACAAAAATATTGCACTAGTGCCTGGCACAGATTTGCCGGTAGCTATCAATACAATAAATCCAGGTGTCCCTGGAGCATCATATTCTGCTTCAGGGTGTACTAGTTTATCATATTCTAATTTGTATATAAATAATAATAATTCATATCAGCAACCAGTATTTGATGGTTTTACCATACCACTAGTGGCTGAGGCAAAAGTAATACCATGCCAAACATATCATATTAAATTATGCATTGCTGACGTTACTGACCATGCATATGATTCAGGTGTTTTTTTAAAGCGTAATTCTTTTTTAACTAATCTACCTGAATTAAACATTGTTACTCCCTATGCTAGCCCAGATACTATTTATGAAGGATGTGCACCTATAGATTTAGTTTTTTCACATCCCGAACCAGTACCTTATCATACTAATATTGCAATAGGTATAGGTGGAACAGCTACTAATGGAGTCGATTATACTTATTTATCTAATATCATTACTATACCTGCTGACTCTACTTCTGTCTCTCATACTATTTATGCTTTTGCTGATGGAATCGATGAGGCTGATGAATATCTCATTATTAATATTAGTGGTTATTGTGGTTTGATAAGCTCTGATACCATATGGATAAAAGATAATCCTTTTTTTGTAACATTAAATGATACTACGATATGTGAAGATGATGTCCCATTAACATTGACACCTACTATACATGATGGTCAGGCTCCTTATAATTTTATTTGGAATACTGGGGATGATAATGAAAATTTGATTATTTATCCTGATTTCACATCTACCTATTCTGTCACTGTTAGTGATAATTTGAGTTGTTCCGCGTCTGCTGAAGCTCTAATAACTGTAAATCCACTCCCCGATGTCTATATTAACCCCTCCGATACTTCAATTTGTAAAAATGAGTTTATTACGCTTACTGTTTATGGTTCAGATTTTTACGTTTGGTCAGATGGAAGTACAGATAGTTCTATAACTGTATCACCACAGACTACAACTATATATTCTGTGACGGGGACAGACAGCAGTGGATGTTCTAATAGTGCATTAGCTACAGTAAATATAATAGAAAGTCCTTCGCTAAATATAACTGCTTCGCCTCCTAAATTATGTTCAGGCGAAAGTAGTAAATTAATAGTAAGTGGTGCACAAACTTATCTGTGGAGCACTGGTGAAACTACAAGTCAGATAATCGTTTCACCTCAAATTACAACTAGTTATACTGTTACTGGTAGTATTCAAAACTGTTCTGATACTAAAAGCATTACAATAGAAGTGATCCCAAATCCCGAAGTTAATATAACAGCTTCGGCTACTCATTTACTTGCTGGAGATATAGCATCCTTGCAAGCAGAAGGTGCTAATGAATTTTTATGGTATGGAGACAATTCTATTAGCTGTATAAATTGTCCTACTATTGAAGTATCACCACTCTCTTCTACTGAGATTTGCGTTATAGGTTTTAATAGTATTTGTACTGACACTGCTTGTGTATTTATAGAAGTAGACCCTTGTACATTATTTATACCTAATGCCTTTACTCCTATTAAAAATAGCTTGAATGATGTATGGCAAATTTTTACTCCTTGTCCTATTGATAAAGGGGAAATAAGAATATATAATCGTTGGGGAAAACAAATATTTTATACTACAGACCTTTATTCTAGTTGGGATGGAACCTTCGAAGGTGAATTAGTGCCCCCTGGTGTTTATTCTTTTATGATTCGTTATGCTTATGCTCATACAAACTCTATATATTATACCCGCAAAGGTACTATTACTATTCTTTATTAATTTTTTATATAATCACGAATTCTATTATATACATTAAAAATATGTTTTAATAAAAAATTGAAATTAATTTACAATTTTATAAAAATAAACTGTAAATTATCAAAAACAATTAAATAATTAACAATAAAAATAACCCAAAATAGTGATTATATAATTGAACCATTCATTTAGAGTTTCATTCCTATGGTAAATGAAACTAATATATTATTCATAGATAGATTAGCTTTAGGCTCAGGTTTGTTGAGTATTTCCATTACTAGAGGATCATATAAATATCTTTGATCATTATGTAAATAATAATTTATACCAACATCAAAAATTAATATATTTTCTCTGTATCCAAATCCTAGACCTATAACATGTGTATCGAAATTACTAATATTTTTATATGGTGATGAATAATAAGCATATCCAGCTCTCATGGCAAATGGCTTCAATACCCATTCAGTACCTACTCTTATATTATGTCCATAAGTTAATTCATTATTAATACTATTATTTAGGTCAAAAAAAGTAGTATTTGCTTTTTTTGTACTAAAATGATTTTGCGTATAATCTGTCCACTCGTATTCTGCATTTATAAATCCATTTTCACCAAATATAAACCCCAACCCAATAATAGCACGCATAGGATTATAATATCTATAATTAAATTCTCCTCGAGGACTATCTGCAGTATAGATACCATTGTATACATTTGTTCGCATGGTTCTAAAATACGAATCATGTAACCAGAAATAAGTAGGACTATGAAAAGCTAGCGAAAATCTAAACCATTGTATTGGTTTATACATAAAACCTATTTTGAAATTTAAGCCTTCACCATCTGTATTTAAATAATCAAAAACTTCTAAAGATTTGAAATCAGGTATGGTATCTTTAACATCTTCTTCGCTATAAGTAGATTCTCTTTCAAAAGAAAAAATTGGGAAATTAATTGATCCACCAATATATAATTTATCATCGTAATTACCTGCTATTGCCAAATTTATTTCATACATACTGCCACTATTAATTTCTAAATAGTCTTGCCTAACACCTCGGGTGACTATTCCCTCATAGGCAGTAGGTGTGCCCGGTATTGTATCTAAAAGCCACGTATCGAAAGCCAACCATGTATCAAAAACATTTAATTGATTAGGTAAAAAACCATTAGCATAGACAGAATAAACATCTACAATACTACTATAAGGGTTGTCTGCCGAAATCATTATCCTGCTATTAAAATCAGCTAACTTAGAATAGCTAAGACCAAAATTCAAATTTTTCCAATCGTGTTTGTCTGTATTAAAATTAGATGAAATAACTAATCCCATGCTAGGTAGTGAAACCACAGTTTTAATATCATCATTAGAATTATTTAAGTATTTAGAATTAGATAAAAAATTAGAGATAGAAAAAGATCCAGATATTTCTGATTTTTTATAAACACCAAGTCCGGCAGGATTGAGGCTAATACCAGTAATATTAGCTCCAATACCAGAGAATGCTCCAGATACGGCATTAAATCTGCTATCTCCATAAGGCATTAGATATGAATATCTGACTGCATCATCGAGGTTTTGTGCATATATACCTGTATATCCTATAATTACTAGGCATAAACCTAAATAAAAACTTAATTTTTTCATATTAATATATTTTTTAAATTAATATTTTATCTTCTACCACCACGAGATGGTGCAGAACCGGAACCCGAACTTCTTGGAGTATTACTATGAGAGCTACCAGATGAACTAGATCTAGATGGGGCATTATAAGAAGGAGAACTATTATTACTACGATTAGGACTACTATAATTATTAGCAGGGGGGCTTGAATATCTAGTTGGCTGTACTGGTTGGTTTTTATTAGGAGATGGTCTAGAATAACTACGGCTTGGAGTTTGTGTTTGCGAAGGTGTAACTTTGCTAGGATTAGATTCTTGTGGTTTTTGATATTGATTAGTGTTTTGTTGCTGAGTAGGCTGAGTTATTGGTTTTTGTTGCTGGGAAGGTTGTTTTATATTAGCTGGTTGAGTAGGCTGAGTTATTGGTTTTTGTTGCTGGGAAGGTTGTTTTATATTAGCTGGTTGAGTAGGCTGAGTTATTGGTTTTTGTTGCTGGGAAGGTTGTTTTATATTAGCTGGTTGAGTAGGTTGAGTTATTGGTTTTTGTTGCTGAGTAGGTTGTTTTATATTAGCTGGTTGAGTAGGCTGAGTTATTGGTTTTTGTTGCTGAGTAGGTTGTTTTATATTAGCTGGTTGAGTAGGCTGAGTTATTGGTTTTTGTTGCTGAGTAGGTTGTTTTATATTAGCTGGTTGAGTAGGTTGAGTTATTGGTTTTTGTTCATTAATAGGTTTATCTATTATAGCGGGTTTTATAGGTTGTTCACTTGTAGTTACAGGTTTTTGTATAGGTTTTTTATCAGTATCTAAATTATTAGGCAATTTGTCGTTTAGTGTAGCATTTTGGTCTATATTTATCAAAGAAGAAGGTTTAGTAATAGTTATCTCTTGGGGCTTGACTTCTAATGGGGTGTAACCAACTCTACTCAATCTATCAGCAAAAGTCAAATTAGAAGCAGGGGTTCTATTAAGCGATGCAGGAGGTATATTATCATTGATAGTTCTATTTTGCCTGCCACTAGTAGATGCACTTATATAATCTCGAGGTCCATAGTAAACGGTTCCAGAGTGCACATCAAAAGGATTATAGTAAAAATATTCTGACCCATAAAATCCATGATAATATCCAAGCCAAAATCCGTCCCAATATCCATTATGATAGCCATGCCAGTAGCCATAAGGATAACCCCAGCTATAATAAGGATAACACCATCCTAAATAATAGTTGTATGGGTGATAACCCCAGTAAAAGGAAAATCCAGGTCTCCAAAAAGGATATGTAAGATATATAGAAATACCAAAATACCAAGGATCATAAGTATACCAATACATATTAGTATACCATGGAGCATAATATCCAAAACCTAATTCAGGATAATAAAAACGACGTATACGAGATGAATAAGAAAAATCATAATAATCGCCATAATAATTGTTTGTTATGTAAGTGTTGCCATACGAATCAGTATATGTTTCAGAATAATAAGGCTCAGCTTGAGTAGGATCATATTGCTGATTTTCATATGATTGATAATTTTGATCATTTGGTGCTTTAGCACTTGAATACTGGTGTACTTGTGGATTGTAATATACATCGTCATAAGGTGTATTATCAGTGTAGTAGTTATTTATAGTACATCCACTAAAAATCAACCCCACCACACAGGCTATTAAAAAATTTAAGGTTTTCATAACTCCTCCTTCTTTTTTATAATATATTGCAATTATTATACCAAAATATAAGAAAAATAATAAAACTAAAAAATCTTTTGCATTTTGCAATAATTATATATAGCAAAAAGGCTAGCTAAAAACAATGGTAGTGCAGGTATACGATATCTGCTAAGAGATCCATAATTAGCAGAAGCAAGCCCAACAAAAAAGATAAAAATTAATGAAAAAACAAAAGAAAAAATAATAAAATCATCTTGAAAAATAAATTTAAAAAATCGCCATCTAATTTTGTATAAGAGATAAATAGTCAATATAAATAAAGCCAAACTTTCTAATGCACCTAAAAGCATAGTAAAGCTATCAGCTTGCCAAATAAAAGGCCCGAAGAGTCCATAAAAAATAGAAATAGGATATTTAGATAAAATACTAGAAATCGTAGGTTCGAAAGAACCGATATCATATTTATGAGCGCTATAAGTTTCATTTTTTATAAAATCTTGTTGAGTAATGTATGCTTTATCGATTGCACTTTGTATACTTCCATAAGGTCCTAAAGAAGATCCAATAGAGGTGTAAATAACAATAGTTAAAATAACAGCAAACAAAAGCCCCAAAGGTGTAATAAAATATTTAACAAAACGATTTTTTATTTTTCTAATATAAGAAAGTGAAAATAAAAGTAAAAATGTAGGTAAAAGAGCTATAGCTACGTAAGGTTTTATTAAAATTATAATATAAAAATTCATTAATAATAATAATAGATTACCAAAAATATTTTTTTTATAAACAAAAATTTGATAAAAATTATATATGCTCCATAGCATAGCTCCGTAAATAAAAGTATCTTTTAGTATACCACTACTCCAAAAAGTAGGTGATGGAAAAAACAATACTGCTATAGCAGCGTATTTAGTAAAATTTGGAAATAACTTATTAAGCAAAATAAACATTTTCCATTGCCCGATAAAAGCAAACATAGCAACTAAAATTGTAGTAGAAATATAATTTTGTGTTAAAAGCAATGCTGGAAAAGAAAACCGAGAAACTGCGAAAGTTTTTGGGTCTTCTACTAAATACATAACGGGATAGCCAGTATTAATTGAAAACAATTGATAAAAATCATTATAATTCATATTTCCTGTAAAAATAATTTTGCTTATTTTGCCAGGATGATTAAAAAAAGCATTTACAAAGCATTTAGTATTATAGCAATACCAATAAGCATCACCTCCACCATAATAAAAATAATAAATAAATATAAAAGCAATGCTCATAAGTATTTTGAAACCAAGACCATACATTAAATACTTATGAAAAATATTATCAGTAACAACTTTGCTGTAAAAATATATTAAAGAAAAAATAGTAATAATTAAAATCAGAGAAATAAGAATATTTTCAAAAGAAAATATAGGATCTAAGCCCATTATAAATAATTATTCTATAAGGTTAATACTTTTAATCTCAAAAATATTACCAGAGTTATCAATGATATACCTTGCTTTAGAGCCAGTTTCTTTAATAAATTCATAAGCTGCATACCCAGAGTTCTTTGCTTTTTCAAAAATATTTTCTGGTTTCCAAAATTCTAAAGCTATATGAGAAAAAGATTGAGGATTTTTGATATCAGTTAAAATTAATTCCAATACTAAATTAAATTTTTTAACTCTAAAAATTTTAACTTGTTCACAGTTTAAAAAAGTTTTTACTATTGATGGGTGCAAATAATATTCATCTATAAGCTCAAATCCGAGAACATTTTTATAAAAATATTCAACATCTTCAGATGAATTGATGTTTAAACCTATATGTCTAAGCATTATTAATTTTATCGCAAATTTACATATAATTTTTGTATTGTGATTAATAGATTTTTTTATTTTTATTGAAGTTTTGTATATTAGTATCTAAATGAAGATAATCTCAACAATACTTCAATCCATCAAATCTTCTATCCAATTACAAACAATATTTCTATCACCATAAGCGTCATCTATACGAGCTACAGGTGGCCAATATTTATCTTTAAGATTAACAGCTGCTTTTTCTCTAGTATAAGGCAAATCCCAATTATCATTAAGCAGTTTTTTTAAAGTATGGGGAGCATTTTTTAAAGTAGTTTTTTCTAAATCAATTTTTTCATTTATTACTTCATCTATTTCAGCTTTAATAGATATCATAGCATTTACAAATCTATCAAGTTCACTGAGGGGTTCGCTTTCTGTAGGCTCTACCATCAGTGTACCATGAACTGGAAAGGCAACTGTAGGAGCATGAAAACTATAATCCATCAACCTTTTAGCTATATCTAATTCAGTTATTCCATAAGCACGAAAAGGATTACAATCAACTATAAACTCATGAGCACAAAAACCATTGGAGCCAACATATAGAATTTTGTAATAAGGTTCAAGTTTTTTTCTTAAATAATTAGAATTGAGGATGGCAATCTGTGTGGCAGCTTTTAAACCATCATCACCTAACATTTTAATATAAATATAAGAAATAGGAAGAATAAACGCACTACCAAAGGGAGCTGCAGCCACAGTATTTACAGAATGAGTGATAATGCCATCAGGATGAAATGGATGAGAAGGCAGATAAGGTGTTAAGTGTTTAGCAACAGCAATAGGACCTGCACCTGGTCCACCACCGCCATGAGGTATAGCAAAAGTTTTGTGTAAATTGAGATGACATACATCAGCACCCATTAAGCCAGGAGAAGTGAAACCTACCTGAGCATTCATATTAGCACCATCCATATATACTTGTCCACCATACTGATGTATGGTATTTATAATTTCTAAAATATTATCTTCAAAAACACCGTGAGTACTGGGATAGGTAATCATAAGAGCAGCTAGTTTATCAGCATTTTCTTTTGCTTTAGTTTTTAGATCTTCTATATCCACGTTGCCTTTATCATCAGTTTTCACTACTACTACCTTCATACCAGCTGTTACAGCACTAGCAGGATTGGTCCCATGGGCAGATGCAGGTATCAAGCATACATTTCTATATCCTTGCCCTTTAGCTTCGTAATAAGCTCTGATGGTTATTAGTCCAGTATATTCACCAGCAGCACCACTATTTGGTTGAAAAGTAATACCATTCATACCAGTTATTTTAATAAGTAATTGTCCCAATTCATCTATCAATTCTAAGTAACCTTGTACTTGATCTTTAGGTGCATACGGATGTAGATTAGCAAAGCCTGGCCAAGAGAGATGAAATAGTTCAGTAGATGCATTGAGTTTCATGGTACAGCTACCCAGAGGTATCATGGTCCTATCTAGAGCCAAATCCCTATCAGCTAATTTAGTCAAATATCTCATCATTGCTGTCTCACTATGATATATCTTAAAAATCTTTTGCTTCATAAAAATAGAGTTACGTTTGTGTTTATCATCAAAAGTTTTAATTTGTATATTTTTTATATCTTCAAATTTGAATGTGGTAGGTTCTTTGCCAGTAAGTTTAGCAAAAATGCTTAGCAAAAGATTTACATCATCCATAGTAGTAGGTTCACCAAGACTGATACCTATTTCTTTATTATTAATATATCTTACATTTATATTGTTTTCTAATAGTTTCAGTTTGAGAGTATCCATATCAACGTAAGTGGGAATTTCAATTCTAATAGTGTCAAAGAAGTATTTATTTTTTTGAACATATCCAATTTTTTGAATTTCTTGAGCTAATAAACCTGTCAGTTGATTGATATGAGCTGCTATTTCCTTAATGCCATCGGGTCCATGATAGATAGCATAAGCACCAGCCATCATAGCAAGTAGCGCCTGAGCTGTACAAATATTAGATGTTGCTCGTTCTCGCTTAATATGTTGCTCGCGAGTTTGTAGAGTCATACGCAAAGCCTTATTACCATTAGCATCTATTGATACTCCAATAATTCTACCTGGCATTTGACGGATATAATCAAGTTTAGTAGCCATGTAACCTGCATGAGGTCCACCAAAGCCCATTGGTAATCCCATTCTCTGAGTACTACCTATCACAATATCTGCGCCCCATTCACCTGGAGGTGTAAGTAATGCTAAGGACATAATATCTGCTGCAACTACAACTTTAGCATCTATATTTTTAGCTTTGTTCACTACATCAGTGTAATCTAGTATTTCTCCATACTGATCAGGATACTGAATTAAAATACCAAATATATCATCTGTAAAATTATATTTAAAAACATCTGTAACAATTACATCATAATCTAAATATTTAGCTCTAGTGAGTATGATAGCAAGTGTCTGAGGAAATACTCGCTCATCTACAACAAAAACACGAGCATCATTTTTTACTTTATCACGACTGCGAAGATTAAAAGACATAGTCATAGCTTCTGCAGCAGCAGTAGCTTCGTCTAGCATAGAAGCATTAGCTACCTCCATACTAGTAAGTTCTGCAACCATTGTTTGAAAAGCTAGTAATAATTCTAGTCTGCCTTGGCTAATTTCAGCTTGATATGGCGTGTATGAAGTATAAAATCTAGGATTTTCGAGAATATGCCTTTGTATTACGCCTGGTAGGGCAGTCTCATAATATCCCAACCCAATATAATTTTTAAAAATTTTATTTTTAAAAGCAAAATTTTTCATCAATTCTATCACTTGTGTCTCACTAAGACCTTTACCTATACCTATGTTTAGATCTTTTCGTAGGATATCAGATGGGATAGTTTTTTCCATCATTTCATCTAACGAGTTGATACCTAAGGTCTCTAACATTTTTTTGATTTCTAGTTCATTAGGGCCATTATGCCGATATGCAAAATTATGAGTAAGCATAAATTAAATTTTTTAGGATTAATAAGTGCAAAAATAACTAAAAATATGAAAATAATATCAAAAAATATTATTAATAATAAATGTAGTTTTATAATAAATTTTTCAGAAATTTTATTTTAATTTTGTAATTACATTGATAAATTAAATGTCAAAAAAATGTCAAACACTTTTGGGAAAATTATAAAAGTTCATTTATTCGGTGCTTCGCATGATAATGTAGTTGGTGTAGTAATCGAAGGAATTCCTGCTGGAATAAATATTATTGAAGATGATTTTATAGAATATATAAATCGTAGAAAAGGTGGTAGTGTAGGTACAACTGATAGAGTAGAAGCAGATAACCCAAAAATATTAACTGGTATAATAGATGAATATACTACTGGTTTGCCCATTACAATTGTATTCGAAAATAAAAATAAAAATTCAATTCCCTATCAACTATATAAATCTTGGCATAGACCTGGACATGCAGATTTTACTCAAAAATCTAAATATGGAAAATATGCCGATATTAGAGGTGGGGGTATAGCATCAGGTAGGATGACTTTACCATTAATGATCGCAGGGGTTATAGCATCTAAATGTATACCTAATGTAAATGCTAAAGCCTTTATTGCACATATTAATGGTGAAAAACCTGATAAAATAGATTGGCAAAAGATTCGAAATGAAGGGGATAGTCTTGGTGGAGAGATAATATGCATATTAGAAAATATTATTGCTGGTATAGGCGAACCTTTTTTTGATAATATAGAAAGCTATTTTAGTCATCTATTTTTTTCTATTCCTGGGATTAAAGCTGTAGGTTTCGGAGATGCATGGCAAACTGCCTTTATGAGAGGTAGTGAGTATAATGATATTTTTATTAGCAATGATGGGCAGACGACCACTAATCATTGTGGAGGTATTCAAGGTGGGATAACCAATGGTAATGCAATAGTAATACATTTAATTGTACGACCACCTGCAAGTATAAAGAAAGAACAAATAAGCTTAAATTTTGATACAGACGAATTAGAGAAACGAAAGATAACGGGGTCCCATGATTTAGCCTTTATACTTAGATTGCCACCTATCATAGAAGCGGTGTCTTTATTAGCAATAGCAGATTTGTATTTATATTCTAAAATATATTCATAAATGATATTTTGTTGAATGAAATTAATAAATGTTTAAGTTTTTCAAGTTTATATGTTAAATAATTTTTATATTTTTACAAAAATTTTAATACATGAAAAAAATCGTAGAGAATACCAGCAAATACCTAGCTATGAGCAAGGAAGAGAATAAAGAATTCTTAGACAACCTTTATTCTCTAATGAAAAAATTAGAAGCCGATGTAGTCGATTATCAAGGTCTGAAAATACTCAGTGCCCCACCACTCTGTCCAGACTGTCGAAGCAATCACATCATTAAAAATGGTTTACAAAATGGGATGCAAAACTATCGTTGCAAAGACTGTGGCAGACAATTTAGAGTTACCACCGGAACTTTTGTTTACAGGTTGCAAAAGAAAGAGAAAATGCTCGATTACATCAGATGTATGGTAGCAGGCAAAAGTCTCAGAGCTTGTGCTAAAGAAGTTGGCATCAGCCTACCTACAAGCTTCGCTTGGCGACACAAGATATTAGCAGCTCTACAAAGTTTCGAAGATAATATCAATTTTTTCGGAGTAGTAGAGATGGATGAACTATTGATGGATTATTCCGAAAAAGGCAGAATATACAAAAATGCAGAAGAGTTAAAGCGAGCCAGGAAGCAAAAGCCAAAGAAAGTAGCCGTATTAGCTGCTACTGACAGAGCTGGCAACTTGTTGTTTAAAAAATTTGAAGGCAAAAAGCTAAGTTCAGAACAGATAGAGCAATTTCTGAAGGCTAAGATGCCAAAAGATGGAGTCATGTGTAGCAGTAATAAAAAAGCATTCAAAAAGGTTAGAAGGAATGTAATCAAGCACAAAGAAATAGTAACTAGCCATAGGCAAAAGCGAGGTATATATAGCCTAAGTACTGTCAAGAAAAAGGCTAGTGAATTCACGAATTGGATATATTTCAAATTTAGGGGCGTAGCTACTAAATACCTGCAAAACTACATTATGTGGTATGTAGTGATGGGTAAATACCTCACAGGCAAGACTGTAAGCAATACTGGGCGAATGCTCAACCT
>FZPS01000197.1_pt63 | contig 17726 bp, 20 predicted proteins | sample 1817821 | NCBI WGS metagenome assembly FZPS01 (sample SAMEA104158645, study PRJEB21678) | metagenome | place: Germany | collected 2015-04-21
CCAAAAAAGCTGACTATGTTTTATCGCTCAAAGAAAACCATCCCCTATTGCATGAGGAAGTTGAAGCATACTTTAAAGACGCAGAACAAAATGATTTTCTTGCCTGAATATTAAATGCTGAAATGGCATTTTAAAAAACTCTCTTGTGAGAGTATTGGCAGGAGATGGGTTCATGCTTTTACCGTGAGTAAAAGATGTAGTAATATTTAAATAATGCTACAATAAAGGTAGCTATTGAAAAATTAAATGCGGTTAAAATTGAGTGAAAGGCAAGGTGAGCCCGGGAACTATGAGTAAAAATGCAGAAGAGGATATAATTAGTTTTTGGACCGATAAAAAGGGTGAGATGAAGGTCTTAACCTATAATGAAATGATAAATCAGCCTGTACAGGTTATAAGAAAAGAAAACAACATCTTCATTAGGGCTAAAGTTAATTTCACCGGAGAAGCATTAGGAACATTAATATACGAAGAATCTACGGAGCTGTATAGAAAGAGGAATAACAACTACAACAAAATGCTTTTTAAAGACCTAGTAATTAAAGGACTTCCTATTAAAACAAATGCTATAGTAATAAGCAGGGGTGACGATGTTGTCAGAGGACAAAAAGTTGTTGCCATTGGAAGTCCTTTAGGATTAATGAATACTTTTTCAGAAGGTATAATATCAGGATTTAGAAAATCAAAAAAATGTGATTTTATTCAAACAACAGCCCCAATGTCACCAGGCAGTTCCGGGGGTGCTCTTCTTAATATGTATGGAGAACTTATAGGCATAGCATCAGCTGGATTTGTAGAGGGACAAAATATTAACCTTGCTGTACCTAGTAAATATATTTTGGATATGTTAGGAGAAAAATCTACACTAATTAGTATGGAATTAGTAAAATCATACTCATCCTTTAGCTATAACAATATAAGGGTTAATTTTGACGGGCTTTTTAGCAGCAGTATTGTTGGAAGCTATAATATTTTGTTATATCAATCCAGAACAGACAAAACAAATTTACTAGAGCTTGTTAAAAATAGAGATTTTGCCTGCAAACTCGAAAATCATTATATAAACTGTATTTCTCATCTTATGTCTAGACATAACATCCAAGCTTACGAATTTCAATTAGGTGCTGGAAATTATATATTTACATATTCATATAGAAAAGGTGAATTTAAAAACAAGGGTTGGGAATACATAAAATTATAGGTTTTGGTGCTATTTCTTGGCTTTGTCTTTTCTTATCATTTCATTAATTCCTATAACCAATAAAAAAACACCAAACCATTTTCTTAATGTGGGTCCAGACAAGTTAATTGCAAGCTGTGACCCAATATATGCCCCAAATAATCCAAATATAATAATAGGCACAGCAATTTTGAAATCAATTCTTTTATTTTTTATATGTACAAAAAGTGCTGCAACTGCAGTAGGAATAAAATAAAGTAAGTTGACACTTTGGGCTATATGCTGAGGTGCTTTTACAAACATAATAAGTGCTGGTATAAGTATAGCCCCACCACCTATCCCCATTCCGCTCACTATTCCAGATATAAGGCCTATAAAAAATAACTTCATAAACTTCCTCCTGCCTGTCCCCTACACTATCATCTTAATTGCTGCAGCTATAATAAATATTGCAAAAATCTTTCTTAGTACTCCACCAGGACATATATTAAGAAGTTTTGCACCTATATATCCACCTACAACTCCTCCTAGCACTACTTTATAAGTTAGTGCCCAGTCCACATGATTATTTTTAATGTAAAAAAAGCTACTCACAATTGTAAGTGGCAGAATAATAGAAATAGCAGTTGCATGGGCTTTATGCTCGTCACTTCCTAGCAAATATATCATTGCAGGTACAGCTAATGTTCCACCCCCTGAACCAAAAAGACCATTAGCAATACCTGTAGCCATTCCAATTACTGCATATTTAAAATATTTTTTAGTGTTTTTAGATAAATTTTTTAATAAGTCCATACTTATATTCTTTATTTATTTTCTCGATTATATACTATAAAATTAAGACTGTAACAAAATCAATTGGAATCCACATTGTTTTTTTGTTCTAAAACAATTAGAAATGGTTGAAAATTAAACCTTTTATAAAAATTCATAACCTCTTCATTACCTACTGCAACATTAAGTCTTTTATTTTTTACACCTTTTTCATCCATCCACTTTAATGACAAATTCATTAAATTTTCAGCTATTTTGTTTCTTCTGTATTGTTCTTCAATAAAAATAGACTCAATTACTCCAAGCTTTTTGTCATCTATTGTGGATATACAAAATCCAACATATTTATCTTTTTCTGCATCCTTTGCTATAACAACCCTAATTTCTGACTTTTCAAACATCTCAGCTTTTCTTCCGTCAAATGTAATTTGTGCAAATTTATCCGAAAAATATGTTGACTTTTCTTCATGATACTTTCTTTTCTTTATCCATAAGTGTCTTACTTCCTCAAGTAATTTTGAATCTCCTTCTATATAATCAATATTCAACACTTATTTATCCTCCTGTACTTTTTAATATTTTTCATATAAATTTATTCTTTTCCGTTAGAACTAACAATTATAAAACTTCCCTAGTTAGAAAGCTTTTCCACTGCCTTTTTAATTCTTTCTAGTCCATCTAATAAAATAGTTCTAGGGCAGGCAAAATTTAGCCTCTGAAAGCCATGGCCTTCTTTTCCAAAGGTTAAGCCATCATTTAATCCTACACCTGCTTCATTAATAAAAAAATCCTTTAATTCTTCTGCTGGGATGGGAAGCTTATTGCAATCAAGCCATGCAAGATATGTTGCCTCTGGTCTTATTACTTTTATTTGAGGGATATTATCTTTAAAATATTCCTCCAGCATATTTAGGTTGTCTTCAAGATACAGCAATAATTCTTCCAGCCACTCTTCACAATAAGTATAAGCAGCCCTCGCCCCTTCTAAACCAAAAATGTTTAGCATATCAGCACCATTTTTATTTATAGTGTCAGTAAACTTACGTCTAAGCTTTTCATCTGGTATTATTGCAGCAGAAACTGAAAGTCCTGCAATATTAAAAGTTTTTGTAGGAGACACTAAAGTGACACAGTTTTTAAAATTCTCATCCAAAGCCCCAATGGGAACATGCTTATGTCCTTTAAACACCAAATCTGAGTGTATTTCGTCTGAAATAATAATCACATTATATTTTTTGCAAAGCCTTAGCACCTCTTCTAATTCATGAATCTTCCACACCCTTCCAATTGGATTGTGGGGGCTGCAAAGAATCATAGCTTTCACATTACTAGAAAGCTTTCTTTCAAGATCTTTAAAATCAATTTCATAATATCCATTGTTATTCTTAAGAGGATTTGTCACAAGTTCCCTTTCATTGTTCCTTATACTAGAATAAAAAGGGTAATATATAGGTGTCTGCATTAAAACCTTATCCCCTGGATTTGTGTATGCAAGTATTGCAGTGTTTACTGAAGTTACAACACCAGGACTATATACAAGCCACTTATCATAAATCTCCCAATCGTGCCTTTTTTTCATCCAGCCAGTCAAAGAATCTGAAAGCTTTTCCAACCCTCTGGTATAGCCAAATACACCATGCTGCGCTCTATCTATTACCGCCTCTTTTATAGGAGTTGGGGACTTAAAATCCATATCTGCAACCCACATGGGCAAAATATCTCTTCTTCCAAATATTTCTTCACTATAGTCCCATTTTAGACTATAGGTATTTCTTCTATCTATAACCTCGTCAAATATACTGCTCATAAAATCCTCCCTATTCTAATACTCATCTCTTCTTAATTTTAAAATTTTTTCTATTTTACTGCAACAGCTTCAATTTCTATTAGTACATCCTTAGGAAGCTTTGACACTTCCACACATGACCTTGCCGGAAAAGGCTGGGTAAAATACTTAGCATACACCTCATTTATTTTTGAAAAGCTATTCATATCCTTTATAAAAACAGTGGTTTTTACCACCTTGTTCATACTGCTGCCAGCTGCCTCAAGAACATTTTTAAGGTTTTCAAGTACCTGCTGGACCTGCATCTGAATTTCATTTCCAACCACTTCTCCCGTTTGGGGGTCAATGGGAATTTGTCCTGAGGTGTAAATAAATGAGCCTATAGCAATTGCCTGTGAATATGGCCCAATTGCTTCAGGAGCTTTATCTGTCTTTATAACCTCAATAGCCATTTTACAATCACCATCCTTATTTTTTGACTATTCCAATATGTTTTGTATTATATTATTACATATACTCTCTTGTCAATAAATGTGGCAACAAGACAGTTATGCCAAATCAAATTTTACTTTTTATCATTATTTTCATTAAAATTTATAATGATATTATTTCTCAATATTATTCCCACAAATCAACCCCTATTAACGCATTTTTTATTGAACCACCATTTCCTGCTGAGTAAAACATATTGACATTATATTGTAACTGTGATAAACTTCAAAAAAAGAAACGAACTAAGAAGTTCGTAGCTTGAGTAATACCGTAACAACCCGCAAAGGATGCTATTTTAAATGGCACTTTTTGTGGTTTTTATTTTTTATGGCTATTTAAAAACTATTTGCTTAAAAACAGGAGGTAACAAAAATGTTGAAAAAACTAATTTTAATATTTTCCATATTTGCATTTGGTGCCCTATTTCTTTTGGGTTGCTCAACCAATGAACAAAATTACACTAAGGGACAAAACTTAGAGAATAAAAACAAAGATGAACTTATAATAGCTGCAGGAGGTGAACCTGAAGGAGGTTTTGATCCTACAACAGGCTGGGGACGATACGGCTCTCCCCTCTTTCAAAGTACCCTTTTAAAACGTGACAGTGACATGAATATAGTTAATGACCTGGCAACTGAATACTCTGTAAGCAGTGATGGTCTTGTCTGGACTTTAAAACTTCGCAGGGATGTTAAGTTTTCAGACGGAACTCCCCTTACAGCCACTGATGTTGTATTTACATATGAAACTGCCTCAAAAAGCAGCTCAGTTGTAGATCTTTCCATGCTAGAAAGTATTGAAGCTGTTGATGACTATACAATAAATTTTACATTAAAAAATACACAATCTACATTTATAAATATACTTACAAATACAGGCATTGTACCTAAGCACGCGTACAGCCAGGATTATTCCCAAAATCCTATAGGCTCTGGACCTTTTAAGTTTGTCCAATGGGACAAAGGACAACAGCTTATTGTGGAAGCCAATCCTGAATATTACGGAGAAAAACCCTACTTTAAAAAAATAACATTTCTCTTTCTAAATGAAGAAGCCACCTTTGCAGCAGCCCAGGCAGGCAGTGTGGATATAGCTGCCATAACACCTGTTCATGCAAATCAAAAAGTAAATGGCATGAGGCTTGAAGCTATTGAAAGCATAGACAACCGTGGAATTATGTTCCCATACGTCAAATCTGGAGGCAGGACAGAAGAGGGATACCCTATTGGAAACGATGTAACATCAGATATATCCATTCGTAGAGCTATAAATGTAGCTATTGACAGAAAAGAACTGGTAGATGGCATATTAAACGGATATGGCTCGCCAGCTTACACCCTTTGCGATAAAATGCCCTGGTGGAACGCTGAAACAGTGATAGAAGATGCTGATGTGGAAGGCGCTAAAAAAATATTAAAAGAAGGCGGCTGGGAGGATATTAACGGAGATGGCGTACTAGAAAAGGGAAATCTCACTGCTGAGTTTAAACTTATTTATCCTTCCGGTGACCAAACTCGTCAGTCACTGGCAATAGCTGTTGCTGACAAAATAAAACCTATAGGAATTAAAATCCACGTTGAAGGTAAAAGCTGGGATGAAATCAAAACTTTGATGTACTCCAACAGTGTACTTTTCGGCTGGGGAAGTCATGACCCGTTGGAAATGTACAACATTTACAACAGCAAGTTAAAAGGACAGGATTATTATAATCCTGGCTATTATGAAAATCCAATTATTGACGGATACTTAGATAAAGCAATGGCAGCAAAAAGTGAAAAAGAAGCAAATGAGTACTGGAAAAAAGCCCAGTGGGATGGTACAACTGGTTTTTCTGCCAAAGGTGATGCCCCATATGCCTGGCTTGTTAATATCAGCCATCTCTACCTTGTAAATGAGAAGCTTGATATTGGAAAACAAAAAATTCACCCTCATGGACATGGTTGGCCAATAACAGATAATGTTGAAAAGTGGCGTTGGAAAGAATAAAGGAGAATATTTTATGAATGATATATTAAAATTTATTATAGGAAAAACCATTAGAATTCTTTCCTTGCTGGCTGCATTGTGCATACTGTCTTTTGTATTAATAAGCCACTCGCCAATTGATCCTGTTCAGGCTTACATAGGTGCAGATATGCTTAAGGTAAGCCAGCTGCAGAGAGAAAAAATAGCAGAACATTGGGGACTTGATAAACCTCCAGTTGAAAGATTTATGCAATGGAGCAAATCAATAATCCGGGGCAACTTTGGAACTTCAATGATTTATAGAGCTCCTGTTTTAGATGTTATAAAAGAAAGGTTTACAGCATCCCTGGCACTTATGGGTATTGCCTGGATTTTATCGGGGATATTTGGCTTTTTAATGGGGATTATAGCTGCCATGAATAGTGGAAAACTTATAGACCGTTTTATTAAGTGGTACTGTTTGCTCCTTGCATCAACTCCAACCTTTTGGCTGGGACTTTTGTTTTTAATGGTTTTTTCAGTATGGCTTGGGTGGTTTCCTATTGGTATGGGTGTTCCAGCCGGGGTTTTATCTCAGGACGTAACGCTATCAGACAAAATCCACCATATTATTCTTCCAGCTTTGACATTAAGTATTGTGGGAATTGCAAATATAGCACTTCATACAAGACAAAAGCTTATAGAGGTACTAGACAGCGAGTATATACTTTTTGCACGTGCAAAGGGTGAGTATGGCATAAAACTTCTCATGCGCCACGGACTTCGTAATATTGCTATACCTGCCATAACCCTCCAGTTCGCTTCCTTAAGTGAACTTTTTGGCGGTTCAGTTCTTGCAGAGCAGGTATTTTCTTATCCAGGTCTTGGGCAAGCCACAGTACAGGCCAGCCTTAGAGGAGATGTACCCCTGCTTTTAGGAATTGTTATTTTCAGTGCACTATTTGTATTTGCTGGTAATTTCATTGCAGATATTATATACATAGTGGTTGACCCAAGAATAAAGGGGGTAAAAAGAACATGAGTTTTCTGTCTATAAACACTGGGGAAAAAAAGCGCATAAATTCATTGCTAAAATTAAACAGAAGGCAAAAAACCCTTATAATAATCATTATATCTTCTATGTTTTTAGCACTGATAATAGCTTTAAGCTTCCTTTTAAAAGATGAAAGAATTGCTACTAACTTAGATTCTAAAAACCTTTCCCCCTCCCTTTTCCATCCCTTTGGAACAGATTGGCTTGGGCGGGATATGTTTACCCGAACAATAAAGGGATTATCCCTTAGCATTTATATAGGCATTATCGCATCCTTTGTAAGTGTTGTAGTGGCACTGGTACTTGGTGTTGCTTCAGCAACCATGGGAAAAGCTGTTGATACAATAATAACTTGGTTCATTGATTTATTTATGGCAATACCTCATCTGGTAGCAATTTTACTCATTGCATTTACTCTAGGAGGCGGTGCTAAAGGGGTAATAGTAGGGGTAGCCTGTACCCATTGGACCAGCCTTGCTCGTGTAATACGGGCAGAGGTATTACAGTTAAAGGAATCAGATTTTATAAAAGTTTCAAAACATATGGGTAAAAGCCCTTTATGGATTGCCCTGCACCATATGCTCCCTCACTTGATACCTCAGATTTTTGTGGGATTTTTGCTCCTTTTTCCCCATGCCATACTTCATGAAGCCTCAATAACTTTTTTAGGCTTTGGTCTATCCCCTCATAAACCGGCAATTGGAGTAATTCTCTCAGAATCCATGAAATACCTTACAACTGGAATGTGGTGGCTGGCATTTTTCCCCGGACTTTCCCTATTGGTTATAGTAAGGGCTTTTGATATAATAGGTGAAAACTTGAGATTATTAATAGACCCTCACAATGCACAGCAATAAAAGGAGGCAATTACATTGCTTGAAGTTACTAATCTCTCCATTTCCTTTACTCAATATGAGAAAGGAATGAGACAAAAAACACTAAATGTAGTCTCAAATCTTAGTATAACAATAAATCCAGGCAAAATTCTTGCCATAGTTGGTTCAAGTGGATCTGGTAAGAGTCTTCTTGCCCACTCCATACTTGGAATTTTGCCTAAGAATGCAAAAATTAAAGGTTCAATAAAATATAAGGGTGAAGAACTTACACCAAAACTTCAAGAAAAGCTAAGGGGAAAGGAAATCACACTAATACCCCAATCGGTAAATTATCTCAACCCCCTTATGCAAGTTGGTGCCCAGGTTGGAAGTTCAAGAAAAAAAGAAGCTTTGGAAAAACAAAAAAAGATATTTAAAAGATATTCCCTTCCTAACAAGGTGGGAAGCCTTTTTCCATTTCAGCTCTCTGGTGGCATGGCACGGCGTGTACTTGTAGCTTCTGCAGTAGCTGAAGGTGCAAAACTGGTTATTGCAGATGAACCCACACCGGGGCTTCATCCTGAAGTGGCAAAAGAGACCTTAAGCCACCTTCGTGAACTAGCTGACCATGGCTCCGAGGTTATGCTTATTACTCACGATATCGCCACTGCCGTTGATGTTGCCGATGATATTGCTGTATTTTATGCAGGTACCACCATAGAAGTTGCCCCTGCAAGGGATTTTACAGGAAAAGGCGAATTACTGCGCCATCCCTATACAAAGGCTTTATGGAATGCTCTGCCCCAAAATGAGTTTACTACTATTGCAGGTCTTCTGCCTTCCCAAAGTAAAACTCATTTAGGATGTATATTCTATACTATGTGCCCAATTAAAAGTGAGGCTTGCCTTAAAAAACAACCTGAAATGAGAGATGTTAGAAATGGAAAAGTGAGGTGCAGTCATGCTACTTGAAGGAAAAAATATTGGATTTAGATACGGAAGAGGTTCATGGATACTAAAGGGGTTTAATTTACAGTTAAAATCCGGCGAAATAGTTGGACTATCAGGCCCTAGTGGCTGTGGCAAAACTACCCTTGCTAAAATACTTGCAGGTTTTTTGTCCCCTGATGAAGGCAGTGTATCTTTAGATGAAAAGCCTTTACCAAAGGGTGGCTTCTCCCCTGTCCAACTTGTCTTTCAGCATCCGGAAAAAGCAGTAAACCCCAGATGGCAAATGTACAAAACATTAAATGAAGGATGGCCTGTGAATAAAACACTTTTAGAGTCCTTAGGCATAGAAGAATCCTGGCTAAAAAGGTGGCCAAATGAACTTTCAAGTGGGGAGTTGCAAAGATTTTGCGTGGCCCGTGCCTTAAGCCCTTGCACAAAATTTTTAATCGCCGATGAAATAACCACAATGTTAGATGCTATTACACAGGCCCAAATATGGAAAGTGGTGCTTGACATTGCAGAAAAAAATAATGCCGGGGTACTTGTAGTAAGTCATGATAAACATTTAATCAATCGTATTTGCAATAGAGTTATTGAAATTAAATAAATTCCTTTCTGTCTTTATCCTCTAAATTTTTATTATCTACAAATAATACTCTATATTGTCAGCAGGTTTTAGTTCAAATTCTGCAAAAACCCTATCCCTGATTTTCAAAAAATCACTCCTAGTCCTGTCCCTTTTCCTTCCTAAAGGCACATTAATAACACTCTTTACTTTGCCAGGACTTGAAGTCATTATCACAATTCTATCAGCTAAAAAAACCGCCTCTTCTATGTCATGGGTTACAAATATTATTGTTTTTTTCTTTTCCTGCCACAGCCTCTCAATTTCATCCTGCATACTCATACGGGTCATTGCATCTAGGGCACCTAGTGGCTCATCCATAAGAAGTATTTCAGGATCCACAGCTAATGCCCTTGCCAATGCCACCCTCTGCTGCATCCCTCCAGAAAGCTGAGGGGGATGATGTTTTTTATAGGCTGAAAGACCAACAAGTTCAATATATTCTTCTGCAATTTCACGTCTTTTCTTTTTGTCTATTTTTTTTCTTTCAAGTCCTAGTTCAACATTTTTTAAAACACTTCTCCAAGGAAGCAGTCCATAGTTTTGAAATATAGTAATTCTATTTTCAGATGGCTTTGTAACAATTTCTCCATTAATTTTAACAAATCCTGATGAAGTTTTATCAAAACCTGCAATCAAATTTAATAATGTTGTCTTTCCGCACCCACTTGGTCCTAAAAGACAAATAAATTCACCTTTTTTTATCTCCAAATTTACCTTTTCAAGGCACACCCTTTTTTTTCCTTTAAAAGAATATTCCCGTGATGCTTCCTTTATAGAAATATACATATCAGTTCCCCCTCCTTTGGGATATTCCCCACTGTTTTTCAATACTGCTTTCAAGAAGTCTTATTAACCTATCCAGCAAAAGCCCCAAAACTCCAATAAATATTATCCCTGCCAAAACCAAGTCGGATCTTAAAGAATTTCTCGCATCTATAATAAGATATCCCAAACCAGATTGTGCACCTACCATTTCTCCTGCCACTAGGAATACCCAAGCTGACCCTAATGCTATATGAAGACCGTTTGCAATTAAAGGGAAGGCCGCTGGAAGAACAATTTTAAAAAGCATCTGTGGCTGCCGTATTCCAAAATTATCAGCCACTTTTAAATAAATTCCATCCACATTCCCAACCCCAGAAACAGTAGAAAGAAGAATTGGATAAAAGCCTGCTATAAAAATAATGGCAATGGCCGGGGCATCCCCTATCCCAAACCATAAAACAATAAAAGGAAACCAGGCTATAGGGGAAACTGGTCTTAACACCTGTACTATCGGCTCAACAAAAGACCATATCCTTTTATTCCAGCCAAGGAAAAGTCCAAGAATTACTCCTGCTATTATTGCTGATAAATATCCAATAAAAAACCGGGTAAGGCTAACTTTAAAATGAGTAAATAAAGTCCCATCCTTTATAAGTTCTGACATTCCTTTAAAAACTTTAGCAGGTGGAGGAAGAAGTGATGTCTGGTATCTTCCTAACATCACTGCTAATTGCCAAATACCTATAAGCACAGATATACTTATAACAACCTTCAATATTTTTTTTAATATTTCCATTTTCATCACTCCACCTTATCTATTAATGTATTATCTACAAACTCACTGTACTTAGGAGGATTTTTAGAAAGCCCTATTTCCACCATGTATTTTGCAAGCTCATTATAATCCTTTTCCTCTAGCTTTAGGTTTTGATAAGAAATCCATTTAAGGGATAAGTCCAGAACCTGTGGTTCCACTTTTAAGTATTTTTCGCTAATGTCACGAATCCCCTCATCTTTTAACTCCGCTTTATGCCCTGCTTCTATGTACTCCTTGACAAATTCTTTAGAAATGGCCAGATTATTCCTAATAAAGTCATTTCTAAGAACCAACCCACAGCACACAGACCCTTCCCATAAATCCTGAGATTCAAATAAAGTCTTTCCTTTACCCCCTGCCACCGCTTTAGCTCCAAAAGGCTCAGCTACACAATAACCGGATATTCTGCCCTCGGAAAGTGCAGCTGGCATTTCTGGTGGTGGCAGTTCAATAACATTTACATCACCATATGTAAGACCATGGTTTTTTAGCATGATATATAGCAATATATTATGGGTGGAAAGCTTGCTGGGTATTGCAAAATTCTTCCCCCTCAAGTCCTCAACTTTATTAATATCCTCAGATACCACCACCACATTCCCATCTCTGTGACCTAAGGCTACTACCTTTAAATCAATATCTTGTTCTTTTGCTTTCATAGCAAGCTCTATAAGCATGGATGCACCATCCACCTTTCCAGAGTTTAAGGCATCCACCAATTCTGTCCACGAACCAAATTTTACAAGCTCCAGTTTAAAATTCTTAAAGTTTCCCTTTGTCAGTTCATTCTCCACATAAAGGGGAAGAGCATGGGTAATAGGCAAATAGGCAATCTTTATTGTTTTAACTTCTGTATTATCACCGGATCCATTATTTACTGTTTCACCTGCCCTGTTTTCATTACTGCAACCTGTAAAATTTAATATTATAAAAATAAGCAACGTAAAAATACCAACTCTTTTCTTCATATTCACTACCTCCCTTTAAATGCCATAGCTTATTTCCACATCAAATCTTTTCTCTTTTTATTAATATCTGAAATTATTTTATCTGCCAGCTTTAGAGGATCTACCTCCACCACCATAACAGCTCCAAGTGTTTCTTTGGTATCTTCAAACAAATACTTCATTACATTTTTAGAACCTTGCACAGGTGGATAAACAGAATGGTAGGAGCTTATACCCAAAAGCCTAAATCCAAGGGCTGCCCCAATTCCTTTTTCATTAGACCATTCAGGACTTGCAAAAGCAAAAGGCAAATCTTTCATATCCTTCCCCAGGCTATCTGCCAATGCCTTGAAAAAAGCAGATGCTCTTGCATTATCAAGACACTCACCCATATGCCATACAGGTGGTAAATCTTCTCCTAAAAACTTTCTCATTTCCTCTCCGGTTTTTTCCAATGCTTTAACATTACAGTAGCCCAGCTTCAAAAGGGGAAAGGATGCACAGCCGTTGGTAAGCACAAGTATATTGTTTTCAATCAATCTTTGTGCCACATCGGCTATTGCTTTTTCATACATAATCCTAGGGTTGTTGCAGCCCACCAAATTGACTACACCTCGAATTTTACCTTCTTCTAAAGCCTTAGCAATTACTCCCATGCCTTTAAAATGGCTGTTAGCATATTCCACAGAAAAACCAATCTCTGCATCCACTTCATAATTTGGAATAAAAACTGGAACATCTCTTCTTTCCTCAAAACTTTCAATGGCCCTTTTAACAATAGTTTTTGCCAAATCCTCTGTCTCACCTAAATTTGAATGATGATGGTCATAGCCATAATGCTCAGCCCCGGGAAGTCTTGCAGAGTCACTGGTTGTAACAACTGTAGTTTTAAAACATTTTGCAACATCCATTATTGAAGGAAAAACGTCTTGAACATCTGCCACCCATAAATCAATAGCACCTGTACCTAAAACCAGCTCTGCACCAATTGCATTAGACAGAGGAATAACACCTCCATAGCGATACATTGCTGAAAGTCCCGAACAGCATATTCCATAAAACTGTATTCCAAGGGCTCCTTTTTCCTTAGCCAGCTGTATAAATTCCGAGCTTTTTCCCTGTTTTACTATTTCACTTACCAAAAGAGGCGAGTGTCCATGAACAGCTATGTTAACATACCCTTCCATAATTGCGCCTAAATTTGCTTTAACGGTACTTCTTTGAGGCATACCAAATAAGCTATCCATGGCTATTGAAGATCCCAAAACACTACTCCATGCAAAAGCCAGACCACACCTTAACAGCTGTTTCATAATGTTCTCCCAATCCCCGTCTGTTCCCGTGCTAGTTCTGTGGAGGGCTTCAAACACTTCGTGATAAGCTCCTATAGGGATAATATCCATTTCCTTCCACTTTTCAATTCTTTCCTTAGTTGCAAAGGCACTTAAAGTCTTATGCTCTCCTGGAACCGTTCTTGCTAAATCTTCAAGAAGAATATCTGCAACTTCTTTTGCCAACTGGGTCTCAGACTTTTCTTCAGTTGATATCCCCAACTGTGCCCCAGACTTTCTAAGTTTTTCTTCTCCACAAATGGGTATATTAAGCACTCCTTCCCCAACTGCTTTAAGAGCCAGCATTATTTCCCTGCCTCTTGCTCCATGGGCTGCAACCCCTGCTGCCACCCACCTTAAAAGATTTCTTGCAACAATAAGGTCAGCATCTGCTCCACATACCCCTCTAGGACTCTTCTTTGTCACACGGCAGGGCCCCATATTACAATTTTTACAGCAAACTCCTGCAAGACCAAAGTTACAATGGGGTTTTTGGCTGTCAAAACGGTCAAAACATGTTTCACAGCCTTGCCTTTCCATATGTACAAGCATTTCTCTTACAGCAGGGTCTGGAGCATTCTCAATGACATTAACCTTTGATGGAAAGCTCTTCTTGTATTCATTAACAGCATGATTATAATCATCAAAAAAAGAATTTTTAAAATCCTTGTGGTGATATCTTATATCTCTATAAAAATCCACATCGACACCTCATTTCACATATTATTTTTATATATGCTTACTCGTTTTTTAAATATTGGCAATATGCACTGCACTTTTCGTATTATTCCTATATGTTTTATATGTTTATAGTTAAAAAAAATTATTTAAGGCCTTATTTGGCTAAGTTCATCTCTCTACTCCAATGCCTGTTCAAGGTCAGCAATTATATCTTCAACCGCCTCAATTCCCACTGAAAGTCTTAAAAGTGTGTCGCTAACCCCTATTCTTTGCCGTATTTCCTCTGGTATAGCAGAATGGGTCTGAATAACAGGATAGGTAATCAGGCTTTCTACTCCACCAAGACTTTCAGCAAACATTATCAACTTTACTTTTCTCAAAACCCTCTCCACAATTTCCACATCTTTTACGTTAAAGGAAATCATAGCCCCAAAACCAGAAGCCTGAGTTTTTGAGATGTAAAAGCCTTCATGATCAGGTAATCCTACATAATTAACCTTTGTTACATTTTTATTTGTACAAAGCCACTTTGAAATTTTCATTGCATTTTCCTGTTGCTTTTCAAGGCGTACCCCCAGTGTCTTTATTCCTCTTAAAATTAGCCAGCTGTCAAAGGGAGATAATACAGCTCCTTCGGATTTTTGAATAAGCTTAATCCTCTCAGCCAATTCCTCATCATTAACCACAATAAGGCCTGCTAAAGTATCGTTATGCCCTCCTAGATATTTTGAACCACTGTGAACAACAACATCTGCCCCAAGTTCCAAAGGTCTTTGAAAATATGGTGTAAGAAAGGTATTATCCACAATTAAAAGTATTCCCTTATCTTTTGCCAATTCCGATATTCCCTTTAAATCAGCCACCTTCATCATTGGATTAGAAGGTGTTTCAATAAAAAACCCTTTGCTGTTATCTTTCACCGCCTTTTCTATCTCTTGATTCTTGCTGGTATTAACATAGGAAAACTCCACACCATATTTTTTATATATTTCCTCAAATATCCTATACGTACCTCCATAGAGGTCATCAGAAACAATGATGTGATCTCCCGGTGAGAAAAGGGAAAGTATGGTTGATATTGCTGCCATTCCACTAGAAAAAGCAAATCCGAACTTTCCGTTTTCAATATTTGCAATTGTATTTTCAAGTTCTTCCCTTGTGGGATTTTGCAAGCGTGAGTAATCGTAACCAGTAGTCTGATATAAACCCGGATGCCTAAAAGTCGCACTTTGATATATAGGGAAGCTTACCGCTCCCGTATGTGGGTCGTAGTACTTAGAACCGTGTACCACCTTTGTACTTATATTGTGTTTGAATTCATTCCCAATTTTCATCATCCTCTCTTTGTTTTATTGGAATACCTTTATTTTCTATTAGTTCTTCCTTCAAAAGCTTTGATACTCTAGCACATGATCTTACTAGTCTTTATAACCTCAATAGTCCTTCTTGTAATCATCACTTCATTAACCAAGTATTCCAATATGTTTTATATTATATAGCTAAATATACCTCCTTGTCAATAAATGTTTCAAAAAAATTTTATACATTTTTTAAAAAGTATTTTTTATTCCCAAACCACATAGTGTATTCCCAAAATTACATAAAAATGATACAATTTAAATAACAAAAACAATGGAGGAAAGATAAAATGAAACAAAGAAGGCTTGTTATTTTTACTGTTTTTATTATTTTTTCAATTATGTTAACTTTGTTTACAGTCAACGTCAGTGCCTCAACAAATACCACTAAAGATTTAATAATTGGTGATGTAAATGGTGATGGCAAAACTGATTCCATTGACATTACAGAAATAAAAAATTATCTACTTGGAATTATAAAGGATTTTAGTTATATACATGGTCTAGATGCAGCTGATGTTAATGGTGATGGTAATGTAAATACAATTGACTACGTAATTTATAGTAAATTCCTACTTGGAGTAATTACTGAATTCCCGCGAGAGCTAATTCCCATACCAACCCCTACACCAACTCCTACACCAACCCCTTCAGATCCGGAAGGTCTGGAGATTGAAAGAAAATTTTTAATAGAGGAAGAAAATATTCCTTATGACCTTAAATCACTAGATAAATTTGAAATAACTCAGTCATATATAAATTTTTCACCAGAAATTAGACTTAGAAATGTGGATAATAGAATGTTTTTCCTCACCGTGAAAGCAAATGTTGATTCTAGAGGCATGATTAGAGAAGAACGTAATTTTTGGATTAACTCAAAAGAATACTATGATTTATATAAAAAAATTGAAGGAAACACCATTTACAAGACAAGATATCAGGGAGTTGACGAAGATGGAAATCCTTTTGCAATTGATATTTTCAAAGACGATTTAGAAGGATTGGCTTACTTTGAAGTGGAATTTAGAAATGAAGAACTTGCAAATAGCTATATACCTCCTTCATGGATAACCAAAGAAGTTACAAGCGATAGTAGATATAAAAACGGCAGCCTGGCACGGTATGGAATACCAAAAGACTAATCATAGCTGCTTTTATCAAGAGCTCAAACAAAAATTGAGCTCTTTTTCAAACTCCTCCCTAATTTCTGAAATTTTTTTCACAAATTGTTCATATTAGCAACAAGTGCCTTTTCATTAAAAATCAATCCTTCAGGCTCATAATCTTCCACAGTTTTTTCCTGATCATAAAATGAAACACCAATCCATATGTCAAAACTTTCAGCATAGTAAAAAGGACTAATTGTTGGTTTTTTATAATTATATACTTTATTTTCAGCCCTCAATATCTTTTCCGATTCTTCAAACTTATAAATATCATTCTTTATTACTTCCTTCTTCCATAATTTATCACTAGTCTCTGAGTATGAAATGTTGATATTTTCGTTACGGTCTATAATCTTAAGACTCATTATATATCGCAAAACTTCAACTATTAATTCCTGTTGAGGAATAACAATATTATAAGTTGTAGATGAACCATCAATTTCATATCCCTTCCAATAAGTAAACATTAAAATCCTCTCTGGCTGATGGTTTATACCGCAAAATATTGATATTATTTGCCTTTAGTCCTTCTGCAAAAACAACAACGTTTTCAAAATCATATACATTATCCATTCTTGCAGCCCAGTTTATTCCGAACAGTACATTACTTTCTGCCATTATATTCAGTGCTGAAATTGCTTCATTTTCTGACATATCAAAAGGTATTAATCCAAGGGCAATTAATCTGGATATAAACTCATTTTTAATCCCTTTTTTTAAATATTATTTTAAGCTATATAGCTCATTGCCGGAAACAGCGGCAGTGATGCCGTTATCTGCATTAAATATCATCAACGTGTATGGCTCAGCTCGGTAAATCATAACTACCTCTTCTTAAATCAAATTCCATATTTTTTATATATTTTTTCTTTACTACCTAATCAACTATCCATGACCTAAAATCAAAACTTTTTGTATTCCTTTTGCCATAGTTTTTTAACTATTATGAAAATATCATAAAGCTATTTCTACTCCTATTCCTGATATTTTATTTGATGAGCCGCCATATATAAATTACGCATTTACAAAATACCCGT
>FZPS01000009.1_pt142 | contig 17721 bp, 16 predicted proteins | sample 1817821 | NCBI WGS metagenome assembly FZPS01 (sample SAMEA104158645, study PRJEB21678) | metagenome | place: Germany | collected 2015-04-21
TGCGCTGCTTACTTTGACGCTGCCTCTGAATGGGGATTTAGAGGTCAGCCCTGCGTCGCTTGTTTTTGTTATTGCCAGAATTGTGGCGATCAGGCTGCTGTGCCACTGGTATTTCGGGCTTTACAATCGAGTTTGGGAGTATGCCAGCATTAATGAACTGATCAGCATCATAAAAGCGGTGACTGTTGGTTCTCTGATCAGTCTCTTATTTATGGTAAATTTTCTGCCAGCTCCCTACAGTGCCTATAGTTTTGAATTGATTAATTGGTTTATCAGCGTGGTTTTAATTGGCGGATTCAGGCTGTTTTTGCGGATCAGACAGCAGGGCTACCATCTGTTAAAGACTCCGGCGAAAGGCAGGCGGGTGCTGATTGTTGGAGCAGGAGATGCGGGAGCACTGGTTGCCAAGGAGTTCAAAAATCATTATCAGGATTCAGTTAATGTGATTGGATTTATTGATGACGACCCAAACAAGTTAAATCTAAAATTGTTGGATCACAATATTCTCGGTGCCCGCAGAGATATTCCGAAAGTTGTAGCCGAGCATCAGATCGAAGAGATAGTCATCGCGATGCCTTCGGTACCCGGTAAGACTATTCGTGAAATTGTGCAGATCTGTCAGTCGACCGATGCCGATGTTAAGATTCTTCCAGGCGTTTTTGATATTATTGACGGCAATGTCACGATCAATCAGATTCGCGATGTGGAGGTTGAGGATCTGCTCGGTCGGGAGCCGGTGCAGGTTGATTTGGACAGCATGTCGGGTTACATCCGCGGTCAAGTCGTGCTGGTAACCGGCGCAGGAGGTTCGATCGGATCTGAACTGTGCCGACAATTGGTTCATTTTGACCCCGAGAAACTGCTGATGCTGGACGTTAATGAAAATGGTATTTATGAGATTCTGCTGGATTTAAGAGAACAAACGCGAGTAGAATTGGTGCCGCTGATCAAAAATGTGCAGGACTTTTACGCAATACATAGGGTATTTCAAGAGTATAAACCGGATGTTATTTTCCATGCCGCAGCCCATAAACATGTACCTTTGATGGAAGATAACCCGGAAGAAGCAATTAAGAACAACTGCATGGGTACGTACAATGTGGCCCAGGCTGCCAACATTCATAATGCAAAGCGTTTTGTGCTGGTATCTACTGACAAGGCGGTAAATCCTACCAGTGTAATGGGTGCGTCTAAACGCATTGCTGAGATACTGATTCAGTATCTGAATTCCGTCAGCAATACTCATTTTGTCGGTGTGCGCTTTGGAAACGTTCTGGGCAGTAAGGGCAGTGTAGTGCCCCTATTTAAGAAACAGATCGCTGCCGGCGGACCTGTTACAGTAACCCATGAAGAGATGGTTCGCTACTTTATGACTATTCCCGAGGCTGTTCAGCTGATTATTCAAGCGGGTGCATTTGCCTCTGATGGTGAAATCTTTGTCTTGGATATGGGTGAGCCAGTGAAGATTATGGACCTAGCCAAGACTTTGATCCGCTTATCCGGATTTGAAGTTGATGATATCGGCATTGTGATCACAGGAATGCGGCCTGGGGAAAAGTTATATGAAGAGCTGCTGACAACCGAGGAAGTGCGTAGTAATCCTACCAAGCATGAGCGGATCTTCATCGCTCCTCCCACTCCGGTCGAGCAGGAAGTTATTACGGGCATCATTCAAGAGTTTATGATGGGAAGCTTCCCGGCAGGACCGGTAGAAACTGAAGCATGGATTCAGCGGATTCTTCCTGACTTTCAGCTGGTAAGGCATGCTCCGGTTGTACCCGAGCTGGAACCGGCAGATACCGAAGCGGCCAGCACCACGGAATAGCAGGCTGGCAGTACAAGTGAATGGCAACGACAGGTTGAGCGGCCTGGACTGATGGCGCAAACCTGTCGTTTTTATTACAGCAGGATTAACCGCGGCTGTGCTGAAAATATTAAGATGGAGACCACATTCACAAGGAGGGTTTCACAGTGGAGTTAACACAGCAGTATTGGCTATCGGTTGCGGCAGGAAAGCGTTTAATTGCCAAAGCAGTGCTAGAACTGCCTGAGTTTAGGGAAGCACTCGCTGAAAGAACAGTTGTTATTACTGCCGGCACCACTAATGGCTACATAGCTGAAGCAGTGCTGGAGCTGCTGGGCCAAAAGGACAAGTTTGATATCAAGCGTTTCTTCCGTGGTATTACGCTGCCTCCTGATTACGAAACTTATATGGAGGCAGAAGGGGAAGAGTTTTTAGGTGATGTAGTCATAAAAGCAGGTAGGTGGGAACAGGGACTGACCCTGCGGGATATTGTCGACAGTCTTAATCCCGGTGATCTTATCATTAAAGGTGCCAATGCCGTGAATCTGCAGGACCAGGAAGCTGCAGTTATGGTTGGGGATACCAAAGCGGGTACTACGGGGGTGGCAATGCAGGCAGTAATTGGCCGCAGAGTTGAGCTGATTATTCCGGTTGGTTTAGAAAAACGCGTGTTCAGTTCGATTGGAACCATAGCCGCAAAGGTAAATGCAGGCAATGCTTCCGGACCGCGGCTGTTTCCGGTGCGGGGCAGAATCATAACTGAACTGGAAGCGGTTAAAATCTTAACTGGAGCAGATGCGGATCTGATCGCTGCCGGCGGAGTATCGGGAGCGGAAGGCAGTTACCGGCTAGCGGTAACAGGAACCGAAGAACAGCTCAGAATTGTTGATGAAATGATGACTGGGATCGTCAATGAACCGCAGTTGTTTGTTTAACCAGCAGTTTAGTAAAATCCGTTTTAATTTTCTGTAAAATGGTAGATAATTAATGCTGGAAGGATTATCATATATATGTGACGATCTTTATGGAGGGATTAGGATGGCAATACTGGTAACAGGCGGAGCAGGCTACATTGGGAGCCACACCTGCGTAGAGCTTTTGAATGCAGGGTATGACATTGTGGTTGTGGATAATTTATCCAACAGCAAACCGGAAGCGATCAAGAGAATTCGCGCCCTCACCGGCAGAGATTTTCGCTTTTATCCGGTTGATATTCTGGATAAGCCTGCTTTATCTGCAGTTTTTATGGATAACCGCATCAACGCAGTTATTCATTTTGCAGGACTCAAAGCAGTAGGCGAGTCAGTAGAAATTCCGTTACACTACTATCACAACAATGTAACCGGAACTTTGGTTTTGTGCGAAGTGATGCAGGAATATGGCGTAAAGAAAATGGTATTCAGCTCTTCTGCCACCGTATACGGTATGCCGGAACGGGTGCCGATTTCCGAGGATTTTCCCTTAGCGCCTACTAATCCTTATGGAAGAACTAAACTCATGATCGAGCAGATTCTTCAGGATCTGCAGCAGGCTGATCCGCAGTGGAGCATTGCGCTGCTGCGCTATTTCAATCCGATTGGTGCTCATGCCAGCGGCCGCATCGGTGAAGATCCGAATGGTATTCCCAACAACTTAATGCCTTATATTACCCAAGTGGCAGTTGGTAAGTTGCCGCAGCTGCGGGTCTTTGGCGATGATTATCCAACCAAAGACGGAACTGGGGTCAGGGATTATATCCATGTTGTGGATCTTTCGATCGGTCATTTAAGAGCGCTGGAAAAAATAGACAAGGCCAGCGGTGTTTACATCTATAATCTCGGCACCGGCAGAGGATACAGCGTGCTGGAGGTAGTAGAAGCGTTCGCCAAAGCTTCAGGGAAAGATATTCCCTATGTGATTACCGAGCGGCGGGCCGGTGACGTTGCTGAGTGCTACGCCGATCCGACCAAGGCAAAACAAGAACTTGGTTGGGAGGCAGAGCGGGATATCCTGCAGATGTGTGAGGATTCTTGGCGCTGGCAGGTTAATAACCCCAACGGGTATGAGGACGAATCAGATCTATAAGAGTTTACTGAGGAGCGGAAGCTCCTCATTTCAATTTTTGGTTATATTATCCACTTCAACGGCATCCGAACCTTTTGCGACAAAAGTTTTACAGCAGGTATCCATACAGGTTTGGGCACTCGCTGTTGGAACTTCCATATGCTGCGAAGCATCCATTGTATCCGGGGCTTCTGCTGCCCAGGCATCGGCTGTGACTAGAATCTCGGATGCATGACAGACATTTCCCTGTGCCCAATAGTGGCAGTTATCTACACTGCAGTAGACATGAGGCAAAGCTGGCACCTCCTTTACTGTGATCCATAACTAGTATCCGTCAAATTATAAAAAAAACTCATGGTATGAGTTCTTTAACCATGAGTTGATCAAACGGCAGCTCTAATGTGGGCGTTAGAGCTGCCGCTCACGAAATGTTATGCTGCTTTCCCCCGCCCAAAACGTCTGCGCCTTTTATTACCAATCTTGATGTATAACTGTTTAGATTCCACTTCTCTAAAAAACCGGATTCTAAATAACTTCAGCGGAGTCCAAATTTCTTTAAAAACCAAGTAAGGCACTTAATCCCCCCTGTTTTGCATAACATTTAGTTCAGTTACGTACCATAATAATGAGATGTAATATTAAATTAAAAAACGAAAAAACCGACCAGCATAGCTTGGTCGGTTGCACTACTAACTCGAGACAGTTTCCAGTGCCCACTCCTGAAACTGTCCGTCATCGTTTCCAGCTATTAATTAGATTCCAGACAATTCCTGGAAATCCTTCTAATTATAATAATAAATTCTCATACTTGTCATTGTTTTTCACCTAAAACTTTGATAACCTTTAATTAGAATGAATTTAACCAGAATGCGGAGGTGTCACAATGAGTTTCGAACCGAGAGATGGCAGCATTGTTCTGGGAGGAATTCCTTGGCTGGCCAGAATGATTGATAAAGCCAGGGCAAAAGCAGATGGAACGATCGAGGATTACATTTATCCCTGTCCGAAAGATCAGGATTTGTTGAAAAAATTGAGCCTAACTGCGGAGGAGTTTTCGGCCATTGTTGCCGAAAGTAATAGTGATGAGGAAATTGTGGAAAAGGTAAAAGCAAACTATCGCGGATAAGGGAGTGGGCTGGGTGAAACAAGTTGCGGTTGTGCTGGTGGGAATCGGAGGATACGGCAGCGGTTATGTCGACCAGCTGTTACAAGCCGGGCGGGATGACGTGGTTATTGCCGGAGTTGTCGATCCTTATCCTAATAATTATGAGGGGATTGCGAGGCTGCGCGAGCTGCAGATTCCGATTTACAATACACTTAATGAGTTTTATGCCGAGCATAAAGCCGATCTGGCTGTGATTTCATCACCGATCCATTTCCACTGCGAGCAGACCACGACAGCTCTTGCTAACGGCAGTCATGTGCTGTGTGAGAAGCCGGTCAGCGCTGTGGTTCAGGAAGCGCTGAAGATGAAAGAAGCCCAGGAGCATGCTGATAAGCTGGTAGGGATTGGTTATCAGTGGTCATTCAGCGAACCAATCCTGAGCTTAAAGCAGGACATTTTAGCTGGAAAGCTTGGTCATCCGGAGCTTTTGAAAACCTTAGTTTTATGGCCGCGGAACCTAACCTACTATTCCCGCGGTTGGGCAGGGAGGATGAAAGCGCCTGACGGCAGCTGGGTCTTAGACAGTGTCGCCAATAACGCCACCGCTCATTTCCTCCACAACATGTTCTTTATTCTCGGTGATCGGATTGATCATAGCGCATCTCTAAAGCAGGTTGAGGCTGAGCTGTATCGAGCCAATCGAATCGAAAACTTTGATACCTGCGCTGTGAGAGCGGTTACAACTGGTGGAACTGAAATTTTGTTTTATGCCAGTCACGCGGTGAAAACCAGCATCGGGCCAATCTTCGAATACCGCTTCAGTGATGCAGTAGTTCGCTACAATGAAGGCTCATCAGAACCTAATATCACGGTTAAATACAACGATGGCACTTGGAAATCTTACGGCAACCCTAAACTGAATCCCCGGCGGAAGCTGTGGATGATGGTTGATGCGGTGAGGGGAGAAGGGATCGTCCCCTGCGGCATTGACGCGTCTTTAACCCAGACCATCTGCATTAATGGAGCCCAGGAAAGCATGCCTGAGATTAAGACACTTCCCGAAGAGATTGTGATCCATGATCCCAAATCGGACACAATCTATGAGGATCACCTGGAGGAGTTATTCGTCCATCTATATCAGGGTGAGATTCTGCCCCATCAGGATAATGTAGATTGGGCTGCAGCTGGGAAGGTGGTCAATTTGGAGAACTACCGCTATTATCCTTCACTAGGACTGGATTCCTAATTTTGTATCCCACAAAATTCACAGTCATATAGTGTTAGTGCATGAGATGCTAACCTGAGACGAAGGAGTGATTTTGTGGGCTTAAACAGTCGATGCATCTGTCCTGATGTGCTGGAGCAGTTTATTAATGATTGGTTCTTTATCTACACCGAAAACGATACAGAGGCATTTTATGATGTGCAGTGGCAGTTAGTTGATGTTGGAGTCAACTATATTGTCGTCAGGCGGTTTGTAGTAGATATCGGCGGTACCCAAACCGCGATTCTCTTCTGCAGTCAAATTGTCGGTTTAGTCGAGGCACATCCGGGACCAATGCCGTAAACAAGGTAATAAGAAAGCTGTGGCAGGACTAGCAAAGTCCTAACCACAGCTTTAGTTTTTTGGTTTAGATTAATTGTTTTCCCGTTCAATAAAGCGCCAGAAGTTTGCTCCGAAGAGGTCTTCTACATCGCGCTTGATTTCTGCTTCTGTGACTGCCCAACCTGCATCCATAATATCGCTGTATTTGTCGATTAATACTTCTGCGATTAATTTGCGGGAGTGGTTCCATTTGTAAATCAGCTGGTCAAGGACGCGAGCGTCGGAATGCTGCGGGATAAAGGAAAGTCCCAGAGTTTCCATTCTGACGCGGGTCATTTCGTCAATGACGCTTGGGTTGTTCAAGAACCACCAGCAGCCGAAAATCATCAAGTTGCGGAACTTGCGAGCGGTAATTGCCAGCTCATGCTGATTCTCTCTGGAAAGGAGAGTAACCATGAATTTGTTTTCCGGATATGTGCGGCAGAGATACTCGACGGTAGCAATATCTGCTTTGCCGACGGAGTCTCCTGCTAATCCCAGCTGGTAATTAACGAGTTTCTTCACACCAATCATCATTGCGAACGGAATGTTCTGCTCGCGGCAGACCGGAATAATGCACTGCTCTACAATTCTGGAGCGGAGTGAATCTTCGGGAACTGTGTAGCTCGGTGGTAATGATACTGCCAGATACAGCGCATCCATTTTCTTAATCCAGTCGGTTAAGAATCTCTTGATCTCGTCAATTGATTTTTGATCTAAATCGAGGGACACGTCATAGCCCCAATCCTGCAGTTTCTTGTAGGATGTTGGGTACTCGTTCAGCAGCGGGTCAATTCTTAAAGCTGCTTTAAAGCGGCTGTCGCTGTTGCCTTCGCTATCCCAGAACGGTTTTTCCAGAGGATCAAACGGGTCGTTAGTCATTACTACGTTTTTAACACCAGCAACTTCGAATACTTTGTCAACATATTCTTGGGTGCTCATTTTTTCAAAGTATGCGCGGAAACTTGCCAGATCCCGGGATTGAACATCCAGGCCAAGTTCATTAAGTACGGTCAGCACACCGCGCTGCGCTTCACTGACAGGCGAGTGATCCAGAAAAAGAGTCTGCCAGATCAGGTCAGCCTGCTCCCGCTTGGACAGGGCAAAAAAGTCTGCGTAGCTCATGTTGCTGTAGCGGAAGTATTCTGCGATCAGGTAGTGGTAGGTGAGCAGCTCGTCAACACCCCAGAGCAGCAGATCACCAAAGTGACCCGGATAAATATGGGTGTGGATATCAGTAATCTGGACATTATTTACTTCTCTTACAACTACATCGCGTAAAACATTTTTATCAGTAATCATTTGCAAAGCCTCCTTACTTTTCTTTTACATTTAACAGGTCTAAGTGCTTGCCGATATGGGTTCTCAAGCGTTCAGAATACAAATCACTGTTAGTAATCAGGTCGCGATAAAACCGGTCTTTGAACAAATAGCTGCCGTCTGCGTTTTTAGCCTGGAGCAGGATGCCGTAGGTAATATGGATTGCTTGGCGGGCGGCGTCCTGATTCATTAAGTCCGGAAGTTCCTCGTCGCTCAAATCATCCAGACTGGGAATAGCTGCTGGATCAAAGGTAACGTGATAGTACTTCTTAGCTTCATCCAGATTATTGAGCGCATATTGGTGCATTTCGCGGTAGAGTCCCGGATTAACCATGGCAATCACTCGAACAGCTTCTAACCAGTTAGTACCGGCTGTTTTAACGTGGAAGCGGCCTTTGGTGTATTTGCCGACAATACCGAAGACCATGAATTTATCGCTGCCGGAGTGAACGCTGACCTTGTAGCCGAAGTGATCAGCTATTTCGGCATGAATCTTAAACTCTGCTTCAAACTGCTTTGGATCGCCAATGTAATCAATGCCTTTTTGGAATTCGCCGACAAATCTTGGGGCGACGCTGTTGAATTTAACACCGCGTGCGATCAGTTCATTTGCAACAAAGAAATGGTCCTGAGGAGTTGTGGGCGTTGCTACTTCGTCGATACTCATCTCAAAGTCAATTTCGCGATTAGTGGGCACAACGATATTCTTGTAGACATCTTCAGCAAAATCAAGGGCATGAACGTAAACTAAAACCATTCTGCGGAAACTGTCAGCTGCAAACTTAACTGTACTGCCGCTCTTAAGAGTAAACTTTTGGTTTAGATAGGTCTTTTCAAAATGCGCTCGCAGGTTCGAGTCAAGTTTTTCGTATTCGGCATCAACCTCGGCGTCGCTGAATGAGCTGACTTTATCATTGATATGCTCGCTGCAGTCCAGGGTAATCATGCTGAAACCAAGATCGAGAGCCATCTGCACATCGCTGGGCTTTTTCAAGTGATCGCCATCGGCGCCGTAGCCCTTGGTGTATCCTTCTTGAAATACCGCCCATGCTGCTGCATCCAGCACTTCCGTATAATTGCGGCCGGTAAGATCCAGCTCTCTGATGGACTGCTGGGCCAGGATAGGCATTACATCGCGACTGCGCACCGCAGCAATATGTCCCGGAGATGCCAACCCTAGTCTGTCTCCCAGTCCGATTGAAGCAATTTCAGTTCCAACCGCCCGGGGAACCAGCCAGTCAAAAATGGCCTGAAGAGCCTTGCGGTTATCGGTAGTCAAAGGGCATACTTTCACCTGATATCCATTGACTTGGTCTTCTGTTCCGGTAAACTTGTCAGCGGATTTTTCGCCTACAACTACCAGCTTTCTTTCCAAGCCCTCCTGCACCATAAAAAAGACTTCGCCATCGACCAGCTGTACAGACCGCTTATAAACAGACGCATCTGCGCTCGTTGTCAGCTGAGTGTAGAGTGCCGCAGTATCGTTCCCGGATTGAGGGAATCCAGACCGCCAGCTGCTGCTTGCTGTCATACTTCAACTCCTCCTTGAATTTTATTTTATAGTGTAACACCATCTTTCCAGATGGCAATTTCACGAAAACCCATCTGTTCAGCTTTTGTCTTTGCGCCATTTGCGGTAGCAATTACGGTGTCAAACAGCTGATCTGCCGCTTCTTCCATCCTGACTCCTTCAGTGAGAATTCCGGCGTTGAAATCGATCCAATGCTGTTTCTTATTATATAGTTGGGTATTGGTAGCAATTTTAATCACAGGCACGCAGGTGCCAAGAGGAGTGCCTCTGCCTGTGGTAAACAGGATAATCTGGCATCCCGCTGCCGCCAGTGCTGTTACAGCTACAATATCATTGCCTGGGCTGCAGAGCAGGTTAAGACCCGGTTTCGAGGCTGCTTCGCCGTAGTTGTGAACGGCTACAACTTGACCTCTACCGCCTTTTTCAGTACAACCTAATGATTTGTCCTCCAAGGTTGTAATTCCTCCTTCCCGGTTACCCGGTGAAGGGTTTTCATAGACCGGTTGGTTGTGACTGATAAAGTACTCCTTAAAATCATTGATCAGCTTTACAACATCTTCAAAGACATTTTCGTCCACAGCGCGGTTCATGAGCAGATGTTCAGCTCCGAACATCTCCGGAACTTCAGTTAAAACACTGGTGCCTCCGGCCGCAACTGTGTAGTCTGAGATCCAGCCTACTAGAGGATTCGCAGTAACACCAGATAAGCCGTCGGAACCGCCGCATTTTAAGCCGACTTTGAGATAGGTTAAAGGCAGTTCCTGTCTTTGAGCAGCGCTGGCCTGTTTAGCCAAGTCCAGGACAATTTCTGTACCTGCGTCAATCTCATCCTCAACTTCTTGGGTAATCAGGAATTTGATCCGGTTGGGATCGTAGTCGCCCAGGGCATCCTTCATCTGATTAACTTGATTATTTTCGCAGCCAAGACCCAGGATTAAGACTCCGGCTGCGTTCGGATGCTTGGCTAGGCCGCATAAGATTTTCTGGGTATTGAGATGGTCATCTCCCAGCTGCGAGCAGCCGAAGGGATGGGGGAAGGCGTAGACCCCATCAACATTTTGTCCCCAAGGTTCTGCGGCGATTACAGCATTTGCCTGCTTAGCAATGATTTCAGCCGTTTGATTGGTGCATCCCACAGTTGGAATAATCCAGATTTCATTGCGGACCCCGGCTTGGCCATCGCTGCGGAGGTAGCCCATAAAGCTGCCTGCTTTTGGCTTCGGCAGCTCTACAGGGGCTTCCGGGTTATACTGGTATTCCAAAGTGCTGTTAAGATTGGTTTTGCAGTTATGGGTGTGAACATGCTCACCGGGAGAAATTGCCTCAGTCGCATGGCCAATACTGGAGCCGTATTTAATGATGTCGGCTCCAGTTTCGATGTCAGTGATCGCAAATTTGTGGGCTTGCGGGATATCGGCTTTGAGTATAATTTTTACATCGTCAATCACCAGCTCAGTGCCGGCACTGAGCTGGGTGAGGGCTACAGCTACGTTATCACTGGGATTGATTTTAATATGTCTGAACATAGTCCACGCTCCTGCTTGATTTTTCCAGTGCAGCTTCAATAGTTTTGACTACACCCACTGTATTCATAGATTCGAGATAGGATGCGATTTGACCTACCAACTCATGATATTTAGTCAGATCATCGCCCCAAAAATCGGTTTGGGACAGGACCTGCTCAGCAACAGCTGTGTAGTTGTCGCCCGCCGAGCGCCACAATTCGTCAAAGAATTCCAGAGCTGCCCGGTCATCGCGGACGGTGTATTCCCGCTCAAAGTTAGCGCAGGCGAGTCCGTCAGCAGTTAATTCATTGCTGCGGTAGAAATTGATCAATCCAGCAAAAGCTAAGCTTAACAGCGGAGGAACCTGCTCTTTTTCGAGATAGGGCAGCAGAGAAGGCAGAACTCTGGCCTTAAACTTCGAGACTGCGTTTAAAGAAATATCGAGCCAGCGGTGCTGGATAAATGGATTTTTAAAGCGCTGGATAACTTCTGCCGCAAACTCGCTCAACTCATCTTGACCCATTGCAACGGTAGGAATGATTTCCGAGAAAACAACTGATTTAATAAACTCGCCCACAATTTTGTCTTCAGTCGCTTCCCTGACATGGTCAAACCCGGCTAAATAGGAGAGGGCATAGCTTGAGGTGTGAGCTCCATTAAGAATCCGCACTTTTTGAGTCCGGTACGGAGTCAGATCCTCGACCCATTTAACATTCAAACCAGCTTCGTGGAGCGGGAATCTGGCGCTGGTGCCGTTAGGAGCTTCAATAACCCAGAGATGGAAAATCTCAGCGGTGGTTAAAAGCTGATCGTCATATTCTAATTCAGCGCAGATCTCAGCAACTTCCTCCACGCCTGGGTAGCCGGTCACGATTCTGTCAACTAAGGTGTTGCAGAAGACGTTGGCAGTTTTAATCCAGTCAATAAACTCAGCCTCCAGCTTCCAGTCTTCCGCGAGCTTGATTACAATTTCTTGGAGGTTTCCGCCATTGTTTTCAATCAGTTCGCAGGGAAGGATCAGCATACCCTTGTCTTGAGCACCAGCAAAGGTTTTGTAGCGGTGATAGAGGTAAGCGCAGACCTTGCCCGGGAAAGAGCTGGGCGGGGTTTGTTCCAAACTATCTGTGGGAACATAAGTAATGCCCGCTTCGGTAGTGTTAGAAACCAAGATATCGATATCTGGATCGGCAGCGCAGGCCAACACTTGCTCCCACTCACTGACAGCATTTAAAGCCCGGCTGATTGAGGAAACAAGATTACGTTTAACAACCGGTTTTCCGTTTTGGAGTCCTCTGGTAACAACTGTAAACAAACCATCCTGCTCGTTGATTTTATCAGCCAGCCCTTGGGCAATTGGCTGCACAACAACCACGCTGCCTTGGAATATGCCTGCCTGGTTGGCGTGGTCGATCATCCAATCAACGAATGCTCTTAAAAAGTTCCCTTCACCAAATTGAATAACGCGCTCAGGATAGCGGTTAGAATTGAAATTAGTGCGGTTTAATTTCTTCATGCTAGATTTCCTTTCTAATTAACTTATTGGTTTAAACATATCTTCCAAAATTAAAGTTACTGCTCCGATTGCTGGAGAATACTCACCAAGCTCAACGCCGCGAATTTCCAGCCTTTGGGCAGGGATTTCCATAGCTCTGGTCTGAACCGTTTCAGTTAGAGTAGGGAGAATGAAGTCCAGCGCCGGTGCCAGGTCTCCTCCAATCAGAATCTTGGTTGGATTGAGGACATTGGTGAGGCTGGCGAGGGCAATTCCTAAATAGCGCCCAGTTTCCTGCAGCAGCCGGATCGCTAAAGGATCGTTTTGAGCTGCAGCTGTAAAAATATGCTGGGGCTGTACTGCGTCAGCTGCTCCCGCTAACTCGAGGATTTTACTGTCCTGCCCGGATTTTAACGCCCGTGCGGCGTTTCTCACCAAGGCATTGACCGATGCCAATGCTTCCAAGCAGCCATAGTTCCCACAATCACATAGTGGACCGTCGATGGTCACGGTCGTGTGACCAATCTCTCCGGCTGTAAAATCAACACCCCTAAAGATCTGGCCGTTGAGAATGATACCGGATCCGATTCCATAGCCTACTTTTAAAGCAATAAAGTTAGTGGAATTGCGGCCTGCCCCAAACCACCACTCGCCCAAGGCCATGGCTCTGGCGTTGTTTTCCAGCCGCACCGGCATGTTAAAGCGTTTTTCCAGGAGTTCACCAAGGGGAAGATCTTTCCAGCCGAAAGCCGGGGGAAAGAGCGCGATGCCTTTTACACTGTCCACTAAGCCGTGCATGGCAACACCGATCCCGATAATCTCTTGATCGGAACCGGCGGCCTGATCAAGCAGCCAGTCCACAGCTCTAATGATTGCACCCAGCACATCCTCTTTACTGTGTGATGGTAAAGGCAGGTGGATATTGTAAATGATGTCTCCAACCAGGTTAGAAACAATTCCGATGACTAAGTTTGTTTCTACGTTTATCCCGATAATGAAAGCTGCGTCTGGAACTAAATCCACTAGGATTGGCTTGCGTCCGCCATGGGAATCTGCGTATCCGGTTTCCCGGACGAAACCCTCTTCGATTAAATCTGCGATGATGCGGGTAACAGTGGAAGGATTAAGCTTTGTAGTTTTGGCGATTTCAGCGCGGCTGATTTCTCCATGCTGCCGAATAGTGTCAAGGATAAGCCGGCGGTTCAGCTCTTTCATGTAGAGCAGATCGGCTTTTATGCGGCCCATAGGTTCACCCACTTATTTTCATTGTGCAATTAAGTTTGGTTCTTTCATCAAAAACAACTGATGAATTCACCTAAATTTTGCAACCTTTTTATTAACTTAATTGTTAGTAGCAATTAAATCATAGCACTTTGTCAATCAAGAGTCAACGCAGTTTTTGTAAAAAGTGGCGGGAAATCTCGAGCTGCATATATTAGAACGGTGATCAAATTGAAAAACAAACCTCTAATCGGTATCATAACTATTTCTTTAGGCTGGGTGGAAGACAGCTATCACATCTATTTTGAGCTGGAAGAAGAATTAACCGAGCTTGGAGTTGAGCTGGTGGTTTTTACACCCTATGGGATTGATTGGATGCGAGACAAGATCCGCGGTTTAGTGTTTAAGGATGGAGAGTGGGAGAGAGGGGAAACGCGGCTTCCGGATGCGGTTTACAACCGTCTCTACGGCACAAATCCCAAGACAATCGCGAGATTGGTTAAGGAGCTCGGCACAAATCATGTCTATAACCATGAAAACCGCCTCGATAAGAGTGTGGTAGCCAATCTGCTCGCCCGCTCTAAACTGAAGGAATACCTGCCGGCCACTTATGGATACAGCTGGGATAACCTTAAAATGCTTCTCGATAACCAGAGTCGGGTTGTTCTCAAACCGGTTTATGGGCACTACGGCCTCGATATCATTCTGATTGAGCAGGGGGAAAATGGCTGGGAGGTCTTTGTCGAAACACTTCGCAGTCCTAGATTCCGTTTTGACCGACTCCAGGGCTTACGAGCTTGGACAGAGGAACTGAATTCCCAGACTAAGAGCGGATATTTGGTACAGCGGTGGATCGAACCCCTTAAGTATAATGGACGCTATTTTGACCTGCGGCTGCTGCTGCAGCGGGGAGGTCGGGGAGCTTGGGAAACAACAGCGGTAATGAGCCGCATTACCCGCTTAAACTATTTTGTCAGTAATTTTGTTTACAAGACTGTAGACGGGGAAGAACTTCTGCGGCAGGTTGGATTGCCGACTTTACCCCGGAAGCTGGGTTCAATCGCCTATCAGGCGGCTGAGCTTCTAGAACGAAGGTTAGGCCACTTTGCGGAACTAAGCGTGGATTTCCTGGTAGATAACAAGAACCAGCCTTGGATTATTGAAATCAACGGCAAACCCCGCCGCGATTTATTTGAAGACTACGCCGACGAAGAGCTGCTGAAAAAAATTTATCTCCGTCCGATTGTCTACGGACGCTATCTGGCTGCAAAAAAGCTGAAAGGGCAGCGCTAAAACTGCCCTCCCAGCTTTTTGCTTATGATACTGCCTGCAGCGATTTAGGCGAGGTTTTCATTAGCAGTGCCTGGTGCACCGACAATAGCAACAATTTTTCTGCAGTCGATGGTAATGCGGCGATCGTCTTCATCGGCTACTACAATACAATCACAGCCCACCTGAAGCACTTCAAAAATTTGGGTACCGTCCAATCCTAAGTCAAAATCATCTTCGATGCTCTCTACAAAGATTCTGGCATTCCTGCCTTGATAAAAATCATATTGATCACAGCAGCTGCAGCGCTGAATACCCATGGTTTTCCCTCCTTTGGATTTGAAACCAGATCAAATAGTTTCTACTCGGTTACAATATATGGAGAAGAAGATAGATTTGCTGTAGTGCCCGGTTCCCATTTTGCAAGGCTTTCGGCGCTTTTTGGCGAAATAATCAATAAATGCAGGGGATGGGGTGAAAAATATGAAAACCAATGATATTTGGGTAAAACTGCCGAAAGTAAATCTGCATCACCACTTGGAAGGCGCGATTCGGCTGGAGACTTTTTTGGAGATAGCATCTACCCACATGCTTCCGATTCCAGTGCGAACTTTAGAGGATGCAGCAGATTATCTGCAGGTTTCTGATGAGGACAAAAGCCTGGCCGATTTTCTGGTTAAAGTTGACCGCTCCCTTGAGGTGTCTAAATTTCCGGGAGTTTTAGAGCGGATGGCCTATGAAGCGGTTGAAGATGCTTACCGGCAGAATGTGCGCTATTTAGAGATCAGGTTTGGTCCCTGGCTCCATGTGACGCCGGAGCGTTCCCTTAGAAATGTAATTGAAGAAACGCTTTCCGGGATCAATCAGGCTTGCAGCAGGTATCCGATTACCGCCCGCTTGATTGTCTGTGCCCTTAGACAGCATGAGCCCAAGCAGAATCTGATCCTTGCTAGAACTGCTGCGGAATATATCGAGCAGGGTGCAGCCGGCTTTGACATTGCGGGAGATGAAGCGGCATATCCTGCCGATATTTTTGCCGAGGCATTCAAGACAGCTAAGAAAAGTGGACTGGGTATTACTGTTCACGCGGGAGAAGTCGGCGATGGCAGCCGCGTCTTGGAGGCGATTGAAGTTTTGGGCGCTGATCGGATCGGTCACGGTATTCAGATAGCGGATAACACAAGCTTAATGGAGGCAGTAAAAAAGGCGGGCGTCACACTGGAAGTGTGTCCCACCAGCAATGTCCACACGCGGGCGGTGCCGGAGCTGGCTGTCCATCCCATTCGCAGACTATATGATTGGGGAGTAAAAGTGAGTCTCGGTGATGATGATCCTACCACATCCTCCATCACGATTTCTTCAGAGTACGAGCTGATTGGGGAGCAGTTTAATTTTACGCCTGCTGAAATCGCTGCGATTGTCCTGACCGGAGCGGAGGCCGCGTTCTTACCAGCAGAGCAGAAACACAAGCTGGTTACCGAACTTAATCAAGAACTAACTTCTTGGCTGAAACAGGCACAAAACTGATAATAAAGGCTGTACCCCTGGGGCTAGTTTCGACCGCGATTGACGCGTCGTTGCGTTTAGCCAGAGAGCGGCAGATTGCTAATCCTAATCCGGAACCGCCGGATTTGGTAGTGAAAAAGGGTTCCCAGATTCTATTCAGCGCTTCTCGGGGTATGCCCGGACCCTGATCGCGGACCACCAGCTCCACAATCTGCGCCTCATACCTAGTTGTAATGGTAAGAGTTGTACCTGCTTCGTCCATTGCTTCTAGTCCGTTAAGAGCAAGATTGAGGAGCAGCTGGGTGATATCGTTGTAGTTAACATAAACCGGGGGACAAGCTTTAAGATTATAGACAATGTTTTTGTGCTCGCGTGTACCTTTTGCATCGAGGAGATACCGCATATCCTCGACAATTTCTTCGAGGTGGTACTCTGCTCTTTCGCTGCGTTTAACTTTATTGATCGTCAGATAGTTAGATAAAATAGTATTAATGCGGTCGAGTTCGCTGATCAGTATTTCAATTTTATCATGATCGAGGGGGCTTCTGGTTAATCTGGCGAGATCCAGGAGAGCGTGCATTGTGGTCATGGGGTTTTTGATTTCGTGGGCGACGCAGGCTGCCAGTTGATTGGATAGATTGCAGCTGTTAAATTGGATGAACTGTTCTAAAGGGCCGCAGATTGAATCCTTGTCCTGAGGTATTTGACATTGAGGAGTGGTTAGGTGATCATGGCGCGGCTCCTGCTTAATCTGATTTAAATAACAGCGGAAGTTTAAAAAACCCTGTACTTTCCACAGCAGAACTTCCGGCTTGCAGGGCTTGGCGATGTAATCGATGCATCCCTCACAGTTGTCAATGGTATGGACTAACTGGTGTTCGCCCAGATAGAGCACTATTAATGGAATGTGCCTGGTTTTGCTGCGGTTGCGAATGATCCTTGATGCTAAACTACCATCAAGTCCTAAGGTTTCTAGATCAAGAACAATTAGGGCTACCGAAGCCTCCTGCGCTGCATGCAGCACTTCATGGCTGGAATGAACCTCAATCAGTTCGTGCTGATCCGGGAGAAACTGCCGCAAAACTTTTAACAGGACAGGATCTGATGAACCAACTAAGATTTTGGTACTCACAGTCGGCTCGAGTTGAGTGGAAAGGTGTAGCATGAGCATGCTCCTTTCAGTTCGCAGCTTAGCTGATCGGTTTTGAAGTAAAACATACCTGCAGAAGTCATGAGTACCCGGCTATCATAGTCAGGATTGTATAGCTACGACTATCATAGTTTACTTGGGATCATACTTCTACACCTAAAATCGATCTCCTTTTTTTACTGCTGACAAC
>FZPS01000010.1_pt384 | contig 17718 bp, 12 predicted proteins | sample 1817821 | NCBI WGS metagenome assembly FZPS01 (sample SAMEA104158645, study PRJEB21678) | metagenome | place: Germany | collected 2015-04-21
CCAGGCAAAGGGGCTTGTGAAGAGCCGTAGCGGTCGCCAATCTGAGTGGCCAGCTTGGCCGGCGCGATCTGGCCCGCGGGGATAAGGATGCTCGGCAGGGCTTTGCCGTTTAGGATATAGCTCACCTTGCCATACTGGTCATAGCGCAACACCAAGGTATATTCGCTGTTCGCCTCCAGACTCTGGTAGCCAGCATTGGCGGCTTGGCTGTGCTCGCCATAGCCGAAGGCGGAACGGGGGCTAAACTTGCCTTTCGACTGTATCAGATACAAACAGAAGCCATAGTGATAGCGGGCCTGCTTCGGGTTTGGACTGGGAACATATTTGCTGTCCCATAAATAAATCTGCTTCGGCGCCGCTTCGCCAAATGCAGACTCATCCAGCGTAAAGCTGATAGCAAGCTCGAAGGAACCCTGCGGGCTAAGCTCGGCATAGACCCGCTTGGAACGCAGACCATGCGGTTTGTCCCCGGAAGGCTGAATATGCAGGCCTAGATCGTCAAAATAACTGTTGTTTTGCAGAGCAAACTCGTACTTGCCGTCCAAACTGTCAGCCTTGCCACCGCTGAAGTCCCAGCTGGCAATAAAATCGGCGGCAGATAAAAAAGAAGCGGCAACAAAAACACACAGCAAAAAAAGTCGGACAGCGTACATGTTATGCTCCCTTTTCAGGATGATGAATGAAAAACGAGAATAACTTAGTATAAGCTAAGATGCAAGCTTTTGCAAATCGAAAAATAACTTCGCCCGACACGCCCGGCACGCCCGACACGCCAGAACTGCCCGATTCGTCCGATTCGTCCGATTCGTCCGATTCGTCCGATTCGCTTTTGCGCCCTGTGCAGTGGCGTGCTACAGTCCCTTCATTGCACGGTATTCAGCTATGCTGCGGCGCAGGCCTTCCAGCAGTGGTATGTTGGCCGTCCAGCCCAGGGCATTGGCTCTGCCGGAGTCCATCAGCTTGCGCGGCATACCGTCAGGCTTGCTCTGGTCCCAAATGATTTTGCCCTTGAAGCCGGTTTCGGCGGCTACCAGCTCGGCCAGCTCCTTGATGCTGATCTCATGTCCGGCGCCCACATTGAGATGCTGCTGCGGCAGGTAGTCTAGCTCCAGAAAATGACAGACCGCCGCGGCCAAGTCGTCGACATGCATAAATTCGCGCAGCGGCGCGCCGCTGCCCCAGAGAGTAACCTGCTCGGCACCTTCGCTCACTGCCAGACAAAAACGACGGATAAAAGCCGGGAACACATGGCTGTGCTCCGGGTGGTAGTTGTCGTTGGTGCCGTATAAATTGCAGGGCATCAGACTGAAGCCGGGAAAACCATACTGTTTTTGCAGATAAGAAACCAGCTTCAGACCGGAAATTTTCGCCAGGGCATAAGCCTCATTGCTAGGCTCCAATGGCCCGCTAAGCAGATACTCCTCGATTATGGGCTGCGGCGAAAGACGCGGATAAATGCAGCTGGAACCCAAAAAACAGAATTTTTTGACGCCCTGCTTGTGCGCGCTCATAATTACATTGTTTTGAATCTCCAGATTCTCAAGCAGGAACTCGCTTTGCAGCTCGCTGTTGGCAAGTATACCGCCAACCTTGGCCGCCGCCAGTATAACGTAATCGGGCCGCTCCTGTGCAAAAAAGCGCGTTACCGCCTCCTTTTGGCGCAGGTCCAGCTCTGCTCGGCTGCGCACTATCAGATTCTGGTAGCCGCTCGCCTCCAGCCGCCGACAGCAGGCACTGCCGACCATGCCCTGATGGCCGGCGATATAGATACGGTCTTCTTTTTTCATAAAAAAATCCTATCTGCCCCGCAAAAAAGGGGCAGCAAGCTTAGTGTGCCTTGGTGTGTCTTAGTGTGTCTTAGTGTGTCTTCGTGTCCTAAAAACCTATTTTTGCAGCAAGGCCAGGTCTGCCTCGGTCATGATGCGCACCAGCTCCGAGACCGGGGTTTTTGCCCGCCAGCCGAATTTTTCCGCCGCTTTTTCCGGATTTCCCTGCAGCTGTTCGACTTCTGCGGGGCGGAAGTATTGCGGGTCTATGCGCACTATGGTCTTGCCGCTTTTTTCGTCAATTCCCACTTCGTCCACTCCGCTGCCTTGCCAGCCTATCCTCATGCCCAGGTGCGCAAAGCTCAGTTCGATGAATTCGCGCACGCTATGCATCTTGCCGGTGGCAATGACGTAGTCGTCAGGCTCGGGCTGCTGCAGCATCTGCCACATGGCCTCGACATACTCGGGGGCGTAACCCCAGTCGCGCAGAGCATCAATATTGCCCATGTAGAGGCAGTCCTGCAAGCCCAGGTGGATGCGCGCCGCCGCCATGGTGATCTTGCGGGTGACGAAAGTCTCCCCGCGGCGCGGCGACTCATGGTTGAAGAGTATGCCGTTGGAGGCGTGCAAGCCGTAGGCCTCGCGGTAGTTCTTCGTAATCCAATAGGCGTAGACCTTGGCAGCGGCATAAGGTGAACGAGGATAGAACGGTGTGCGCTCGCTCTGAGGAACCTCCTGCACCTTGCCGAACATCTCAGAAGTAGAGGCCTGATAGAAGCGCGCCGGCAGGCCGCTGTCGCGCAAAGCGTCAAGCAGACGCAACACGCCCACCGCATCGGTGTCCGCAGTATACTCTGGCACCTCGAAGGAGACCTTGACGTGGGACTGCGCACCAAGATTGTAAACCTCGCTGGGAGCTATCTTCTCGAGCAAACGGTTCAGATTGCTCGAATCGGTCAGGTCGCCATAATGCAGAAAAAGACGCACGCCCGCCTCGTGACGGTCCTTGTAAAGATGGTCGATGCGGCCAGTGTTGAAGCTGCTCGAACGACGTATTAAACCATGTACCTCATAGCCCTTGGATAGCAAAAGCTCGCTGAGATAAGAACCATCCTGACCAGTAATACCAGTGATAAAAGCGCATTTTCTTGCCGACATGACATCAAATCCTTAGTTATAGTCACAGGGTGCCAAGAACCCTGATGCAAAAATAGTGAGCCGCAAGTCTTTTTAGACTCTAAGCCACACTAGCAAAACCAGGTCTTAGGCATTTTTAAGGTTTTCGTAATACCAGCTGCTGGCGGCTTCCAGCCCGGCCTTGGTATCAAACAATACCTTGTAGCCCAACAGCCGGCTGATCTTGGCAATGCTGGCCAGGGAATGCGGCACATCGCCGGCACGCAAAGGACCATGCTCAGCCTCGACGGAGGCAATAGCCGGATCGTATTGACTGAGTTGCTGCCGCAACTGGGAAAAAAGTGCGTTGAGATCAGTCTGCTGCCCGCAAGCTACATTATAGACCTGATTCAAGGCCTCCGGGTTTGTCGCCTGCATGGCCAGCTTGTTGGCCTGGATTACATTGTCGATATAGGTGAAGTCGCGCGAGTAGCTGCCGTCACCGTTGATCACCGGGCTTTGCAGCCGGATTAGACTGCTGACAAACTTGGGAATGACGGCGGCATAGGCACCATCAGGACTCTGACGGCGACCAAAAACATTGAAGTAGCGCAAACCTACGCAGTTGATGCCGTATAAGTCGTGAAAGTTCTGGGCGTAAAGCTCATTGACATACTTAGTGATGGCGTAAGGCGACAAAGGCAGGCCTATATGCTCCTCTACCTTGGGCAATGCCTGGCTGTCGCCGTAGGTCGAGCTGCTGGCCGCATACACAAAGCACTTCACAGCAGACTCCTGGGCAGCATAAAGCATATTGACAAAGCCGCAGACATTGACCTCGGTGCTGGTCATCGGGTCCTGGATCGAACGCGGCACCGAACCCAGGGCGGCCTGGTGAGAAACATAGTCCTGTCCAGCACAAACACGACGACAAACTGACAAATCGCGAATGTCGCCCTCAACCAATCGAAAATTGGCATGCGCCTGAAAAGCGGCCAGGTTCTCGCGTTTGCCGGTGGAAAAATTATCCAGCACCGTCACCTGATGCCCATCGGCCAAAAGTGATTCAACCAAATTGCTGCCGATAAAACCGGCGCCGCCAGTAACCAAAATACGCGATGCTTGCATAATTCTACCGTAACTATTAAAACGCATTTTTCACGAAAAATTTGTCCTCGCCATGGCGCGAAGCGCCATACTATAATAACCCCAGGCGCGGAGCCTGAAAGGCGGAGTGCCTGGGGAACAGGACAACCCAAAAAACAGCGCCTGAAAGGCGCTACAAATGATTAACTTGCCAAACACAGATGGCTTAGAAAGCAAAACTGCTTTGTGCCCAGGCAGGGGAGCAGCCTAAAGGCTGTACTACATACATCTACTAAACCGGCTTGTCCCAGAAACCCCAAATCCTTTTTTGACGGGGTCTCATTAAATGTACATTGCCTGGAATGAAGTGCCGAAATACGAGTGCTAGACTGATGCGCGAAAAAGACGCAATGCACCAAATCTATACCTTTTTAAACAGAATACAAGTAAAAAACCATAGACAGGCTTAACTGGACATGTCACCGGGACTTTTTGCACACGAAGACACACGAAGGGGCACTAAGGGGGCACCGGAGGCCGGTGCTCGCCTCGGAACGGCAACAAAAAAGGCTCCGGCCACCTCAGAGAGGCAGGCGGAGCCTGGTTTTGGTTTAGGCTTTAGATCAGCTCGCCGAAGTTCTTGTGCAGGGCATTGCGCCTCAGGGCATCCTCCTCACAGAGCTTGAAGAGCTCGTCGGCCTCCGCCGCCGCCGGCGTATTGCGCAGCGAGCGGTAGCGCCCCTGAGCCGCCAGGAAGGCCTGGAACTGGTCGTTAGGCTCCTTGCAGTCCCAGCTGAAGCGCTTGTCGCCGCCAGCCGGATTATAGCGGTACAGCGGCACGTATCCGCACTCGACCGCCTTCTTCTGCTCTTCCTGGTGGTACATCATATCGATGCCGTGGTTGATGCAGGGAGAGTAGGCCATCACCAGCGAAGGCCCCTCGTAGGCCTCGGCCTCGGTCAAGGCGTTCAGGGTCTGCTGGCGGTTGGCTCCCATCGAACAGCTGGCCACATAGACATAGCCGTAGCTCATGGCCATAATGCCCATGTTCTTTTTGCCCAGGCGCTTGCCGCCGGCGGCAAACTGGGCTACCGCGCCAATCTGCGTGGCCTTGGAGGCCTGGCCGCCGGTATTGGAGTACACCTCGGTGTCAAGCACCAAGATATTGACATCCAGGCCGGAGGCCATCACATGGTCCAGCCCGCCGTAGCCTATGTCGTAGGCCCAGCCGTCTCCGCCGATGATCCACACCGACTTATCGACAAAGTAGTCTGCAAGCTCGTATGCTTTGGCGGCGAAGGCGCAATGCGGCACCCCTTTGGCCAACAGCGGCTTGACTGCTTCCTGGGCGGCAACCGCCTCAGGCCCTTTGTCTTTCCACAGGCTCATGCAGAGTTCGAGCGCCGCCTTCAGCTCGGCGGGGGTCTGCGCAGACTCGAGCATCTTGTCCACATTGAGCTTCAGCTGTTCGCGGTTGGCGTTGATGGCCAGGCGCATGCCCAGGCCGAACTCGGCGTTGTCCTCAAACAGACTGTTGGCCCAGGCCGGCCCGCGCCCCTCTTTGCTCTTGCAGTAGGGTATGGTCGGGAAGGTGCCGCCGTAGATGGAGGAACAGCCGGTGGCGTTGGCCACCACCATGTTCTCGCCAAACAACTGCGTGACCAGCTTCACATAAGGAGTCTCGCCGCAACCGGCACAGGCGCCGGAAAACTCGAAGAGCGGCTTCTTGAACTGACTGCCCTTGACACTGCCAGGACGGTTGTTGCCAAGAATGTTGTCGCTGCTGTTCTCGAAAAAGCTCACCTTGGCGACCTCGCCGTTCTGACGGGCCTCTTCGAGCGTGCCCCAGACCAGGGCCTTGTTGTCCTTGCTCGACATGGGGCAGGACTGTACGCAAACGCCGCAGCCCTGACAGTCCTCGCAGTAAACCTGCACCTTGAATTTCAAGGCGGGGTCGGCCTTGGGTCGCACATCAACCGCGCCAAAGTCGGCAGGGGCCGAGGCCAGCTCCGCAACCGGAATAAGCTTGCTGCGTATGGCGGCGTGCGGGCATACCATGCTGCAAATATTGCACTGTATGCAGTTTTCCGCCACCCAGACCGGGATGCGCGGAGCTATGCCGCGCTTTTCGAGGGCGGCGGTGCCGGTGGGCAGCTTACCGTCCAAAGACATGGCTGACACCGGGATGTCGTCACCCTTTTGCAGCATGGCCGGCAGAATGACCTTTTTGGCGAAGTCGTCGGCGTCGGCGGGCAGCAGGGCAGGCAGCTCAAAGCTCTCCACGCCCTCCAGGCTGGCAGGCACCTTGATCTCTTCCAGGGCAGCCGCGGTGTTGTCAACACAGACCCAGTTCATCTTCACTATGTCCATGCCCTTACGCTTGAAGCGCTTCTCGATGGAGGCCTTCAGCATCTTGATGGCCTGCTCCTTGTCAATCACCTCGGAGATCAGGAAAAAAGCGGTCTGCATAACCGAGTTGATGCGCTTGCCCAGACCGGCCTCAGTGGCAATCTTCAGAGCGTCAATGTTGTAAAAGCGTATCTTGCGCCCAACTATGGTCTCCTGCATCTCTTTGGTGAGCTTGGAGAAAACCTCATCGTTGGAAAACTCGGAGTTGAGCAAAAAGACGCCGCCCTCTTTCAGGCCGGAAATCATGTCATAGCGCCCGATGTAAGCCGGATTGTGGCAGGCGACAAAATTGGGGTGGCTAATAAGATAGGGGCTGGTGATCGGCTTCTGGCCAAAACGCAGATGCGATACGGTCACGCCGCCGGACTTCTTCGAGTCGTAGGAAAAGTAGCCCTGGGCGTAAAGCTCGGTCTCGTCACCAATCAGCTTGATGGAGTCCTTGTTGGCGCCAACCGTGCCGTCAGAACCCAGACCCCAGAAGGTGCAGCTGATGGTGCCCGCCGGCTCGCACTCGAATTCGGTGCCCACGCTCAAAGACTTGTGGCTGACGTCGTCAGTGATGCCCACTGTGAAGTCGTGGAAGGCCTTGCCGTCCAGATGATCGAAAACCGCCTTCACCATGGCAGGAGTGAACTCCTTGGAGGCCAGCCCGTAACGACCGCCAATAATCTTGGCCTGGCCAAAGGCGCTCTCCTTCACCGCGTTGACCACCGACAGATAGAGCGGTTCGCCGGCGGCGCCAGGCTCCTTGCTGCGGTCCAATACCGCGATCTTCTTGGTGCTCGCGGGCAAAGCCGCCAGGAAAGCGGCATTGTCAAAGGGCAGGAAGAAACGCACGTTGACCATGCCCAGTTTGGCTCCCTGGGAGTTGAGATGATTCACCGCCAAGGCCACGGTCTCAGCGCCGGAACCCATAACAACGATGACCTTTTCGGCGTCGGCGGCGCCGACATAGTCAAAGAGATGGTACTGCCGTCCAGTGGCCGCGGCAAACTTGTCCATATACTTCTGCACCAGTTTGGGCAAGGCGGCGTAATGCAGGTTGCTGGTCTCGCGACCCTGGAAATAAACGTCGGGGTTCTGCGCGGCCACATTAAGCACCGGCTTTTCCGGGCGCAAGGCGCGTTCGCGGAATGCCTCGACATACTTCATGTCGCACATCGCGCGCAGCTCATCATAATCGAGCAGCTCCATCTTCTGTATTTCATGCGAGGTGCGGAAGCCGTCAAAGAAATGCAGGAAAGGCACATTGGCCTCCAGAGTAGCCAGGTGCGCAATGGCCGCCATATCCTGGGCTTCCTGCACCGAGCTGGAGGCCAGCATGGCAAAGCCGGTGCCGCGGCAGGCCATAACGTCGGCATGATCGCCGAAGATGGCCAGACTCTGCGCCGCCAAGGAACGCGCCGAAACGTGAAAAACCGTGGGCAGCATCTCGCCGGCAATCTTGTACATGTTGGGAATCATCAGAAGCAGGCCCTGAGACGCAGTGTAGGTGGTGCTTAAAGCGCCAGCCACCAAAGAACCATGCAAGGCGCCGGCAGCACCGGCCTCGGACTGCATCTCAACGATGCTTAGGGGACGGCCAAACATATTCAGACGGCCTTGAGCTGCCCAGGAGTCCGCCAGCTCTCCCATCACGGATGAAGGGGTGATCGGATAGATGGCGGCTACCTCGCTGAACGCATAAGCTACGTGGGATGCAGCGGTATTGCCGTCAATAGTGACCATTTTCGCCATTGTGTGCTCCTTAAAAAAAAGAATTCAAGACGCCGAAAAGCTCTAGCCTCGGCAGACTAATGAAGGGAATCCTATAAATATAAAGCGGAATAAACTTTTTACAAGAGTAAAAATCAGGCAACAGAAACAACACAGTGGCTCTTTAGACACTAAGACACACTAATATTTAGTTGGCGCACACTTAAAAGCGGTTTTATGTGTTCTCTTCCGAGCAAAGCTGGCTTTTTGCTGATTTGTATGCCGGCAATGCAGTGAGCTTGCTGAGTATCGTATCGGCATATTTTTGAGTGACATTCCAGACATTCATTAGATCAATGCCAAAATATTGATGAATCAACACATCACGAAACCCAGCCATGCCGGACCAGTCTATGTCAGGATTGGCAGAACGAAACTCCTGCGAAAGCGCCTTGCTGGCCTCGCCAATTATCTCATAATTCCTAATAACGGCATCTTGAACCAATGAATTAGAACTAAAATCTCCAAAATCCATTTTTTGCGTGTAGCGCAAAATTTTTTCCAGCGAGCCTGCGATATGCAACAGGAAAGCCCCGTCGTTTTTTGTTTTCACAATATCACCGCCTCTGCCAGAACATTTTTACGAATATACGGGTGCAGCCCACGCTTGGAGACCACATCAACCTTACAGTCAAGCAGGCTGGAGATTTCATTTTGCAGGTGCACCTGGTCAAAAAGAGTGGCATGGGGAAGGAAGTCAACCAAAAGGTCCACATCGCTTTGAGCGTCTTCCTCTCCACGTGCACAAGAGCCGAAAACATAGACCTGCAACGCATTATGTCTATGTGCAATGCGATAGATCTCATCCTTGAGGCTATGTAGCTTACTCAACAGAGGCATGCGCGGCTCCCACAATATTACTGTTGCTGGTTAAAAATCTCCCTGTATAAAATAATGCCTAAGCAAACACTTGCAAGCAAAGCACAGTTATGAGGAAGAAAGATACCCTAGTGGCCGGCGTTTATTGCTGAAGAGCGAAGCCAAGCCGAAATACGCTAAAAAACTGCCTTGTCTTAGTGTGTCTTAGTGTGTCTTAGTGTGTCTTAGTGTCCAGACTTGTCTTCATTATGCGGTCGTAATACACTTCGGGCGGTGGCTGCGGCAGGGCTTCTTTTTCCTGCATAGCCTCCTTGAGTTCCTCCTCGGCGTCAGGCTCATACCACCAGTAGGCACTGCTCTCGCCGCTGTATTTGCCGATGACGCTGGGCGGCACGCCGAATTTATGCCAATACAGGATACGCGTATAATTAAGATTCCAAAGCAGAACATAGGGATGCTGCTCAAAAATCAGCTGGTCGATCTGGCGCACGATATCATGGCGCTGGGCCACATCGAAAATTCCCTTCTGCTCCTCGATCAGACGGTCAACCCGGCTGTCGGCAAAACCGCAGATATTGGAGCTGCCCGCACGCCCGGCCTCCTTGGAGGACCAAAGGCTCTCAGGGTCCTTGAACAGACCCGCCCCCCAGGCGGCCCAGGTCATGTCGAAGTTGAAGGCGTCCATGTCCTTGGCCCAGGCAGACCAGTCCTTGTTCTGGATATTCATCTGTACACCCAGCGATTTCAGGGCCTCCTGAAAAGGCAGCAGGAATTTTTCCGTCGAGCTTTCCCTGGAGAGGAAGTTAAAGCTTAGCTGTCTGCCGTTTTTTTCCCGCCAGCCACTTTGCGCATTTACCTTCCAGCCGGCCTGGTTCAACAGTTCGGCGGCCTGGTTGCGGTCGAATTTAATCAGCGGGTTCGGGCATGGGTTCTTGTCGTCATACAGGTCTTCATAGTATGAGCGATGCAGGAAGTACTGTCCGTACATCATGGTCTGATTCAGGGCTTCGCGGTCAATCAGGCAGCTCATGGCGCGGCGCACCAGCAAGTCGTCAAAGGGGGGACGGCGCATATTCATGGCAAAGCCCTGGAAACCCACCGGCTTATGGTTGTAAACCGCCTGCTTCACGATCCAGTTGTTGCGCACCGCGCCTAGCTTCTCCTCCAACTTATACCATTGACTAGCGGTATAGACCGGAAAAACATCAAGCTCCCCCTTTTTGAAGGCCTCGAAGGCGTTTTCACGGTCCTCGAAAAAACGGTAGCGTATATGCTCGAAGTTATATATGCCCTTTAGCGAGGGCCAGTCCCGTCGCCACCAGTCGCCGCGTCTTTCCAAAAGCAGGTACTGCCCCTCCTGCAGCTCCTTGAAACGATAAGGCCCGGAGACCACCGGAAAAGAAAAATTAATCTTGTTGAAGTCCTCGGAGGCGAAGACATGCCGGGGCATGACGGCAAAGCCGCCGGCAGCGCTTAAATTGCTCCAGTGCAGCTGCTTGGCACGAAAGCGCACCGCCCTGCCCTCATCGATAATCTCGGGAGGATGCAGACGCTCGAGGCTGAGCTTGTGCGGACCGGTCATATTGGCCGGGTTGACAATGGCCTCATAAGTCCAGACCACGTCGGCGGCCGTGACCGCCCGCCCATCGCTCCAGCGCGCCTTGGGGTCCAGCCAAAAGGTGAAGCTCAGCTTGTCCTCCGAGATGCTCCATTTCTCGGCCAGCGCGCGGTCATATTCGAGGGTCTGCGAGTTCATCTCGATTAGCGATTCATAGAAGCTGCCGAAAACCTGCGCGCTCATGCTGTTGTTGTCTAAATAGTAATTCAGGCTTTTCGGCGAAGGGCCTAGATGCTCGCAGATAGTGCCGCCGCTGACCGCATAGGGGCTGGCTACAGGATCAGGCTGACCAATCAAAGAATGTCGGGGATAAAATTCGTCGCCCAAACAGAAAAAAGCGGAAAGCAAGACTGCGCTGTACAGAATTCTTTTTAACATGATTTTATCCCAAAGGCAAGAAAAGCCTTTGTGTGACTTGGTGTCTCTTCGTGTGACTTGGTGTCTCTTCGTGTGACTTCGTGTCCAACTGGCTTTTTGGACGCGTTCTACCTTAGTAGCAGAGCTCCGGACTGATATAGTACAGCTTGCCAGGCTCCGGACTGAAGTGGTTTTGCGGCATCAGACTCTGCAATGACAGCGGCATACGCTGCTGCATGCTGAAGATAAAGTCCATGAAGGAAGGCGTCGAGGAGAATCTCACCAGGCTGGCCTCGGGAGCCTCGGCCAGCTCGCGGGCCTTGAGCAGTGCATCCTCGAAATAACCCAGCTGGTCAACCAGGCCCAGCTGCAAAGCATCCTGCCCAGACAGTATGCGCCCGTCGGCAAAACTGGCCTGCGCCACCGCATCGGCATCCTCGTAGGCCGAGCGCCCCTCAGCTACCACCTGGCAAAACTCGCGGAAGCTGCTTTGCACCATGCCTTGCACATACTCGCGCTCCGCAGCACTGCGCGGACGGCTCGGGTTAAGCATGTCCTTCATGTCGCCGGAGCGATAGACCTCGGGCTGCACGCCGATCTTCTCAAGCAGGCCTTGTATCTGGTATGAGCTGATAATAACGCCTATGCTGCCGGTAAAGGTCAGGCGGTTGGCCACGATCCAGTCGGCGGCGCTGGCGATAAAGTATCCGCCGCTGGCACCCAGCGAACGCATGCAGACCAAGACCGGCTTGCCGGCCTCGCGACAGGCCAGCACCTGGTGGCGTATCTCGTCGCTGGCCACCACCTCGCCGCCGGGGCTGTCCATGTCCAGGATGATGGCTTTCACCGCCGCGTCTTTGCGCGCCGCGCGCAACTCCCTGCCTATGCGCCGGGCCGAGGCATAGCGCTGCACATTGTCAAAGACGATGACCCCCTTCACTTCGATGAGCGCAATCTCCTGGTTCGATGCCGCGCTAATGCGCTCGACATAGCGCTTGCTGACACGCTCCTCGGACTCGCTGAATGTGCCCGGAAAACCTGAGCCGGACTCGGCCAGCTCGCCAACCAGCTTCACACAGCCCTTGCCCAGCATAAATATCAGCAGGACCAACAGGCAAAAAAAGGCGAAAAAGCCCAGCATCGCGGTCAGACAGCCGCTCATAAAAGAAGAGCGCTTGGGTGGCAGCGACGGCGGCGCTGAAGCGCCCTGTGTGCCGGCATACGTGCCGCGCAAAGGAGTGGGGGCGGACTCGTCAGCCTGATAAGACTGTGGATTATAATCTGAATTCATTAAGGTTTCCTGCTGCAGTAGTGAAGAAAAATCGTGTGTGCTCCTAGGGCCGTTTCAGGTTGTAGTCAGTGCCCTCGTTGGCCGGCCTGGCATGGCTGACGCGCAAGTACCCGGTTTGCTTGCTCAGGCTGGGCGTGCCACCATCAGGCACATAGTAGCGCTGTTGGCGCAATTGCAGATTGCGACCCATAAAGCTATAAATCAAATAGGAATACAAGCGGGGGCGCACCTGAATCAACACATGCACCGAACTGCTGCCGTCCACATCCATCTGCGGCGGCGTGCCTGAAATATAGGGGCCGAGACGATGCACTGCGTAGATATTATCGTCATCCTCGACACGCAAACAGTAGAGCTTTTCGCTGACATCCGGAAAGAGCAGCAGGATAAGGCGCATGCTTTTAATAAGCTCGCTGCTGCTCTGAGAGGGCAGACCCACGCTGCGCTCAAGAATGCGGCTGCCCTCGATAACCTCAACATTAATCGTGTTGGACAGATGCGTGCGGGGCAAACGGCTATGGTTCAAATACGCGGTAACCGAGTAGACCCCCTCCTTTTGCATATCATGCAGCATATTGATGCTGATCTGCAACTCGCGGCTCTCGCCAGGGGCCAGAATCAGATCGGCAATCGGATTGGCCTTGGCGTCTATGGCCTTGGCCACTTTGCCGGAATGCTCGTTGACGGCAAAGAAAAGCCGCCCGCCGCTTACCCCGTCCTGATCGCTGAAAATCAAGGTGTTGCCGCTGGAATTATTGATCACCAGCCGCAGATTTATAATCTCGTAGCGCAAATAGCGCGCACTCTCCGCCTTCAGTTGCAAGGCCACCTGCGCGCTGGAGCTTAGCGCCAGCAGACAGAACAAGCCAAAAAGAAACAAACGCTGAAAAAATGTAGAAAAAAACATGGCTTTACTCCAAAACTTAAAAGCAGCACTTAGTGTTACTTCGTGCGATTTAGTGTCCTTCCCTGGCGTTTACATCTTGTCGGCAAGCGCCTTAACCACCGCCGAGACTGAAACACCCTCGGCGCAGGCACCTGCATGCCTGGGACAGTCACGCAGGAAGCAAGGCGACTGCGGACACTTGCTCCGAAAGACCCGGTGCTGCTCGCCATAGGGACCGGTAAGCCCCAGGTCGGTAGCGCCAAACAGAGCCACGCAGGGCACTTGCAGGGCTGCGGCAATATGCATGGGGCCGCTATCATTAGTAAGCAAGACCGCCGATTTCTTCAGCAGCCCCACCAGTCCGCCCAGGCTACTTTGGCCGGCAAGATTCACCAGCTGCGGCATGGCGACGCGCTCGCGCAGCTCTTCGCCGGCCTCCCGTTCCGATTTGCTGCCCAGCAGCCAGCACTTGCACTGCGGACGCAGAGCCAGAAGCTCGCGCAGCACCTCGGCAAAGAAGCCTGGCGGCCAGTTTTTGCTCGGCCAGCGCGAGGAGTAGGCTACCGCTACAACCGGCTCGGGGCCAGCTTGCAGCAGGCTCTGAGCCTCATCCAGCCAGGCGGGTTTTACGCGCAGCTGCGGCTGGCTCAGCCCGGTAGCCTCGAGCCGAAAGTAGCTGCGCGCCAAAAACAGGTTCTTCTCCACCGCATGCCGGATTTCCGCCGGCAGCTTGATTCTGTGATGATAGAAGAATGCCGCTCCCTCGCGAGCGGTGTCAAAGCCGACTCGTATCGGAGCCTTGCTGAATTTGCAGATCAGCGCACTGCGCAACAGTCCCTGAAAGTCCAGCGCCAAGTCATAGGGCTGGGCCAGCAGCTCGCGGCGAAAGCTGCGCAGCGCCGAGCAGCCCTTAAACACGCCCAGCTCCTCGCGCGGAAAAGCAATCACGCGGTCTATGCCCGGCAGCATCTCGACGATCTCTGCCAGAGAGCGGTTCACCACCCAGCTCAAATCCAGCTGTGGAAATGCCTGTTGCAAAGCATAAACCGCCGGAAAAGTATGAAGTATGTCGCCCAGACTACTGGGCTTGACAATTAATACGCGCACAAACGCAACCCAAGTTAAATGTTTGCAGAACAAGCTTGCTACAAAAAAAGCCGCAGACAACCATGAACTTAGTGTCCCTTAGTGTGTCTTAGTGTGTCTTAGTGTGTCTTAGTGTCCCTTAGTGTGTCTTCGTGTCTCAAGGCCTTTTGCTTTTCGGTCAATTTTAGCGAGGCACATTTTCACCATTGCACTGCCAGTCCGCTGGCGTTAATGCCGCTGCCTATGCCCAGCATAAGCAGCTTGTCTCCGGTTTTCAGTCGTCCCTGCTCCAATGCCAGTGCGCAGGTTGCCGGCAAAGATGCTGAGCCGCAGTTGCCCAGCAGCGGGAAGCTGGAGTAGTCTTTCTCCAGGGGCAGCCCCAGTTTTTCATACAGCAGCGCCCGGTGAAACTTGCCCACCTGGTGTGTGCAAATAAGATCAGGCTCATCGGCCTGCCAGCCGCTGCAGCTCTGCAGCTTCTGCCACATGCCGGCGGCCACCTTCACACCCTGCTGCAGCAGCTCATGCGAGTCGGTCTGCATCAGCGGCTGGCTGGCATCAGTCATGCCGCCTTGAGCCTCGCCTTGACACAAATGGTTGCTGCTACAGTCCGAATAGGAGGCGGCAGCCAACAGCAAGCGGTTCTGCTGGCCAGCACGCGCGCGCCGCAGCAAAACCGCGGCTGCCCCCGAACCTATGGTCAGGGAGGCAAAATGCGCCTTCACGCTGGAACGGGTCAGGCTCATATCCGCATTCAAACTGGCAATCGTGTTTTCCAGCAAAGGCCCCGCATTTTCGCCGCAGAGCGCAATGCCCGCCTCAATCTGACCCAGCTCAATCATGTTGGCCAGACTCAAAATCCCGGAAACCAGACCCAGACAGGCGTTGGAAATATCGTAGTTGAGGCAATCATGCGACAAGCCCAGCTGACGGTGCAGCACCGTCGAAGTGGCCGGCTCGACAAAATCGCGGGACACGGCACAAAAAATCAGCGCGCCGATGCGCCCTGCCTCCAGCCCGGAGCGCTCGAGGAGCTTGCGCGCCGCCAGCAATGCGCCTTCGCTGGGCTTGCTGCCGGCATTCCAGAAACGTCGCTCCCGGATGCCGGTCATCAGCTCCAGCCTGCCCTCGGGCAGCCGAAGGCGCTCATACAATGGCTTCAGGCGACGCTCTATTTCATCGGAGCTAACTATATTGTCAGGCAAGACACAGACGAAATCAGCCAGGCTTACCTTGGAGTAACGTATCATATGGAATCAAGTTGTTTGGGGATTAAAAAGCATGCGACGGTCTGGTAGCGCCGCCCGAAAGCCCGAGTCTGGATAGACCCCGCCAAAAAGATAACCGGGCAGGAATTTGGACACGAAGACACACGAAGATACACTAAGACACACCAAGTCGTCTTCATCTAAAATTAAAATTTTAGCAGAAAATTTGCGTTTTTTATGCAATTTCATTGAGTTTTTCTGTTTTGGCCGGCTCCCTTTTCTCAACAAACCAAAACGGGCAAGCGGCTTATGCGGCGCCGCAGGCGCCGCATAAGCCCTTAGTGTGCCTTCGTGTCTCTTCGTGTCCCTTAGTGTCCTCCCCCTTCGTGTGCTTTAATGGCTCAAGTGCTTTTTGGACGGGCACTAGCTATCAGCGCCGCCTGACCATGTCCAAGTACATCAGGACAAACAAGGCCAGCGAACAGCCTATGCCAATCAAGGCGACTAGCGGCAGCCCCAACAGCATGGGCGGGTGATTGGCGTGGATAACCAGGGCGGAGGCGATCAGCAGCCCTACCTGAATGAGGGCGATGCTGATGCGGTTCAAGCCATGTTTGAGAAAGTCTTCCAGCCGCTCCAGGCCCAGCAAGCGGCTATTAAATTGCAACTTGCCCTCCAGACATTGTTGCCAGAAGCTCTTCTGCTGTTTGGGCATAAGGCGCAAAAAATCCTGCAGCTCCTCGTAATGTTCGAGCAGGCGACCGCCCTTTTTTGCCGGATTGAGACTGCGCAAGAAGACGCGCAACAGGAAGGGGCGCAGCTGCCGGATGATGTTAAAGGCGGGGTCCAACTGCCTGCCAAGCATGTCAGACTCGCCCATCGCCTTCAGCATCAGATAAATATGCGACTTCAAACCTACCCGGTGCCGGGTGCAGAGACGGTAGAACTCCTGCAGCACGCTCTGGGTTTTGACATCCTCGATCTCGCGGTAGAGATAATGGTCGGTAAAGGCCTCCAGGTCTCTCTCCAAGTCGCCCAGCTCCGGCTCCTGCTCATATTCCACCAGCTCCAATAGCAGGCGGGCGGCCTTGCGGAAGTTGCGCCTCAGGCAGCAGCCCAGCAGTCCGGCAAAGGCCTCGCGCTCCTCAATCGAAACACGGCCAACCTGGCCAAAATCAACATAGCAGATGCGATTGCCGGGCAGAAAAAAGATGTTGCCCGGATGCGGGTCAGAGTGAAAGAAACCATGCAGGAAAAACTGCTCAAGCAGCAGGTCCACTCCCAGACGGCTGATTTTCAGCGGGTCCAAGCCAAATTCAGGGAGCCGCTCCAGCTCGCTGGCCTTGCAGCCGCGCACATACTGCATGGTAAGCACCATACCCGAGGAGAGCTTGGGCCAGACTTTGGGCACCAGCAGCCCCTCGCGCCCCCTGAACTGCCTGGCAAAACACTGGATATTGGCCAGCTCGAGGTCAAGATTAAGCTCCTCCTCGATGCGCCGCGAAAACTCCTCGACGATTTTGCCTGGGTTCCAGAAACGCAGCTCCGGGTTTTGTTTTTCGAGGTAGTCGGCCAGGAAGCCCAGTATCTCCAAGTCGGCTCTGATGCTCTGTTCAATATCCGGCCTGCGCACTTTGACAAAGACCTCGCTGCCGTCATGCAGCCTGGCTCGGTGTCCTTGCGCTATGGAGGCGGCGGCTATAGGCTCCTGGTCAAACTCACTGTATAGCTCTTCGAGCTCGACGCCAAACTCGCGCTTGATGATCTGGCGCACGGTTTCAAAGGGAAAGGGGGGCACCTGGTCTTGCAGCTTGGCGAACTCCTCGACATACTCATGCGGGATGAGGTCTGGCCGCCCAGCCAGTATCTGGCCGGCCTTGACGAAGGTAGGCCCCAGTTCAGTCATCACGTGGCGCAGCCGCTCCGGCAAGCTTACCGGGGAGCTGGCCAGCTCCTCCCAGTTGCCGGCGCTCTTGCCCTCGGGCACCAGGCCGCGCAGCTTGTCAAACATAAAACCAAAGCCGTTCCTAAACAGCACCGCTAAAATGCGCCGCATCCGGCCCAGATGCCGGTAGGTGCGCGTGACGCGCTGAAATGGAAACAAGCCAGACATGGTTTTGCCCCGGTTGAATGTGCTAGAAACCTGAACCGCAGAAACTGCGCTTTACTCTCTTAGTGTCTCTTAGTGCTTCTTCGTGTCTCTTAGTGACCTACCCCCGCCTCTACATTAGACCCCGTCCAAAAAGGGTGCCTGGCGGAATTTTGGACACGAAGACACACGAAGCTACACTAAGACACACCAAGTAGTCTTCGTCTAAAAT
>FZPS01000181.1_pt149 | contig 17667 bp, 17 predicted proteins | sample 1817821 | NCBI WGS metagenome assembly FZPS01 (sample SAMEA104158645, study PRJEB21678) | metagenome | place: Germany | collected 2015-04-21
TTTGATAAATGATGGCTACCAGGTGTTTTTGGTAAAAGATGCAGTAGCTTCACGGACAAAATCTAATTACCTAAATGGATTAGATTTGATGCAATCCCTTGGAACTGTAATAACCAATACTGAAACAGTAGTTTTTGATCTCTTAAAGGTATCAGGTACCCCAGAGTTTAAACTTATGTCAAAGCTTATAAAGTAATAGACTTCAAAGAAGCCAGAGAAATCTGGCTTCTTTAAATTAAACAATTCACTAGAATTGGTAATCTGGCTGATTTGTTTTCATATGAATAACAATAAGTAAAACTATTAAACAAGATGGATGACAAGCGAACCGATATATTTTGCTCAGTACAATTTATGTAATAGGATTATTGGAAATAGATGATTGAGTAAACTTCAAAAGAAAAAGCGTTTATAGAAAACATTGGTTTATTTAATAAATCCTATATGGTACAATAGCTGTAATCAAAGTGTTATAAACTAGATTAGCCGTATTAAAATGGGAGTGAACTGATGGGAAATATTAACAAGCTGGATTTATACCAGAATATTATTAATGAATTAAGGCCATTTGAGGGTGAAATGTTAAATCAAGTTAAAGAATTTTATCGTGTAGGGTTAACATGGACATCAAATGCACTTGAAGGTAATTCTTTAACTGAAAGCGAAACAAAAGTATTAATAGAAGATGGATTAACTGTTGGAGGAAGACCTCTAAAAGAAATGTTTGAAGCTGTAGATCATGCAAAAGCTTATGATTACATGTTTACATTGCTTGGGAACAAAGAAATTGATGAAAAAGATATCCTTTATCTCCATAAATTGTTTTATCAAAATATTGATGAAGATTCTGCAGGGAAATTCCGTAACATTCCTGTTTTTATTTCTGGATCTAATTATCCAGTTACTAAGGTAGAAAATATTACAAATGAAATTAATAGCTTATGTAAATGGATAATTACAGAAAGAAAAAATTTTCACCCAGTGGTCTTTGCGGCATTAGTTCATAAGAAGTTTGTATTTATTCATCCATTTAAAGATGGTAACGGTAGAGTGGCTAGACTTTTGATGAATACAGCCTTGATACAGGATGGCTATCTACCAGCACTTATCCCGCCAATTTTACGAACTGAGTATATTTCACTCCTTGAAAAAGCACACAAAGATGATAAGTCATTTATTGACTTTATTGTAGAGAGAGAAATAGAAACACAAAAGGATTTTCTAAGACTTCTTCATATTCCGCTACCCAAGTAAGAAGATAAAGTCTCGACTGTGAAAGTATGTTGGCTAGGAGGAATTAGCGATGGATAATAATAAAATTTACAAAATGAGCTTTTCAAAAGTATATAATGCATTAGTTAATAAAGCACTACGTAAAGGACGAACTAAGGATGAAGTAGAAGAGATAGTAAGATGGTTGACTGGTTATTCTAAAGAAGAGATGGCTCATATCGAAACAAGTGATATGGACTATGGTACTTTTTTCATGAAGGCTCCACATTTAAATCCTAATAGAAAACTTATTACTGGTATTATATGTGGTGTGAGAGTGGAGACAATAGAAGATCCATTAATGAAAGAAATAAGATACTTAGATAAACTGATTGATGAACTTGCAAAGGGAAAACCAATGGAAAAAATACTGAGAAGTAAATAGGCTATATATAAATGGACACTCGTTAACAAGTTTTAACGAGTGTTTTTATGTAATAGGAAAATGAAGCTATTTCTTATTGAATAAAATTCATTATTTCTTTGAAAATTATAACGTGATAGGTTATAATAAAAATGTTTTCGAATATGAAAAAACATTAAAAACTAATATAAGCCTTGCATTATTTTATATTTGCTAGGCTGGTAAAAGAAAATACAGAATGGGAGATATATAATGGAAATATTAATGGATTTACTTCTTATGTTAGGTGGAGTTGCCGTATTTATGTTTGGTATGAAACAGATGAGTTCTGGCTTGGAACAAAGCGCAGGTTCAGGAATACGAAATCTCTTTAGAAAAGTCAACAAAAATAGAGTCTTTAATTACGGAATTGGAATTGGGGCAACTGCACTTGTCCAATCTTCTTCAGCTTCTTCGATCATGACAGTCGGACTTGCTCATGCGAAAATTGTATCAGTAAAGCAAGGCTCAGGCTTTATCTTAGGCGCAAAGGTAGGAACTACTTTAACGGCATTTATATTTGCCCTTTCAGGAATTAGCAAAGGGGGCTTTAGTATTAGCTCTGTTTTTGCATCGATTGCCTTTGTGGGTGTCATAATCATTTTTTCAACTAGTAACGAAACCCTTAATAAAATTGCACCATTTTTAATTGGATTTGGAATGTTGTTTATTGGGTTGGAAGTGATGGAAGTCGCAATTGGTGGAGCAGATTCAACCCTAAGTATACAACTCTCTAAAGTATTCAGATATGAAATTATGCAAAACCCCATTTTGCTTGTGATATTAGGGATTCTCTTTACAGCTATCATACAATCATCTACGGCAGCAACTGGTGTATTTATCGCTTTCTTGGCTACAGGAGTTATCCAAAGTATAGATCAATCCTTTTTCTTAGTGATGGGAGCAAATATTGGAACATGTAGTGATGGTATTATGGCCTCTCTTAGCACCAACGCATACGGTAAACGTATCGCATTATTCCATTTGATTACCAGCGTAATTGGTGCTGTATCATTTTTGATAATTTTAATTGTTTTTAGAACACCTATTACCAATTTATTTGAGAGTATATTTCCTAATAAACCTCAGTTTAGCCTTGCAACATTTAACTTAATTTATAATACGGTTTACACCTTGATTTTACTGGCATTTATAGATCCCTTAGTCAATTTTGTGACAAACATAGTGAAAGATAAGCAGGAGAAATTAGAAGAATTATCATATATTGATGAACGGTTCTTGCAAACCCCAGCGGTGGCCATTGAACAAGCATTGAAGGAATTGTATGATATGGCCAGTCTTGCAAAGGAAAACCTTGATCGTTCTTTTGCTTCATTGATTAATGAAGATATGAGCGAAAGCAAAGAAATTGCCGATGCTGAATATCGTATTGATTTTTTAACAAACAAACTGACAAGCTTTTTTATAAAGATATCATCAGTTACTAAATTTGCTGATGATGAAAAACTAATCGGTGGATTACATCATGTGACAAACGATATCGAGCGTCTGGGAGATTACGCTGTACTTTTAATTAAAGAAACTAATTATATGAAAGAAAGCAACGTTCAATTTTTAGATCAGACCAAAGAAGAGCTAGATCAGATCTATAAGAATATATCCGAAATGTTCGATTTGGGATTTGATGCTTTTACTAATCGTAGAACTGAAAACTTTAGAAAAATTTCAAACCTTCACAAGGAAATTAAAAAGCTTATATCCACTACACGTAACGAACATGTGGTACGCCTAAGCTCTGGTATGTATCCTGTTGAGGTATCAAAAAGCATTTATTCTGTTCTGTTTTCCTTGCAAAGAATATCAGACCATATTGTGAACATTGCGTTTTCAATTCGTTCCACAACTGGAAGTAAAACAGAAGCATTACAAGCCATTGAGAGAGAAAATAAAGAAAAGAATAAGTAGAGGAGACTAGCTATGAAAAACAAAGAGTTAATAACTAGACAGAGAGATTTTTTTTACACTGGTAAGACTTTGCCTATAAACGAGCGAATAAACAATTTAAAAAAACTAAGACAAGCCATTTTGTCCTATGAAGATAATATAGCAAAAGCTCTTTATGAGGATTTGGGTAAATGTCAATTTGAAGCCTATGAGACTGAGATAGGTGTTACACTTCATGAACTTAGTCATATGATAGCTAAACTGCCTCGCTATGCCAGGGCAAAGAGACTTCCTACTCATTTAACACATTTTCCATCTAAAAGTCGTTTGTATCGCGACCCATACGGACTTGTTCTAATTGTTGCACCCTGGAATTATCCCTTTCATCTTGCTATTATGCCACTAATAGGTGCTATTGCAGGTGGAAATTGCACTGTAGTAAAAACTTCGGCTACTGCACCTGCAAGCTCAGCTCTTATTAAAGAAATGTTATCGTCTGTTTTTCCAGAGGAATATATTACTGTAGTAGAAGGAAAGGAAGAGGGTAGTCGTGATCTTCCAGATGAAAAATTCGATTTTATTTTCTTTACAGGCAGTGTAAATGTGGGTAGACATATTATGGAGCGTGCCTCAAAAAATCTGACACCAGTAGTATTGGAGTTGGGCGGAAAAAGCCCTTGTATTGTGGATGAGACTGCAGATCTTGCCTTAACAGCAAAACGTATTATATGGGGAAAGAGTATCAATTCTGGTCAGACCTGCGTGGCACCCGACTATGTATTGGTACATAGTAGGGTCAAAGATGCACTTATTAGGGAAATGAAAAAGGTTATTCCCCTTCTTTTTGGTGAAGATATGATTAGTAATAAGGATGTACCAAAGATCGTAAATCAACATCATTTTGATCGTCTTACAAAGCTGATTGAAACAGGAGATGTGGTCTACGGAGGTAGAAATAATCCTATAAATCGAAAGATTGAAACAACTATTATTGATAATGTTACGTGGGATTGTCCTCTTATGCAGGAAGAATTATTTGGTCCTATACTTCCAATCTTGACCTATGATAATAGGGAGGAAATGCTTAGTTTTATGGCCAAGCGTGAAAAACCATTAGCTTTATACTTGTTTACTCAAAGCAAAGCAATGGAGAACTTAGTCACATCTCGGCTTTCCTATGGTGGAGGTTGTATTAATGATACAATTATGCATGTGGCAAACAATAATATACCATTTGGTGGAGTTGGGACTAGTGGCATGGGCAACTATCATGGTAAACGTAGCTTTGAAACATTCACCCACCCTAAAGGGATTGTAAAGCGGGCTAAGCGTCTAGATCTTCCACTTCGATATCCTCCCTATGATGGAGAAAGAAAAATGAAAATATTACGGATGTTTTTGAAGTAGGTGGGAGGGTGAAAGAGCAAGGCTCAGACTATTAGTGAACGGCGTTAATAGGTAATACCTATTAAGTTTATAAAATAATTAAAATTTACAATATACAAGAAAAGTAATATAATATATATAAGCTCTCATTACCCTTTGTACAGATTTAGTGTAATGAGTAATGAAAGCTTATTAATATTACTAAAATATATATCGATGGTTTTCTAACCTATATAAGAAGCAAACAGCAAAACAAAGATTATGGAAGTGGCAGCAACAGCAATCCAGGTGCATCCACCAAGTATAATTGGCTTAGTGCCTTTTGTAATTAAATCCTTAAATTGTATTTTAAAACCTACACCAGCTAAAGCAGCAGTATTTAAAAACTTGTAACCCTTTTTGAAGAAGTTGGATGCACCGTTAATGTTATCAAATACTTCTAAGGTATTTAAAATGGCCATGAATAAAAAGATAAGAATAAACCATGGGAATACCTTTATTACAGTTTTACCAACTGACATCTTCTGGGATCCATTAGTATCTTTTGAAGCATTACTTGTTGCTTGATTTTTTATTGATATGATAGAGAATATAATTGCAACTACAATAAGCATTGTAGTCCTTGTAAGCTTAATTGTTATTGCTGAACTTGTATCAATGTTATTTAAAACACTATAGGTAGCTTCTGCAGCTGCAACACTGGATGTGTCGTTAATTGCAGAACCGGCAAGAATTCCAAATTGATTATTTGTTAACCCGAGAATTCCTGATAAATATGGAAAGATTAGTGCAGCAAATATATCAAATAGGAATATTGCTGTCATGGCATAAGCTATTTCGGTTTCTTTTGCTTTAATTATAGACGCTAAGGTAGCAATTGCAGTACCACCGCAAATAGCAGTACCACCACCGACTAGTGTACAGGTATTAGTAGATACCTGTATTTTTTTACCTATAAAGTAGGCAACTGTGAAAGATATAACTAAATTCATTATAATAAGCGGAAGTCCTTTTGCCCCATAACCTAAGATTTCTTTGAAGTTAAGAGTAGCACCAGCTAATATGATACCAAGGTTTAAGAATTTTTTTCCTACAAAGCTAGTACCGGCTTTGAAGTCTTTATCTATAGATGGCAAGAAGTTTACTATTATAATACTGATAAACAGACCTATCATAGGTGCACCTATAATTCTTTGCTTGCCTCCAAGATAAGTTGCAATTACCGCAATGACAATGCATGAAGCAATAGCCAGATATTTTTTATAGTTTATCTTTGTAGAAATATTTGTATTTGAATTGGTTTTCATTAATGTAATTCCTTTCGAAGTAAGTAATAATAAAAAGTATGTTATTTAATTAACATATAAGTCCGAAAAAAAATCAAATATATAATAAAAAGAGTGTAATATCAATCATTTAACATATTAAGTCCAGAAGAAAGTCCTTAATAAACTTTCTTCTGGAACATATATGTCAGTAGGTTTTAAATATATTTAATTATAATTATATACCTAGATTAGCAAGTAGCTCCGCCTTCAAGGTGAAGTTGTGCTTCAAGAATTTCTTTCTTCCTATCAAGTAAATCATTTGATAATAGTTGCTCGTTTACATTATCAAAGCCAAGTCTTTCAACAGTTTGAGCTAAACGTTCTCCAGTTTTACCTTGTTCTCTAAATAATAGGATAGTCTTTTCAATTGTTTCCATAACTTCTTCTTTAGTAGAGAAGATTTTAGTAAGAGGTATTCCGTGAGCAACACGTTTGCCCCACATACCGCCTATGTAGATCTTATAACCAACTTTACCGTCTTCAATAGAATCAAAGTGACATGTACCAATACAACGACCACAGTGGTTACATTTCTCTTCATCAATTTTAAGAACTCCATCAGTAACTTCAGTAACTTTGATTGGACAAGCGTCTACTACAGGACACTTTTTACAACCATTACAAGAATCTTCATCAAAGTTAGGTATCATTTGTCCTACTATACCTAAGTCATTTAAATCAGGTTTAACACAGTTGTTAGGACATCCACCTACAGCAATTTTAAATTTGTGAGGAAGTTTTACATCGGAATATCCGTTAAAGAACACTTCGTGAATTTCTTCAGATAATCCAAAGGTGTCAATTAATCCATATTGACAGGTTGTACCCTTACAAGAAACGATTGGACGTACTTTTGAACCTGTACCGCCTGTTACAAGACCTTCCTTAGCAATATAAGTTCTAAAGTCTTCGATTTTATCATAATGAATACCCTGAACTTCAATTGTTAATCTGCTGGTATAAGTAATGATACCATTTCCATAAAGTTCAGCAGCCTCTGATAAACATTTGTTTTGAGCAGCAGTTAATTTACCGTTTATGGTAATGATTCTTCCAGAGAAGTTATCAGTTCCTTTATTTGCAAGAAACCCTAAAGCTTTTACTTTTTTTTGATCAGCTGCACTAATTGTTAAACTTGCCATAATAATAATCCTCCATAAAATTATCTAATATTTATAATGTTACTTCATTAAAGGTTGTACCACCTTCAAGAACTAGTGTATTGGTGTAACCAAAATGCTTTAAGCGATTTTGAAGCATATATGCTCTTTTTCCTTTTGCACATGCTAGAAGAAGTTTTTCATCCTTCTTAAATTCTTCAAGTTCTCCATTAACCTTAGTAAGATCTACATAAGGTGCATTATCTATGCTTGGGTTAATAGAAGAATCGATAATCTTGTAGTCTTTGGCCTCGCCATTTGCATATGCCGATGGGCTAATAGTTTCAAACTGGCCGCTTATCTTATTTAGCAGTACATTTACTGTATGTGAGAAGGGATGAATAGCTGTTGAGAAAGGTGGAGCATAAGCTAAATCCATATTCTCGATATCAAGAAGGCTTGCTCCCATAGTCATTGCTGTAACTGCAATATCCACCATCTTATCTACTGCACCTTGGCCTAGTACCTGAAGTCCTAATAATTTTTTGCTATCCTTGTCTGCTATCATCTTAACGATAAAGGATGAAGCATTGGGATAGTAGTGGGCCTTGTCATCAACAACGGTTACGACACTAACTGTATTAAAGCCAGCTTTTGAAGCATCAGTTTCTGTCAAACCAGTTCTTCCTACATTAAGTTCAGGAAGTTTAGCAACTGCAGTTCCTAGAACACCTGAATAAGCTAGCTTAGAGCCTGCAATATTTTTAGCAACAATACGGCCAGCAATATTAGCAGTTGACCCCATAGGAGACCAAGCTGGTTCTTTTGTAATCAGATTGATAACAGTAGCACAATCGCCAACAGCGTAGATATCTTCAATATTTGTCTGTAAATACTCATTTACTTTTATTGTTCTATTTGGCATTAGCTCAATGCCTGAGTCTGCTAGGAAAGCTGTGTTAGCTCTTATTCCTACAGAAAGTACTACAGCATCTGTTTTAAAAGCTCTTTTATTTGTTTGAACTTTTTCAACCTTTTCTTCACCGAGAATAGCTTCAAGCTTTGTTTCAGTAAAGGGCATGATACCTTGATCAGCTAGATGGTTTTCAACATACTCACAAAATTCATCGTCAAAGCCTGGAAGAATGTGTTTTGCCATATCAAGAACAGTAGTCCTAACCCCTAGAAGGGATAGATTTTCTGCAACTTCAAGTCCTATGTATCCACCACCAACTACAGTAGCACGTTTAATCTCTCCAGCTTCAACAGCACTACGTAATGCGACAGCATCATCTGGGGTTCTCATATAGTATACATTCTTTAAATTAACTCCATCGATTGGAGGTTTGATAGCCTCAGCTCCAGAAGCGATAACCAATTTATCATATTCGTAGGTATTTGTTTCATCTGTCTTTAGGTCTAGGGCATCTACAGTTTTATTAGCAGGATTAACCTTGGTTACTTCTACTTCAGTCAAAACTGATACTCCAGTTAGATTAGAAAAACTGTCAGGAGTATTAACAATTAGTTGACCCCGTTCTGGAATTAATTTGCCAACATAATAGGGAAGTCCGCAACCTGCGTAAGATATATCTTTGCTTTTCGTTAAAATAGTAACTTCACAATTACGATTTTCACGCATTAACTTAGCTGCAACCTTAGTACCGGCAGCTACACCACCAATAATAAGTATTTTCATAAAGTTCACCTCTTTGTTTAAAATTTAACAACCATTATTAATATATCACTTGTGCAATTAATAATAAAATGGTATTATCTTATAATGATTATAGGTAAAACCTATCAATAATTTATTATTTACTTAAAGAGAGGGATGTAATGTGACAATAAGACACTTAAGGATATTTATAGAAGTTGTTGATAGTGGCAAAATGAGTACGGCAGCAACAAAACTTTATATTTCGCAACCTACAGTAAGCCAGGCCATTAAGGAGCTTGAAGAATATTATGGAGGGCTTTTATTTGATCGGCTTTCCAAGAGATTATATATAACAGCAAAAGGGAAAAGACTTTTATCCTATGCAAGAAATGTAGTAAAGCAATTTGATGATATGGAAGAAATGATGTTGCATAGTAATCATATAGAAAAAATCAGAATAGGTGCAACTCATACAGTTGGTAATTGTATTCTTGGTGATATTATTAAAAGCTTTAAAGAAAACTATCCAAATACTGAAGTATTTTCTTATGTAAATAATACAAAGGATATAGAGGAAAAACTGCTTAGATCGGAACTGGATATAGGTATTGTCGAGGGAAGGGTTAAAAGTTCGGATTTGATTTCTATACCTGAAGTAAATGATTTCTTAGTACTTATATGTAGTACAAACCATGTATTGTCTAAGAAAGAAAATATTAGATTAGACGAACTTAAAAATGAAAAATTTGCTATGCGTGAGCAGGGTAGTGGAACAAGAGAGCTGTTTGAACGATATATGTTGGAAAACGGAATTCAAATAAAAATTGCCTTTGAGGCAAATAGTTTTGAAACGATTAAAAAAACCGTTATTGATAATCAATTATTAGCGGTTATGTCAATACGCTTGATTGAAGAGGAAATTAAAAGTGGGAAAATTCATGTAATTAAGAATGTAGATAGTGACTGGGATAGGGTTTTTAGTATTGTACACCATAAAAACAAGATTGAAAGTGATGAAATGGCTTATCTTATAGAAGAAGTAAAAAATTATAAGCATATAGATATCTTAAAATCTATTAATATAGGCAACTTAGTAAAATAACTAAAGATATATAGGAACTACCTATCACCTTGATTGGATAATCATATTTTACAATACAAAGCCGAAGTACTATGATGTATGTAAAATATTTAACAAGGTGGAAATAATATGGAAAAAAATCTTAATCGAAAAAACATTGACAAAGCATATGGAAATAGAAATTTAAATATAACAGTAAGATTGTTAACTTTACTTGTAATTACTAGCCTGTCTGTATTCATACTTACTGGATGCAAAGGAAAAGAAGAGACACAGCCTAGCAATAATAATTATTATAGCTTTACAGATTCTCTAGAAAATAATGTAAATCTAGAAAATAAGCCTGAAAGAGTTGTTTCTCTAGTTGGATCCTATGCTGAAACCTGGATTTTGGCAGGAGGAAGTCTTGTAGGAGTAACAAATGATGTAATAAGTGAGAGAGAAATGGATTTGCCTGAAAGTACAAATATTGTTGGTACAATAAAAGAGCCAAATCTAGAAGAGATAATAGGTCTTTCTCCTGATTTTGTTCTACTTTCTCCAGATGTGGAAAGTCATCTGCAGATTGCAGAAACCCTTGAACTATCAAAGATACCTCATGCATTTTTCAAGGTAGAGCATTTTGAAGATTATCTAGCCATGCTTAAAATATGTACTGAGATAACAGGTAATCAAGAACTATATGAAGAAAATGGTTTAAAAGTCAAAAAGCAGATTGATGATATTCTTGCAAAGGTTGAAATAGATAAATCACCTGAAATATTATTTATACGTGCTTTTTCAAGTGGTGCTAAGGCAAAAGATGATGACAATATGGCATGTAAGATTTTTGATGACTTAGGTACAGTTAATATAGCAGCAAAGCATAAGTCCCTTCTAGAGGATCTAAGTATAGAAGAAATTATTGAAGAAGACCCGGATTATATATTTGTTGTTACAATGGGAAATAGCGAGAAGGCAATACAGGCTCTGAAGGATGGAATAGAGAAGAACCCAGCATGGAGTGGTCTGTCCGCAGTAAAAAATGATCGTTATATTGTACTTCCTAAAGACTTGTTCCACTACAAACCTAATGCAAGATGGGGTGAAAGCTATGAATTTATTGCAAAAATTCTTTATCCAAATCAATTCCAATAAGAAAAAAGATAATAAGAACAGCAAAAGCTATAACATTTCTGTTATAGCTTTTCTTACAGTTTTATTAATAATAGGAATACTTTTAAGTATAAGTGTTGGTTCTTCAAAAATTCCTCTATCTAATATTATCTCCTCCCTAAAACAAGGAGATACTAGTCAAAACTCCTACAGAATTATAATGTATGTTAGAATACCAAGAACCCTGGCGGCAGTTCTTGCAGGCTGTGCGTTTGCAGTTTCAGGAGTAATTCTACAATCGGTACTTAATAATTCTCTTGCTAGTCCAAGTATAATAGGAGTAAATTCAGGTGCTGGTTTGTTTACCATATTAGTAGCAGCTTTTTTTCCAACTAATTTGTATCTAACAACCATAGCAGCCTTTGCAGGGGCAATAATAGCAGTACTATTAGTCTATTTTATTGCACATAAGACTGGGGCTTCTCGGATGGGAATTATTCTATCAGGAGTTGCTGTCTCAAGCTTTATTGGAGCAATTATAGATACTATACTTACACTAAAACCCGATACAGTTATCGCCCGTACAGCTTTCTTAATTGGGGGATTTTCAGGTATAACTATGGATAAGTTAAGATTTGCTGGAGTAATTATTATAATAGCCTTTGTGATAGCTCTTATTTTAAGCTATGATATGAATATATTAGCACTTGGGGATGAGACCTCCAAATCCTTGGGTTTAAATGTAGCTGGGATTCGTTTTACTTTCTTAATTCTTGCTGCAGTCCTAGCAGGAAGTGCTATAAGCTTTACTGGATTAATAGGCTTTGTTGGACTTATTATACCTCATGTATCTAGACTTTTTGTTGGATATGATAATAGAATTCTACTTCCAGTATCAGCACTCTTAGGAAGTATTTTTACTCTCATTTGTGATTTACTAGCCCGGGTACTATTTGCACCCTATGAAATTCCTGTTGGAATAGTTCTATCATTCTTAGGAGGCCCCTTTTTCATATATCTATTACTAAAAGGCAAGAGAGGTCAACTATATGATTAAATTAGAAAATATATATGCAGGTTATAATAAAGTTGAAATTATAAAGAATATTAATATGACTTTTGAAGAAGGCAGTATTACAAGTATTATCGGTAAAAATGGCTGTGGAAAAACTACTTTATTAAGAACAGCCTCAAATTTATTAAAGCCTTTTCGTGGACATATTATCATAGATGACAAAGACATAAGAGATTATCAGAACAAGGAGTTGGCAAAGAAGATTTCCTTTTTACCTCAGCTTAGAGCGGTAGCTAACATAACAGTATATAATCTGGTTATGCACGGTAGGTACCCATATTTAGGCTTTTCTCGAACTCCATTGAAACAAGACAGGGAAATAGTGGACCAAGCTATCGAAAATATGTGTCTTAACCAACATATTAATAAGAATATTAAAGAACTTTCAGGTGGGCAACGGCAAAAGGTTTATATCGCAATGGTTTTAGCCCAGAATACTGATATAATATTTTTGGATGAACCAACCACCTATCTGGATGTCAATCATCAGCTTGAAATATTAGAAATAGTAAAAAAACTAAAACAGATGGGAAAAACGGTGATTATGGTGCTACACGACTTAAGCAATGCCCTAAGCTATTCAGATAAAATATGTTTGATGGATAATGGACAAGTGTCAATATATAATACAGCAGAAGCTGTATTTGAGAGTAAAGAAATTGAACGGATTTTTAAGATCAACTCTGACCAGGTAGTGGTTGGGGATGAAGCCAAAAAGCAGTATGTATTCTATTTAAATAGATAGGAGATTTAAGTATTTATTTTCATTTACTCTTGTAATATAACAATAAAATGTTGCTTTGTTCCATCATGGATTGATGTTAAAACACAAGAATAATTCCATAATATTTTCATATAAAAATGTTACATATTACGAAAAGTAGTTTGTAACATTTTTTTTATAATAGAACTGTGAAATTGTCATGAGATATAACTACAAAGAATCAATAGACAAAACCAGGAAAAAACATTATAAAAAACACAAATATTTAGAGTAGGATTAAAGAATATTAAAAGTAAGATTACAGTTTATTGATTTAATTGTATAATCCAGATAAATACTGTATATTATATAAAACCGACCCACAAATACAATAATGTAAATGAAAGTATATGTATTCTGTATCAAAGTAAAATAATAATAAGGAGGAATAACAAAATGATTGATAATAGTTTTGTAGGTTATGCGTTTAGTAGTAGGGGGAGAATGGGAAGCCTAAATCAAATAGATGTGATAGATTCAAAAGCAAGTGTCAGCGAACCAACTACAGAGATCAAATACTTAAATCAAAAAGTAGAAAGGCTCATGATGATAACAGAAGCTTTATGGATTATATTAAAAGAAACTAATAATTTTACTGATGAAATTTTGAAGCAAAAAATCAATGAGGTTGATATGAAAGATGGAAAGCTGGATGGTAAAGTAACTCCTGAGCCTCCAGGTGAATGTTCAAATTGTGGTAAAGTGCTACAAAAGAATAAAAAATATTGCATTTATTGCGGTGATGAAGTTATCATAGATGATATCTTTTATAGATAGAAGAATATATGATACATAATAATACTATCTTAAGGGTATATTTAAAAAATTGTATTGACAAATGGATAAAAAAGCAATAAGGTATAATTGCTAAGTCAAAAGACCTGTCTTACGACAAAGCTTAAACAACAAATTGTTACTGACGCCAAATATTGATTTATTAGGCGGAAGGCACAGGCAATTATTATATTTGCTATTAATATTATTGCGCCTTCTAAAGGCGCTTTTTTCATGTAATAGAATTATATAAGCCTAGTAACCATTAAGATGATGAACGAGGTATATTATGAAGCTGTTAATTGATAAACTTTACAAATCAAATACTCTATCCCAGACAGAATATAAAGAACTGATTGAAAACCGAAATCCTGAACTTTCGGAATATCTTTTTGAGAAAGCAAGGGCTGTCCGAATAGAAAATTATGGGCATGACGTGTATATGCGGGGGCTCATAGAGTTTAGCAACTACTGTAGAAATGATTGCTATTACTGTGGTATACGAAAAAGTAACACAAATGCAGACCGTTATCGCTTGACAAAAGAACAGATTCTTGAATCCTGTTTGACTGGATATGATCTGGGCTTTCGTACTTTTGTCCTACAAGCTGGGGAGGATATGTATTTTACAGATGAAAAAATAATAGATATTATCCTCAGTATTAAAGGTGAATATCCTGATTGTGCCATCACACTCTCTATTGGCGAAAGAAGCTATGAAAGCTATAAAGCATTTTTTGATGCTGGAGCAGAACGTTATCTACTACGGCATGAAACAGCGGATCCTAAGCATTATGGAAGGTTACATCCTAAAATGCTATCACTTGATAATAGAAAAGACTGCCTTTATATGCTAAAAGACATTGGATACCAGGTCGGTTGCGGATTCATGGTAGGGTCACCCTTTCAAACAACCCAATGCCTAGTTGAGGATTTATTGTTCATTCAGGACCTAAATCCCCATATGGTTGGCATAGGTCCATTTATACCACATCATGGAACGCCTTTTGCTGATAAGGAAGCTGGAACACTTGAGCTTACATTGTTTTTACTGGCACTTATTCGCTTGATGCTTCCGAATGTATTACTTCCTGCTACCACAGCACTAGGAACAATTAATCCCAAGGGCAGGGAACTTGGTATTTTAGCTGGAGCAAATGTAGTTATGCCCAATCTTTCACCTATAGGTGTAAGAGAAAAATATCTACTATATGACAATAAAATCTGCACAGGAGATGAGGCGGCAGAATGCCGATACTGTATGGAAAAGCGGATGGAAGCAATCGGTTATCATCTAGCTGTCTCCCGTGGAGACCATAAATCTATCCAATAAAGAATTCCAATGCTGAAGGGAAAGATATTTCTGACCCGATTAAGAAAGGAGTTATATTAATTATGTACAATCCAAAGTCATTCAAAGCTGAAGAGTTTATTTCACATGAGGAAGTAGTTGAAACACTTGAATATGCAGAAAAAAACAAAAGCAATCCACAACTGATTGGTAGTATTATTTGCACCTTTATATCTATCAAACTATTGTGTAAATGGTTGCCTCTATTGTCCTTATCATAAAAAGAACAAGGATATAAGAAGAAAGAAAATGTCACAGGATGAGATCCGTCGTGAAGTTATAGCACTTCAGGATATGGGCCATAAGCGCCTAGCTATAGAATCAGGAGAAGACCCCATTAACAATCCTATTGATTATATACTTGAATCCATTGATACGATTTATAGTATCAAACATAAAAACGGAGCAATACGCAGGCTTAATGTTAATATCGCTGCAACAACGGTAAAAAATTATAAAAAGCTAAAAGATGCAGGCATTGGTACATATATTCTCTTTCAGGAGACTTACCATAAGGATAGCTATGAAAAGCTACATCCAACTGGTCCAAAACATGACTATGCCTATCATACAGAAGCAATGGACAGAGCTATGCTTGCTGGAATAGATGATGTGGGTCTAGGAGTTCTATTCGGACTTGAGAATTACCCCTATGAATTTGCAGCCTTGCTTATGCATGCTGAGCATTTGGAAGCAGTATATGGAGTAGGGCCTCATACTATTAGTGTACCAAGAATCTGTCCAGCTGATGATATCGATCCTACAGCATTTGACAATGGTATAAATGATGATATATTTGCAAAGATTGTAGCTTGCATTCGTCTTTCCCTACCTTATACAGGAATGATTGTATCTACTAGGGAGAGTAAAGCAAGTAGGGAAAGACTACTTAATCTGGGTGTTTCCCAAATCAGTGGAGCTTCTAAAACAAGTGTTGGTGGATATAGTCAGCCAGAAGCAGAGGATGAAAATTCTTCACAGTTTGATATTAGTGATACAAGAACTCTTGATGAAGTTATTAGGTGGTTGATTGAACTAGGCTACCTTCCCAGTTTTTGTACTTCCTGTTATAGGGAGGGCAGGACAGGTAATAGATTTATGAGCCTTAGTAAGAGTGGACAGATACACAACTTTTGCCATCCCAATGCCATTATGACTTTGAGGGAGTATATGGAGGATTATGCTATGGATGGAACAAAGCAGGCCTGCCAAGCATTTATTCAAAGAGAAATAGAAAAAATCCCAGATAATACAGTGAAGAAGCTTGTAGAAGAGAATTTAATAAAAATCAGTAATGGAAATCGTGATTTTGTGTTTTAAAGGGGGAAGTGGTATGAGTTTAAATGAAACACATTCAGCAGAACGTATACATATAAGTTTTTTTGGGAGAAGAAATTCGGGTAAATCCAGTATTGTAAATGCTTTCACAGGTCAGGATATTTCTGTCGTATCAGATGTAAAAGGTACAACCACTGATCCTGTATATAAATCTATGGAACTTCCTCCCCTTGGTCCTGTTATGATAATTGATACACCAGGGATAGATGATGAAGGAGATTTAGGAGAGCTTCGTGTAAAAAAAAGTTACCAAATACTTAATAAAACAGATATTGCAGTTCTAGTAATCGATTCAATCTGTGGTAAATCAAAAGAAGATGAAGACCTGATTAATCAGTTCCGTAAAAAGAATATAAATCATATACTTGTCTATAATAAGCTGGATTTACTAGGACAAGTACCAGCTGAAACTGATAACACAATTCATGTTAGTGCAAAAACAAGGTTCGGGATTGATGTTTTAAAAGAGAAAATAGCTGGCATGGCTATCATGGATGAGCCCAAACGGAAAATTGTGGGTGACTTTATTAAGCCATTAGATTTTGTTGTCCTTGTTACACCTATTGATGAGGCCGCTCCCAAAGGAAGACTTATACTGGCTCAGCAACAGACCATTCGTGATATATTAGATGCTAATGGAACAGCCATTGTAGTAAAAGATACTGAACTTAAAGAAACTCTTATGAATCTTAAAAAAAAGCCAAGACTAGTAATTACCGATAGTCAGGTTTTTTCTAAGGTGGCTATTGATACACCTGAAGATGTTTATTTAACTTCATTCTCCATATTATTTGCTAGATATAAGGGTAATCTTGAGAATGTTGTGAAAAGTGTATATGTCCTAGATTCCCTTAGGGATGGTGACACTGTTCTAATATCAGAAGGATGTACCCATCATAGGCAGTGTGATGATATAGGGACTGTAAAGCTTCCCCGTTGGATTAGGGAGTATACTAACAAGCAAATAAATTTTAAATTTACATCAGCCAGGGAGTTTCCCGATGATCTTGCTGAATATAAGCTGATTGTACACTGCGGAGGCTGTATGCTTAATGAAAGAGAGATGAAGTACCGCCAAAAATGTGCCCGAGATCAACAGGTGCCCATAACTAACTATGGCATTCTTATTTCATATT
>FZPS01000088.1_pt192 | contig 17659 bp, 18 predicted proteins | sample 1817821 | NCBI WGS metagenome assembly FZPS01 (sample SAMEA104158645, study PRJEB21678) | metagenome | place: Germany | collected 2015-04-21
TTATCTTATGCTGTGTACAGATGACCCGGAACATTATGATGAGACATTCAAGCGTGCAAGTGACATTGCCGAAGCCTTTGACTTAAAGAAACTTCATCCGTCGCTGCTCATGAAGTTCTATATCGTTGTCGCCCAGGGGTATGTCATGCTTGGAAATACAGAAAAAGCCATGGAGATCCTTGAAAAATATGCGGAGCTTGTAACCAGTGATATTTACCCGTTGCAGTTAAAGGGAGACGAGCATTTTTACCTGATAGACCAGTGGATCGGGGAAATCGATTTAGGAAATACACTTCCCAGGAATGAGAAAATAATCCGTAAGAGCATGGCCGACGGAGTCATAAATAACCCTGCGTTTGCGATGCTGGCAGACGAGATCCGGTTTAAGAGGGTCGTGGAAAAACTGAAAAATAACTGTTGGGAACAGGGCACTCTACGAAAGAAATGAAACCGGGATATCATTAAAGGGGAAGTGAATCATGGATCTGACCACGTTGAAAGAATATCTGCCGTTTCTTATTCCGTTGGTGATCGCTCAGTTTGTGCTTGCCATTACTGCGCTTATCCATGTGCTGCGTCATCCCCGTTACCGTTTCGGGAATAAAGTGATGTGGATACTTATCGTCATGTTCATACAGTTCATCGGTCCTGCTTTATATTTTGCTTTCGGCAGAGGTGAGGAATAGATGGGCATCCTGGAAATCAGGCAACTTTATAAGCGCTTCGGACACCATGAAGTGCTGAAAGGATTGGATATGGATGTACCCGAACATTCCATTTTCGGCTTTGTCGGGCAGAACGGCGCAGGCAAAACAACGACAATGAAAATAATCCTTGGGTTATTGAAGCCGGATAACGGCTCTGTGACCGTATGCGGTGAAAAAGTTGCGTATGGCGAATCCAGAACCAACCGTCATATAGGTTTTCTTCCCGATGTTCCGGAGTTTTATGGGTACATGGATCCAATGGAATATCTGAAGCTGTGCGGTGAGATAGCCGGTCTCACGAAGAGCCAAATCAAGTCGAGGAGCGAGGAATTGCTGGAACTTGTGGGACTGAAAGAGCATCGAAAAAAGAAAATCGGCGGGTTTTCCAGGGGGATGAAGCAGCGCCTTGGCATCGCACAGGCCCTGCTGAATGAGCCAAAGCTCCTGATCTGTGATGAACCTACATCAGCGCTTGACCCGATCGGCAGGAAGGAAATACTTGATATCCTGCTTGCGGCAAAGGGGAAGACGACCATTGTATTTTCGACCCATATACTGGCCGATGTTGAAAAGATATGCGACCGTATCGCGGTATTGCATGGCGGGAAGCTTGCGCTCTGCGGCACGCTTTCCGAAATAAGGGAGCGTCACAGGCTCCACGGTTTCATCCTTGAATTCGGGAGTGAAAAAGAAGCCTCCTGTTTCGAGAATGCGGAAGAACTGAAGCAGCCGTCGATCAGCCTGTCACGCAATGGCAGCACCGTAAAGGTGTTTCTGGCCGATGGCGATATGGACGGGCATTTCCTGTTGGATGTGTTATCGCAAAAACACATCGTTCCGTTGAAATTTGCGGTAATGGAACCGACATTGGAAAGCCTGTTTGTGGAGGTGATTCGATGACAGGCTATCTGGCATTTTTGAAGAAAGAGTTCTTTGAATACACAAAAACCTTCAAATTATTCATTATGCTGATGGTCTTTGCAGTTTTCGGGATCACGAATCCCCTTACAGCAAAATTACTGCCTGAAATTCTTGGAAGCCTTATACCCGACAGTGTCGTCATAACATTGCCGGAGCCGACGGCTTATGATGCCTGGACGCAGTTTTTCAAAAACGCGACTCAAATCGGGCTGCTCGTGATGGTGATCCTGTTCAGCAGCGTTTTATCTTCCGAACTGTCAAAGGGAACCCTTATCAATTTGCTGACAAAAGGATGTCCAGGACAGCGGTCATTCTTTCAAAATACACCTGCATGATCCTGTTATGGACGACGAGTATTGCCCTGTGCTTCGGGCTGACCTATGGTTACACGGTGTATCTTTTCCCGAAGGATGAAACATCGAATCTGCTGTTTTCTGTGTTTTGCCTGTGGCTTTTTGGCCTGTTTTTGATGGCGGCTCTATTGTTTTCAGCCACATTGACAAGAAGCAGTTACGGATGCCTGCTCGTAACAGGCATCGTTGTGGTTATCTGTATGATTTTGAACATCATACCCGCGGTGCATAGATACAATCCCATTTCTTTATCGACGGATAATATGGGATTGATCATGAACTCCATAAAGGCGTCTGCTCTTTACAGCACTATCGTGATCACCTGTTTGCTTTCACTGATTTTTGTGTCCCTTTCGATAGTGGTATTTCGAAAAAAGCAAATATAACCGCAGTATGCCTGGAGGCCGATAGTGATGCTATTCTTCGCAGCAGCAGGAAGTATGATCCCAGGAAGTGTTTCAGTGAATACTCAATAAGTGATAAACGAAACCTCATATCTTGTGTTATGCTGTCCATGCGGGATATGTTTAGTGGTGGTAACATAAGCATACACTATTGGTTAACTTCCCGCACTATTTTTTTAATGGTGTAACATATCTATTGTAATCCTACAAAACAGATGATCAGTTATTTCCTCAATATAGTTATTTTATCTCTGTAATTGTGATATTCTATTATTTAAAGACAAAGATAACGGTGATATTTTATAAATTGGGATGAAAAAGAACGTATGGCGGCAGAAAAACCTGTAGAAGAAATTATGTATAATCAACTGAAAGAAGAAACGCAGAATATGTGCGGGAAATTCGTCCTGCTTGAAGAATTGCTTTCGTGTGCGGAAGCAATAAGTATTGACATGCCAACCTTTCTTCAAAGTCAGCAGGGGCAGAAAATTTTCTGCTCGGTTATCAACAGGCTTGTAAATGAAAAGCTTTTGAAGCCTTCAGGCCCTAAACCAGCTACAAGAAACGGGCTTTATAAAAAATACAGAAAAATATATGCTGAAAAAAAAGATCATGCCTTTACTTCCGAAATAATCAGAAGCATTGAGCCCCCTGCATCAGTTGATTATTATATTAGAAATCACGATGATTTCGTAACCGACAAATCTGTGATAAAAGTTATATCTGATTTTCTGAAACAGAAAGATGCTGATTTTGTTACCGTCAACGAAAGGGCATATGAACTTTTCGGTGACGAGAAGTTTTTTAGGAGTACCGACAAAAATAGGAGCCGGGGAGAGACCGTATTAAAAAGACTGGGATTAAAATATGACGATCTGAGGTGTTATGAAACGCCGGAACCATTTTTCAATTTTCAGAGAAGCGATTTTTCTGAACTAAAATCAAGGAATGTTTATATTATTGAAAACAAAGATACGTTCTGGTCTTTCAAATCAATTATAATGGATCTGCCGTCAAAACTGCATCCTGACATGCTTATTTACGGCGAGGGCAAAAAGATATTGAGCAGTTTCAAATTCGTGGAAGAATATAAGATAAACCCTGAAAATGATTTGTTCATTTATTTTGGTGACCTCGATCCGGAAGGTATAAATATTTTTTGCGCATTGAAAGACAAATATCCTCAATACAGGATAGAGCCTTTCATTGATGGTTACATGACGATATTGGAAATAGGCCTTAAGAAACATCCTTGCAGGACGCAGGGTAAACAGGTAATAAATGAAAATAACATCAGGCGTTTTACCGAAGCCTTTGATAAGACTACGGCAGAACAGATTAAAGGTCTGCTGGCGTCTGGTTGTTATATTCCACAGGAAGCTTTATCGGCAAGTTTAATAAAAGAAAGGTTTGGCACCGTATGACTGGGAAAAGACTGGTATTAAACAATGACCAGGATGATTTGCTCGCCAGGGAAATCATTCAGGAATATACTGGCGGCAAAGATCCGGAAATATCGCTTGCAGAGGATTTCATGGAAGAAATCGATCCAAGGCTTGAACAGGTCAAAGTATTCTACCCGATAATCGAGATCCTGAAAAGAAGAAAAACCAACAATGAAATATCCGGGTACACTCCCGAACTTTGCTTCCTTGTTCTTTCATTTTTAATATACGAGGGGAAGCTTAAGTATCAGGGCCTCACATTTCAAAATATCCAGGCTTTCATCGGCAAAGCTTTGGAACGGATATTCGGAAGAGACTTTGACGATCAGACAGTCCGAAACCTTACTTCCGAGCTTTTGGATGCCCTGCAGAACGGCGGCCGCAACTTCGTTCTGAATACCTACAGTTTTAAAACGGAAAGTTTTCGTGATAAATTTGTTAAGTTTATCGAGATAAAGCAATCTGAAGAAGGCATACTTGAGTACTTTATCACAGAACAGGGAGTGGAGTTCTACCTCAAGACAAAAGAGTTCCCGGATGAGACAAAGATCACGATCAACCTTCTTCTGTTTCAGAAACAGATGGAGAAGGGGGCCTTTGGATTTGCCTATGAGACCGTCAGAAGACTTAATATGGAAGTACAAAAGAAAAAGGATAGAAAATTCACAATTCTTGAGTCGCTGATGTATGGCAGACTGGATCGCGGAGAGGCATACAACAATTATCACAAGAGCATAATCTTGCAGTTTGAAGAAGAAGCAGAATTATTTAATGTGGCGGTTAAAAGCGTCCGTGAGGTTTTCGACGAGTTTGTCGTGAAATTGAACAGCGGGCATCTGACTGCCAGGGAAGAACGGGCATTTAAACTTATTAGGATCATAGAGAAAGAGATAAGCAGGGCGCAGACACTGCATACAGAGCTTCTGAAAGAAGCGGCAAAGTTTACTGAAGAATATGACAGTACTCTCGCAATCAGGAGAAAAACTATTTTCACGGAAAGATTCAATTTCCAGGGTGAATTTGAAAAGCTGATAACCAGGAGTGAAAACCCCGGTACTATAAAATATCTGTTTGAACCGCTGTTAAATCCGAAAATCCCTAAGGCTTTTAACCCGCTTCGCATATTTATGCCCCAGCGCATAGCGAGAAGCAGGGAAGAAGATAAGGAAAGCATTGAGAATACTTTGGCTGCAAACAGGGATACGTTGGATAAACGAGTGAGCCGCCGTGTACGAAGCAATTTCGTTTTTTATGCCGTAAGTCTTCTCAAAACTTTGCAGCCGGGTGGGGGACTTTACCTGAAGGATTTTTGCGATTCCCTTAAAGCAAGGTACACCGAAGAAATTTTGTATAACGGCGATTTTATTAGTTTTCTCATCGAGATCAACAGGGACAAGAAACCAGGCGAATGTTCCAGGACAATAAGGTTCAGGGACGGTGATATCACTGCTGACGGAGATGTGGAACTAAAATCCATTGAGGAAGTTTTCTTGAAAGCTTATTATACTATTGGAACCAAATGCCGGATCAGTCAGATAACGGTTGTCAGTTTCCCTGACGAGGAAATGGAACTGCTGCCAGGATTAAAAATAACAAATATGATGTTTTCAGGAGAAGAGTGATATGCTGACAGGAACAGAAATACTGGACGATGCTTTGGATATATTGAAAGCACTGCTGCAGGGAGAAGAAGTGAGCAGAAACAAGAATTCGCTCCTGTATGAAAAGTTCAGATACAGTACGGATGTTGAAGAAATGCTTAACCATATAGCCCATAAACTCGAGCTGAGAGTTTATTCGGGAAATGACAGGCTGTTCATATGTCCGGAGGCCGGCAGCAGACTTTTTGGCTGGTCCAATGAGGAGCTGAAGTCAAGAATCCCATACATAACTACAAACAGTGAACTTTTTACAGGATATTTCATAATCATGACCCTGATCACAATGTTCTATAAAGAAGCCTATCCTGATACGCCGATCGCTTATATCAAACTAAGTGATTTGATACAAGCTGTATCTGTCCGTTTTGAAAACCTGATGAAGACGGAAGATCTGGAGAAAGTAATTCAGGACTATCAATTTGATTTTGCCGAAATCTGCAGAGTATGGCAGCGTCTGCCAGATGCAAGGGAGGACGTTTCAGGAGGCAAAAATGATAAGATAGCTTTTGTTGAGGTAATTCTCAGATTCCTTCACAGTGAGAAACTGATTGTTTTTGATACCGATCAGAAAATAATATATCCTGCCGAAAGATTCAGAACTATTATCTGGAACTACTACGAGGATAATGAAAACAGGAAAGATCTTTTATCATTTGTCAGAAGTCTGGAGGTTAGTGACTGATGCCACATATAAACAGCATAAGGCTTGTGAACGTCCATTTTAATAATGCCACCCAGTTCTATGATGATTTCAGAATGGACCTGGCAGGTAAAAACACTACATACGATCTTGAAAACGGAGGCGGAAAATCCCTCCTGCTTCAAATGATCCTGCAGACTGTTCTGCCAAAGGCTTACCTGCGTAAGGAAAAACCTGTGAGCTTATTGTTCCAGGGTGGAAAGGATAGAACATCTCATGTCGCTGTAGACTGGATTTTGGATGAGGGAAGCTCTTATCAGTATTTACTTACGGGCTTTTCTGCCAGGAAAAGAAAAAGTGTGCAGGAGCAGGCTGCTGCCGGCAAAGACGGGGATGATATTCTTCAGTCAGGCGATATTGAGCATCTGAGCTGGTGCGTTTTTCACAATGATGAAAGAATGACGGGTATTAAAAAAGTGCCCCTGGTGAGAGAAGAAGGGAATAACAAAATATATGCCGGGTTTGATGATATCCGAAAGTACATCATTCAGGTCAGACAAAAAGGATTGCCTGCCGAAACTTTTGAATCGATTTCCGAATATCAGGATTTCATTGCAGGACACAACCTTATACCGGCCGAATGGAATATCATAAGGGGGATCAATAGCGGTGAAAACAACATAGAATCATATTTCAGGCAAAATGCCACATCAAGAAAACTGATAGAGGACCTGTTCATAAAAATAATTGAGGATGTCGAAGCCTTGAACAGGGGTGGGAAAAGCAATGACGAAAGTCTTTTGCTGGCCGATGCACTTATAGAGATCAGAGGGAACTTAAATGAATATTTAAAGCGAAAGAGCCATATGTCGGAATATGAACGTATAAAAGAATATTATCAGGAATTTGAAAAGAAAAATGAAGCGCTTTATGCAGCCATAAAAGAATATGAAAAATGCAGGATCCAGGCTCCGCATATCAGGAACCTCATCGGCGATATGCTCAAAAAACTGAAAGACAGGGAAACTGAAACAAGCGGTAAGATCGAGATAAATGCTGACAACCAAAGACAGGCTGGAATCCTTAAAAAACAGCTTGAAGCAGGGCTTGTAAAATATCATATCGGCCTTCTTGAAGCAGAAAAGAATAAACTGGAAACAGAAAAAGAAACCAGGACACGGGAACTGAATGACCTGGAGGAGCGGTACGCGCTGGCAAAGGCGCTTGAAGAGTACGGAGAATACCGGCGTACACTGGGCAACCTTCTTGAAGCGGAGCAGAGCCTTAAAAACATGGAAAAAGACAGCTCTGAACTGGAAGATCAATACAGGGAAGCAGGAGGGAAGCTTCGCTTTCTGTTAGAAAATGAAGTAAAAGTGACAGATACATCATATAAGCAATTAACTGAATTGCTTAAAAATACTGAAGATTCTCTGAAGGAGAAAAACGATTTATTGCTGTTTAACGAAAAAAAGGCTTCCGGGATCGAAGTTCTGCACGGACAGCTGAAAGAAAATGAAAAGACGATCGGCAAAGAGATAAAGGAAATCCAGGACTACTTTATAAGAGTACATGGCGAGCTTGAAGCTGTCAGCGATCCCGTTATGTTCCTTCAGAAAACAGAAAACGAAACCCAAAATTACCAGAATGACCTTACTGAAACCCAGTCTGCAATGGACAGTCTTGATTCAGAGTACAGTGAGCTTGAACTGGAGATCGTAAAACTGGAAGCAGAAAGAAAGCAAAGGGAAGATGCGTTAAAATCCTGTGAAGATTGGCTCAGTGGCTATGAGCGGCAGCTCAGTGAAATGAAAAACAGAGCCGAAGCGTTTGGAGAAAATACCCCTGAAGGATACAGGAATGCGCTCGAGCTTTTGATCCACGATGAGAACCTTGATAAACTGAAAAAAGAAATAAAGATAGGAAGACTGAAGCAGAAAAAGGACCTTTCTGAGGCGAGAGGATATTATGTCCCCAATGAAGAAATCATTGCGTTATCCAATGAACTGAGCGAGAAATGCGAGTATGTGCAGGAAGGCATTGACTGGCTGGCCCGGCTTTCCGTGGCTGAGAAAGAGTCAACTCTTGAGAAAATGCCGTATTTGCCCTACTCAGTAATTGTGGACAGCAAGTCTTTCAACAGGATGAGAAGCGGCAGGATCAGGGTGGAGTTTACTTCAGACTATCCGGTGCCTGTTATTAATGTGGATGCGGTAAGGAACAGGGAAAATCCTTCTGTAGATGAAATAATCTACTTATGCAGTTTTTCGGGACTGATACTCGAAAACAGTCAATTTGAGCAGTATATTAAGGACATTGATATTAAAATCGAAAATTTAAAGAAGGAGATTTCCTTAAGCGACGACAGAATAAACGGCCTGAGTGGCGATTTGCAGAAAGTATCAGCGTTTCTGCAAAATTATACGAAGGAAAAAGTACAGGAGGTATCGGCCAGGGCTGTAACTGAAAAAATGCAATTGCAGGACCTTAATGAGACTATTGCTCAAAAGAGAGAAAAAAGAAAAAGCATTGAATGTGAAAAGAGTGCTCTCAGAGAAAAAGTTGAAAAACTGAACGAAATGATAAAAGATAGTGCAGAAAAGGAAGAAAAGCTTCGTAAACTGATCCGGAAGTCTGACGAACTGAGACAGGTAAGGGAACAGCTGGGTTACAGAAAGAAAGAGCTTGACGAGGTAAATAGAATCATAAATGACATAAGAAGTGAAATCAAAGACCTGGAAAACAGGAAAAACATCGTGAGCCAGGAAATTGACCAGGTGAGATTAAGACTGTATGACTCCAAAAAGGAATTGGACAGTCTGATCAGCTTTGACGCTGTTAAAACTGATTCTTCAAAGGTCGAGGTACAGGCCCTGTTCAATTCTCTCAGTGCGGCAATAAGCGGCAGGTTAGCAGATGAGGAAAGGCTGAGAAGAGAGATAGAGGATTACAGGACCTCTTTATCAAGGCTTACAGGCAAAGTATTGCGTGATTACGGAAAAAATCTCGCGGAATTTGAAAAAAGAGAGGCAATGGGAGAGAGAATAGAGATACCGTCATCGGAACAAATCAATAAACTGAACAGCGACAAGAAAACTGCGTCAAAAAGTTTAAAGTCAGTAGAAAATGAAATGGCAGTCCTATTAGGCAAGATTGGTGAAGAAAACGGAAGGCTGAGCGAGCTGACGAAGGACCTGTCCGAAGGAGAAAGGGAAAAACTGCCCTTATATGAGAGCGAGGACAGATACAGGGAAGAAATAAGCCTGACGGAGCAAATCATCATAAGCTATGCAGATGATAAAAAGAAACTTGATGCGGAACTGACGAGAATAAAAGAAGAGATAACGAAACTGAACAGCCAGGCAGAGCTTTATGACAGCTTTATCCTGCAGGAAGAAATTGAGAATGACGGGGAGACGGCATCGGAAATTGAAGATTACCTGGCATTTATGGATAAGTACCAGGCACAGAAGAAAAAAGTTGAATCGATGCGCGATGATTGGACAAGAAGGCTGAAAGCTATAAGCCAGGAAACCGTAAATTTCATAATACGCGAGCCTTTGGAGGAGCTTGCACAAATAAGCCCCCAGGTGGGTGCTGCCCAGTGCCTGGCAAGACGCGAGGCTTTCAGGGAGTACATTGCGAATATTGAAGAACAGATAGAGAAAATCCTGGGCGATATCCGTCAGCTTGAGAGTTATCAGGAGAATTTCACCCGCAGATGCGTTCAGCGGGCTGAGCTTGTGCTTGGCCACCTCAGGAAGATCGAATCTTTGTCAAGAATAGATGTATATGGTATGCGAAGAAATATAATAGAACTTGCAATTCCTGAGTTCGATGAAAAAGAAAAATACCACAGGATGAATAATCACATAAATAACATTATCAAAGAAATTGACGAGAAAGGTATCGCAGACAGAAAAACCATTGCTTTGAAGCTTGCTACAAAAGAACTTCTTGCACAGATAACAGATATGGATAAGGCTGCCGTGAGACTTTACAAGATAGAGAGTATACCTGAGAATTCCAGGTACTATCGCTGGGAGAGGGCGGTAGGTTCCGAAGGCCAGAACAATGCTCTGTATTTTATATTTGCCGCCTGCCTGATTTCGTTCATCAGAATACTGACAACATCAAATGCATACGTCAGGACAAAAAAAGTCATCATAGCTGATAATCCATTTGGAGCAACTTCTGCCGTTTATTTATGGCAGCCGATGTTTGACATAATGAAGCAAAACGATATCCAGCTTATCGCTCCGGGACATAAAATACCGAGGGAAATAACCTCAAAGTTCAGCGTAAACTATCTGCTTAATCAGGAAATACTTGAGGATGGCAGGACAAGGGTAGTTGTTAAAGATGTACGGACTGAAACGGATGAGGATATGATCAAGTTTATAGAACCGGAACAATTAAGTATGTTTCAGAGCCTGGAATTGTGATTTTCTGCTGCCCACTGGGTGTTTCCGTGATCGAACTGATGTCCGGCGAAGACGTTGTGAATACGAACAGAGCGTTCAATATGCTGCGTATGAAATTCCATGTATGCCCGATATGCGGAAATGTGATCCTCGCGACTGGTGAAGCCGTAATCAGCTGCCATGGAATAGTGCTCCCTGCTTTGGATGCAGAGACGCCGGATGATGAACACCGCATGACGGTTGAAAAGATCGAAGATGAGTATTATGCTGCAATTGACCATGAGATGAGCAGAAAGCATTATATTTCCTTTATTGCCGCTGTAAAGGACGATGGCTGCGAACTAAAGAAGCTTTACCCGGAAGGAGGCGCTGAAGCACGGTTCAAAATAAACCGGACGCAATGGCTGTATTATTATTCCTTAAGTCCTGCGAACAGGTCCTTGCCATTATCCCTGCAAGTTCCTCGGTCATTTTGACGATCTGGTCTCTTACTCCCTCTGCCCCATTCTTTTTCAGCGGCTCCATGATGGCTCTTCCGACAGAAACCGCATCGGCACCCAGCGCAAGAGCTTTGAATACATCCATGCCGCTCGCAATACCACAGTCCACAAATATAGACATCTGGCGATCGATCACTTTAGCTATCCTTGGCAATATATACAGCGGCGGGACTGCATAGTTGATGATCCCGTGATGATGTGAAACGACTATTCCCTTTGCACCGGCTTCCAGGGCCTTGCAGGCATCCTGCTCGCTGAGAACACCCTTTATGATGAAAGGCAATTTCGTGGACTTGATAAATTCCTTTATTTCAGACAGGGATTTAGGCCTCATCTTCTCGCCCAAAACAACGTCATACCTGCCGTCGGCCCCAAAAGCATGGTCTACGTCCATACCAACGGCAAAAACCCCGCAGCGTTCCGCATGCTCGATTCTTTTAAAAATATAGTCATTGTCTTCATACGGTTTGATTATGCATATGATACGGGCGCCGGTAGCCGCCATTGCTTCCAGTTCATTCTCATCACACATACCCACCCATGCAACGGCATTTGCCATACGGGCACCTCTTACCATTTCAACCATTCCGTTTTCCCGTATATTGCTCAAATGCGAAAGAGCCGCCGTCATAACAGGCGTATCGAATGTCTCGCCGTAAAGTTCGAATTTCGTTGAGGGAATAACAGAATCTATATGCCTCATTTCAACTAACAATGAATCAAAATAGTCCCTTGTAATCTGGTCCGGATCCCATGGTCTGCTGCGTTCCATACTTTTTATTTGCCTCCTTTGTTTTAATGTGAATCCTTTGACCCCTGCACATTGAACGATCTTTTTCATATTATTGCTCTGTATGGCTTATTTTATTGTAGCAATCAGCCATGCAAATCTCAATATTTTCGGATGGCCTGCAAAACCGGCTGACAAGCTTATAAATTATAATCTATCATCATAAATGGGAATGAAGTCTCCCTTGGTAAAAATCTAAACCGCTTATAAAGCTGATGACTTCTGCGAAAAATATCGCAGGCTCATCGGCTTTTTTGTTGCCCGTGAGAGAAGGAGGAGCATTGCATGCTGTTATCGATAGCGCTGATTTTCCTGGTAGGGATGTCACTGGGGAAGGTATTTGAAAAATTTAAACTTCCGAACTTGCTGGGGATGCTCTTGACTGGCATCCTGTTAGGACCATATGCTCTGGACTTAATATATCCTGCTATCCTGGACGCATCGACAGATTTAAGGCAGATAGCTTTAATCATCATACTGATAAGGGCAGGACTTAATCTGGACATTAAGGATTTAATGAAAGTCGGACGTCCTGCAATACTAATGTGCTTTGTCCCTGCCTGCTTTGAAATTACCGGCATGCTGATTTTGGCGCCTGCACTTTTTGGAAACAGCCTGTTGGATGCGGCGATAATGGGCACAGTTATTGCTGCAGTTTCACCGGCAGTTGTCGTCCCGCGGATGCTCAGTCTCATGGAAAGCGGATATGGGGCGATGGGCCTGGCATCAGGAGAGATTGTTTTGACCGTAGCAGTAGCAGCAATAATCATAACCGCGCCTGTCGGAGCACTGCTTATTGACAGAACGTACAGCAAACTCCTGTCCAAATAGCGCAGGTCTTGATATAATTTTTCTGAAATAATCTGGTAATTATAAAATATATGCAGAAGATAGACGGGAGAGGCGATCGATTTGATCATTGATTTCCATACCCACTGTTTCCCGGATGAACTTGCAACGAAAGCAGTTGCGGCTTTGTCGGAAAAGGCTGGTATCCCGGCTATGCTGGACGGTACACTGAGTGATCTGAGAAGATCGATGGAAGCTAACTGCATAAGCGGTTCCGTGCTGTTCAACATTGCGACAAAGCCTTCACAGACAGTAAAGATAAACAACTGGGCAATTCAGATACAGGATGAGGGTATCATACCCTTTGGAAGCATCCACCCGCTCTATGAGGACTGGGAGAACGAGCTGAAGCGTATTAAGGAGCTTGGGCTCAGGGGTATCAAATTACATCCTGAATACCAGGAATTTTATGTCGACGATGAGACCATGTTCCCCATTTATGAACTTGCCTTTGAACTCGGGCTTGTCATAGCCTTCCATGCCGGCGAGGACATAGGTTACGATCCGCCTTACCATTGCACGCCTGAAAGGCTTGATGCTTTACTGAAGCGCTTTAAAGGCGGAAAGTTCGTAGCCGCGCATATGGGAGGATATAAATACTGGGATGAGGTAGAAAAACACCTTGGGAAGGATATTTATTTTGATACTTCATTTGCTGTCGGCATCATGGACAGCGGGCAGGCCAGACGCATCATTTATAATCATGGATACAGCAGGATACTGTTTGGCAGCGATTCTCCATGGAAAGACCAGGGCTGGTCGGTACAAAGCATAAAAAACCTTGGCCTCGGACCGGAGATCGAAGAAGCCATATTTTACAAAAATGCGGTTGAGCTGCTGGGCCTGTGATATCTTTTCTTTATTGGCTGGTGCATTTATTGATGCGATTTCGGATTGCCGGGTTTCTTTTTGTTAGCTTCAGCCGTCCATGAAGTTTAAACCGATGATCCATTGTGGTGTGTAATGAATTGCATATCTTAATGCTGTTATCCAAATCCCGAGGTAAAAATTACTTTTGTGTTATTTATTACGACAAAATATCCGAAATATAGACAAAAGAGAACGATTGTTTTACTATTAGCATATTTCTCGGCGGGGAAGGGTGTTAGACTTTGCCAGGCAAGACTGACAACGTGTTATTTGCTGAAGCTTATCCGTATGAAACCGCTAATAATCATCAAAAAATCCTGTTCCTGATGGATCCACATCCGTTTCGGCCGGATGAAGAATATGTATTCAGGCAATTCTATGTCTTCCGGACAGATACAGTCTGCGGATACCCGGGAAGCCGACTAAAGGCCTGTTATCAGATTTACAGGTAAGTATAAGGTAAAAGCCGGGTACTTCCATAAATCAGCAAAGATCCATAAATGAATTTGCAGCCTGGACAAGCATTTGGCTACAACTCCGGGGAGGTGATATATTTCTTTTATTCCTGGCATTTGCAAGTTGCAGAATGATCAATATCAGACAGAAAGGAGAAATTGTATGGAAGGAATTGTGGAGCAGGACATAATGGAAGATACTTTGGGGGACAGGTTTCTGATTTTTCAGCTGGATAACGAAGTGTATGGCATCGACCTTGAATTCGTAACGGAAATCATAGGCAAATTCCATTTCTGAAATAGCCAAGGAAAATGCCATGAACGGCAATGTCCAGATGAAGGATTTGCTTAACGCAATGGAAAAGATAAATATGTCGTCCAACAATATATCCAAGATTATCAAAGTCATTGATGAAATCGCGTTCCAGACAAATATACTGGCTTTGAATGCTGCGGTTGAAGCGGCAAGGGCCGGACAGCACGGCAAGGGATTTGCAGTAGTCGCGGAAGAGGTAAGGAACCTTGCTGCAAGAAGTGCAAGCGCAGCAAAAGAAACTACTGAGATGATCGAAGATTCCATTAAGAATGTGCAGGCTGGAACGGCGCTTGCCGAACAGACATCGGAAGCTCTTAACAGGATCGTTGATGATGTCTCAAAAGTTGCTAAACTTATCAATGAAATAGCAGCAGCATCCAATGAGCAGGCCGCTGGTATTGCGCAGGTAAACCAGGGACTTGTAATGGTATCTGATGTAGTGCAGAAGAATTCGGCAACATCCCAGGAAAGTGCAGCAGCAAGCGAGGAACTTTCCAGCCAGGCTGAAATGTTAAAGCAGCAGGTAGCAAAGTTCAAACTCAGAAAAGGGATGTACAGCACAAGAAGCTTTTCGGGCATGAACGAAAATCCGGTCAATGGCTCTGTGGCATCCGGCAGAAATGATACAGCGGATAATAATGCAGAGGCCAATCCCCCGAAAATCATTTTAAGTGACAGTGAATTCGGAAAGTATTAATTTGCAGAGCAGTATAAAAAGTTTGCCATAACTTTGGGTCAAAGGTTTCCTGGCTTTCAGCAGCGATTGATGGAAACCTTTGATCTAAAGAAAAAACAGATTCCGGAATGCTTTCGTTTATTGCGTAATATGTATATGGGAACAAACTGCAGCCCAAAAACGTCAGCTTATATAAAGTATGATTTAAGAGGCCGCACTTTGCCGAAGAAAAAATGTATCAGTTCCATCGGCTTGTAACACTCTGAGCAAGTGGGACTGATCAATCTCCTGTGCTTTGCAGACCGATGATGGATGGCCACAAATCATGCCTGTTCAGAATTTGTTATCCTGGTATACAATTTATGGATCCCGAGTTTCCAGCACAGCAGCATGCCAACGACGGCGCCGACCACAGCCTGGAGTATCTGGAAAGGCAATTTCAGCAAGGCATATTCGGGTGTACTGTAAATGAAAGCCCTTCCCAGTGAATACCCGACTACCATGATGACAGCGCCGACAGCAACTCCTATTCCTGATGCAAGGCGCGGTTTGCTTTTCAGAAATCTGTGTGAAAACAATGAAATCACAACAGCCTGAAGGCCATGAGTAACAAGGGAGACAAACATCGGTGCAGGGTAGAAAAGGAAATCACCGATAAACGCACCTATACCGCCTACTACAAATGCCTGCAACGGGTCCATCAGGATTGCTGCCAGGCAGATAACTATGTCATTCAGGTACAGGCGCCCCCCGGGAACCGGCATGCCGAAGGAACTGAGTGCTATATTCATTGCCATGAACAGGGCGGTTACTGTCAGCTTGACAATGGTATTATGGTTTTGCTTCATGCTTGCACATCCCCTTTACTGATTTACAAAAAACTTCTTGAATTTCCTTTATATCTTTTTCAGGCAAATGTCATCTTTACAAATTCCTGAATAAAGAATACAATAAAACTGATATTATAAAAATAACCAGAACGGGAGAATTTTATATAACCAGATGAACTATCATATCGATACCAGGTCATCAGTACCTGCCTATATGCAACTGTACAAATTACTCGTACAGGATATCATATCCGAAGTTTATCCGTATGGAAGCCGTCTTCCTTCAAAGCGGACCATTGCCGAGGAGACCGGTGTAAGCGTTGTCACTGTTGAGCACGCGATTGCATTGCTGAGTGAAGAAGGTTATATTGAAACCCGCCAGCGCAGCGGCTGTTTTGTCATTTACCATAAATCGGCCTTTCATGGAACTACGGTATTGCAGAGCGGCACGTTTCCTGAGATCAAGCCGCAATCCAGCAGCGTGGGAGATTTCCCGTTTACGGTTTTTGCCAGAACCATGCGAAAAGTATTAGCAAATTACGGGAACCGGATCTTTATAAAATCTCCCAACAGCGGATGCGATGAACTCAGAACGGAAATTTGCTCATACCTGGCAAGAAGCCGCGGGATACTCGTAAAGCCGTCGCAGATTATCGTGGGATCAGGTGCAGAATACCTTTATGGCCTGATTGCCCAGCTTTTCAGGGACAGAAGGAAGTTTGCGCTTGAACAGCCATCATACGACAAGATCAGGAAAGTCTATGAAGCGATGGGCATCCAATGCGATATGCTTTCGCTGACCCGGGACGGCATATCTTCAAAAGAGCTGGAGCGGACAGATGCAACCATATTGCATGTCACTCCGTTCAACAGTTTTCCAAGCGGCGTCACCGCCAGCATATCAAAGAAACATGAGTACCTTCGCTGGGCAAAGCAAAGAGACGGTTTTATAATTGAGGATAATTACGATTCTGAACTGACGGTTTCCAAAAAGCCGGAGGATTCTCTCTTTTCTATAACGACCGATTCCAATGTGGTTTATGTCAATACATTTTCAAAAACCATTGCCCCGTCCATGCGTATCGGTTACATGATCCTGCCGGAAAAACTGCTGGAAGATTTTCAGCGCCGGCTTGGCTTTTACTCCTGTACGGTGCCCGTGTTTGAGCAGCTTGTCCTTGCCGAGCTGCTGCGCAATGGAGATTTTGAACGGCATATAAACCGGGTCCGGAGGAAAAAGCGGAAAGCGCTTAATGATATTGGCAATGACGATCTGAATACCGCAGAATGCATTTAACGCCCATTCAGGTTCTGTGTCCCGCTATCTCTACTTCCAAAAACATGCTCCTTAGTGTAAAATTGTTTTAGGTTAAAAAACAAGAGACCCCTCTTTTTTGGTAAAATATTGATCAACGAAAAACAAACAAAATACCAAGGAGGAGTCTCTTATGAGTAATATTATATATCAGATTTTAGTAGGTTAAAAAAGCAAGAGACCCCTCTTTTTTGGTAAAATATTGATCAGCAAAAACAAACAAAATACCAAGGAGGAGTCTCTTGTGAGTAATATTATATATCAGATTTTAGAGAATTACATCATTGATGTTTTGGGATTTCTTAGTGCAAACGAGATAAGAAAGCTCGAAGAACTGGAGAATGAGCTCAAGAAGAAGTCCGACAGTCTAAACGCCCAACTGATAAGCACCTATTGTGAAATCATAGATGAGGCAATATTTAAAGACAAAACAGGCAGGAAGAAAAAAGGGTATGTAGCAGAGCACAAAGGAGATAAGAGGGAGATATATACACAGTTTGGCA
>FZPS01000022.1_pt41 | contig 17656 bp, 11 predicted proteins | sample 1817821 | NCBI WGS metagenome assembly FZPS01 (sample SAMEA104158645, study PRJEB21678) | metagenome | place: Germany | collected 2015-04-21
GTTGCAAGTTGTTGCGAAGCAATTCTTCTTCGATTACGTAACATGGAGAAGGAATTTTCGTAAGATCTATCACCTATGAATGTTGTTTAATGGTTGAATTTGTTGGGGCAAAGATAACAAAAATGTCGAGTAAAAAAGTAGATGAGGAGTAAGCGTTCTTTTATAACGTAAGTTCAACTTAGAAGGCTAAGTTCAACTTAGAAGTGCGAATTTCCCGGAAAGTTTTTGCAATTATAAGGAATAGTTTTATCTTTGCACAGCTTAAAAAATTCGGGGTGTAGCGCAGTCCGGTTAGCGCACCTGCTTTGGGAGCAGGGGGTCGCGAGTTCGAATCCCGCCACCCCGACAAAACAAAAAACACTTGCAATTTTTATTATGCAAGTGTTTTTTGTTTTATAAATTTAATTACGAAGCGATCATTACAGTTTTAGAAGGTTACACCCACACTGTTTTCGATGATTATTTCATTATTCGCTTCGATGGAAAAATTTTCGAATTTCCAGTTTTTTGCCCAGGAAATCTTTCCTGCATTTTTGCCTTTAAAAGATACATTGCAGAAAGAAAAATTATCCAGCGTGCTTTCTTTTAAACCTGCTACTTTGATACAGGTTTCGGCATCGCGTGCGTGTACATTCATAAAATGGATGTTTCGGAATTTTGGAATGCCACGTGTCGGATCTACAGGATCGAGCATTTTTTTCCAATGTGGTGGAAGTTGTTTTTCATCATAACCGTCGGGTAATTTTGCCGTACTATACGCCGGATGCCAATTCAGATCGACGACAAAAGGGTCACGAACGCCAATCATTTTTATATTGCACAAGAAAATATCTTCGATTGTACCCCCACGTTGACTCGTACTTTTGAAACGAAGCCCATATTTTGTTCCTATCCCTTTCATGTTGTAAGCTACAACGTGTCGTATTCCTCCGGATGTCTCGCTGCCACAGGTAAAAAGTCCGTCACCATGTCCGGCAATGCAGTTTCTGATAACGATGTATTGGCAAGGCCTGTTAACCCGAAGTCCATCGCTGTCGCGTCCGGCTTTCAAACAAAAATTATCGTCATTGCAATTAATATTGGAATTTTGTACCAAAATAAATTCCGACGAATCGATATCGATTCCATCTGTGCTTGGACCTCGTCCTTCGATATTGTTGCTTATGATAACCCCATCTACGGTAACGTATTTGCTGTAGAGAATATGTAAACTCCAGAACCCCGGTTGATAAACGACAATATCTTTGATCGTGATGTTTTCGCACTCGGAAACCAGTATGCCGCGTGGACGTTCGCAATCGTAATCGACAATCCATCGCAATCCTTTTGAATCGTATTCTTTTCGCATTTCCCAATATTTATCCCAAAACACTTTGCCTCGTCCGTGAATTACACCGTCGCCCGATATGGCTGCATTTTTTTTACCGATGATGTTTACCAATGCTGCAGGCCATTCAATTTCTACACCGGCTACACGTGTTTCGATACGTTGATAGTCGGCTATGTTTTGCGAACCTACCAACATAGTTCCTTTGGGTATATTCAAATGGACATTATTACCAACAAATATTGAGCCGGTCAAATAGATTCCCGGATTAAAAGTGACCATGCCGCCTCCTGCCTTTTCGGCTTCATCTAAGGCTGCCTGAATAGCTGCAGTATTCATTTCTACCGCATCGCCTTTGGCCCCGAAATCGCATGCATTGTAAATGGCGGGTTGAATCGGAAATGTTTTTGCTCCTACATTTTTCATCCACGGAAAATCGGGGATATACTCGCTTAGCGCGCAAATATGAAAGGGAATACCAATCGTAATCGCAAATAAGGTAATGTATCTCAATGTTTTGAAATTTATCATCGTTTTCAGATTTTAATAATGTTTTTAAATATTATTGTTGTAAAGTAATCGACATCAAGCCTATCACAACATCGTTAGAGAGGGTTTTGAGGATAAGGTGGCTTAATTTTTTCGATGAATTGAGTTGCAAATCCAATAATATACCTGCTCCTCCTTCGATAGAACGTCCGTAAACTCCTTCGATATGTAAATCTTTTTCCAAATTGTCGGAAACAAGACCGCTCGCAAAATGCAGGCGATAGGGACGGGGTTCTTTTATACGGAAAGCCAGATTATCCACAAAATAATCTTGCTCTATTGGGCACCAATTTTCAGGATTAACCAGCTCCAATTCCTCAAAAGATCCGTCTGTATAATAAATCGAAACAATGCCATTGGGGATATGACATTGCATGTGATTGGTACTCCCGGCCATCAGCAGATAAGCATGTGAAGCCTTGCCCGAAAGTGGAATTCGAACACTGTCGGGATAATTGTCCCAAAGGGAAGTGAAAACGATATTCTTCCCTTTTTCGGGTAAACGAAACGGAACGCCCAACGAGGTAGACAAAATTTCGTTCTTTATTTTATTCCGCATGCCTGTATCGTCGATTTCAGCCGTCATTTTTGGATGGCACCATTCTCCGATACCTTGGACGGGTATTTGTAATGAAGTGTAGGGAGGACGTGGTGTTAAGTATTGGTTTCGGAAAATATCCGTTACTGAAGAATTGAAGAAATTGTCCAGATTTACCGGTATGCATTTATCGGTAATGACGTGCGAAAAGGCCTTTGTTGATTTTGGAACTTTCTGATTTGATTTGGTGGAAACATTAACGTTAATGGGTATCCACCATTGTATCTCTTTTTCTTTCACCCGAATAAAAAAAGTATGCTTTCCTTCTTGTGAAATTATCGTTCCATTTACCTGTTGAGAACCGTTTATCGTTATATTTTTCAGGATCTGTTGTGGATCGTAAATTTCCATAATTGTATAAGGAGAATAAACAGACAAGGTATCGTTGTATACTTTGTTTGTTTGTATGGTCGGGAATATTATTTCTTCACCTATCCATTCGATTTTCACGTTTGCCGGTATATTTTTCGTCAAAGGAAAATGAATTGTTATCTCAGGTTTACCAATAGCGAGTGTATGTATTTTCCATTCCACAGGTTTTCCGTTTACCGTAATTTGTTTGATTTGAGCAGTACGGGCAGGGAGTTGCCATTCGATAGTATCGACGGTTGTAAGATGATGAATGAGAAAATATTCTTCAACAATCGCAAGAGAAGCTGCTCTTTTGGATGAAGTTCTTTTATAAGAGAAATGAATGTCGGGAGTTTTTATTCGTGCGCTGTCCCATGCTTGTGGAAAACCCGGTCGAATAAGAAGCTTGTTTTGCAAGGCATTGGGATTGATGCCGAACAGTCCTTGTACGAAAACCCGAGAGCCGACACCAATGGGATCCGCAAAATCGCGATAACATTCTCCTCGAGCGGCATCATAAAAGCTGATTTGCCCAAAATTTCCAGGGCTTCCACCCAGGTACATTCCGTCCAAAACGGAGCTTTTCAGCAGTTTAAATCCTTCCTCATTTCTCCCTGCCTGAAAATAAGCAAGAGCCGTGCTCATGACTTCGGCAAAAGCAACATTGTTGATGCTCCATGAATAAGGATGCCAATTGGTAGTTGAAAGTGTATAGTAGCCTTCATCGGTCAACCCTTCTGCGCGTACCGGAATATGGGGGATATAATTGTCGATATATTGTGTTGCCTGATACCATTGAAAAGGATTGCCTATTTCGCTGTCTATGGCATGATAAATAGTCCATAATGCTGCACTTTCGTGCAAACGTCTCAGTCCCATCCGGTCTTTATATTCCGCCCAGTATCCTTTGGCAGGCATCCAAAGAGTTTCATTGAGTGCCCGGTAAATTTTTTCGGCTTCTTTTTGATAAGGTGTTGGATCTTTTCCTATTTTTTCGGCTATTTCGGCAGCCATTTTGTTGGCACGGTAATTATAGGCAGTGGAATGGGTTACCGATCCGGCTGTGTAATAAAGCGCATCGCTTGCCCAAATGCAAGCGTACGCATCGTAAAGTCCATCATCGTCGGGATCCCAATTTCGTTTTTCCCAATCGAGATGGCGCGTGATAACCGGCCACATTTTTTTCACATAATCCCAATCGCCTGTCCAATTGAAATGCCATAATAATTCATCAATGTAACATAGATTCATGTTGTAATGATGCATTTGATCGTTCCGATAAGGATTTCGGCAAATATAGCCGTTGCTGTACATTGGCGTACCCCATTTTTTTTCGGCTCGAGCAAGATTCATCTCTTTGTCTTGTGTTGGGTGTGGTATGGTTTGAGGAACTTGAGTTACCTGACTTGCTGCATACGCATCGAAGTGCAATCTTGCTCGGTCATGCCAGCCCAAAAAATCGCCGGTGTATGCACCCCTCCATCCTGTTAGCGGCATGCGCCAACCGATGGCACCATGCAGCCACACTTGTCCATCCCATATGGCATCTGCGGCTATGGCTAATGTTCCTCCCAACGTATTGAAAAATGGGTCAGGCGTAGAAATGATGATGCGTGAAGCCAATGCTTGACGCATTTCTTCTGTTCGGGTGAAAACATCTACCAAATTTTTCCTTAAAAAAGTATCTGATTTCCCGAGATAAATATAACATGTATTTGTTAAAGGCATTGATCCCAGAAGAACAGGTAATTCATCGGTCTTGAGGACAACATCGGACGGGAAACATCCAAAAAGTTGTTGTTCATCATCTGGTCCGAAATAAAGGGTAAATTTATTTTTGTCGATGACGTATCGATTTCCCCTGCAATATTCAGGTTTTAGGTCGAAACAATCGGGAGGGTCAACACCCATATCTCCTTCACGTGAAAAGCGTGTGTATGAAGCACCTCCATATCGGCATAACAGACGGGTATTGGCTGGAATACCTTCTGCCGAGATTTTCCATATCGCTCCGTCGGTATCGTATAAAGCAAGGGCAACAATATAAATTTTCCCCTCTTTCAGCAACGGATCTTTGATGGTGTATAATCTTGTTCCTGGCCGGTATCTGCTTTCGATATAGTAAGTATTATTTAACGGGATGGTATCTTTTCCGTTAGAAAGGGCAAAGGACAAATTACCGCCCATTCGAGGTAAATAAAGTGCGAATTCGGGAACATCCCCCGTTTCGAGACGGAATCCCGAATGGGAACCATACAGCGCCCTATTGAATTTATTTTTTCCATTCACGATGACGAAATCTTCCCCGTCGGGGGTGTAGCGTAAACTTCTTTTTGACAGGTGTTTCCCTTCATATAAGGAAAGAAGAGGCTGAGCCATACCTACTGCATAGTTTAGGGCTACAAACAGTAAAAAGAGTCGGCTAAATTTAGTCGTTTTTTTTCGGATTTTCAGTTTCATTGATTTTTTAGGCTTATAAATTTTTAGGGTAATTTTTGAAGGTTTTCCCATTTCACGTTCCATCCATCGTCTTTTGGGAATCCGGGATTTGTCGTTGTGCAGCCGTCCCATCCGGCACACATCATGGCTATGGCCGTGAGTAAGCCACCATTACCCGGAAGATAGATTCGCAGTCGGTCGTCCTGATAATTATGCCCGTTTGTCAGATACGTGTTGGTTCGTTTGTCCATCAATAAAGCCCCTATCGCTTTTTCCGGTTCCCCCAGCCGTGCTGCATTCATCGCCGTCATCGGATAATCCCATCCCCATGTTTTATCCCAGTTCCAATTGTCCCAAACCCAATACAGGGTATTCCGCATGTAGGTTTCGTTGATGAGGCGGTTTCCGGGAAGAATCCCCAGTGCACCAAGGACAGCCATATGATCAGACGTAAAACGGATATCTTCATATGTTTTTGGTGCCGATTCGGCAGCCAAATAAAGTCCTTCTTCATTATAAGCCAATGGTGAGAGTTTTTGAATAAGTGTATCCCATTCGGGTACTCTTTTTTCGCCTTTTCGTTCCCGCCATTTTTGAGCTGTTTCCATTGCAAAATGCCAATAGGAGAGTTCAAAAGGAGGATTTACCGTTTCCGATGCTTTTAATGTTTCCTGTGCCGGTATCAATCCTTTCAATACATATCGATCTTTCTCCTTATCGTAAGAAGCAAAGGAATACATAAATTTGGCCGTTTCTTCTATCAAAGGATAATAAGTGTTCAGGATATTTTTTTTGTCATCGGTTTGTGAATTTGCTCGGTAGAGAAGTTCAGCGAAGTAAATAATGTGCGGTTGTTGCCACACCAGGAAACTGCCTACGCTTGAAGGGGCCTCTCTTCCGGTGGGGTCGGTCATCTTCATCCATCGTACACCATCGAAGCCTTGTCGTTGGGCAATTTCTCTTGCCACAGGTTTGACTTTGTGATACCACGGAAGTGTCTTTTCCAGCATTTGAGGTCTGTTCCATAAGGCAAAATGCGCTTGATGCCACCAAATCATTTCCAAATGAAATTTTCCGTACCATGAATTATAGGTCAGTCCCGTCTCCTGAGGGGGTGTGGAAGCCGAGCACTGAATGGCCGTGAGGTACTGACTGAGCACAACACGCCGCTCCAACTCCTTGGCCCGTGGATCGGTGCATTGCGAAAAATCAACAGCAGCTCCGCTTTTCCAGAAATTATTCCAGTATTCAGCTGCAGTGGCAATGGATTGTTCGGTTGTCGGATTTTTGTCCTCGGGATAGGAAGGTGAGAAGTAACATGTAAAGTTTAGTTGGTTTGTTTCGGGGTGCAATACGAAATAGTTCTTTGTTTTTTCTTTTAATTCTGCCTTATTTTCCCATTGGATTTTTACGAAATAAACGGTGCTATCCAATTCACGTTTGAGAACAGCAGAATTTTCGGTTGTGTGCACCACTGTGGTTGAATGTTTATCGTTGGCATTCCAGTTGCAGGCGTCGTCCGAATGTTCTCCCGTAGGGTAGGGAAAACGAAATTTGACAGCAGGTTTCATGCCTCTTGCCTTCATCTGTATGGCAATCATATCTATATTTGGATGACAAACGGTTTTTACTTCGTAGGCAACATTGTTTATGTTGAAATTGCTTTTGATGATTCCTTCCCACATATCCAGAACTTGTCTTGCGTCTTTCACCTCTTCCGGTTTTGTTTCCGGAAGTTCAAGCCCTACAATTCCCAAATGAAGGCGGTGCGGATTGATGCGAAACCAGTTGGCGGCTTCCTGTTGACGACCCGGTTCGTCGAATTGTACCGAATAAAGTTCTCCCCTTCCTCTGCCGAAATCGTATTCTTTCAATGTTTCTTCAAAGCGAAAGTTTTTATCGTTTGCAAAACTATGCCACCCCCAATGGCTTTGCGTTCCAAGCGAAACCCCTTTTTTGTATTTTTCGGGAAAAGTTTGGAGTCCGGTGATATCGACCGTATAGGCAAATCCACCATTGCCAACAGATAATGAGGATAGTGAATCCACTGAATCAATGATTGGATTGTTGCGCTTGACAAGAGCCTTACGGTCAATCTTACTATTATCGGTGTTACATGAAAACGTTATTAGTGCAATTAAAAAGGTAATTATTATTCCTTGAAGTGGTTTTTTGTTTCTCATTATCCTGTTGTTTGATAGGTTGTTATTTCTTAATAAGACGATTTTTTAGTTTTTCTAATGTTTTCTATTTTCTATTTTATATTGCTTGATAGATTATATGTTAGAACTTAAATGATAGGTTCCCGATCCAAGTTCGATTTCGATGTGCGAATCGGTTTCCGTTACCTTTCGTATTCCTTTTTGAGTGGGTACCGAAATATTCAGTTCTTTGGGTAATCTTACCAGCGCCGAAGTATTTGCAGGAAGAGTAATGTTCCATGAAAAAGAATCGTTCTCCTTTGTCCATTCGCTTTTAATTTCTCCATAAACCGAATTGTAGGAAGCTTTCACATGCGTTAATCCTTTTGGGAATTTGGGTTCCATCAGTAATTTTTTGTAAGCGATACTTTCGGGTGCATTTTTGATCCCCGCGAGGTCTTCATAGTACCAAATGATCAGATCACCCAGCAACATCACGTGATTACCCGAATTCATTGCAGGATCGGCAGTATCGCCGTTCCAGAGCTCCCATATGGTGGTTGCCCCTTTTCTGACCATATAACCCCAGCTGGGATACGTATCGTTGGTGGCAATTTTATAGGCCAGATCCACATTCCCGTATTGCGTAAGACCCCGCATCAGTTGCTGGATTCCCAATACGCCTGTGCTAACGTGGCCATCGAAATCCACCTCGGTTTTTCGGACAATATTGTCGAAAACCCGCTGCTCGTATCCTTCGGGAACCAATCCCAGACGAAGGGATAGGATATTGGCCGTTACCGTATTGTTGTCGTATTTTGCCGAGTCGGTATCGAAATAGCGGTTGTTGTAGGCTTCTTTTATTTTTGCTGCAAGGTCTTGATATCCGGCAATATCTTGTTCGTTACCTGTAAGACGGGCAAAATCGGTCATCAAGTTCAATAGGCTGTAATAAACCGTTGTACTTAACACAGGACCGGCTGTTTTGCGGGAAGGATCTTTCGAGTGGATCAATTCCGGCGATTCGGGAGGCATGCACCAGTCGCCATAGGTGTCTTTTATGATGATATAATCTTCCATCGATACCTGTTGAATGCGTTCCAGATAACGCTTCATAGACGGGTAATGCTTTTTGATGGGTTCTGAATCTCCATATTGACGATAAAGCATGTTTATGGCGTAAAAATAAGCAGCAGGCCATGTTACATCGTCGTTGTAAATTGTCCAATAGCGTGGGGAAACCACAGAAATACTGCCTTCGGGACTTTGCGAATCTTCGATATCTTGTACCCACTTACCATACAGCAATGCATTATCGAAGATGAAAGCTTCTCCAAAACATCCGGTTGCCCGATCACCAAGCCAACCTTGACGTTCGTCGCGCTGCGGGCAATCGGTGGGCATCCCTCTATAATTGCCGCGAATTCCCCAGTATGCATTTTGATAAATGCGGTTGATCATATCGTTTGACGTTTCAAATTGCCCGGTTGTTGCCATTTTGTCGTACAACACTCTTCCGGTAAAATTGGACAGATTGGGTTGATAATCCAGTCCCGATACTTCTACATAGCGAAATCCGTGATAAACAAACGACGGTTCCCAACTGAATGTGCCATCTTTTGCCGGGATGTAGATATCGGTGACTTTTGCCGAACGAAGATTGTCCATATAAAGCGTGCTGTCGGGATTGAGCAGTTCGGCAAACCGTAAAGTGATGGGTTGATCTTTTTTTCCATTCAGGTTGTTGATTCTTACCCATCCTACCATGTTTTGTCCCATGTCGAGAATAAATTTTTCATTGGGAAGTTTCATGATTTTTATCGGTTGGATTTCTTCCTGTATTCTGTGATTCGGGTTGGGTTGTGCTGTCAGTTTTCCTTTGGGATCTTCCATGATATCGACCGAGTTCCAACTGCTGTCGTCGTAATTCGGAGTATTCCACCCTGTAAGTTCCAAACGGGCATCGTATTCTTCTCCATCGAATTCGTTGTTGGCAATAATCGGTCCTTTGGAGGTGACTTTCCACGATTCGTCACTCACGATCACGTCGGTTGATCCGTCTGCATATTCGATTTCGAGTTGAGCCAACAAGCGAGGCAATCCGAACACCATGGTTTCGCCTCCACGCATGCCGAAAAATCTTCCGTTCCCCAATTTTACTCCTAGCAGGTTATTGCCTTGTTGTATGAGTGGGGTTACTTCGTAAACGTTATAATACACCCGTTCGGGATACCAGGAAACCGTGGGAGCAAAAACGTCTTCCGAAATACGTTTCCCGTTCAAAAAAGCTTCGTACATACCCAGCCCTGAGATGTAAAGTGTAGCCCGTTTTATTTTCGAATCTTTGGTATTGAACGGTTTGCGTAGATACCGTGCAGCCAGACGCGTATGTCCTTCGGCTGTTTCGTTGGGATTGGAAAGCGAATCTTCGCCAATCCATTGTGCTTGCCATTCCGCATCGTTCAACAATGCCATTGTCCAGAATTGAGGTTTGCTCCATTTGCCGGCACCTTGATTGGTATTCACCTTTACACGCCAGTAATAAATGCCTCGTGAGGCAAGATCCGATCCTTCGTATGGGATAAGAATCGATTGATCGCTATCTACGTTACCTGAATCCCAGAGGAGGTTTTGTTCTTTTTCAAGATCTTCTTCGGTTTCGGCAACCTGAATGCGATACGATTGTTGCACCACATCAGGAATAACAGAAGTAATTTGCCACGAAAAACGGGGGGTTTGCGTGGCAATTCCCTGAGGATTTTCCTGCATTTCAACTTTCAGAGCAACCGCTGTGGGACGTTTACCCTGACATCCAATCAATAATAGGGTTGCCAACATTGCAATTAAAAAGGTTGTGCGTTTCATTTTGTGATTTTATTAATAAGTTCAAGAAAAAACTTATAATTTGACTTTTAATGGATATTTAACTTGTTTTTCGCAGGTTGTGTAATGTGTCATGTTTAAATAGTTTTTCACGAAAGAAAAATCTCCAATATATTTATATATATGCAAATATAAACCGCAGAATTAATATTGTACATCAAAAAATGATTTAAATACTGCACTATTTGACATTTAACATTATTATTTTACTTTTTGTTATTGTCGTTGTGTATATGGTGATACATTTTACGGGAAAAATGTTTATTTTTGCGTCATGCAAAAGATAGATGAGATTATTGATTTGGGTACGATTGCCTATGCAGAAGCATGGGAATTCCAACAAAAACTTTTCGATAAAGCGATCGCTCAAAAAAAAATAAAGGAATCAACAACTCAAACGCTGATTCTTTGCGAACATCCTCACGTAATAACGCTGGGGAAACACGGAAATTCCAACAATTTGCTTTTACCTACGGAGAATCTTCGTAAAAGAGGCGTTGAATTTTTTTATACCGATCGGGGAGGAGATATTACCTATCATGGACCCGGACAGTTGGTTGTTTATCCTATTTTCGATTTAGATGCTTTTGAAATTGGCCTTAAATCGTATATTTTTAAGCTGGAAGAGGTCGTTATACGGTTATTGAACGATTATGGTATTAAAGCAGAACGCATGCCGGGAGCTACGGGTGTATGGCTGGAAACGGATTCCGATAAAAATGCACGCAAAATTTGCGCAATAGGAGTGCGAAGCAGCCACTTTGTGACCATGCATGGTTTGGCATTGAACGTCAATACCGATTTATCTTATTTTTCACTGATCAATCCGTGTGGCTTCATAGAAAAAGGGGTTACGTCCATTCAAAAAGAATTGAATTCGAACGCTCCAAAAATGGAAGAAATCAAAAATCGAATTATTCGTTATTTTTCTGAAATATTCGATATCGATAAACAGTAAATAGAAAACAGTATAAAATTCATGAAGTAAAACTCAGTGGAAATGCTTATGTAACTTCTTTTCCGGCAGGAGCAGCCGTTACGGCAAACGGGTTGGAAAAGTGGACAGACAACCGTTCCGTAATTCAAACATACATCTATTTTTCCCAACCCCAAACGGTAAAACTGTCTATCAAAGGGAGCACAGATGGACGGTCCACTTATCTCGTTTCTTTTCAAAACAAGAAAGTCAAAGTAGAAGTACAGGATAACTTTGGGGAAATTTTCGTAGGAAAATTTAAGGTTAAACAGCCCGGCTACTATCCTGTAACGTTACAAGGATTGAAAAAAACAGGCAACGAATTTGGGCAGATTGTTTCGTTCATTATACAAACAGATGACGAACATTTGGTTTACGTTCACGATTTTTCGGATTATTGGGCAAGAAGAGGACCTTCCGTTCACCTTAATTATACTATGCCTGATGACACGATCGAATGGTTTTACAATGAAGTTACCGTTCCCAAAAATGGCGAAGTCATAGGAAGTTATTATATGGCAAATGGTTTTGGAGAAGGTTATTTTGGTATGCAATACAATTCGGAAAAAGAACGTCGAATATTATTCTCTGTATGGAGTCCGTTCGACACCCAGGACCCGGAATCAATTCCCGATAGTCTTAAAATAAAGGTTCTACGCAGAGGCGAAGATGTATATATCGGGGAATTCGGGAACGAAGGTTCCGGTGGTCAAAGTTTTTTGCGGTACAATTGGAAAGCGGGGAATACCTATAAATTTCTCACACAAGTAAAACCCGATGGTAAAGGGAATACCGTTTATACATCTTATTTTTTTGCAACCGATGAAAATCGTTGGCGACTGATTGCGAGTTTTTTACGTCCCCAAACTCATGTTTATTATGCCCATGCACATTCGTTTCTCGAAAATTTCATTCCTGAACAAGGATACCGTACTCGCCAAGTATTTTTTGGAAATCAATGGTACCGTTCGAAAACCGGAAACTGGATAGAGGCAACCGAAGCTAAATTTTCTTACGATGCAACGGCAAAAGCCGGCGTGCGACTCGATTACGGTGGAGGTTTCGATGAAACTTCGAATCGTTTTTATTTGAAAAACGGGGGCTTTTTCTCCGAATCGACACCTTTTGGGTCAACATTTAACCGCAAAGAAGAAAAGACACCTCCCTCTATTCCTTTTGATGAACTCGAGTTGTTGTAGCGATTTATTTAAGGCGAAGTTCTCTTTTTAATTTATTTTCACACGCATAATCATCGTTTTTCTATTCTTCTTTTTATCTTTGCGAATATTAAGAACAAGAATTTGGTTGAACAACTAAAAACAACATAGCAAATGAAAAAATTATTCCCCCTGGGATTGACGTTTATAGCCATTTTGGCTTTAACAACTTCCTGTAAGCCCAAACAAAGTGCCTATCAACAAGTGTACGAGGCTGCAAAAGAAAAAGAGATGGAGGAAGCCGCATCACAGCCCACCACTGTTGTTAAGGATGCTGCATCGCTTCCGCCTGTCGAAGTATCGGTGAGAAAAGAAAAAGTAGAGCCGGTTTATTCTACGGATGCTTCCAATCTTAAAAAATACAGTGTTGTTATAGCCTCATTAAGTGTAAAACTCAATGCAGAGTCGTTAAAATCGAGAATGGAAGCAGAAGGTTATCCGGTTATTCTGGCACAGAACGAACATGGTATGTATCGGGTAATCGTAGCAAGTTATGACGACAAAGAATCGGCAATTGCCAAACGCGACGAAATTTTCCGTAAATATTCGGCTTTGGGCGATACCGAATATTTGAGAAAAACATACGGTATACCTTTCAATGATCTCTGGATTTTGGAACGGCAGTATTAATGAACAGAATCATTTAGTGAAGGAAAGCTATCTCGTTAAACAATCGGGGTAGCTTTTTTTGTAAAATACAAAAAGGTAGCATATGGTTGTTAGATTTTTAGGAACAGGTACTTCAACCGGCGTGCCGGAAATAGGATGCCGATGCGAAGTGTGTACTTCGAGCGACAAAAGAGATCATCGTCTCAGGGCATCGGTACAGATCGACGTTGATGGTAAAAACATTATTATTGACTGTACTCCCGATTTTCGTCAGCAAATATTGAATCTTCCGTTTCGGAAAATAGACGGCATGCTTATTACTCACGAACATTACGATCATACGGGTGGGATCGACGATCTCAGACCATTTGGCAGATTCGGAACAGTAAATCTTTACGTTGAGCCCGATGTGGCACGAGCATTGGAAATGCGTATGCCTTATTGTTTCGTTGGCAATAAATATAGGGGGGTGCCGGATATTACGTTGCGCGAAATCGTCAATTTATCCCCCTTTTTTATTGATGAGGTCGAAGTTGTTCCTATCCGGATAATCCATTATAAAATGCCCATTTTGGGCTATCGGATTGGGAATTTTGCATACCTGACCGATGTAAAATATGTTCCGGAAGAAGAAATACTGAAATTGAAAGGTGTAGATACATTGGTTTTAAGTGCGTTAAGAAAAAAGGAGCATCTTTCACATGAGAACCTGGATGAAGCCATAGCATTATCCCGAAAAATTAATCCAAGAATTACTTATTTTACCCATATGAGTCATCAGATTGGATTGCACAGCGTGATAGAAAAACAATTGCCTCCCAATATGCTTTTTGCTTATGATGGTTTGGAAATAACAGTCTGAATAACCACCATTTTTTGATTTTTAACTTATTTGGTGCAGCTTTTTTTCTTATTTATCGTCTTTTAAATGTAAACAAGAAGAGAAATTGCCGGAAGTTTAGAAAAAGAGTAATATATTTGCAAGGCACATGACCTGATATGAAAGAAGGAATATATTAAACTTTTGACAAGAAAAGAGGTCAAATATGTAAGGGGAAAATATTAAAACAGAAAGAACACTATGAAAACAAAAAAATTAATAATTGCGGGTTTGTTGGCGATGATTCCCATTTTAGGATTCTCTCAAGAGTGGGTGGAATGGGATGATATTTACGCCGATCCTTCTCAAACTTCGCAAAAACAACAAATAAAAGAAGCGCCACAATCTCCTAAAAAGAAAATTGTGGTGGTAGAAGGAGATGTGTCAAAACTGGAAGTTAAAAGTAGCAGGGATATCGATGAATACAACCGACGGGGAAAAGAAACGGAAGAAGTCATCATATCTAAAAATGAAATCGAAGAGGAATATATAGATTATGAATTTACCGACAGAATAGTGAAATATCATGACCCGGAAGCCGTAATAAAAATTACCGGGGCCGACAAGATAACTATTTATACGGATGATGAGCTATATTCGGATTATTACCGGAGCCGTTATTGCGATCGGTGTGGATATTGCGGATGTTGCTGTCCGTGGTACGATCCCTGGTACGACCCTTGGTTTTATGGTTGGCATAGCCCATGGTACTACAATCCATGGCACTACGGCGGGTGGCGATGGAATTTTTACTTTGGCTGGCATAGCCCATGGTATTATGGTGGTTGGTATTCTCCATGGTATAGACCTTGGTATTACGGTTGGTACGATCCCTGGTTCTATGGTGGATGGGGATACGGTGGTTATTATCCCGGCTACTATGGTGGCATATATGTTGGTGCAACCTACAACTCTGCAGGGAGAAGTACAACTTCTTATAGAACGAGTGCTGCAGGAAGAAGTTCTGCAGCAGGTATAAGTGGATCCCGAAGCTCGGCTACGCGTTCGTCGGCCGGTAACGGAACAGTCGGGAGGACATCCGGCAGAAGTTCGGGTGCGGCAAGTGCGGGAAGAAGCTCGGCCGGTAATGGTTCCTCAACCCGTATTGTCGATAATTCCGGTAAGGTTTATGATGCACGTACCGGAGAACAGATCCGTCGCACGGAGGCTATCGATCGATCGAGTGGAAGTACGCGATCGACTACCCGCAGCAGCAGCAACAACACTTACCGGCGTTCATCGTCATCGGATTATAGCCGAAGCGGGAACAGCAACAGTAGTGGATCAAGCATAAATACCACGCCATCCCGTAGTAGTTCCACGACAAGAAGTTCCACTTACTCTGCACCTACCAGAAGTTCTTCGGGTTCTTCTTATAGCGGAAGCAGCTCATCTTCAGGTTCAAGAAGCTCCGGTTCATCCCGTAGCAGTTCCTCCGGAAGAAGCAGTAGCGGCGGTCGCAGATAGACATAAAAACGATAAATACGTAATGACTACCGTGACAAGGTAGTCATTATATTAAATTAGTACAACGATGAAAAAAATTATTGCTATCCTTTCGTTTGTTTTGATTTTTGTCTCTTATTCGCATGCACAAGGTGAAGTGGAAGCCGGAAGAATGTCGCGCAACGATCTTTATGGAACGGCTCGCGGTATGGCAATGGGCGGAGCGTTTGGGGCATTGGGAGGTGATCTTACCGGTGTTGCCATCAATCCGGCGGGAATTGCCGTGTATCGAAGTTCGGAAGTTGTGGGAACAGCCGATCTTTCTCAGGAAAGTTCAAAAGTGGGAAATGTAAATCGGGATAAAACTACTTTCAAATTCGATAATTTGGGATTCGTAGGTTATTTCCCGCTGAGGAGCAATGCCATCCCTTTTATCAATTTCGGGTTTTCGTACAATAAAGTCAAATCTTTCAATAAATCGATTGCTGCATATAACGATAGCCCTAAAACTTCTTTGATGGATTACATGGCCGAGATTTCTACGCGCGAGAACATCGATCCTGCAAAACTCGATTTTGATATTGTAAAAAATCCGTTTAAGTCCGAAGTGCCGTGGCTATCGATATTTGGTTTTAATTCGTATTTAATTGATCCCCATGAGGATCAACTTGGATATTATTACACTCCCTTGCATGATGACCCCATCACCAATTCGTTGGCGTTGGTGGAAAAAGGTTCGGTGAACAATTACGATTTTACCCTCGGAACAGCGTTGGGTAAAAAGGTAAACGTGGGGCTTACCTTGTCGGTAACGGATATTTATTACAAACTTTCTTCACGTTATTCGGAAGAATTTGAAAATGGAGAGGATGCCGGTTTCGATTTGAGAAATTATCTCACCACCGAAGGTGCCGGGGTAGGAGCAAAAATCGGCGTCATTTTTCGTCCCATCAATGAACTGAGAATCGGCGTGGCTTATCATACGCCGGTTTGGTGTTCCCTGACCGATACCTATTCTGCCGAAATGGAAGAAAATGTAACCGAATATGTTATCGATAATTATCCTGATTATGAACCCGGTGTAACTTCTTCCGGCGTATATGGTTATGATTATCGTTTCAGAACCCCCGACAGGTGGATAATGAGCATTGCCGGCGTTGTTGACAACAGGTTCATTGCCAGTCTCGATTATGAAATAACCAACTATCATAAAATGAAATTTAAAGGGGACACGGATGCAATCGATGCCGAGAGCATGTACGACAGCGATAATCATTATATTTCCGAAGATTATGAACCTACTTCAACCGTGAGGGTGGGATTCGAATACCGGTTTACACCCCAATTTTATGGAAGATTGGGATACGCATGGATGCAAAATCCGTATGAAACGGAGTACAGGAAAGGCAATAAAGAAACAGCTATTGCAGGTTCTACCACTATTTATCGCATAGAAGGCGATGCTTCCTATTTTACGGGCGGAGTGGGATACCGTTTCAGTCGCAATTTCTATCTCGATTTCGCTGTTGTATACAAAACGCAAAAAGATGATCTTTATCCTTATCCGAATGTGTTTGATGATGAAGGCGACAAATTTATAGATGCTTCTCCCTTTACACTTAAAAACAATAACATAAAAGGGTTGTTGACGTTAGGATATAAGTTTTAATATTTTCCTCTTTATAAAAAGCCGGACAAATCCCTTCAATGGAATGTCCGGCTTTTTTCGTTTATTGTTTTCTTGGAAATTTTATACTCGTGTTTCCGCTTTTTTCCTGTCGTTATTTTTGTTTTTTATAATTCCATTTTTAACGTCATACCACATTGTAACGGTTTGCCTTTTTGGAAAAATCGATTTTCGAACGATTCAAAATAAAATGTATTATAATCGGTATTTAATAGATTTTTACTCCATATTTCGACCTCAAAATTGTTTTTGACGATGCCGACTTTGGCATTCACGGTATGGTAAAATTGCTGATAGAGGGAATTGGCTTCGTCCCAATATATTTTCCCGGTTCCCATATATTGCACGTTTGCCGTAATATGGTCGATAAATGCATTATTGAAAAGATGGGTATACGTTCCGTTCAGGCTCAATGTGTTTTGTGGGGCATAGGGAACAAAATTTCCTTTGTAATTTTCTTCTTCGACAGCATTGTTCTCCTTTTTTACCGAATCGGTGTAATTTTTGAACGTGGCATGAGCATATCCGTAATTTATATCCAAACCAAATCCTT
>FZPS01000200.1_pt58 | contig 17649 bp, 15 predicted proteins | sample 1817821 | NCBI WGS metagenome assembly FZPS01 (sample SAMEA104158645, study PRJEB21678) | metagenome | place: Germany | collected 2015-04-21
ACTAAAGCTGCTTATGGATATAACAATTTTGAACGTTTTCGTAAGCGAGTTATGCTTATTATCACCTATAAGAAAAGACCAGGAATTTGACTTCCTGGTCTGTCCACGCTACATTTAATAGTTTTTGGGCTCTATTAAATATAACGTGGACACTTTTTTAAAATTCCACGCTTGATTTAACAGTTATGGTCAGTTATACATTTAATTATACAAATGAATTCGGACTAGTTATTAATTAATAATTGCACTTTTAATTAACTAAGTTCAGATGATTCTAAATGATAATTTAAACAAAAGGTAGAGTAATGTAGCTATATAAGAAAAGACCAGGAATTTGACTTTCTGGTCTGTCCACCTTGGATTTAATAGTTTTATGGTGTTAATTTGGTTTTTCCACCTTTTTCCACCTTATATTTAATAGATCCAGTTTTTGTGTGTCAAATTCGCTTTTCCACGATTTTCCACGTTATATTTAATAGATCCATTACTATTAATGACTTTGCTTATTGGAGAACGTAACTAACAGTTACTTCACCAGTTTCTTCGTTCGTGGTAATAACTTTTTCGTAGGTGTATTCAGTGCCTTGAACTTTGACGTGGATGAATGTCCGATCATCAATTACTTCATATTCAACTTCGTATTTAACGCCATCGATTCTAACTTCGAGTTCTAATTCATTATCTTCGTTTTCAAGTTCAAGTTTGAAGCTTTTCACGACTTCGCCGTTTTCTACGACTAAGTATTTGAATTCTTCTTCGTATTCATAATCTGGGGTTCCTGGAGTGCCTTCAACTTCGATTTCTTGTTTAATGCTGATGAAGTTGTTGTCATCTTTCCAGAGCATAAAGCGTAATTTTGTTTCGGTTTCGTCAGCGTCAACTTCACTTGTTGTTTTAGACATGAATTTATATTCTTCTTCGCCAACGAGCGCTAAGCCAGTAACGCGGTAGTGTTTGTCTTTGTTGCGATTACGATTGCGATCTTGTTCTTTATTATGGTCGCCTTCTTCGCCGTCGTTAGTGCATGTGCCACCGCCATTGCAGACTGTGTCATCGTCGTCGTCATCTTTGCCATTATGTTTGTTTTCGCCGTAGCGTGCTTTACTTGCGATATCATTATTTAATAATTCGTCATCATCACCGTCGTCATCAATTTCTTCTTCAGCGGTTTCTAAGTTGTAGTAGAGCTTGTATTCAATACGACTATCGGTTCCAATATTGAAGGAGATCGTATCGACATAGGCATAACCATCTAAATCACTATCTTCACGACCAATTTGGAAGTCGACACCGTTATTGAATAAGATGTCAAGAGTTGCAACTGGGATATCGGGTTCAGCGACACCTTCATTTGCGAGTGATTTTTGTAAGGCTTTCACCTCTGGTACAGTTTCGAATCCGCCCACTAGTGTAAGTGCGGTAGTGGCTTCGAAGGCCATTGTTTGACTTTTAATTACGGCTGTGGCTTCAGTAGTTGGTTTTTTACAGCCACCAAGCACGAGTGTTGCTCCAAGAGCGAAAGTCATGAGTGTAAACGTTTTTTTCATAAGTAGTTCCTCCTTTTTTCCGTTCACAATAAATACGAATTAAAATTCTTTTTTATTGGAATTATTTAAAAATTATTTTTATTTTATTTTTTATTCGTAAGAATAAATAAATTTTTTATCTTCAGTTTCTGTTGCAATAATAATCATTTCAAGATATTCAATGACATAATTACCGCTCTTTTTTGTGATGTAAAATTCATAATCTTCATTGTTATATTTCGTTTTTACTTCTGCGCAACGACCACCATTACCATTACCATGCGTGTTATAACTTTTAATTTCAACATTAAGTTTTTCGTCGCCATCAAGATATAGTTTATATTTAAATGTTTGTTCATCAGCTTCGTTTTCGCTCTCGATTTCTAAATATGAATCATCATTATATTCAATCTTTAAACTAATATCTGTTTCGTTATCAGCAGTATCAATTTCTGTTTCGCCTTCAAAATGGAAATGTGTGTCGTGAATAATGATTTCACCTTCAAGTTCCGTTTCCGTTTCGGTATCATCTTCTTCAATTTCAACATTACCAATAATGCGTGTGTATTCATTAATAATAAATTCATGCGTGTATGTACCATATGTTCCCGCATAATTCCCTTTATTCTTCTGATAATTAAAACCTTTATCAAGACTAAAGAAGTCACTCACTAAGGGTAGCGTTTCATCTAGCGCTGCTTCTAGTTCTAATTTTTCAGGATCACTAAGTGAGATACTATACCATGGTTTAATTAATCCCATTCCACCAGGAATTGAGCCTTCAGGGGCGTAATTAAGGGCAGAAGAAGTCATAAATACAAACTCACCTTCTTTACCATGTGGGATTTTATCCGGATTATGTTCACTTACTGGTACACTAGGAGTGGAGACTTCACCACTGCTTGGGGTCGAAGTTTCGCCACCTTCGCTTGTGCTAATAATTGGGGGGACAATAGTGTCTCTTAAAGCATAGACTGTAATCCCGATTACAAGCGCTGCACTTAAGAAACCTAGGCTATATTTAAATGTTGGACGTTTAAAGAAAGGAATGCGTTTTGGCTTTTCTTTAGCGCGTTTACGTTCTTCATGCATGGCTAAAATCTGAGCAGCGGAAAGCTTAATCTCAGGTTTTGTCACATTTTCCTGAATGATTTTTTTAATTTTGTCGTCATTCATCCCGTGCATAATCACTTAATCCTTTCTGTAATTTTTTAATAGCGTTGCTATATGTCCATGTAATGGTGCCTAATGGTTTATCTAAGTATTCGGCAATTTCTTTGTGTGTTAATTCACTTAAAACATAAAGCACGACAACCTGGTATTCTGTTTCGTTTAGAATTTCTTGCATCCTGGCGAGTAAGCGATCACTATCGTCATACTTGTCAGTTGTGCTCGCACCAATATCGCTTTCAAGGAGATAATCTTCAATATAAGAAACACGATTTTCTTTTTTGAAGTGGTCGTAGGCTAAGTTTCTAGCGGTCACAAGCAAGAAGCCAAGAGGATTTTGATTGGCCTTAATGCGTTTGAGATTGTCTAAAAACTTTAGATAAGTTTCGGCGAGAATATCCTTCCGCGAGTTCGTGATTTTTCGTCAGCGATAATAGCGAATAGAAGATTTGATACTTTGTGAGTTCGTAAAACTCCGCGAAGTTATCATTGTTCCCGCGTTTTAATTCATTGAGTAATGCAATAATACGACTGACTTTTGGGTCACTCATTTGCACTTCCTCACTATTAATACGATTAAGTTCATCATTTTATTGGTAATATTTAAATTTTTTCTTTCCACGACTATTATAAAAAACTTAAGACTTTGTCTTATAAAATCACACATTCTCTGAAAAAAGTATAATTTATTTGTTAAAATATTTATAGGAGGGGTTAGATGTTTAAATCAAAATTTGCAATTGATCCTAGCCTTTTACATAAGGATAGCGTTTATACACTAAATAATGGAGTGAAGATGCCCGTCATCGGTTTTGGCACCTGGCAAGCAAAAGACGGCGAAGAAGCTTATGAAAGCGTAAAAGCAGCGCTGCGTGTTGGTTATCGCCATATTGACACTGCCGAAGCTTATCATAACGAAGAAAGTGTTGGGCGCGCTATTCGTGATAGCGGTATCCCGCGCGAAGAAATATTTGTTACCACTAAATTAACAAATACTCATTTAACTTATGAAGACGCAAAGCAAGCGATTGATGCAAGTTTAAAGCGCTTAGGGCTTGATTATGTTGACCAATATTTAATTCATTGGCCAAATCCAATTAATGCTCGTACTTTTTATAAAAAGAGAAATGCAGAAGTATATAGAGCGATGGAAGAAGCTTATTTTGCTGGGAAAATTCGCTCAATTGGTGTTAGTAACTTTCATCCCCATCACTTAAAAGCATTACTTAAAACAATTAAAGTAAAACCCGCTACAAATCAAATATATGTAAGTCCAAGTGATACACAACCTAAAGTTGTCGCCTTTAATGAGAAGCATAATATTTTGACAGTAGCCTATTCTCCACTTGGCACTGGTCGACTATTAGGGTTAAATGAACTTAATCAAGTTGGAACAAAATACAATAAGCGTCCCGCTCAAGTAGCGATCAGATGGAGTTTAGAACATGGTTATTTGCCGTTACCTAAATCCACAAACGCATCACGCATTAGTGAAAACTTTGATGTTTTTGATTTCAAGTTAAGTAAAGAAGATATTAAATTAATTAATTCATTAAAAGGAAAAGCGGGCAAAGCCCCTGATCCAGATCATGTAATTTGGTAAATATAATTATTTAATATAAGTTAATCCGCTTTCTGCTATTTTGCCTGGTGCAGGTGTTTTAGAAGTAGTTAAAACGAACACTCTTAAATTGCCTTTACCAGATACATTCACGGATAAAGAACCATTAGTGACAACTTTTGCTTCACCAGTAACAGCATCAACATAAGTACCATTTGGAATATTATTAAATGTAGCACTACTTGAAATTGTGACAAGTGCGAAGCTGTCAGTGGTGCTATCAGTAAATCGGCGTTTAAACGCTAAACCGCCATTAATACCAGCAGTACTATATTGTCCCTTTTGTAAAGCGGGGATGTTTCTTCTAATTAAGTTTAAGTTACGAATATGTTTCGCTAATGGGTGATTTAATGTTGTTGCAACTGCTCCATTTGCGTTCGTATACTTACCAAAATCAGTCACAGTGAGTGAGCCTTCAATATGATTACCAAAATATGCGCGACCTGTTTCACTAAGTGGGGCATTTGGTCCAACATCAATTGGTTTTCCTTTTTGGAATTCAATTTCTGTTCCGTAATAAATCGTTGGGATACCTCTAAAAGTAAACATCAGACTTAAATTTTCCGCCCATACACTTTGTGGTTCGGCAAAGCGTTGTCCTTCAGGAGCGCCATCTGGTGCATAGTCATGCGAATCAACATACATTACATTCCATGTTGCATCAGCATAAGTATAATCATTCCCGACTGCGACATTAAAGGCGTCATTAGCGTTCTTAAAGTTCCAGTGCATCGGGAAATCAATAACATTCATGTAACTTTTCTTTGAGTAATCAACTTGTCGATAATTATTACCATCTAGCAGATGGTTGTTACTGCTAGGTTGTGTTGCTGGATTAGCGTTATCTTGCCAGTGCTGATATGTACTTGCTTCCCGCTCTTCTCGTGTTGCCCACGGATAACTTTTACTTTCTTTCCAGGTGTAGAACGGTGTGCTAATTGCGGGGTTACCATTATTCCATACTTGGCGATAACGAGTGGCGACTTCCCCAAACATAAAGAAGTCATCACCCCCTCTATTTTGAAAAGCAGGATTAAAAACATTATTAAAGGTTAAGCGTGAAATATGTTTAACAGTATCAACTCTAAAAGCATCAACTCCCATATCAATATAGCGATTATAAGCATTGATTAAGTAGTCACTAACATAAGGATTTTCAGTGTTTAAATCAACGCAGTCTCCAGCAATTTGTCCGGTTTGCACATTATAATCTTCCCAACCAAGACTTTTTTCATGGTGATAAATATGGCGGAAGTCATTAGCGTCTTCCTTCATTGCATTAATACGCCTACTATATTGTCTACCACCATCAAGTGCGTCGTAGTCACTACCAAGTAAATTATGCGGGTCAGTTTTAATTAAGTTACTAACGGTGTCAGCTTTTGTGTAATCTTTTTTAAATAGTGGGAAGATGTTTTTCTCTCCAAAGTTCCCGCTGTGGTTAAAGACAACATCTTGGATGATTTTCATCCCGCGTGCATGTGTTTCATTAATTAAAGTTTGATAAGTTGCGTTTGGACTTTCTAAGCGCGGATCAACTTGAGTAAAGTCAAGAGCGTGATAACCGTGATAATCATAGCCCGAAGCATTTTCGACAATTGGTGTAATCCAAATTGCACTAAAACCAAGGGCTTTAATGTAATCAAGTTTTTGAATTAAGCCTTTAAAGTCTCCGCGCCACGCTGGATCACTAGCTAAATTACCTGCTTTAGCATCATCCCAACAGTGAACATTATTAGATGTGTCACCATCATAAAATCTTGTTGTCATCAAGAAGTAAATTGTTTCTTCTCTAAAATCACTTTTACCACTTGTTACTTTTGGTTTAAAGTCAGTGAGTACTCCGTTTTCTAAATACCATTCGCCATTAGTGAAAAAGTACTCAGCACTTTCACTACCATCAATTGTGAATTTAGCTTTAATACTTGAAATCTTATTAAAGCCAAAGCGGTACCATCCCTCTTTTTCAGCAGTCATATTTATGGCATTTGGTGTACTTATTCCGCTTGGGACACTGTCATAATACTTAATTTTAGGTACACTGTGTGGTGACTTAACATGGATTACTAATTTACCAGTATCAGTGTATTCTGGTTCGGTAATGGTATCGGGGTCACTTGTGTACCATTTACCACCCGTGCCTTGCCCGACCCACCAGTATTCGCCAGTAGTGCGTGATAAATCACTAGTTTGTGGTTGCCCACCATTATTAAATATTAAGTTAATAGCAGTTAATTCGGGCCACGATTTAGTGTACCAATCACTTCCTTCATCTTTTATCATCTTTTCACCAGGCCAACTTGGTGTAGTAATAATAGCGGGCTGCGGATTCCAATAATAAATGTGCGGATTAGTGTAGTCACCGCGATAATGAACAGTAATCCCTGTTTGTGCATTTGTTTCCACTATTTTAGTGGAAGTACTTGGCACATTACTAAAAAGGACACTAATAACAAACAAAGATAACAATCGTTTTTTCATAAGTGTTTCTCCAACGCTAACTTCATTATAACAAAGTATGACATTATTATTTTGGTAAGTTGAAAATAATGTTTTGTTACACAAAAAACTTATTATTTATATATTTTGAATAGTTTCATGTTATTATCTTAATTACTGGAGATTTTTACTATGAAACAACGGCACAAAATAACAATCCTAACTTTGTTAGCCTTACCACTTATTCTTGGTTTTACTAAATGGGAAAAAAGAGAAAAAGATCCGTTTATTACAGCTCGGGCTATGCCTTTTGTGTATCCGTCTTTAAATGGTGAACCAAAATTTTCTAGTCAATTCCATTTTAATCATATTAATCGCGGCACTGTACTTAATAACTATCGTGGTGCAGGAGTCACAGTAGCAATTATTGACTCAGGACTAAATACAACACATGAAGATTTTTTAGATGGCGCTACTACGAATATTTCTAATAAATCAGCGTATGTTGAAGAAACAGGAACTTCTTATTCAAATATACAAATTCAATCTGTAGAAGAGCATGGACGAAGTATCATTGAAGATACTCATCCTGAAGCTGCGGGGCACGGCACGAATGTCGCTAGTACAGTTGGTGCGATGGTTAATGGTGTTGGAACAGCGGGTATTTCAGCAAATGTAACACTCTTGGTGTTAAAGACAAATTATATGTTTACTGAAATTAATGCGGCAATTTATTACGCTGCTGATAATGGTGCCGATATTATTAATATGTCACTAGGCGCATATGAAAAATCATTCACTGATGGCCACGGCAAAAAACAAACTGGGATCAAAGGTGCTTCTACCTACTTCCAAACAGCGATTAATTATGCTTACAATAAAGGTGTAACAGTAATTGCGGCAGCGGGAAATGAAAAGACTGATCATTATTCTTATCCTGCGAGTAATAATAATGTTATTGGTGTTGGTGCACTTGGTCGCAATACATCAACAACCATCGCTTCTTATTCAAACTTTGGCTTACATAATGTTGATATAGTTAGTCCAGGAAGTGTTTACGTCGCTGATATTGGTGGCGTTAGTGCTTACACGGAAACACAAGGCACATCATTTGCAGCCCCAATTGTGGCAAGTGCAGCGGCTATTTACAAGGGAAAATATCCGACTGCGACTCCTGCTAAAATTGAACAAAGATTAAAAGAAACGGCCTATGACCTAGGTGCAGCGGGACCAGATGCTACTTTTGGTTACGGTCGTCTTGATTTAAGTGCCTTACTTGTTGATGAAGTACCAGTTACTGGTGTTGAAATTAATCCAACAAGTTTAACACTTAGAGTTGGTGACACTAGTCAGGTAAGTGCAACAATTCTTCCTGAAAACGCTAGTAATAAAAACCATATCTTTATTAGTGAAAATGATGCTATTGCAACCGTTAACGAAGATACTGGAGTAGTAACCGCTCATAGTGTAGGAACAACAAGAATTGGTGTACTTACTGATGACTTATTCGAAGCTTACACTGATGTTACTGTTGTTGCTGCTGGGACACCGCTAGAAATAACAGGTCTAGATATTGTCGATACAACAATTAATTTAGGAGTTGGTGCGACTAAAACACTAGATATTAATTTAACTCCAAACAATGCAAATTATAATGACTTAAATTTTGTTAGTAATAATGAAAGCGTTGCAACTATAAGTAGTGCTGGTGTTGTCACCGCCCTTAAAAGCGGAATCGCTACGATTACCGCTAGTGCTAAAGTTGGAACAAAGAGTGATACTGTTACTATTAATGTTTTAAATGTAACCAATGCGACAGAAACTTATTATTTTAAAGATCAATATTGGGGCGCTACTCCCGCTAATTGGACAAGTGTTAAAGATGCTTTTGGTTATGATACAAATCGTGTACAAGTAACTGAAGGCGCTAGTGGAGCAAGCGCGACATCACCAAAAAGCTTTACAAATATTCAGGGTATTACTTTTGGAGTGTCGTCTAACGCTAGCAAAGGCGCAGGTACTGTTAAAGTGTATTTAAAAGAAACAGCTACTTCCACTACAAAAACAGAAGTAGGTAGTTTTACGATAAGTAGTACTGGCGGAACAACTAGGCGTGAAAGTCCAACTATTGTCCCAAGTATAAATAATAGCGGTTTTATTCAATTCGAAGTGATTTGTTCGACAAATAGCGTGTATATTCATGATATTAAGATTGATTATCAAGAAGTAGTACCTGATCCAGTCGCTGTCACTGGTGTGACGATTAATCCAAAAACATTGTCATTAACTGTTGGCGAAAATAGTCAAGCAACATTTACGATTGCACCAAGTAATGCTACGAATAAAGAAGTAACATTTTCAAGCTTAAACACTAGTGTTGCTACTGTTACGAGTGATGGTCTAATAACTGCTGTAAGCGAAGGGAGTACGACAATTCGCGTTACTACTACAGATGGTAATAAGACTGATGACTTAAGTTTAACAGTTTCACCAGCACCAGTTTATGAACCATATTTAAATGTTGATTTTAGTGCCTTCAAAAAGAATTATATTTTCGGTGAAGCTTTAGCGCTTAGTTCAATTATGGCAGAACATCGCGCAAGTAATGGCACGATTACAAACTTAACAGGTACAGATTTAACACTTGTTAGTGGTTCCACTAAAGAATTAGGTGTTGTGCCACTTAACTTTAGTTATGATGGCCTTACTGCAAGTGTTAATATAACTGTGACTAATGTCGGAAGTTATACTGGAGCCGTTGCAAAAGATCCGCTAACAATTAAAGGTGATTCATTTGCTCCAGCAATTTCAACAACAACGGGCACAAATTATAGTAGTTTATCAGCATCCGGTTATACTTTTGCTGGTGTTGGATTACGTAATTTAGATTCGTATATTATGGTCTACACTAGTGGTCACTTCCGCAATGTTTCAGCACTTGAAACGATTAAATCACTTAAATTAGACTATAAAACTGGTGGAAGTAGTGATTCAGTACAAGCTTTTAGATTTGGTACAACTGAAATCACAAGTGCAAGTGGTGCAGCACACACGACTTTAACTTCATCAGCTGGAGGCACAAGCGCAACGGTAAACGCTCCAGCGGGTACAACACACTTTAGAATTGATGTAAGTAGCAAAAACTTACAAGCAAATATAACGATTACCTTTGAATCAGGTAGTACATACACATTTACAGCTGCAGAACAAGCAGCGGCATACGAAGATTATTTCATGGCTGTAACTCACGAAGAGTGTCTTGTCACTGATGTAAAACTTACAACATGGAATCATTTAAAAACTGAATTTGATGCGATGCTACCTGAAGCTCAAAATTTAATTAGAACGACCGCTAGCGTGGAGTTTAATGCTCGTTATAACATTATTGTTGCAGGTTATGGGTACACTAATTTCTTAGTTAGTGGTGGTACGGGACTAGGTCGCGATCTTAAAAATTTCGAAAACAAGCTACCAATTCTAATAATGGGATTAGGATTACCATTATCAGTTTGTTTTTATATTGCACTTAAAAAAAGAAAAAAAACATTATAATTTAAGTAAGGTTATGAGAAAAAGAAATTCTATAAAATTATTACCTGTTTTAGCGTCACTACTTATTAGTGGTTGTCGAACTGAGTTAAGTAGTAGCGAAAAAAGTATAAGCGAAGGAACAAGTATTAGTTCTGAAATTGTTTCAAGTGAAACTACAAGTGTGACGACTTCTAGCGAAGAAGTAAGCGCAACTTCAGAAAAGTCGTCTAGTGAAAACGGCGAAGAATCGTCAATTACGACGAGTAGCGAAGACTCTTCAAGCATCGCAAGTAGTGAAGAATCTTCTGTTTCTGTAAGCAGCGAACCAGGAGTGCCCTATAATGTTACATTTGTTACAAATTGTGAAACAATGCTTGATGCAATCTACACCGATGTAATTTATGATATGCCTCTTATTTTTAGAGAAGGCTACACTCTTGCAGGATGGTACTTAGAAGCAACATTTATTAATATCGTCAGTTTTCCTTATTATGTGACTAGTGATGTGACATTGTACGCTAAATGGACCGAAGGTGAAACAGCACACTTTACCTTTGAATTACATCCTAATAATAATGGTTATATTGTTACATCTTACGGTGGTAATGCGATTAATGTTGTTGTGCCCACAACTTATAATGATAAACCTATCGTGGCACTAGGTGAAAAGCTTTTCTATCAAAATGGTAGTATTAAGTCTGTCGTTTTACCTGCCACATTAACTTATATTGGGATGCAAGCTTTTAAAGATGCAGTTAGTTTAGAAAGTATTGTTATTCCAAGCAATGTTACTGAGTTAGCAACGGATGCTTTTGCCGGAACAATAAGCCTAGCGCAAGTAACACTTTCGAGCAAATTAAAAATTATTGGGAATAACGCTTTTGAAAATAGCGCTTTTGCAGAAGTGACTATTCCTAGTTTAGTTACTGAAATTAGTTCACGTGCTTTTGCTGGTAACACTAATTTACTAAGTGTTAATTTAATATCAACCACACCACCATTACGTTTCGCTAATTCATTTGAAGGCACTGTTTCGACGATGAAATATTATGTGCCTTCCTCAGCATATAACTCATATATAAATAGCCCTTATTGGCAAGCATATTCCGCACAAATTGTGGTTAAATAAATAGAAAGGTCTAAAAATAAATAGGTAAAAAAGTATGAAAAAGAAAGCAATTACACTTGTAGTACTATTAGCAATGTTAGTGGGCTGTTCGCGTAATGAATCAAGTAGCGCACCTTCTGTAAGCAGTGAAGGAGAAGTGTCCACTAGTGAAGTTAATAGTGAAACGACAAGTGAAGAATCAAGTGTTGCGAGTAGCGAAGAGCTGCCAAGTAGTGAGGAACTTTCAAGCGAAGAACCTTCGAGTGAAGAACCGCCTAGTAGCAGTGAAAACCCGACTAATTATCCTGATACACCAGCGGGAATTGAAGTCCCCCAAAGTGTGTTTGAATATTACGCAAGTGTAGACTTTAATAAAACAGGCAACAATTTAAAACTAGAACTATATAACAAAATTAAAGGGCATGTAAGTACAAGTTATAACGGATTAAACGCAACAATGGCTATTACTGATCGTAACTGGGACTTATCACCGGACCCTAATGATAGTAATCCATATATGGTGCTAATTTACGCTAGTTATAATGATACTAATCCTAAAAAATATTCTACCCGTAGTAATGATGTATGGGATAAAGAACATATTTGGGCGAAGTCTCACGGTAACTTTGGTAATACCCCACCAGCGGGAAGTGACATGCATCACTTACGCGCTAGTGATAAGCGCAATAATGGTAGCCGTGGTAATTTAGACTTTGGTAAGGCAAATAGTGTTAAATCTACGATTAATGATTATGATGGTAAGCCTTCTGGTAAAACGGGAACGCAAACCGGGAAAAGTGGAACCGTTTATGAACCACTACCACAATATCGCGGTGATGTTGCGCGTGCGATGTTTTATATGGCAACACGTTACCATAATGATACGCAAACGCAATTAACACTTGTCGATAATACAACAAGTAGTTCAACTGGAGCAGGTAAATTTGGCATTTTATCTACTCTTTTAGAATGGCACTTACAAGACCCAGTTGATGAATTTGAATTTAGGAGAAACGGATTAGTGCAAGGTTATCAAAACAACCGTAATCCGTATATTGACTTCCCATCTTTAGCGCATGATGTATTCGGTTAATAAAGAAAATTATAGCAAAAAAACACAAATAAAATACACACATAAAATGTGTGTTATTTTAACTGCACAATTATCTGCATTAACATTTAGGAACAAATAGTAGTATAATTAAAAAATGAGTAAAGTCAGGGAAAGAGCAAATCTGTTTATATACTTTTTGGCCACAATTCTAATTGTGGGCTTAACTTTCTTCTTTTTAGAACAGTCAATAATTACGGATGTTACTCCTGGATATTACTTTGATCCGCTAACACTTTCTAATCAAATGATGGTAACAGGAATCATTGTAACACTCGTTAGTATTTTTTCTTTTTTCGTTATCCGTAAGATTCGTCTTAGTGTAAACGGTATTATCCTGTGTATTGTACTTACTATAGTATTTACTATGGCACTTGTTAACTTGCTAATAATGCCAAAAGAACAATTGCTTTCAATTCGCTTTTTAGATGGAACATATCACGATATAAACTTTGTGTTACCAACAAGGATGCGTTTAACAGCGATTATGACGCTTGTTGTGAATTTTAGTTTTATTTTCTTTGTCGTGCTTGTGTTACCAAATCATGTGTCATTTTTAAAATTAGTGCTTTTCTTTACTATAGCAATTGTCTTAATCGCTTTTTTTGCTATTGGGTACAGTCTTGCTACTGAATGGGAAAAATATGTTGCAATTGTAAAAGAGGGTCCAGGGAGCACTTACCAAGTGCCCGCTAGTTTTTTTAATAACAGAAATCCTTATGCGTCGTTTTTGCTGAATGCGCAGGTAATGCTCTTTTTCCTCTATTATAAAAATCTTGATAAAAAACGACGTTTCTTTTATATTTTACTGCAAATTCCGCTTGTTTTAGCTATTAACTTCACTTATTCTAAAACAAATTTATTATTAGTTAATATACTGCTTATTATTGCTTTTTTATTTCATCTGGTTAGGTTATTAGGTCGCAAGAAGTTTATTCGCTTTGGTATTGAAGTGTTTTTAGCATTTTTACTCGTAATTGGATTTATTGTCTTTCGTTATTCGCCAAAATTAGAAACGACGAATATTTCTTTATTTTTACATCGGACACTCCCTGATGAAATGTTTGAAAGGGTGCCTGGCTCTTTTGATTCACGGAAGAAACTTTGGTATTACGCAGTTAGTCTTATGGTCGCTAATCCGATAATATTTGTCTTTGGTCACGGTCCACATCTTTCGCGCTATTTCTATCACTTACGAATGCAAATTGAAATAGAAGGAGTAATGACACCGGGCTTTGGTGATTATCATAATGGCTTAGTCGAAGTAATGCATACTTTTGGCGCAAGCGGATTAATAATATATGCCCTTGTTTTTCTCTTTGTAACGATATTACTAATTAGAAGAGCAAGGACAAATCGCAGTTTAACTTTCTTTGTCTTGCTTAGTATGGGCGTCTTTATTTTACGGAGTCAAATGGAATCTTTAGCAGTTCTCCTTTTTAAAAGCGAAGGTATTATGGCTTCACTAACATTCGTATTACCTGCGCTTTATTTATTAAGAAAGTCGCATGAATGTGGCTTTAGTAAAGAATTAAAAGTTAAAAAAACTAGGCCAGAAGAGGCCTAGTCATTTCTTAAAATACAATTGATATATGTATTATTCGGCACGGAAGCCGTATTTTTTACTCATTGCTTCGGTATGTTTAATGTGTTCAATATTAGATAACATACTTGCGGCATCAGCGTCTAAAATAATTGTTGCTTCGCCAGCATATAACTGAATAGCAGTAGAAGTAATTTGGGCGGTGATTGGTCCTTCAAGTGCTTTTTGTACAATTTCTGCTTTTTTAGCTCCGCTAGCGACAAGGATTAATTTTCTTGCATCTAAAATTGTGCCAACGCCCATTGTTAAGGCAAAGTGCGGCATTTCATCTTTAGTAATCCCTACTTTCCGATAAAAGTCTTCATAGTTATCATCAATTGTTTGTTTAGTTAAAGCAACAACATGGCTACGACTACCTAAACTTGAGCCTGGTTCGTTATAACCCCAGTGGCCATCACGGCCGATACCTAAGAGTTGTAAGTCAATTCCGCCTGCTGCTTTAATTTTTTCTTCATATTCTTGACAGGTGCGACGTGGATCATCGGTAAATCCGTCAAAATAATGGATATTTTTCTTATCGATGTCGACATGTTTGAAAAATTCTTCATGCATGTAACGAGCGCTTGATTTATCTAATCCGTAAGGCTTAATAATATCAAAACCTTCACCTAAGAATTCATAAAGGGTAAAAGCTGTTACTCCTTTAAAACTTAAACCTTCTTCTTTATGCATCCGAATTAGTTCACGATAAGTGCCAATTGGTGTAAAGCCTGTCGCAAGGCCAATAACTGAATCAGGTTTTTCTTTAATTTGCTTAGCAATTATTTTTGCTGCTGCTTTTGACATCTCGTTATAATTGTCACGTATAAAAATAGTCATAATATTCTCCTCATAAATAGTCTAACATATAGTTACACCATATAATACAACAAAGTTCCTTTTTTTACCACAGTGAAAGCGGTTTTATTATATAATTATAGTATAGAAAGAGGTGGAGCATGAACATTTTAATGATACTAACCCCGAAGAGTGAAGTCATATATTTATCAACTAAAATGCGTGTAAGAGATGCGATGGAAGTGTTAAAGAAAGCACGATTTAATAGTGTACCTTTACTTGATGAAAGTGGTCATTATGTTGGCACTGTCACTGAAGGTGACATCTTATGGCATCTTGATCAAAATGGTTATGAAGATTCACTTGATATGCGCTTAAAAAACGTTAAACGCATTAGGGATTACGCTCCTGTATCAGTGGACGAAGAGATTGATGAATTAATTCATAAAGCACTCGGTCAAAACTTTATTCCAATTCTTGATGATCGAAAGTACTTTATTGGTATTGTGACACGGAAGAACTTAATTAGCACTTATATTAAAAAGGTTGATGATAATAAAGAAGAAGTTGTTCATAAAAATGAAGTGCTCGACAATTTATATAAAAGAAGAAGTATTAGACGCTTTAAAGAAGGCATAACTATTCCACAAGAAATAATCGATGAAATTGTTAAAGTTAGTTTAGTAACCCCAACGGCAATGAATCGACGCCCACATGAAATAATGTTAGTCGATGATCCACAAGTTATCAAAACACTTAGCGAATTACATCAAAGAGGCGGCCAATTTGAAAAAGCTCCATATTTAATATTAATATTAAATGATGATGAAAAAGAACCAAATGCTTATCTTGCAAATAGTAACTGCAGTGCTTTACTTATTAGCTTATTACTCGCTGTTGAAAGTTTTGATAATTTAGGTGGGTTCTGGGTTAGTACCCGTTATCCAGAATATAACAGGAAGATGCTAAACGCTGTTGGTGTACCAGAACGCTTTAGTCTCTACGGGATGGTTGCCTTTGGAGTCAAGGGTGAACATAAACCGGCAAATGAACCACTTAACCCAGAAAAAATTCATCGTAACAAGTGGTAAAAACTTAATAAAAGGCACGATTTTAAGCACAATATAACAATTTTATGATATAATTATTGATGGAGGCAATATGGCAAAAAACATTATGGTAGTTACAGGCAGCGTCCGGAAAACAGGCAACTCAATTATGCTTGCAAATGCTTTTGTTAAAGGCGCGCGAAATAATGGTAATGCGATTCAAAAGGTTGAAGCTTCGCATCGTAATTTTTCACCATTTCGCGATAAAGAAAATGCATGGCGGAAAGGTAAACCAAGTTTAGTCGAAGACGATTTTAATGTCCTTGCCCCATATTTACATGTCAGTGATGTTTTAGTGCTTGCTTCACCTGTTTACTTTGGTGGCTTTAGCGGCGCAATCAAAGTATTCATTGATAATCTTTATGCTTATGTTGTCGAACATCGTAAACGCAACTTACGCTTTACGCATGCAATACTCCTTGCGGTAGCGCGTGACGATAATCCCGATACATTTGTTGGTATTACCCATGAATTTAAAGAATTATGTCGGCAGTTAGGTATTGAAAAAATGGATATTATTACTGTACCTGGTGTAGCTGAACGTGGTGATATTGTTGGGCATGAAGCACTTGACCGTGCGCGGGATTTAGGAAAAACAATTAGTTAGGAAATAGTTTTATGAAAATATTAGTTACTGGAGGCACTGGCTTCATCGGTTCACATACCGTTGTGGCACTACTAGAAGAAGGTCATGAAGTCGTTATTGCTGATAATTTAGTGAACTCACAAAGAAATGTCGTCACTAAAATTAAACGGATTACAGGAGTAAAGCCGTTTTTTTATAAAGTCGATGTTGCTGATAAAAAAAGCATGCGAAAGGTTTTCAGCGAACATAAATTTGACGCTGTGATTCATTTTGCTGGGCTTAAAGCGGTTGGTGAAAGTGTGCAAAAACCGCTCCTTTATTACAGAAACAACTTAGATTCAACATTAACACTGCTGGAACTGATGAAAGAATTTGATGTGAAAAACATTCTTTTTTCCAGTAGTGCAACGGTATATGGCACCCCTGAAAACGTCCCGCTTAAAGAAGAAGACCCAATCGGCGGTACTACCAATCCCTATGGCACTACAAAGTTAATTATTGAGCAAATCTTAATGGATTTTGTGCACGCTAATGAAGGTTTTAAAGCAGTTAGTTTACGCTATTTTAATCCAATTGGTGCCCATCCTTCAAAATTACTTGGTGAATCACCAAATGATATTCCCAATAACTTAATGCCTTACATTAGCCGTGTCGCTAACGGGAAATTAAGTCACTTAAATGTGTTTGGTGATGATTATGAGACGCCTGATGGGACAGGAATTAGAGATTATGTCCATGTCCTTGATTTAGCTAATGGTCATGTTTTAGCGCTTAAAGCCTTTAGTTTCAATCATGCTTATAATGTTTATAACTTAGGGACAGGCAAAGGCACTAGCGTCCTCGAATTAGTGCATCTTTATGAAAAAGCAAATAAACTTAAAATTCCGTATGTCATTGGTCCACGTCGTGAGGGTGATATTGCCGCAAGCTACGCTGATATTACAAAAGCTAAAAATGAATTAGGCTTTGTTCCGCATTATTCAGTAAAAGATGCTTGTCGCCACGCTTATCTATTTGAGAAAAAACAAAAGTAATAATTTTTATATTTATATCAAAAAATTAAGGAGT
>FZPS01000018.1_pt259 | contig 17634 bp, 13 predicted proteins | sample 1817821 | NCBI WGS metagenome assembly FZPS01 (sample SAMEA104158645, study PRJEB21678) | metagenome | place: Germany | collected 2015-04-21
ATGTACAAGTAGTATCCATGCAGGAATTTAAAAGCTGCGGCCATGTTGAAACAAGCAAATAACTTGACTATAAAGAAACAAACGGGATGTCCCTTCAGCGGGCATCCCGTTTGTTCAATTATTGCAGCTATAAATCATTTATTGTGAGCAATTCTTTCCGCTATACCGAGGCTTAAATTAAAGTTTCTAAGTATGATGAATTCCCTATGAAAAGGATAAAGTGACGACTCTGTTGCGACCGTCTTCCTTTGCCTTGTATAATGCCCTGTCTGCAGCTTCAATAAGATCTTCCGGCTCCATCTCATTATCAGGAACAACGGATGCTACTCCCAGGCTTAATGTCACGCCTTCTGCTTCACCGTCTTCTGCTCCCATCTCCTCAACTCTTGCTCGAATTTCCTCGGCTACAGCTGCCGCACCGTCTGCAGAGGTATTCATGAGCATTACTGCAAACTCCTCACCGCCATAACGGGATGCAAGATCACCCGGTCTTTTTATTGTACCTTCTATAACCTCTGCCACTCTTTTCAGCTTTTGGTCACCTGACAGATGACCATATGTATCGTTGAATTCCTTGAAGCGATCAATATCTATCATTATAAGAGCCAGCGGCATCCCTTCCCGCAGACTTACCTTCCAGGTCCTGTTAAACTCAAGGTCAAAAGCTCTTCTGTTTTTAATTGAGGTAAGGCCGTCTACCATTGATATTCGTTCAAGCTTCATATTGGCTGCTTTCAGCATTTCATTTGCATGACGGAGCTCCTCTGTTCTTTCTTTTACTCTTACCTCAAGCTTCTTGCTCAGCTTACGATACTTCATTACAAAATATATGGAAACCAATACTATAAGCAGCAGAAACAGACTTAAATTGCGCAGGTAAAAAATCTGAAAATAGTCTTCAGTCAGGTATATCACCCTTTTCCCCCGCCACTGCTCCATAATTTTATCAAAGGTGCCGTCATCAGTAATTTCCCTCAAGCCAGAGTTAATCAAAGTTAGTGTTTCGCTGTCGCCTTTGCGAACGGCAATTCTGGAGTAATGAGTTTCAATGGGAGGATCTACAATCTTTATGCCGGTTATTCCGGTGTCAGCAAGCTCATATTCGCCGATCCATCGATCCACAACAATTGCATCTATTTCTCCGCTGCTTAAAGCTGTAAAGGAATCATCCCAATTATTAATCTTTTCGATAACTATATCTTCATATCTCTCAAGCAGAGTACAGGGATAGCCGCCTGGCTCCACTCCGACAACCTTACCCCTTAAATCGCCGATATCCCTTAAAGTTGTGTTGTCAATCCGGACGAACATTGAAAACTCGGATTTCAGCAGAGGGTCTGAGAAGTCATATAGCTTTTCCCTCTCGGGACTTTGGTTGATGTGAAGAAGTCCGTCGGCTTCACCGCTTTGCATCATTTGCTGTGCCTGCTCCCAGTTTACAGTCAAAACCTGAATGTCATAGCCGACACTTTTTCCGATAGCCTTGGCAATATCAACTGCAACACCTTTTGATGTTCCCTTATCATTATATACAATGGGCGGTAAATCCTCATTCCCCAATAAAATCAGGGTGTCAGGGCTTTTAGAGATGTCAGGGCTGTCGTCGGTGTTTGCAGCGAATCCGGTAAAAAGCAAAAGAAAAGCTATAAGGACAAAAACAGCCGCAATGAACCAGGCTGAATTATTTTTAATGCCGGATTTTACAGAGTTACCCATTATACTCCCCTTATAAGGTCTTCACGATCCATTTGTTTTTTGGCTTTCTATATATTCCTGATTTGCTTCTCAGTATTTTCTCTTTCAGCAGCCACAAAATAGGAGGGATAGCTGTACCTCCCTCCCTCATGTTAATATTATAACATATGTATTCACAGAACAGTATACGTCGATTATTACTCACAGGTGAAGCATGAAAAATAAAAAATAAATTCTTAAGCTATCTATGCTCCCTAGATGCTGTTTTAACAGTTGACTACTCCAAAACACCGACACAAACGGTTCAAAAATCCAATTACACTTAAATATTTGGTCAGCGAATAAACCACTTTGGCCTTAGACTCTTGTAATCAAATTAGCTTTAGCTTTCTGCTATAACGGGTTTTCCGGCTTCCAGCAGGATTTTGTCTTTCCACATGATAAAGCTTAATATAGTTATCAGAATTCCGGTCCATATCAGCAAATTTTCAATGGGCAAAAAATCCGCCAACGGACCGAATATCAGCATGCCTAAGGGCATCATTGCGCTGCTCAGCATGCTCATTACGCCAAACACTCTTCCCAGAAAATCCCCTTCCACCTTTTGCTGTAAAATTACCATGGAGGGTGTGTTAAACATCGGCAGAGCCAAACCGATTACAGCCATAAAAAACAGATAAACCCAGAAGTTAAGAACTATTCCCAGGGCAAACGTGGCAGCACCAATGATTATATTGGATAATACCATTGTGTGGTATTTATTCTTAAAGCCGGCCCAGGAAGCCATTAATAATCCACCCAGCATCATACCCCCGGAAAATACAATTTCGATGGCTGTCAGCCGCCAGACATCATCTCCGAAAGACCGTGTAACCTGCAGCGGAGTTAAAAAGGCAGCAGGAGCAGCAAAAAACATGAAGAATGCAGCGTAGATAAAAAACCTCTTTAAATAATCATGGCCTTTTACATATTGATACCCTGCCTTCATATCGCTGAAATAGCCTACGGTCTGCTTGACAGAGGCCTTTGCATGGGCAGGAATGTTCAGGAAAAACAGCAGAATAAAAACGGCAATGGCTGCCGTAGCCACATCTATAAAGAATATAATTTCAATTTCTGCAAATGTCAGAAGCGCACCGCTCACCATGGGAGAAATCAAATTTATAAAAGACTGCAGGCTTCCATTGACTGCATTTACCCTGGTAAGCTTGTCCTCCGGGACCATTTGAGGAAGAATTGCCCCTATGGCAGGTGACTGGGCAGCGGATCCGATTGCCCTAAGGACCATGACGGCATAGAACATCCAAAAGGCTTCATACCCCAATAAGAAAACAACTGCTACTATTAGAGTTGACACAGCTATAAATGAATCGGAAAATATGATAAGCTTTTTCCGGTTATAGCGATCAGCCCATACCCCGGCAAAGGGGGATAATACGAGATTGGGCAGGAAACCGCACAGGATGGAAATAGTCATGGCGATGCCTGATTTGGTTTCAAGGGTTATATGCCACATAATGGCATACTGCACCAGTGCCGATCCAAACAGCGATATATTCTGAGTGGTTAAGAACAATATCACTTTCTTCTTCCAATTTGAGTTCATAAATATTACATGCTCCAATCATTTCTTTAGATAATGCTTAGGATACTTCCCTGTCAGAAAATTACGCTCATATTCTACTATAGGCAATGCTGATCTGTAAACTGTAGTTTTTATCCTGTCGCGGCAATGTGTACTATCGCGCCCTGACTGCCATTTTTGTTGGTTCTGTATATATACGGAAGGACATGCATGAATACTATATTTATCATAAAAATAAATACTGATGTAATAGGTTGAAATTTCCATTATTCTGATATATAGTTCATTTATACATTTCTTTTACGGGGTGATAAAATATGGTGCGATATGCGTCTGTCATTGGCGTCCGTCCGGAAAAGCTCGAAGAATATAAGAGGCTGCATGCAAATGCATGGCCGGAAGTGCTTGACATGATCAAAAAATGCAATATTCAGAATTACTCCATTTTCTATCGGGACGGGCTCTTGTTCAGCTAAAGCCCAATACCCCGCGTGATATCGTCCGGTCTTGCAACCCGATGGCAGCCAGGTGGTTATCGATGAAGACGGCGACACCATCGCACGAATGCCCGCAAGCGGAACTTTCTTCGATCAGACTTATTTCCCCTACCTGGACGGTTACCCCGCTGACTATAAAACCCTCGATAAAGCAATGAACAAGGTGCTGTGGCAGAAGCTGGCCCACAGTCCCTGGGATAATGCCGCGTCACCTGATTTCTATGCAAAATTGCGTGAAAAGGCTTTACATCTGCGCCAAACCACCGATAAGGCCTTGATGATCGTCTGTGGCTGTAACCTTTTCGAATGGGGAACTTTCTTGCGTCGGATGGACAATTTCCTTGTTGATCTTATTCTGGAACCGAAAGAAGTGGAGAAATTGCTCGACGCCTTGATGGAGCGCCACCTTGCCGGACTCGAGAAGGTTTGTGAGGCAGTCGGCGACGTAGTCGATATCCTGCGGTTCGGAGACGATCTCGGAGCCAACAACGGACCCTTTATGGATCCGGCAATCTACCGCAGAATATTTAAGCCACGACACACGATACTCTGTGACTATGTCCACAAACACAGTCAGATGAAAACCTTCCTGCACTCCTGCGGTTCTCTTCGCGCTATAATTCCTGACCTTATAGAAGCAGGTTATGATATTTTAAACCCGATTCAGACCACGGCTCAGGGCATGGAACCTGCCGAACTCAAACGCGAATTCGGTCATGACATTACTTTTTGGGGCGGCGGCTGCAACACACGTTGGATTTTGAATCGGGCAACTCCGAAAGAGGTTTACGACTATGTCAGTCGAACTCTGGACATCTTCATGCCGGGCGGCGGATTTGTATTCAACACCGAACACAACATCATGCCGGACGTACCACCTGAGAATATTTTGGCAATGTACAGCGCAGTTCATAATTACAAATAATAAAAAATTAAACTGGAGGTTTTTCCATGGAAACAATCAATATTCATCGTTACAACCCGCCGCAATGGTTTCGTGAGGCTGATTTCGGTATCTTCATCCATTGGGGGCCGTCGAGCATCCCTGCTTTTGCACCGGTCGAAGTCGACGATTATGCCAAGCTGATGCGCGAAAAACCTCCGGAGTATATGTTCAAAAATATCCCATACGCCGATTGGTACCAAAACAGCATGCGCATCAAAGGCAGCCCGGCCAACCTCTATCACAAAGAGCATTATGGAGACAAGCCTTATTCTGCATTCGCCGAGGAGTTCAAAGAATCGGCCAGGAGTGTTGATGTTGAAAGCTGGGCTGATCTCTTCAAGCAAGCCGGGGCGAAATATGTTGTTGTTGTCAGCAAGCACCACGACGGCTTTGTGATGTATGATACCAAAGTCGAAAACCCAAAGATGCCCGGCTACAACCTCGATTTCGATCATGTCGGCAACCTTGCCGCAGCATGCCGCAAGCGGGGTATGCGCTTTGGCGTCTATTACTCCTCCTTAATCGACTGGACCTTTACGAAAAAGCCGATTGACAGCGCTGGCGATCTGTTTTTAAGTAACGACAATTCCAGGACCTATTGCGATTACTGCTTTAACCACTGGAAGGAGATCATTGACCGATACAGCCCGGACGTGCTTTGGGGCGATATCGGATACCCTACCGATCCGCGTCTTGAAGAGCTTTTTGCCTATTATTACAAGGCCGTCCCCGAGGGGGTAGTCAATGACCGCTGGGGGCAATGGCCAAAGTTCTTGCGCAATCCCATCGGCAGGGCCTTCGTAAACTATGCTGCCAAAAAGGTGCTGCGTGAAAACCCTGGAATACTGCTTGATACCAAATATTATGACTTTCGCACCCTCGAATACAGCTCAGACTGGCAGGAAAACGATCTCTATTTTGAAGTCTGCCGGGGTATGGACAAATCCTTTGGTTTCAATCAGTTCAGCCGCCCGCAGGACTATATTACGGCTGACGAAGTGCGGGCAATCATTGCCGAAGTCGTTCCGAAAAAAGGCCGGTTGCTGCTCAACGTCGGGCCGGATTCTTTAGGCCGAATTCCTGATTACCAGGTTAAAATCCTTGAAGAGCTGGGGAGGAAGGAATGAGGATTTTTCGCAGCTGCCGATAAGCAGGAAAATAAAATTGGAGCTGCCGGTTAAGTAAAAAAGATGTCATCAAGATAGCTTTAAATATGCCGAAAACCCGCTTAAACAGCGGGTTTTCAGGTAATTTTGGTGGAGAAGAAGGGACTTGAACCCTCGACCTCCTGACTGCCAGTCAGGCACTCTAGCCAACTGAGCTACTCCCCCATGTTCGTCAGCTTGCTTCCTTTTTCGCTGACGAATTCCATTATAGCTTATAATCAAAAACAAATCAAGACAATTTTTCTATCTGTATTACACATCCAGATCAAAATTGTCGAGTATCCTCATGTAAGCTGCAGCTGCCGAGCCATTGCCCCAGTCAAAGATGGTGAAATTGCCCATTCCGTCTCCTTCCGGGTTGACAAGGCCACCATGCCCATAGTTTTCCATGGTGAATCCGTAGTCCTTTTCATTGAAGAAAGGCCAAACCTTCTCCCAGAGCATCTTTACCTCCGGATTTTCCGGGCAGTACATCATAACAAAGGAGGCTCTAAGGGCTGCCAGTCCACGCTCTATGTATTCCTTTTTATTGAGCTCCAACCCATACAGAATGATGAGTTCTGCAAACAGACTCTGCCTGGCATCATTCCATTCACCGTCGCAGTTCATAACTCCAAATCCGCCGACTGCATTCACATAAATATAAGGAGGCTGCCAGGATGCCTGCTTCATTAACATCTCATCAAGACATCTTTGGCCGAATCTCAGGTATTTCCTCTCCCCTGTAATTTTATAGGAATGGTAAAGAGCCTCTGCCGTCCAGAACATGGATAAGGTGTTCTGCTTATACATGTTGTTGCGTTCAAACTTTCGGTTAACATGAGTGCTATTGCCAAAAGAGGAACAGGACCAGTATGTCTCAAAATCTTCCCATCTTCCTATGGGTACGATTTCCTTGCACACTACTCCTATTGCTTTCAATGCAGAATCCAGATACTTTTCATTATTTGTAATCCGGTAAAGCTTCAACAAAAACGTGGAAGACATGCTCGTCTCAGGAGATTCATCCAAAACACCCATGGGCTTAAGTGTTTTGGTATCGATCCAGGCAGGGAAATAACCTTTATCGTCCTGCAGTTCTGTGAGCGCATCCCCGTATTTGACTGCATAATCCAGCAGTCTCTCATCCTTTTCAAGCTCCTCATACCACTGCAGCATCAAAAATGCAGTAAAACTCATGTCCAGGATATGATAGGGCGAAACCCTGGCATCCCGCGTAAAAGGATTCCTGTTGGAATTACCCCAGTATAAGGTATCCCAGCCCCTGGAGCGGTTGTATCTCTTACCGTCGTAGACAAACTCCTCCATCTCCGTGGCTATCACGGATGGAAAGAGCCCCTTATTCATGGGTGCGGATAAGGCCAGTTCCTTCATCAGCATGGCTTTTTGAATATAGTCATTGTTATCGGTGCGTTTCCCGTACCTGAACAGCCCCTGGGCAGATCGGAGGGAACTGAACCAGGCCTGATTCCAGATGGAGCGAAACTCCCTTTCATTTCTGACTCCCTTATAATTCGGGCTCTGGGTTACATCGACAATAAATACAGGGGCTCCTGCTTTCTTGCCATTTAAGTCAAACTCCTGCCACACGCTTTTCTTCCAGCCATCAAAAGCCCACTTATAAGTGTGCTTTACATAGGGCATGAGGCTGCCTTTCAAAGGATAGCCCTCGTTAAACAACTTGCTGCCCCAATTGCTCCACAAGAAATCCAGAATCTGACGAAAAGGATTAAAGATTTTTTCTTTATCATCTGAAACCATTATGTAAAAACCCATTTCCACCTTGCCTGACGGATAGACAGCACCGGCTCTTCTATTATAAAGCACATGCTCGTTCACCTGATATTCGCTCATGCCAAGGATAAATTCATTATTTTGTGCGTCCATGTCCATATACCATCTGACCGGAGTGCCGCTTAGCATTATATCAAGGTCAGGTATAACAGCAAGCATTCGGTTATCATCACAGCCGATCAGGGCGGGTGAATGAAAACTATGCTGGTCTATTATGTGATTTTCGGTTGGGGTCAGATGGGGAGCCCAGTGAAAAACGGGATTAAACGAAGGTCTTATGTTAATCTGCCAGTCATCCTGCTTAAGCTCGCTGTCCAAAGAGAATTCCAGATGAATTTTAAATAAACCCTCATTAAGCCTTTGGCAGGCAACACAAGCTTCTTTCTCACCTAATAAATCAAATGTAATGCGCCCAATATATGGCTTCAGATGCGAATCTAAATCAATTACTCTGCTCTTGTTCATGTCATTTTCCTTCCTGAATAGTTGCTGCTAATATATTATCTTCCAATATTATATAAAGCCTGGCCGGTTATATCAAACATCCGGACTTCATACTATCATATAAGCCACACCGGCACTGTCAAATTGTCCCTGTCCAGGGCCCCAAGCGTTTCAACCATGCAGACAACAGCTCCGGTGCCCCGCTGAAGAGGAGGCTTATCCAGCACATGAAAAACCTTCGTCAGTCTGATATCAGGCATGGCAGTCTTCTTGATCTCAATTGGGAAGAGCTTCCCGTCACTTTCCAGGAGCACATCTATCTCCCTGCCGTCCCTGTCCCGATAGTAATAAATATATGGCTCAAGTCCTGCATTCTGATAGCCTTTAACCAGTTCGCTCACTACAAAGTTTTCCAGAATTGCGCCGCTCATGGCTCCATTCTGCAGCGTTTCGGCACTGCTCCATTTGGTCAGATAGGCAACGAGCCCTGAATCATAGAAGTAGAGCTTGGGAGTTTTGATAGTCCGCTTCAGAGTATTATTGGAATACGGATGCAGATAAAAGATTATGCCCAGAGCTTCCAGTATTCGCAGCCATGCCTTGGCTGTTGTCTGATCGATGTCCGAATTGTCAGCAATGGTTTTATAGTTGACCAGCTGCCCGGTAAGAGCAGCGGCCGCAGTAATGAAGTTTAAAAACTTAAGAGAATCGATGGTGCCGTAGAGCTCTTTTACGTCCCTATTCAGATAGGTGCTGATGTAGCTCTGGTAAAAAGTCTCACGACCGGAGTACCTTCCACTGACCAGTGCAGGCATGCCGCCGGTAAAAATTCTCTTGTAAACTTCTGTTACAGTAATGGGATCGGCATTTTTCTGCCTCTCCTTAAGTGCATCCAACTCAGGACGGAATGGCAGAAGCTTCCCATCGTGATAGATTTCCTGCTGTGACAAAGGCGGCAGATGAAGCAAACCAACCCTTCCTGCCAAAGATTCCTGTACACCTGCCATAAGTTTAAAAAGCTGAGAGCCTGTCAGCCAGAAGTCACCCGGATTGTAGTTCCTATCGACATGAATCTTTATATAAGTAAATAGCTCGGGTGCGTATTGGACTTCATCAATGAATATCGGAGGCTTATGCAGCTGAAAAAACATGGCAGGATCGGTTTTTGCCAGCGAGCGCTCATTAAGATCATCCAGTGAGACATAGGTGCGCTCTCTTCCTTCCTCTTCCATCAGTCTTTTCAGCATTGTAGTCTTTCCGGCCTGCCTTGGCCCGGTAATCAGAACAGCAGGATATTCATCGGAAAGCTTCAGGAAAACTTTCTCCATACTGCGTCTTATATATTTCATAAAAGCATTCCACCCTCTGTAAAATAAGAATTCCGGCTAAAATAGGACACATTCCTATTATAGCCGGAATTTCTAATCATAGTCAATTTAAGTTCAGCAAATTCAGATACTTTTTCTGCTATTGCGCCACTGAAAATACTGAACAATATTTTAATACCTGCGCTGTATCAGTTCTTCCACCAGTTCCCTGAGGGCATCCCTGGCCGGAATATTGGGCAGGGCCGCCAGGCTGCCGTTGCACCGATCCAGATACCTTAGTGCCAGTTTTTTGGAACGCTCCAGCCCGCCGCTTTCATCCACCAGTTTTCCTATTTGATTGATATCAGAGTCGGTCAGATCCTTTTTCCCTATATAAGGCTCCAGCTTACTGCTGTAACTTGAATCCAACATGGTATAGATTACAGGCAGGGTATATACCCCTTCTGCAAAATCGCTGCACAGAGGCTTGCCAACCTCATCCTGATTTCCGGAAAAGTCCAGCAGATCATCCGTTATCTGAAAGGCCATTCCAAAATCATGTCCGAATTTCCTCAAATGCCGGATGACTTCCTGCCTGCATCTGGCTTCAGAAGCACCTACCTGGCAGCTTAAGGAAAAGAGGATGGCCGTTTTCCGGGAAATCCTCTTAAGATATTTTCCGATGTACATATTTTTATCGTATCTGGATTCGAATTGATCTACTTCCCCAACGCAGATGGCTTTAATGGCCTGGGACAAATGGTGCATATTTTTCTGGGAAATGGTCTGGGTAACAAGGTCAAATGCCCTGGTAAAAAGATAATCCCCAGTAAATACTGCAATTTCGTTGCCCCAGCGGTTTCTGACAGTGGGCCTTCCCCTGCGAAGTTCCGACTGGTCTATGATATCATCGTGAATAAGTGTAGCCATATGCATGATTTCGATGGCTGCAGCCAAAGAAATGAGCTTTTCCTCATTGTATCTGCCAAATCGGCCGGCCAGCAGAACCATAGCCGGCCTCAGGCGTTTTCCTCCAGCATTCAGCAGATCATTTATGGCATCGTTAAGCACCTGCTGGCTGGCTTTTAATGAGTTTCTGATGAATGCATCAATCTTATCAATGTCTTCATAGATATCTACATGCTTTTTCCATACTCTCATACTATTTGGAAGACCTCCTGCAGCGATCAGCTGACATATCCATGTGCAGCTTTCTTGTTTAAAAAACGAATAATGTATTTTGCCACCAATCCTATAAAGTTCCCTGTTATAACAGATGACAGCATTAAAAGCGGCATGTAAGTGAACAGAATGCCGATGGTCCCATAGAGCAGGGATGCTGTCAGCAGCTGTCCAACGTTATGAAAGACAGCTCCAGCCACGCTGATTCCCAGCAGACTGAAATACTCCCGGAAGTGCAGATACAAGACTGCCATGATTATGCAGCTAAGCACTCCTCCTGTCAAACTGTAAAGGATTCCTGTAGGGCTGCCTCCCAAAATGGGTCCCAGTATGGAGCGGACAACCACTACCGCCATCCCTTCCCAAAAACCAAACAGATGCAGGGTTATGATGGTCACAATATTCGCCAGGCCCAGCTTGGCACCTGGTGCCAGGGGCGGAAAAAAGTTTTCGAAGTAGTGCAGTACCAGAGCCTGGGATGTGAACAAGGCCATAAAAACTAATTTTCTGCTTTTTTTCATACGGGTCCAGCTCCTCAGGATGAAATGCCATCCAGCGGAGGCTCTCCTTCCTGACTTCCAATTATACGGATTACCACCTTATGAGGCAGACAAACTATGGTCTGGCCGGGCCGGTTTATTCTGCCCCAGGAAACGCAAAGCTGATCCGGACAGTTGGCTTCCTTTATATACACGCCTGAATCGGATAAAATAAGTATATTAAACCTGGTTTCACCGGCATCCACCAGGATTTCCCTCTCTTCTCCTTCCAGGGGAAGATCATAGGTTCCCCATACAACGCCGTCTATTTCGACCACAACCTGACTTGTAACCGTATTCTTGCCCATCTGATAAAGGCCGGCAAAACTGAAGGCCGTCAGTAGAAAGACTAAAAGATAAACCAGAACATCACCTATGCGAATCGGAATCCTCATCCGGATAACTCCTTACATTCTGTCTCAACAAAACAAAAACATAAAGCGCGCAAAGAGCGGCACCTCAATATGAATATCTTATCATATTACTTGTCTGATGGGAAGAAACTGTCCGGCAAGTTGAAAGGTAATTCGGGAATTTTTTACAGGAAAATGCGAAACATAAGCAGAGAACGTTAAATTCTTGTTTCAGTTCACCTAAATATGTTAAAAATATAATAATGAAATTTTGCAAGCAGCAGATAAGACAAAACACAAGCCTGAAAAGGCGTATAATATTTATATGTTCACCTGTGTTCATCCTGTACATTGTGAACGTTTCAGTATACTTTGCGTTTATTGTTCACTATTTACTATAAGAAATGTTCATTTATGTTATTATATTCCATTGAATTATTTTACCATGCTGTGTTAGAATAATTTTTGTAATATTGAAAAATCAGCTGCCGGTTTTATGTTTAATTTATGTTTAAAATGGCAGTTTGCTTAAAAATACCAGACAGATTTGTTTTTTTCGTAACAAAAAGCTGACAAGATTTTATCATAAGATAAGTATATTATGACTGTCAGTGCAGCTGTCAGTTTAATTTTTTGTTTATATTTATATTTTTAAGGAGGAAATCTTCCATGTCAAAGCGAATCGTGATTCTTGGCGCAGGCTATGCCGGCCTGGAGGCTGCCAAAACCCTGCACAAGAAGCTTAAGAAGGCAGACAACGTGGAGATCATGCTAATTGATCAAAACGATCATCATACTCTACTGACCGAATTGCACGAAGTGGCCGGCAACAGGGTGGAGCCCGGCGGCGTGCAGGTTTCAGTTGAGCACGTCCTGCAGTACACCAAGGTGAAATTCGTACAGGATAAAATCACAGGGGCAGATCTTGGAAACAGGAAGCTCTATTCTGACAAAAGTGAATATGAGTTTGATTATCTGATTGCCGGTTTCGGAAGCGAGCCCGCTTATTTCGGCATACCCGGCATTGAAGAAAATGCCTTTACCCTATGGTCTCTTGATGATGCCAAAAAGATACACAATCATATCATAGATATGTTCAGGGAAGCATCCCAGGAAAAGAATGAGAAGCGCCGAAGGGAGCTGCTGACCTTTGCAGTGGGCGGCGGAGGTTTTACCGGCGTAGAGCTGATAGGCGAGCTGATACAGTGGGTGCCGGTTCTTTGCCGGGAATACGGCATTAACCGGAACGAAGTCAGGCTTATGCTCATCGAGGCACTGCCCACCATACTTCCTATTATAAATGAAAAGCTAATAAAGAAGTCTGTCCGATATATGGAAAGCCATGGAGTTGAGATTCTTGTCAACTCCCCCATTACCGAAGTGTCAAAGGAATCCTTCTCACTGAAAAACGAAAATACCTTCCCCTGCCGGACACTGGTATGGACGGGCGGAATCCAGGCCAACAGCCTGGTGCAGAAGTTAGGTGTAAGCACCGGCAAGAGGAATCGGATAATTGTAAATGAGCATTGCCAGACGGTTGAATATCCCTATGTATATGCCGTAGGCGACAACATGCAGTTTACAGGAGAAGACGAAAAAGTTCTGCCTCCCCTTGTGGAGACTGCCATTCAGTCAGGCCATACAGCCGCTGTAAATGTAGCTGCAGAGATATTGGGCAAGGAAAAAGAAGTGCTGAAGCCAAACCTCCACGGCGTCATGGTTTCCATCGGTTCCACATACGGGGTTGCACAACTGAGCGGAATCCCAATGCTTTCAGGCTTCCTGGCCATCATCATGAAACATCTGGTAAACCTGCACTACCTGTTTGGAATCGGCGGATTGGAGCTTTGCTGGGAGTATGTCAATCATGAGTTCTTCCATACCAAGAGAAGCTATAATTTCTTCCTCCAGTCCGTAATCAGCCACGCCAAAGAAAGAAGCTTCAGATTCTGGCTTGTTCCGCTTAGAATCTACCTGGGGTACAAGTGGCTGCTGTCCGGCATAGACAAAATCAACAACAACTGGTGGACAGCCGCAGTTATCGGAGCCGGCGATGCAACCGGCGGGGCCACTGCGGATGCAACAAGTGCCGCAACAGGAGAAGGCGGTCTGATGTCCCTTATCAGCGATCACACTCCGGACTGGTACGCATGGTTTGTAGAAAAAGTGATCTATCCCAACGGCATGCTCTTTCAGAAAATAGTGGTAATCACGGAAATCGCCCTGGGCGTCGCTTTCATCCTCGGAGTATTTACCTTTCTGGCAGCAATTGTATCCATCGGCATGAACCTGAACTTCCTGCTCAGCACCGGCCTGTATGACTGGTGGTACATCTGGGTTTCCTTCGCAATGCTGGCCGGAGCAGGCAGAGTCCTTGGCGGCGACCATTACCTGATGCCCTGGCTGACCCATCAGCTGCGTTACTTCCAGAGGAACAAGGCCGTTCATATCTTCAGGGGCTGGCGATGGTAGCAAAGGCAGCAGACAGATAGAAGCAGAATGTCTGAATTAGCTAATGAAGCTATATAGCTAAAGAATCTCACTAAGCAGAATAAGAAAAGCCCGGCCGGTATACTCACTTTTATACCGACTCGGGCTTTAATTTTAGTATTCTACGTCGCTCCTCAGGCAATACCAAATTGTGCAAAACATCAAGTAATGCATTGTCTTGTTTAGTTTTTGCCGGATAAATCAATCCAGATTTACCTTGAACCCATGCCTGCGAAATACATCCTTTACCTCTTTCATGGACTGCTTATCAGGAGAGGGGACTCCTTCCAGAGGGTAATCCAGGCCCATCTCCTGCCATTTGTATACACCCATGGTATGGTAAGGCAGGATATCCACCGTCTGAATGTTGGGAAAGTCTTTCAGGAATTCCGCCAGCCGTTCAACATCCTCTTCCCCGTCAGTCAGGCCGGGAATAACAACATATCGAATCCATAAAGGCTTATCAATTTCCCTTAAGTACTCCATAAAAGCAAATACCTTATTGCTGCTAACTCCGGTTATCTCCTTATGCTTAATCTCATCTATATGCTTAATGCTGAGAAGCACCAGGTCTGTAACCTCAAGCAGGTCTTTTGCCTTCTCTATATCCACAAAACCCGAAGTATCCATGGCTGTATTCAGGCCAAGCTCATTTTTTGCCCGCGAAAAGAGTTCCCGGACAAAATCTGCCTGGAGGGTGGGTTCTCCCCCGGTGGCGGTTACCCCGCCGCCGGAGGATTTATAAAAGGGGAGGTACTGCTTTATATCCTGAATCAGCTCATCAGCTGACGTTTCTTTTCCGGCCTTGGGATCCCAGGCGTCCCTGTTATGGCAAAATATGCAGCGCATGGGACAGCCCTGGGTAAAGACCACATAGCGAATACCCGGGCCGTCTACCGTGCCCATGGTTTCTATTGAATGAATTCTGCCTTTTGTCAAATCTATCAAATCCCTTCGTGGGAAGTACCAGTTAAAATAATCTTACTTCGTTTTATTTACCCGTTATCAAATTCCTTCGTGGAAGGTACGGGCTATAACGTCCTCCTGCTGCTCTCTGGTCAGCCTTACAAAGTTAACTGCATATCCGGAAACTCGGATGGTCAGCTGGGGATACCTCTCCGGATGCTCCATGGCATCCAGCAGGGTTTCCTTTTCAAATACGTTGACATTGATATGGTGTCCGCCCTTGAAGAAATAGCCGTCCAGCATGGCCACCAGGTTGCCGATCCGATCTTCCCTGGTTTTGCCCAGCGCCTTGGGAACAATGGAGAAGGTATAGGAGATACCGTCCTCCGCATAGCGGTAAGGCAGCTTGGCAACCGAGCTCATTGAGGCAATGGCGCCTTTCTTATCCCTTCCGTGCATGGGGTTGGCTCCCGGTGCAAAGGGTTCGCCGGCCTTCCTGCCATCGGGTGTGTTCCCTGTCTTCTTTCCATATACCACGTTGGAGGTTATGGTCAGGATGGAAAGGGTAGCTTTGCTGTCTCTGTAGGTCTTCTGCTTGCGCAGTTTCTTCATGAACTTCTCAACTATTTCAGTGCTCAGCTGATCCGCTCTTTCGTCATTGTTTCCGAATGTGGGGAAGTCCCCTTCTATCTCAAAATCCACTGCCAGGCCTTCTTCATTGTAGACAGGCTTAACCCTGGCGTATTTTATTGCGCTCAGAGAATCGGTTACCACTGAAAGCCCTGCTATGCCGCAGGCCAGAGTCCGGAGAATTTCCCTGTCGTGAAGGGCCATCTCCAGTGCCTCATAGGCATACTTGTCGTGCATGTAATGGATGATATTCAGGGCATTTACGTATACCCTGGCAAGCCATTCCATCATATTGTCGAATCGTTCCATGACCTCATCGTAATCCAGATATTCCGACTTTATGGGAGAGAAGGGCGGAGTTACCTGGGCACCGCTCAGTTCATCCCTGCCGCCGTTAATGGCATAGAGCAGGGCTTTGGCCAGGTTGGCCCGGGCACCGAAGAACTGCATCTGCTTTCCAATCCGCATGGCCGAAACACAGCAGGCAATGCCATAGTCGTCTCCCCAATAGGAACGCATAAGGTCGTCATTTTCGTACTGGATTGAGCTTGTTGTGATGGACATCTTGCTGCAATACCTCTTGAATCCTTCCGGCAGGTTGTTGGACCAAAGGACGGTCATATTGGGCTCAGGAGCAGGACCCAGGTTGGTCAGGGTATGCAGGAAGCGGAAGGAGGTTTTGGTCACCAGGGTTCTTCCGTCCATCCCCATTCCCCCGATGGCTTCCGTCACCCATACTGGATCACCGCTGAAAAGCGCATTGTAATCCTGTGTTCGCAGGAAGCGAACCAACCTCAGCTTCATAACAAAGTGGTCAATAATTTCCTGAGCTTCCTCCTCTGTTATAAGATCGTTTCTTATGTCCTTTTCAATGTATATATCCAGGAAGGTGGAAACCCGGCCCAGGCTCATGGCTGCCCCATTCTGTTCCTTGATTGCACCCAGGTAAGCGAAATAGAGCCACTGCACCGCCTCCCGGGCATTTGCTGCAGGACGGGAAATATCGTATCCGTAACTTTGGGCCATTTCCTTAAGTGCATTAAGAGCCCTAAGCTGATCGGTAATTTCCTCCCGCGACCGGATGACCTCATCCTCCATCCAGGCGGTTTCCAGCTCTTCCATCTGCTTCTGTTTGTCTTCTATCAGGCGATCCACGCCGTAGAGGGCAACCCTCCTGTAGTCGCCGATTATTCTTCCCCGGCCGTATGCATCGGGCAGGCCGGTGATAATGCCGGCTCTCCGGGCACGGCGGATTTCAGGGGTATAGGCATCAAATACCCCCTGATTGTGAGTTTTTCTGTACTCATTGTAAAAGTGCTCTATCTTGGGATCCAGCTTATAGCCGTAAGCCTCGCAGGCCTGTTTCACCATGCGGATACCGCCGCTGGGCATAATGGCTCTCCTTAAAGGAGCATCCGTCTGCAGACCGACTATCTTCTCAAGTTCCTCGCTTATATAGCCGGGCTTATGGGAAGTAATGGTGGAAACTGTTTCTGTATCAACGTCCAGTGTTCCTCCGTTATCCCTTTCCTTTTTCAAAAGCTCCAGGGATTCGTCCCAGAGGCGCTTCGTTGCTTCAGTGGGACCTTCCAGGAAGGAGTCGTCTCCCTCGTATGGTGTGTAGTTCTCCTGTATAAAATTTCTGACATCTATTTCATTACGCCAGTATCCATTGCTGAATTCTTTCCATTGCTTCATATATATCCCCTCATTTCACCTTTATCATCGTCTAAATGTATTATAACCCATCTGTTTAGTCGGAATCAAGTATTTTTATGAAAAATTTCTGAAACATATATAACAGTTGATTATCCGCCGGGCAGACATTATTCCTTCATTTAATATAATTATACCCATATGATGCGAATTATATCAAATTATTTTCTGGATACATTCCGATTACTTGGTTTGAAGCTGTCTTTTAGATTTGTAATTATTGCTTTTCTGCTTTTACTGAACAAAATAATTATGGAACATATGATACAGCTTGTTAACAACTAAAGAGCTGTGTATTAGTCTCTCCTGAATAAATGCTGCAAGAATTTGTTTATACTGTATTCTCACTGTTTATTATAAACTTAATTTACAGAGTATTATTTC
>FZPS01000214.1_pt27 | contig 17616 bp, 19 predicted proteins | sample 1817821 | NCBI WGS metagenome assembly FZPS01 (sample SAMEA104158645, study PRJEB21678) | metagenome | place: Germany | collected 2015-04-21
GGGCAAGGCGCCGTTGTCCGCTCTGGCGCCGTCGTTTGCTCTGTCTCCGCTGGCAATGGTGTTCTGCGGCGGGGTGTTTATCAGGTTATTGACGGCAAAAAATCCGCCGAGCGCGACGACCGCCGCGATGAAAACGGCCGCGACCATTTTGGGCCTAAAGGTTTTTTTGACAGGGGTTTTCTTGGTGCCGGAAAAAATGCCGTCCAGCATTCTCTGTTTTTGTTGTTCGGTAGGTTTGACTGTATCAAACGAGCTTTTTAAATCGTCTTTTCTCAATTCAAATCACCCTCCATTTCGATTTTCAACAGTTTTCTGCCGGTATGCAGATAGCTTCTGACCGTGGCCTCCTTTTTGCCGAGGATTTTGGCTATTTCCGGGGTGGAATAGCCCTCATAGTAATATAGGTAAATCACGGTTTTGTATTTTGGGGGAAGTTTTTTTATTTTTTCTATTGTGTCGTTTATTTCAAAGGGGGGTTCCTCTGCCGGGTGCGTAAGGTCGTCGAGGTATACGACTTTTGTCCACCAGTGGCGGAAATGGTCGATACACAGGTTTGTCGCCGTCCTTATAAGCCACGCTTTTTCATGTTCCTCGCTTTCAAACCGGGTGTTGTCCCTCATCAGCCGGATGAAGGTGTTTTGCACCATGTCCTCGGTTTCGTGTGTGTTCTTCATATACATAAAGCAGACCCGGTAGACGGTTTCTACATGGCGCCAGTAGATTTGTGTCAGCTCTTTATCCGTACGCAATAAAGATTTCCGCACATGTTTTCCCCCTCTCACTTATAATACGAACAGGAATGCCGAAACGTTGTAAAAATTTTTACTCTATTGATTGGCGCGCGGGGATAATGTATATTATAATAGTATCACAGCCGGAATGAATACAAAATACATATTTCCGATTTACCGCGGCGGTGATTTATACTTGCGCCGCCGCCGATTAATTGGTACAATCTTCAGTACGGGACAAAACGAACCAGGGGGTTTAAGATGGGAAAAATACAGATGATTGCTCCGCTTGTCGAGCTTGACGGGGACGAGATGACCCGCATACTCTGGCAGGCAATCAAGGAAAAGCTGATTTTGCCGTTTGTGGATTTAAAGACCGAGTATTACGATCTTGGCCTTGAAAACCGCGACAGAACCGAGGATCAGATAACGGTTGATTCCGCGAACGCGATAAAGAAATACGGGGTGGGGGTCAAATGCGCCACCATCACCCCGAACGCCCAGCGGGTTGAGGAATATAACCTCAAACAGATGTGGAAAAGCCCTAACGGGACCATCCGCGCCCTGCTCGACGGGACGGTATTCCGCGCGCCGATTGTGGTAAAAGGGATAACGCCGACAGTGTCAACATGGAAAAAGCCGATAACAATCGCCCGCCATGCCTACGGCGATGTGTATAAAAACACCGAAATCAAGGTGAACGCCGGCTCTATTGCCGAGCTTGTGGTAACCGGGCCGGACGGCAGTCAGACCCGGCAGACAATCCACGAATTTGACGGCGGCGGCGTGGTAATGGGGATGCACAACACCGACAAGTCGATTGAAAGCTTCGCCCGCTCGTGTTTTAACTATGCGCTGTCGGTCAGGCAGGATTTGTGGTTTGCGACCAAGGACACGATTTCAAAGGTTTACGACCACAGGTTCAAGGATATATTCAGCGAGATTTACGAGAATGAATACAAATCCGCTTTTGAGCAGGCGGGGATAGAATATTTTTACACACTGATTGACGACGCGGTCGCGCGGGTAATGCGTTCTGAAGGCGGTTTTATCTGGGCGTGCAAGAATTACGACGGGGACGTAATGAGCGATATGATTGCGACCGCTTTCGGCTCCCTTGCGATGATGACAAGCGTGCTTGTGTCCCCCGACGGAAAATATGAATACGAGGCCGCCCACGGGACCGTTACCCGGCATTATTACCGGCATCTCAAGGGGGAGCCTACCTCAACAAATCCGGTGGCCACAATCTTCGCGTGGTCAGGCGCGCTGCGCAAGCGCGCCGAGTTGGACGGGCTTGACAGTCTGGCGGAATATGCGGACAGGCTGGAGCAGGCGACGCTCGGGACAATCGAAAGCGGGATAATGACCAGGGACCTTATCCTGCTTTCCACACTTGCCGAAAAACGCGGAGTCAATACCGACGAGTTCCTTGACGCGATTGCCTCAAGGCTTGAAGATTTGATGTAAACATGCTGTAAAAATGGCAGAAAATCGCCCCCGCCCGCTTTTTGCGGGCGGGGGCAAAATTCATGGTCCGGGATATCAAAAAACGGCTGTGTTAAAAGTGAAAAACCTCGCCCGCCGCCCGTTAGAATAAAGCATAAAAGCGCGGGAAAAAAGGCGGCCGGCGGGGGAGAAATCAAAGCGGTAAGGGCAGGTCGGGAAAACAAGGAAAATAGGGTATCCGCTCTTGACAATAGGTAAAAAGCGTGATATATTATCACTTGCGTTTATACAGGTATGGGGGAATTCCCGAGCGGTCAAAGGGGGCAGACTGTAAATCTGTTGCCACAGGCTTCGGTGGTTCGAATCCACCTTCCCCCACCAGAATAAAAATCCCTTGAACCCATGCGGGTTCAGGGGATTTTTTGTTTTTGCCTGTGATACTGAAGTTTGTAATGTAATTTTGAAATGTCACACAGAATTTCTCAGCCGATTTATGCGTTGCTTCTTTTGGTTTTCTTGACTGTTTCCATTGTTCAGTGTCATTTCTTTTGTATTTGTCGACAAGCTTTAAACAATGTTTATTCTGTTGTTGTGATTTTAGTTTCAAAGGTCTGTCCGCCGCCCCTAATTACTATGCGGTGATTGCCATGTTTGGTTTTGCCCCCTATTTTCCAAGTCCAGCTAACTATGCCGCTTGAATCGGATACCTTGTTCTCCAATCCCTCCGCTTTACTGACGGTAGTAGAGTAATACACGGCGATGGAATACTCCGTGTTGGGAGCGCCCTTGATTGTCAATGTGGCTGTTTCGTTTTCTGCCAATAGGCGATGTTATGCTGACGAGCTGGATAGCCGACGAATTGGCAGTCTTTGTGGTCGTCTGGGACTTTGAGGTTGTTTTAATTTTTGTTGTCGTTTGCTTTTTTGTTGTTGTCGAGGTACTGGTTGTGGCCTGATTTGAGGCGGTTGATGTTTTTGCGGTAAGTTTACATTTCTAAAATTTTGATATTGTGAGCAATCTCAGCTAAGGATTTTCAATTAAAAAAAGGTGTCGTCATGACCGAGTCAACACTATCCATACTTGTAAAATCTGTATCGAACCATACATCAAAGTGCGTTGGAGTAATCGGGTCAACGCCACAGTTTTTCCCCTCATACTCAAATATAAAATGCGAAGCCATAGAAACGATGCGTTGCTTAATCTCATCCGCAGTCATAGTATATCTTTATTCTCCTCCCTTTCCTCATCGGTTAATTCACGATGCGGTGCCTGTTCTTGCGCGCTGCGTTTAAAACAGGGTTTTGAAATCCATCAGTCTAGGACAGGGAGATCTTTGCAAGGCCGCCTTGGCTTGTTTCGCGGTAAAGATGGCAGATGTCTTTGCCGGTTTCGCGCATTACGCGGATTGCATTGTCCAATGAAATCTTGCGGTAGTCGCATAAAGCGCTTGAAATGCTGACGGCGTTAATCGCGCGTATGGCGGCCACCGCGTTACGCTCTATGCACGGGATTTGCACCAGCCCCTCAATCGGGTCGCAGGTGAGCCCCAGATGGTGTTCGATGGCGACCTCTGCGGCGTATTCAATATGATGTACCGAAAGATTTAGCAGTTCGGCAAGCGCCGCCGCGGCCATAGCGCATGCGGTGCCAATTTCCGCCTGACAGCCGCCTTCGGCGCCGGAAATAGTCGCGTTTGTTTTTATCAGGTTCCCGATTATTCCGCCGGCCGCGAGTGCGCGCGCAATCTTATAATCGTCAAAGCCGTGCTTTTGCTGCTGGTAATAAAGCACCGCCGGCACCACTCCGGCGGAGCCGCAGGTCGGCGCGGTTACCACGGTTTTGCCGCAGGCGTTTTGTTCGCTGACCGCAAAGGCGTAGGCGGAAACCAGCCTGAATTCTTTAGTTTCGGTCATCTTGTCAAATCGGTTTAAACTGTACAGGTGTTTCGCCTTTTTCGGGACGTCCAGCCCGCCCGGCAGGACGCCGTCGTCGTTAAGACCGGCCCTGATTGAGGATTTCATGGTATCCCAGATATGCAGCATGTAGTCTTCAAAGCTGTTATCTTCAAATTGCCGGACATACTGCCATAACCGCAGGTTGTTCGATACGCAGTACTCGGATATTTCGGCGAAAGTGTGGTGGGGGTAGCATAACGGAGTTTCCTGCGGGTCGTCGCCTTCAAACTGAATGTCGCCGCCGCCGATGCTGAAAACCCGCGCAAAATCCGTCTGTTTGCCGTTTGAGTATGCGTACAGCTCCAGCGTGTTGGGGTGCGTCAAGTCCTTTTTTTCATAATCCCACCGGATTTCACAGGGGAATGGCAAAAACATTTCGCGAAGGACGGTATCAGTTCCGTGGCCTTTGCCGGTTCTTGCGAGGGAGCCGTACAGCACCGCGCGGAACGAATCCGCAGACGGGTTGGCTCATACCTGTTTAAAGATAACCCTGGTGCGGTTTTAAAACAGGTGTTTGCCCGCGGCCGGCTGTATCTTGCCAATCCCAAAAAGGTTATCTGCGTGGATTTTAACAGTAAACGCATGGCCGACGTCCCGGCGGACGCGAGCGACGCCGGGGATGTTGAGTTGTTGGTGGAGGAAACCGGCGATTTTGCGGTTGCCCGCTTTTATTCCGGGACATCCACCCGAATTGTAAAATATGCCCTGTCAGAAAGCGGCCTTGAAAGCGCCGTGCTTTCGGAAGACGAACAGCAGCGGCATGCTTTTGTAACCGAGAACGGCATATACTGGGATAAGCTCCAGTTGTCCGATGAATCCGCAAAAGAATATAAGCTGCTGGGCAATAGCCGTATCGCGTACCGTTATTTTGGCAGCAATGTTTTTCTTGCGGACGCAGACGGCAAGGCCGCGGTACTATTCAAGTGAAGGGGGGAACCTTATATGCAGCAAGCAGCCAAAGCCAGAATTTCATGGCGGGATTATTTGGATAAAGTGTGGGGAGGATGGTTCGGGAAATGCCTTGGCGGAGCGGCGGGTGCGCCGCTGGAGGGCTGGAAGAGGATACCGGACATTTCATCCTTTGAAGAAGTTTTCGACCCCAAAATCCCGAACGACGATTTGGATATTCAGCTTTTGTGGCTTGAGCTGCTTGAAACAAAAGGATTAAACTTCTCCGGCGAGGACATGGCGCGGTACTGGGATGAAAAATGCCATTACATGTACTCGGAATACGGTTATTTTATGAAAAATTATAAGCGCGGGATATACCCTCCGCTTTCCGGCAGCTTTAACAACTCGTTTTTTAAGGAGGGGATGGGCTGCCCCATCCGTTCAGAGATTTGGGGGATGATTTTTCCGGGGGACCCGGAGAACGCTGCGCGTTTTGCCGAGCTGGACGGCTCTCTGGACCACGCGGGGGATTCGGTGTGGGCAGAGAAGTTTCTGGCCGCGATCGAGAGCATGGCGTTTTTTGTCTCGGACATAGACCGGCTGATTGATATCGGGCTTGAATACGTCCCCGCCGGTTCCCGTTTTTATGAGATGGCAACGATGGTGCGGGAAATGCACCGTTCAGGGAAGAGCTGGAGGGAGACGGCGGACGAGGTTTGCAGGCGTTTTGGACACCATGATTTTACCAATTCCATTCAGAACATGGGATTTATACTGATTGCGCTGCTGAACGGGCGGGCAGACGCCAACAGCTTTTGCGGGGTGGTCAGCGCCTATGAGGACCTGATACCGCTGGATCAGCTCAACGGAATTCAGGGGCAGGTGTGCTATTATCTTGAAAGCATCGTGCACTTTAAAGAGGACAGCCCGGCATGGCTGGTAATCGGCAATAATGACGGATTCCGGCTGTACCTCAACAAAAAGAAAGTCATTGAAAGGGATGAAATCCGGTTGTGGACACCCTACAACAACAGCGCGCTGGTGCGGTTTAAAAAAGGGGCCAACCACATTGTGATAAAGCTGCTGCGCCGTACCGAGAATTTGAAATTCTCAATCGGCATACGCCAGAGTCTGAGCGCCGCCGGCTATCACGGACAGCGTTGGTATACCGACCTTGTCTATACCATTTCTGACAAAGATAATACAGGGAGAAAAGAATAAAAATGATAATCGGATTAATCGGAGCGGAGAATTCACACGCAAGGCATTTTTGCGAGACAATCAATAAAAAGCGGTTGTGGGCGGACGTTTCCATCCGCTATGTTTACGGCGCGGACGACCCGACGGAATGCCGCCGCCTGTGCGATGAATTTGGTCTTAAGGAATGCGGTAGCGAGGAAGAGGTTATCGAGAAAAGCGACGGTGTCGTGATTACCTACCGGAAGGGCTCGCTGCATTACGAGCCGGCGATAAAGGCGCTGAAAGCGGGGAAGGCGGTATTTAACGACAAGCCTTTCTGCACCGATTTGAAAAAGGCGGAGGAGATTATCCGGTTCGCGCAGGAAAACGGGCTGCTGCTCACCGGGGGAACCAACCTCAAAGGGCTGCCGGAGCTTTCCGCAATCCGCGAGAGCATTCTTCCCGGCTCGGTTGTAACCATTTCCTTTGCCGCGGACCCGGCGTCTGAATATGACGGATACTGGTTTTACGGCATTCACGCAGCAGAACTGTGCCTGACTCTCTGCGGGTATGATTTTACCGACGTTCAGGCTTTTAGGAATGACGGGGTCGTGGTTTCTCAGGTAGCATATACCGATAAGCTCTGTATGCTGGTAACCACTCCGTATTCACACGACCTTGTGATTTCGGTTTCCAACGGGGGCAAAACCGTGATTCACCGTGTCCCGCTGAGTTATCAGAGTGTCGGCCCGCAGGAATTCGTTACAATGGCGAAAACCGGAAATATTCCGTGGAAATATGAGCATTTTATAAAATCAGTCGAGCTTGTGAGCAGAATAGTACAATCTGCGCAGTTGTAAAGGGGAGATTGTCTTGCCACACAAGGCAGGTTTTGGAGTTATAGGCTGCGGGGGTATTGCCCTGTGGCATATCAATGCGACAAACAGCATTGAAAACGCCGAGCTTAAAGCGGTTTGCGACGTCAGTCGGGAAAGGGCCGCCGAATTTGGGGAAAAATTCGGCGTTCCGTGGTTCACTGACCCCGATGATATGCTTTCCTCGGATAATGTAGACGCCATTTCTATCTGCACGCCCAGCGGACTGCATGCCGAGCTTGCAGAAAAGGCGTTTACATACGGAAAGCATGTGGAGGTGGAAAAGCCGCTCGCGATAACTTAGGAGTCGCTGTAAAGGGTATTGAGAAAGCAGAGGGAAACAGGGCTTTGGCTGTGCTCGATTTCTCAGCTACGGTATTCGGACGGGGTGCAGAAAGCCAAAGAGATTATTGACAGCGGTCAAATTGGGGAAATCGTGATGGCGGATTTGTCAATGAAATATTACCGGGCTCCCAGCTATTATGAAAACAGCTGGAGGGGCACATGGGCGATGGACGGCGGCGGCGCACTGATGAACCAGGGTATCCACGGTGTGGATTTGCTGCGCTTTCTCTGCGGCAATATCATGGAAATCCACGCCAGAGCGGGTGCGCTGGCCCATTCAATTGAAACCGAGGATACCCTCGCGGCCGATTTCCTTCTTGAAGGCGGCGGGATGGGCGTTCTTACCGCGGCCACTTCCACCTTTCCCGGCCACAAAAGAAGGCTGGAAATCTGCGGAAGTGATGGTACCCTCGTTCTGGAAGAGGATGAGCTTGTTTTTGCGGAAACTAAAAGCGGGCGGATGGAGATACAGGCGTCGGATAAGGAATACGGCGTCAGCGATCCGCTGGCAATCAGTTTTGAGGGGCACCGGCGTCAGCTTGGCGATTTTGTGGATTCGCTGATAACGGGCAGGCCATATCCGGTGAACGGCATGGAAGCGGCCAACACCCTCGCGATAATTTTCGCCGCCTATGAGTCTGCAAAATGTGGCAAAGCCGTTAAGGTAAACGACTGGTCAAGTACAATATGAGAAGGCGGCTCAGCGTTGCGGATTAATGCCTTTGTTGCATTATTATATAATTTTAGAATACTGTATGGGAGAAGATTAGAAAATGGAAAAACTGGCTATTCACGGGGGAAGCCCTCTGAAAACCACTCCGTTCAATACGGGAAAACGCTTTGGCGAAGAAGAGCTTGCGCAGGTTGCCGAGGCGCTGGAACAGCAGACTTTGTTCTACTGGTCGGGGAAAAAGGTAAAAACCTTCTGCGAAAAACTGGCGAAGATGTACGGCATGCCGCACTGCGTCGCTGCGTCCTCCGGCACGGCGGCCATTCATACCGCACTGGGTGCGCTGGGCGTTACAGAGGGTGATGAGGTAATCGTCCCCCCGATAACCGACATGGGGACAGTGATTGGAATTCTTTACCAGAATGCCATTCCAATCTTTGCGGACGTGGAGCCGCATACATATAACCTCGACCCGGCGTCGGTGGAAAAGAAGATTTCGGACAAAACAAAGGTGATTTTAGTAGTGCACCTTGCCGGAAACCCGGCGGACATGGACACGATTATGGATATAGCAAAGCGCCACAACCTGTATGTGGTCGAAGACTGCGCGCAGAGCTGGTATTCATATTATAAGGGTCGGCTTGTGGGCACAATCGGGGATATCGGCTGCTTTTCAACAAACGACTTCAAGCATATTTCCACCGGGGACGGCGGGGCGCTTTTGATGAAGGACCAAGACCTCTATCGCAAGGCGCTGAAATTTGCCGATAAGAATTACGACCGGCTCGGCAGCGGACATGCCTCGCGCAACTGCGAGTCCCTGGCTCCGAATTACCGAATGACCGAGCTTCAGGGGGCTGTGGGGATTGCGCAGCTTGACAAGGTGGAATGGATTTGTTCGCGCCGCAATGAAATCGGGGACCGGATTACAAAAGCAATCAGCGGGCTTAAAGGTATTTATCCGCCCAAAGTGCATCAGGGGAATAAATCCTCATACTGGTTTTATATGATGAGGATTGACAAGAACGAGGCAAGGGTGGATGCCGAAACCTTTGCTGAAGCGCTTACCGCCGAGGGGATTCCCGCGTCACACGGTTATATCCCGACCTGCGTTTACGAGTACCCGCTTTTTGTGGAGAAAAACGCATACCCCCCAACCCATGCGCCGTTTGATTCAAAATATTACGGCAGAGAGATTTCCTATCATAAAGGATTATGTCCTGTTGCCGAACAGATCCTTGAGACTGCGGTCAAGTTCTCTATCAATGAATTCTATTCGGACAGTGATGTGGAGGATATTATCGCGGCAATCCGCAAGGTCTATGATTGGTATCAGCGGCAGGGGAAATAAGCATGGTTATAGACATTCACAACCGCGCCGATTTTCACGGCCACAATCCTGACAAGCTGCTGCGGAATATGGACGAGCACGGGATTGATATCACCTGTCTGCTTTCATGGGAGGCGCTCGAAAGCGATTACGACCCGGCGTCCAAGCACGCCTTCTCGCCTTTTTCGGAGATGCCGGTGCCGTTTGAGCGCTGCGTCGCCTACCGGGACAAAGCGCCCGACCGGCTTTTGCTGGGATTTTGTCCTGACCCCAGGCGCCCGGACGCCATACAAAGACTGATTTCGGCAATAGCGCTTTATGAAATCAGCCTGTGCGGCGAGATGAAACTTCGGATGATGTACGACAACCCGGACGCAGTTCGGATGTACCGCGTTTGCGGCGAGCACGGGCTCCCCGTACTGATGCATTTTGATTACGAGCTCGGCGGCGGGTCGTGGCCGTACTGGTACGGGGGCGGGATAGATGCGCTTGAGCGGGTTCTTGCCCTGTGCCCAAAGACCAATTTCATCGGCCACGCGCCGGGGTTTTGGGCGCATATCTCCGACGATGAGTTCTATAAAACCGAGGCTTATCCTAATGGGCCGGTAATCCGCGACGGCAGGATTGAGCGAATGCTCGAAAAGTATCCCAATCTTTACTGTGATATTTCGGCGGGGTCGGGCCATAACGCATTAAGCCGCGATTTGGACTTTACGCGGGAGTTTTTAATCACATGGCAGGACAGGGTGCTGTTCGGGCGGGATTATTTTGACGGCATCCATCAGGAGCTTTTGGAAAGGCTGGATTTGTCAAGTGGAGTGCTTGAAAAGATTTACTGTCTGAACGCAAAAAGAATTCTTCGAGGTGGCGATAAAATACGTTTGTGATTGTGGGTGATGAAAATGGGTGAAAATATCCGTGAGGTTCGCCGTTTTAAAAAAGAACTGCTGGATGTTTTTATTTATACGAACAGGGCTCAAATGGGAGCCGCGGCGGGGAAAGCCGCCGTGGACAGAATAAAAGGGATTATCCGCGCAAAGGGGGAGGCGAACCTTATCTTTGCGGCGGCGCCTTCCCAGAATGAAATACTGGACGCTTTGCTGCAGTCGGATATTGATTTTGGCAGAGTGCGGGGATTTCAGCAAGATGAGTACATCGGACTGGACGGCAGCCATCCCGCTGTGTTCGGGAATTACCTGCAGGAGCATATTTTCGGGCGCGCGCCGTTTAAAGAGGTATATTATATGGGCGTTCCCAAAACACTTAAAGAAGCGGAAAAGCGCTGCGCGGAATATCAGGCCCTTTTGGAGAAATATCCCCCGGATTTGATATTTTTGGGTATTGGGGAAAACGGACATCTGGCGTTTAATGACCCGCCGGTGGCGGATTTCAACGACCCAAAAGCCATAAAGATTGTAGAATTGGACGAGGCCTGCAGGATACAGCAGGTAAATGACGGGTGCTTTAAATCTCTTAAAGAGGTGCCGACACACGCAATCACCCTTACAATGTCGTTTATCATGTCGGTACCGGCGGCAATAGTTACGGTCCCGTCCGAGCGAAAAGCCGAGGCGGTTGAAAACGCTTTTAACGGGCCTGTTGACACTTCATGCCCGGCAAGCGTTCTGCGCCGGCATAAAAATGCGGCGCTTTATCTGGATTTTGGGAGCGCCGGCAAAATCATTCGTAATGTCGCGATATAAATAATTAATTCTTGCGGGCAAACACACTTAAAGAATCCTGATAATACTAGAAACGAAGGGCTAGAGGTGAAAAAATGCGCAGATTCTAAATTTACTGGTTGTTTTATTACTTACAGCGAGCCTGCTGTCTGGTTTGGCAATGCTGCATGGCTGCAGAAGTGAGCCTGTTGACAGCCTGTCCTCAAACAGTGAAATCCAATCGTCAGAAAAGAACAGATTCGGACACTTCGGACACCACCGTCGGTTCAACAGGCACCAGCGGTTCCAGTGGTATTACGACGTCCGAAGTGAAAACCACATTATCCGACAACACCACAAAACCCACTTCCCGGCCGACCACAAATACCACCGGCGCTGCTCCTAAGAAGCCGGTGAGCAACACGGCGTGGAAGCAAAAAGAGTTTTACCTGTCGGGATTTGGTACAGGCACAACGGAGGGTGCTTTAAGGGCGGCAAAAGAAGTCGGCCTGAATTTGGTGGAGTTCGCTTTCGCCGGTACCGAGTTCGTAAAAGAGGCAACTAAAATCTGCGATAAGATAGGGTTGAATTGCCTGCCCTTTGACCGGCACCGCTGGACGGCTGCGCTCGGTATAGTGCCGCTGTACAACGAAGAAATAGTGTATTCATGGATTGTCGAGACCTACCAGCACAAGAGCGTGATTGGCTATTATCTCTGGGACGAGGTTATGAAAAAGGATATTACGATAGCACGGGGGCTGCAAAACCTGTTCAAAAAATATGACCCCGCCCGCCTTGCGTATATCATAGTGTTTCCCAGCTATGTACATGAAAGCTGGAATAATATCGCTTCCGGGAACTATCATGACGCGCCGTATTACAAATATGTCGAGTATTTCTTAAATACCGCAAAGCCGGATGTATTGGCCTTTGACTATTATCCTTTCGGAAAACACGGGCAGAACCTCATGGAGGTTGACTGGTGGCGCGATATGGGGTTAATGCGGAAAAAGTCAATAGAATATAACCTTCCTTTCTGGTATTATTACCAAGCCTCCGAACTGGGCGAGAAGAAGGAGCGATGTACGGTTTCGGAAATCAGGCTTCAGATGTATGCGGGTCTGGCATACGGGGCGAAATATCTGAGCGCCTATAATTCATCAGGCAGAATGTACGGGGGCAATGGCCAGAAGGTCGCGGATTTTGAAGAACTTAAGCAGAACAACCATGAGGTTATGACCGCCGGGCGGTTCCTGTTCGACAAAATACCCTATAAGATTTACCACACCGGCCTGTCCGAGGATTATTTGACCAACGGGTACTTTCTGGACAAAATCGAAGAGTCCGAAATCATTAAATCTGCGCCGGACGGGCTGATAATAAGCACATTTAAGGATGGAAAAACATCCTCCCTTTATATGCTGGTTGTCAATAAAAACCATGCCACTCAGAAGTCCGTAAGGCTGGAATTGAAAAGCGTGAAGAAAATCTCATTGCTGAACAAAACCTCCGGCAATATTAACGTGCTGGGCACGTCCGACCATATCGATTTAGCGCTCCAACCCGGCGGCGGAGAGCTTTATGTGATTGGGTGAAAAGGAGGGAAGATACGCCAAGGACGGCGTGTCGACACTTTATTATGGAACGGGACACAAGTGCGGACATGAAGGAAACCGACGGTTACAATCGAAGGCGGGTGTCAAGCGGTATATACTGCATGGGTGCTGATGGCCCCCGCGTTATGATTGTCGGAAATTCCATTACATTTCATGAGCCGAACGCCGATATCGGGTGGGAAGGCAGCTGGGGTATGGCAGCCTCTGCCCAAAACAAGGATTATGTGAGCCTGTTATACAAAAAGGTATGCTCGGTTTGCGGGGACGCGGTTTTTTGTGTGGCGCACGCGGGAGCGTGGGAACGGGCGTTTTGGGATACGAGCTCGCTGAACCCGCTGAAAACCGTGAAAGAGTTTTCGCCGGATGTCTTTATTTTCCGGCTGGGCGAAAACATTCTGCCCAAAACCTGTGAGCAGTATTCTCTGTCGGAAGGTATTTCGCGGTTGGTTAGCTTTTTGACTGTCCCACAAAAAACAAAGATGATTTTTACCACCTGCTTTTGGGAAAACCCAATAATAAACCCTATCATCACCAAATCTGCAGGTGTGCTGGGCGCAAGGCTGGTAGAGCTTTCGGATTTGGGAAGCAATGACAAAATGAAAGCGACAGGCTTGTTTGAGCATTCCGGCGTTGCCGTTCACCCGAATGACGCCGGAATGAACGAGATTGCCCGCCGTATCTGGGAGGAACTGCGTTTAATGCTGTAATGGCGGAGAAAGGGGCTACTGCCCGGCATGAGAGAATTTTTGATTAATTTAAAATATCGCCAAAAGCGGTGATTATTAATCTCATGTTTATGCTTGTAAAACGGCATATCGGACAGCGCCCTGGTCATGAGAATAAACTACTGCTGGCGCTGATTGTGCCGATTATTAATAGGGATATTTGCAAACACCGTTGTTATGGCATTGGCCTTCAAATAGTCGGCGGCGGCAAAAATATGAGAGTGAATAATACAAAAACGGCAATCTGCGTTATACAGATTGCCGTTTTTAAGCGATTTTTTAATTTATCTTTTACTGTTCGGCGTGTCCGAGTTTATGCGGTTTTCGCCTGATGTCCATTTTTTGTATCATTCTCCTCCGAGGTAGGCTTTTTTGACCAGCGCGTTGTCCAGCAAATCGGAGGATTTTCCTTCAAGAATTATCGAACCGGTTTCCATTACATAGGCGCGGTGGGAGACCGACAGCGCCATTTTCGCATTCTGCTCGACCAGCAGGATGGTGGTGCCGTTCTGGTTGACTTCCCGGATACAGTTGAAGATTTCCTGCACCAGAATGGGCGACAGGCCCATTGACGGCTCGTCCAGCAGCAGCATTTTCGGGCGGGACATCAGCGCTCTTCCGATTGAGAGCATTTGCTGCTCCCCGCCTGACAGGGTGCCCGCGAGCTGGCGGCGCCGCTCGCGCAGCCGCGGAAACCGCTGATAAACCATTTCAAGGTCAGCTTCAATCTCCCGCTTTTGGTTTATCGAACGGGTGTAGGCGCCCATTTCCAGGTTGTCCTGCACTGTGAGGTTGGAGAAGACGCGGCGCCCTTCCGGCACCTGCGCCAGACCGAGCTTTACGATTTTATGGGGTTCGGCTTTTAAAATGCTTTTGCCCATAAAGGTGATGTCTCCTGTTTTGGAAGTGAGCAGCCCCGAAATGGTGTGCATTGTGGTGGTTTTCCCCGCGCCGTTGGCGCCAATCAGGGAGACGATTTCCCCCTCGTTCACATAAAACGATACGTTTTTGAGCGCATGTATCGCGCCGTAATATACGTTGATATCGGTTACTACAATCATAATGATACGCCTTTCAGGTCGGACATTCGAGCTAGGGCAGCCGGCTGGTTGTAAAGATAAAATCTATTTGTTACCATCAGTTACCAAGATACGCGGTGATTACCCTTTGGTTTGAGCGCACCTGTTCGGGGGTGCCTTCCGCAATCAGGTTTCCGTAGTCAAGCACATAAACCCGCTCGCAGATATTCATTACGAGGCTCATATCGTGCTCAATCAGCAGGATTGCCACGTCAAACCGGTCGCGGATACTGCGGATTATTTCCATCAGCTCGTGCGTTTCGGTCGGGTTCATGCCTGCGGCGGGCTCATCGAGCAGCAGGATTTTGGGTTTGCAGGCAAGCGCACGCAAAATCTCCAGCTTTCTCTGAAGGCCGTAGGGGAGGTTCGCGGCGATTTGTTCGGCTACGTCTTCCATATCAAAAATCTTCAGCAGTTCCCTTGCCTCGATGTCTATCCGGTGCTCTTCCTTCCAGTAGGAGGGCAGGCGGAACATCGCGGAGAGGGTGTGGTATTTCATGCTCTGCTGCATTGAGACCTTAATGTTGTCCGCCACCGTCATGTTCTTAAAAAGCCGGATGTTCTGGAAGGTGCGGGCAATGCCGTAACGGTTGATTTCAAACGGCTTCATCCCGATTATGCTGGCGTCTTCAAGGCGCATGGCGCCGCTTGACGGCGGGTAGACTCCGGTCAAGAGGTTGAAAACGGTGGTTTTGCCTGCGCCGTTAGGGCCGATTAAGCCGACGATTTCCTTGTTGTTGACCTCTATGTGTAAATCGTTAACGGCCTGCAGTCCGCCGAATTTAATTGATAAGTCCTTGGTTATTAGCAGGCGCATTGGTTATGCCCCTCCTGTCCCGGTTTGCGCGGGCTTTTTTGCGATTTTCCTGTAAAGCTTTTCAAAAAGCGCCGGAATTGATATTTCATACCTGCCGAGCAGGCCGGACGGTTTGAACAGCATTACAATTATAAGGATTATCGAGTAAACAAGCAAGCGGTATTGCGAAAAGCCCCTGAGCTGTTCGGGCAACCATGTCAGCACGGTCGCCGAGATTATCGAGCCGGTGATTGAGCCCATGCCGCCGAGCACCACCATTATCAGGATTTCGACCGAACGGCCGAAATCGAATTTGGACGGGTCGATAATCCCTATCTGATGAGCGAATACCCCGCCTGCCACGCCGGCGATGAATGCTGCCAGCACGAAAGCGAACAGCTTGAAATAAGTTGTGTTGATACCCATGGCTTCGGCCGCGATTTCGTCCTCGCGGATTGCGATTACCGCGCGGCCGTGGCGGGAGCGGGTAAAGGTGAACATGATAAAGATGACCAGCGCCGCAATCGCGTACGAATATACAAACATCGGGCTGGGGTTTTTAAGGCTGCTTAAGGATTTTATGTCGCTTAACCCCATCGCGCCGTTGGTGATTTTGAGGTTGTTCGCGATAACCCGGATGATTTCCCCAAACCCCAGAGTGATTATCGCAAGGTAATCCCCCCGCAGGCGCAGCGCGGGAATGCCGATTACTATCCCGAACAGCGCCGCGGCGATACCGGCAAGAACCAGCCCAATCGGGAACGCGATTTCCAAATCAAGCCCGCTGTTCTTGGTGAACAGCGCGGCGGTATACGCACCCACAAGCATGAACCCCGCATGCCCCAAAACAAGCTGGCCGAGAATACCGGTAACAAGATTGAGGCTGACCGCCAGTGTGATGTTTATGCATACCAGCGTGAGTATTCCGGTGGAGGTGCGGCTGATGACACCGTTGTTAATAAAAATCAGCAGGACAAAAAAGAGAAGCAGCACAAGCGCGGCGTTCACAAGGTAATGGACGCCGGTTTTCTTTGTAAAGGCTCCCATCATACCTTCTCCTTTCCGTTCCTGCCGAGCAGCCCGGTGGGCTTGACCAGCAGCATGATAATCAGAATGCCGAACACCACCGCGTCGGTCAGGGTGGTACTGATATAAGCTTTGGTCAGGCTTTCAATCACGCCGAGGAAATAGCCGCCCAGCATGGCGCCGGGGACCGAGCCAATCCCGCCGAAAACTGCGGCCACAAACGCCTTAAGCCCCAGCAGGTTGCCCATGGTGGCCTTTACCTGGGGATAGGTGTTGCAGTAGAGCAGGGCGGCGACCGCCGCCAGCCCTGAGCCCAAAGCGAATGTGAAGGATATAATCCTGTTTGTGTTTATACCCATCAGTTTTGCGGCTTCGGAATCCTCCGACGTAGCTGTCATCGCCTTCCCCATTTTTGTCTTGTTGACAAGCAGGTGAAGGCCGAACATCATAATCAATGAGACCACAATATTTATAACGGTAGTGGAGGCCAGCTCCAGCCCGCCGAGCTTAATCTGCCCGTACGGGAAGAGCGGGGGCATTGATTTCGGGTCGGTGCCGAACATCAGCATGAACGCGTTTTGCAGGAATATGCTGACCCCCATCGCGGTAATCAGCAGGGATATGCGCGCCGCGTTGTGAACCAGCAGCCGCCTGTACGCCACCCGTTCCACAATCATTCCGGTCAGTGAGCAGATAATTATGGCGGCGGGGATTGCCAGCCAGACAGGCAGTCCGAGAACAACCATCACGACATATATCATATATCCGCCTACCATGATTATATCCCCATGGGCGAAATTAATCAGCTTGACAATTCCGTAGACCATGGTATAGCCGAGAGCCACCAGCGCATATATGCTGCCCAGCCCCAGTCCGTTAATTACGTGCTTTATAAAATCCATCGCCGCACCTTCCAACTACCTGTACAATTCGCTATAAACAATCCGAAAAGAGGGTGAGTCTTAATCACCCTCTTTTTGCCAATCGTTTTAACCTGTCGCAGTGCTGACTAGTCCATGGAATAGCCTTCGATTACCTTGTAGCTGTTGCCTTCAAACGAGGTGATTATAGCCTGACGAACAGGGTTGCGGTTCTCATCAAAAGTGGTGATGCCGGTTAGGCCATTGTAATTTGTCTCCCTCAGGGCTTCGATAATCTTGTCGGCTTCTGTCGAGCCGGCCCTTTCGATTGCGTCCGCGAGTATGTACATCGAGTCATAGCCGAGAACTGCGAACATGTTGGCGTCTTTATTGTATGTTTCCTTGTACTTCTTAAGGAAATCCTGAAC
>FZPS01000076.1_pt264 | contig 17612 bp, 13 predicted proteins | sample 1817821 | NCBI WGS metagenome assembly FZPS01 (sample SAMEA104158645, study PRJEB21678) | metagenome | place: Germany | collected 2015-04-21
AGATAGGGGCCTTTGGGTAAAATATTGAAAGAATTCCCGCCGGTTTTTCCTCGCCGCGATGGACTTGCGCGCCCGCGCGCAATCGGCCATGGAAAGCAGCGAGTTTTTTTATAGACGCCCCCACAAAGGGTTATCAATTTTGACTTTAAGGAGGAGTTTATCGTGATTGTGAAAATCCGCCAGTTATCGCAGGTCTTGTTGGCTCCGATTGTCGTTCTTATTGTCGCCGGTCTTTTGGTTACTATTTTTATCGGTATGCCACGCAGGGACCAAAGCCCTTACATTTATAAAGGGCCCTCCGTGAAGATAAACGGGGTCAAGGTAAAAGATGATGATTTTAACAAGGTTTATATGGAATTGGTGCGGTTATACGGCCATCGGCAGACTCAGGAGAGCCTCATGAATCAAGCACTGGAGATCCTAATCAACGAGGAACTGATCAAGCAGATCCTGAAGGAACGCAAGATTGAAGCCGACCGCGAGGAGATTAAGGCCTTTATCACAAGGGTACAGCAGGTTTATCCAACTGAAGAAGAGTTGGAGATGTACCTTTACCAGGTAGGGGTACAAGACCTGAAAGCATTGGAGGACTTTTACCGCGAGATTTTGCTGCGGCAAACCCTTTATCTGCAGGTGGCGGAGGAAAGAGGTATTGAAGTACCCGAAGACAAAATCCGCGCGGCGGAAGACCAACTCCGCCAGGTGTACGAAACCATCGAGTTTTCTCACATCTTGATCGCCACCGATCCGGAGTTGACGGGAATATCCCGTTCCGACCGGGAGGCTTTGCAAAAGGCCGAGGATATTTATGAACGGATTATGGCCGGAGAGGACTTTGCCAAGCTGGCGGCGGAGCATTCGGATGACGAGAGCACCGCGGAGTTGGGCGGACGGATAGAAGAGAGAACTATTGCCTATTTCCGGCAGACCCTGGAGCAGAACTTTATCGAAACCGCCTTGCAACTGGCGGCCGGGGAGGTCAGCAGGCCGGTTAAAACCCGGTATGGTTACCACATTATCAGGGTTGAGAACGTGAAATCTGCCAAAGGCGAAGAATGGGAAAAAGAAAAGGAGACTCTCCGCAAGGGATTATTGCTGGACGAGTTGGATGAGAGCGGGGAGATGAACAACTGGGTGACGGCAGAGCGGGAGAAGGCGGATATCAAGGTCCTGGATCCGGCACTCCGGGGATACCGTTTCAAGCAAGAGGAGAAATGGGGGGAGGCGGCTCTGGCTTATGCCAAAGCCCTGAAGGATAAGAGATACCGCCGGAATCTGGAGGTACACCTTTCCGCGGTTGAGGCTTACCGGCAGATCGGGGATTATGAGACGGCCCTGGATGTCCTGGCGAAGACCCCGGAAAAGATCCGGAGAGAACCGGATTATGCCTTGGCCAAAGCCCGTGTCTTGCATGCCCGGGGAACGGTGGACGAGGCGAAAACAACCTTGGCTGCTGCCGTGGAAAAAGCAGGAGAGGACATCAGCGGCCTCAACTATATCCTTATGGTCGCGGAGGAACTGGAACTGACGGAAGAGGCGGAGGCTTTAAAAGCAAAGCTCGACAAGATCGAGGAGGAAAGAGAAGCGGAACGGCAGGAACTGGAACGGTTGTTCATGGAAGAACAGAAGAAATTGGAGGAAGCTGCCGGGGAAAAATAGGAATCCCCATGAGTTGCCGGCAGCGGAGTGAGGTTGAGAACGAATGAAGATTACCGCGCCCCGGGGGACCTTCGATATCCTGCCGGGGGATGCATTACGTTGGCACTGGCTGGAAGCGGCGGTCCGTCGGGTCTTTGGTTACTATGGGTATCAGGAGATCCGGACACCCGTTTTTGAACACACCGAACTTTTCCAGCGCGGGATTGGGGAAACCACCGATATCGTGGAAAAAGAGATGTATACCTTCACAGATAAAGGGGAAAGAAGCCTGACCTTGCGCCCGGAAGGGACCGCGCCGGTCGTCCGTTCCTATGTCGAACACAAGCTTTACAGTAAGGGCGGGATAACCAAGCTTTTCTATATGGGTCCAATGTTTCGCCAGGAACGGCCGCAGGCCGGCAGGTTTCGTCAATTTCACCAGTTCGGGGTGGAGCTTTTTGGGACGGAAAGCCCGTTGGCTGATGCCGAAGTAATAACCGTCGCGGTGGAGCTCTATAAGGAACTGGGGTTGACCGGTCTGGAAGTTTTGCTTAATTCCATCGGCTGCCCGGCCTGTCGCGGGGAATACCAGAAGGCGCTTCTTTCCCGGTTGACCCCGCTCAAGGAAGAGTTGTGCGCCAGTTGCCAACAGCGCCTGCATAAAAACCCCATGCGCCTCCTGGATTGCAAAAACCCCCGTTGCCGGGAGTTGACGGAAGATGTCCCGCCGGTCACGGATTACCTTTGTTCTTCCTGCCGCGGGCACCTGGAGCAAACCCTTTCTTCCCTGGACGGGGTGGGGATTGGCTACCGCCTGGAGCCGCGCCTGGTCCGGGGGTTTGATTATTACACGCGCACGGTCTTTGAGGTGATCAACACCGGGCTTGGCGCGCAAAATGCCGTTTGCGGCGGTGGACGCTACGATCATCTGGTGGAAGAGTGCGGCGGCCCCCCCACGCCGGGAGTGGGGTTTGCTTCCGGTATGGAAAGGCTGCTGTTGACCCTTGAGCAACAGGGGAAATTTGCCGGTTTCTCCTCCGCGCCGCAGGTCTTCCTCATCGCCTTGGATGAAAAATTGGCGGCCGACGGTTTTGCGCTGGCAACCGGGTTCCGCCGGGAGGGAATAGCTACCGGGTCCTGCCTGGAGGTAAAGAGCCTCAAAGCGCAGTTGCGGGCGGCCGATAAACTTCAGGCGGAGTTTGTTGTTATTCTGGGTGAGGACGAATGGAAAGACGGCCAGGTTTCGGTGCGGAGGATGGCCGACGGCAAGCAATGGCGGGTCGACCGTGAAGAGGTGCGCCAGTTTATTAAAGACCTTCTTGGCCGGGAACTTTAAAGACCGTTCTTCCGGGCGGTTTTTTTCCGGGCGGGAGCAGGAAAGGGGAAGTCTTCTTGTTTGAGTGGAAAAGAACACATTACTGCGGCAAGTTACGTCCTGAAGATGCCGGTGTAACCGTCTGTCTCAACGGGTGGGTCCACCGTTGGCGGGACCACGGGGGGGTGCTCTTTGTTGATCTCCGGGATTCCACCGGCCTGGTACAGGTGGTTTTCAACCCGGAAAGCAATAAGGACCTCTTTCAACAGGCGGAAACGCTCCGGAACGAGTATGTGATTGCGGTCCGGGGACGGCTGGAAAAACGGCCAGAAGAGACAGTCAACCCTAACCTGCCCACCGGCGAGGTGGAAGTGATCGGGCAGGAGCTTGTAATTTTAAACAAGGCCAAAACCCCGCCTTTACAGATTGACGACCGGATAACAGTGGATGAAGCCCTCCGCTTGCGCTACCGTTACCTTGATCTGCGCCGTCCGGAGATGCAAACATATCTTGCAACCCGGCACCGTATGGCCAAATTGACCCGGGATTTCCTGGACCAAAAGGGTTTTTTGGAGATCGAGACACCGATGCTGACCAGAAGTACACCAGAGGGCGCGCGGGACTTTTTGACCCCCAGCAGGCTCAATCCGGGGAGTTTTTATGCTCTTCCCCAGTCGCCGCAGCTTTTTAAACAGATTCTGATGGTCGCCGGGGTAGAAAAGTACTTCCAAATTGCCCGGTGTTTCCGGGACGAGGATCTCCGTGCCGACCGGCAACCGGAGTTTACCCAGATCGACCTGGAGATGGCCTTTGTTGACCGGGAAGAGATCTTTGCGCTTATGGAAGAATTGGTGCAGGTGCTTTTTAAAGAGTTGACCGGGTTCGAACCGGACAGGCCTTTTCCCCGCCTGAGTTATCATGAGGCGGTCCGCCGGTTTGGCACGGACAAACCGGATACCAGGTTTGGGATGGAGCTGACGGACTTTTCCGATCAGGTGCAGGAGGCAGAATTCTCCGTCTTCCGGCAAGTTGTGGCCGGCGGCGGCTCGGTTATTGGCATTACCGCCCCGGGTTGCGGCAATTATTCCCGCCGTGAACTGGATGAGCTTCCCCGGTTGGCGGCGGATTTCGGCGCCCGCGGCCTTGTCTACCTGGCCTTGACCAGCGAAGGGATCAAATCGCCGGTGGCCAAGTTCTTCACCCCCGGGCAGTTGGACGCCATCTGTCAACGGGCGCAGGCCCGGGAAGACGACCTGATCATGATGGTTGCCGACGAAACAGAGAAGGCCCGGGAGATTCTGGGTGGGTTGCGGCTGGAGTTTGCCCGGCGGCTGAACCTGATTCCCCAGGGGCGCCATGACTTCTTGTGGGTGGTGGATTTTCCCCTGTTTGAGCTGGATAAGGAGACCCGCCGGATCGAGTCGATGCATAATCCTTTTGCCGCTCCCCTGCCGGAGGACCGCGCTTTGCTTGAGAGTGAACCGTTGAAAGTCCGGGGTAACTCCTATGATCTGGTCCTGGACGGGGTGGAACTCGGCAGCGGCAGCATCCGCATGCACGAACGGGAACTCCAGGAGAAGGTCTTTGCGATCCTGGGGATTTCGCCGGAGGAATCCCGGGAGAAATTTGGCTTTCTGCTCAATGCTTTTGCGTACGGGGCTCCGCCCCACGGGGGGATTGCCTTGGGCATGGACCGGCTGGTCATGATTCTGACCGGGGCGGAGAGCATGCGGGATGTGATTGCCTTCCCCAAGACCGCTACAGGCGCTTGCCTGTTGACCGGGGCGCCGGCAGAGGTTGAACCCGGCCAGTTGCAGGAGTTATCCATTGTGAGCCTGGCGGGGAAGGATAAAGAATAAGGCCGGAAGAAGATTTTCACATCAGCCATTAGGCTCTTGCGCGGACCGGCTTACTTATGATATTATTATACCAGAAGCGATACCCTGCCGTGTGCGTGGTGAAGCTGAAGTTATGAACCAACACCATTACCTGGGGAGCCGGACTCTGTTAGCGGCATGTAAGCCTTCGTGGTAAGGACACATAAAGCGAACAGGAGGCGCCCACCTGCAAGAGCGGGTTCAGGTAACATTCAGCGATAGCGCCATGGCGGGGTTTTTGTATCTCTGTTTACAGGGAGTTTTTTCCGGAGGGGGCAGGGACGAAATTGAACACCGGCGAGGAGAAAAAGCGGGTACGCTGGGAATACCGGCGGCGCCTGGCTGCGCTTGACCGTGAGGAGATTGTGCAAAAGAGCGCTTTAATTACAGCCAGGGCTCTGGCGCTGCCGCAGTTGCAGACAGCGGAGACGGTGGGGGCGTACGCGTCCATCGGTAACGAAGTGGCTACGGGGAACCTCATTGCCTCGTTACTTTCTGCAGGGAAAGACCTGGTCTTGCCGGTGGTAAAGGGAGACGGGATCATGGAATTCCGGGCGGTTACGGATCCGGCCCGCTTAACCCCGGGGGTTTTCGGGATCCCGGAGCCGCGGTCGGGGGAACTCTGTCCCCCGGAAAAGATTGATTTTCTTTTCGTCCCCGGCCTGGCTTTTGACCGTCACGGCGGACGGTTGGGACGGGGAAAAGGTTATTACGACCGCTACCTGGCTCGTGCCGGCGCGCTCCGCCCGGATCTGACCAAAGCCGGTCTGGCCTTCTCCGGGCAACTGGCGGCGGCCGTCCCCCTGGACGACCGGGATCTCCTCATGGATCTGATTGTTACGGAAGAAGAGGTTATTATTTGTCACGGAGATCCGCGTAAAGATCCGGAAGAATGAGAGACGAGTGACGGGGTCCGGGATGTAAGGGCCCCGGATGTACTGATACGGGACGTACGGATCCATGGCATACAGACCCGTGATTAGGAACCTGGGGATGTACGGATCTGTGATGTAGGGACCCGGGATCCGGGGAACCGGGTTGCACGGATCCCGGATGTACAAGCCAAGGGAAAGAGAATGGGGGGGAGAAGATGCGGCTGGGAACTTTTGCCGATTACCGGGGAAGGGTTTTTCCCGGAATCTGCCTGGGTGATGAAGTCTTTGACCTTTCTCAGGGTTTGGCGGAGGTGTGCCCGGAGGAAGGATTCCCGGATTTAAAAACCCTGCTGGCAACAGAAGGCGGGCTCGGACACGCCGGACGCTTCCAGAGCCTGTTGGCAGCCGGTGAAAGAACCGGGCTGTCCTACCCCTTGCAGGAACTACGGGTCCTGGCGCCGGTCCTCAATCCGGCGAAGATTATTTGTATCGGCCTTAATTACCTGGATCACGCCTTGGAATCCGGGGCGCCGGTCCCGGAAGAACCGGTGATTTTTACTAAGTTTGCCACAGCCATTATTGGCCCGGAGGCGCCCATTATTTTGCCGCCCGTCACCAAAGAAGTGGATTATGAGGCGGAACTGGCGGTGGTTATCGGCAAGAAAGGGAAGAATGTGCCGGAGAAAGAAGCCATGGAGTATGTGGCCGGGTATACGGTTTTTAATGACGTCAGCGCGCGGGATCTCCAGTTTCGCGACGGGCAATGGACCAAAGGCAAAACCCTGGACACTTTTGCCCCCATGGGTCCTTATCTGGTTACCGCGGATGAGGTCGGCGACCCCCACCGGTTGGCGATCAAGCTCTGGCTTAACGACCGGTTGATGCAGGATTCTTCCACAGAAAAACTGATCTTTAAAATCCCTGTTCTGATCAGCTTCTTATCCCAACTTTTCACTTTGGAACCGGGTGATATCATCGCTACCGGAACCCCGCCCGGGGTGGGCTTTGCCCGGAAACCCCCGGTTTACCTTAAACCCGGTGATACGGTACGGATCACCATCGAAAAAATCGGGACCCTTGTCAACCCCGTTGCCACCCCCAAAAGATGAGACTGGATAAAAGTCACCCTCCGTAGAATACCCTTCTTCCCGGGAGATTTCACCAAGGATGGGGGAATTGCCAGGATAAGGAAGTAAAGGCCCGGATTTACTGCGCTTAGGAGAAAAGCCGGAGAAGAAGTGTGGTTGTTTCCATGGGGGGCAAGTGATATAATAGCAGAAGTAAGATCCATGCGCAACGGGCGCGGAAACCCCCGCTCTTTTTTTGCGTTATGAAAAGCAGGGTCAACAAGGTCGAAAAGAAGAAATTTTCACCGCGCGCGAGTCTGCCTATAGAGAGTTTGGACAGGAAGAAGGGATGCCGGTGTTAAGCTTTTTGCGGAACATTTGGGATACGAACCAGCGGGAATTGAACCGCCTTGCCCCGGTTGTGGAGAGGATTAACGAACTGGAGGCGGAGTTTGTCTCCTATACCGATGAAGCGCTGCGGGCGAAAACCGGGGAGTTTCGCCGCCGTCTCCAGGATGGAGCGACCCTGGATGAAATCCTTCCCGAAGCCTTTGCCGTGGTACGGGAGGCGGCCAAAAGAACCCTGGGGCAACGCCATTTTGACGTCCAGTTGATGGGCGGGGTTGTCCTGCACGAGGGGAAGATCGCCGAGATGAAGACGGGTGAAGGGAAAACCCTCGTCGCCACCCTCCCGGTTTACCTTAATGCGCTGACGGGAAAAGGGGTGCACGTGATCACCGTCAACGATTACTTGGCCAAACGCGACAGCGAGTGGATGGGGCAGATCTATAAATTTCTCGGCCTTTCCGTCGGTGTTATTCTTCATGATATGAACCCCGCAGAGCGGCGGGCAGCCTACCAGTCGGATGTAACTTACGGGACAAATAATGAGTTCGGCTTTGATTACCTCCGGGACAACATGGCGATTAGCCCGGATGATATGGTCCAAAGGGAATTAAACTACGCGATCGTGGACGAAGTGGACAGTATCCTGATTGATGAAGCCCGGACACCGTTGATCATCTCCGGGCAGGCGGAAAAACCCACCAACCTTTATTACCAGTTTACCAGGATTGCGAACCGCCTGAAAAGAGAGGCCGATTACACGGTGGACGAAAAAGCCCGGACCGTAGCGGTCACCGAAGAAGGAGTGGCCAAGGCCGAAAAGATGCTGGGCGTAGAGAACCTTTACGCGCCCGAACACACGGATCTGGTTCACCACCTGACGCAGGCGCTCAAAGCCAAAGAATTGATGAAGAGGGACAGTGACTATGTGGTCAAGGACGGCCGGATAATTATTGTTGACCAGTTTACCGGGAGAATGATGTTTGGGCGGCGCTATAGCGAAGGGTTGCACCAGGCCATCGAGGCCAAAGAGGGCGTAAAAATTGAGCGGGAAAGCCAGACCCTGGCGTCGATTACTTTCCAGAATTACTTCCGGATGTACAACAAGCTGGCCGGGATGACCGGGACCGCAGAGACCGAGGAGCCGGAGTTCCGGAAGATTTACGGGCTGGAGGTGGTGGTCATCCCCACAAACCTGCCGATGATCCGGGCGGACCACCCCGATGTGGTTTATAAAACAGAGGCCGGTAAAATAATGGCGATCGTGGAAGAGATAGAAGCCGTGCACAAGACCGGCCAACCGGTTTTGGTCGGAACCATCTCAATTGAAAAGTCGGAGCTCCTCTCCGCCCTTTTACAGAAGAAGAGAATCCCCCACCAGGTCCTGAACGCCAAGTACCATGAGAAAGAAGCCGAAATTGTGGCGCAAGCGGGGCGGCTGGGCGCGGTGACGATCGCCACCAACATGGCCGGCCGCGGGACCGACATCATTCTTGGGGGGAACCCTGATTTCCTCGCTGTTTCCCTCTTAAAAGAAGAAGGGATTGACCCCAAAGAGGCTACGGAGGAAGAGTGGCGAGCGGTGCGGGATAAGGCCCGCCGGATCACAGCGGAGGAGCACGAAAAAGTGGTGGCCCTGGGCGGGCTGCACATTATCGGTACCGAACGCCACGAGAGCCGGCGGATCGACAACCAATTGCGGGGGCGTGCCGGCCGGCAGGGCGACCCGGGTTCCTCCCGTTTCTATGTTTCCATGGGGGACGATCTGATGCGCCTCTTTGGCGGGGAGATGATCGTCCGCTGGATGGAACGGTTGGGCTGGGCGGAGGACGTGCCCATCGAACATCCGCGTATCGCCCGGGCCATTGAAAACGCCCAGCGCAAGGTAGAAAACAGGCACTTTGAAATGCGCAAACATGTCCTGGAATATGACGATGTCATGAACAAACAGCGGGAGACCATTTATGGGCTGCGCCGCAAGATCTTGCTGGGCGCCGAAGAGGAGATCCACGGGCAGGTGCTGGAGATGTTTGCGCAGGTAATGGACGGTATCGTCCAGATGCACACCGATGCCCGCATTCCGGAGGAGTGGGATCTGGAGGGATTATGCGGCGAGGCGGACCGGATCTTCTTTTTCGCCGGCGCCTTTACCCCGGATAAACTGCGGGAAGAGGCCGGGGAAGATCCGGAGGCGATCAAGAGGATCCTGTTGGAAAAAGTCCTGGCCCGTTACGAAGAGAAGGAGAAAGAGATCGGCGCCGAACGGTTGCGTGCTTTTGAGCGCTATGTAATATTACAGACCATTGACCGGTTTTGGATGGACCACCTGGAAAATATGGATGATCTCCTTGATGGCGTAAGATTTCAGACTTACGCCCAACAAGACCCGCTGGTGGTCTATAAGATTGAATCCTACCGGATGTTCCAGGGGTTATTGGAGACCATCCGCGAGGAAGTCGTCCGTTTTCTCTGCCACATCCAGGTGACAGAGGAAAAACCCCGTCTCCGGCGGCAGGCGCGGAATCTGGTCACTAACCGCGGGGAATACGACGGGGAAGTAACCCAAAGGAAGATCGGGAAGAAAACCGGGCGTAACGAACCATGTCCCTGCGGGAGCGGGAGGAAATACAAGAAGTGTTGCGGAAAAAGCGCTTAATTTCCCAATAAATGCGGGAAACGGTGCGAAACGCGGCCAAGGGCATACCGCGTTGAGCGGACAAAGGAGTGAGTTTATTGGTAGAGCCTGCAGAATTAAAGGCAAAAATCATTGCGGCCATGAAACGCTTGGGAGAAATGAGGGAGTATCTTTGACCTTGAGGCCAAAGAAGAACGGATAAAAACCTTAACCGGGAAGACCGTGGCGCCGGATTTCTGGACGGACCAGGCTGCCGCCCAGGAGACCCTGAGAGAACTGAATTCCTTAAGGGAAACGGTGGACAAACTTACCCGGCTGGAGAAGGATTTTCAGGATCTCCAGGAGTTGCTGGAATTGGCCTTGGAAAGCGGTGAAGAGGAGGTGCTCGAGGAGATCGAGGAAGGTTTGGCCGGAGCCCTCCCGGCCTTGGAAGAATTGGAACTTACCACCCTTCTGGAGGGGGAGTTTGACCACTGCAACGTCTATCTCTCGATCCACCCCGGCGCGGGTGGTACCGAGTCCCAGGACTGGGCGGGGATGCTACTGAGGATGTATACCCGGTGGACGGAGAAAAAAGGTTATAAAGTTGATCTGATCGAACTCCTTCCCGGTGATGAAGCGGGGATTAAAAGCGCAACCCTGTATATCCAGGGAACAAATGCCTTTGGGTATCTGCGCGGGGAGAAGGGGGTGCACCGGTTGGTCAGGATTTCTCCTTTTGACGCTTCCGGGCGCCGGCACACCTCTTTTGTTTCGATTGATATCCTTCCGGAACTAAGTGATGATTTGACCGTCGAGATCCGGCCGGAAGAGATCAAAACGGACACCTTCCGGGCGGGCGGCGCCGGGGGGCAGCATGTGAATAAGACCGAATCGGCGGTGCGCTTAACCCACCTGCCTACAGGGATCGTTGTTACCTGCCAGAACGAACGTTCACAACACCAGAACCGGGAGATGGCCATGAAGCTGCTCAAGGCCAAGCTGGCCGAGGAACAACGCAGGCAACAGGCGGAGAAGTTGGACCAGATTAAGGGGGAACAGACGGAGATCGCCTGGGGAAACCAGATCCGGTCCTATGTCTTTTGCCCTTATACCATGGTCAAAGACCACCGGACAGAGAAGGAAACCGGAAATATCCAGGCGGTAATGGACGGCGACTTGGACCCGTTTATTGAGGCGTTTTTGCGTTCGCCGTATAACAAGGCCAATTAAGATAACGGCGTGCGTGCGCCCGTAGAACCGGGCGGATGACGTGTGGCGGCGTGCGCGCAGGAGCGGGTAATAAATTTGGGGCGTGCGGCGTAGAAACAGGTGATAAATTTATGGTGCGCGGCACAGAAACGGAGTGAGGCAGATTGCCGTTCTTAAAAAAATGGGCCAGGCTGGTTCTCATCTGCAGCCTGCTGGTAATAGCCATAATCCTTTTTTCCGGCGTGACCCTTTTCAACCACTACCTGGAGAAGGAGTTTACGCAAACGATCACGAGAGAGACCAAAATAGCGGAGGATATAGATTGGCATCTGGCGCCGTTGGGCTTATTTGATCTGATCCGGGGGCGAACAAGGGATCTTCAATTTTCCGCCGGCCGCTTGGCTTTTCAGGACGGACCGGTCCTTGAGGATTTTACTCTCAAGAGCCGGGGTATTCAGTTGAACCGGAATGCCTTCTTGTTTGAGGGGAAGATCGAGGTTCAGAAATTGGCCGAAACGGAATTGACCTTCCGGATCGCCGAAACGGAATTGACCTCCTTTTTGCAGGATGAGTGGCCGGAATTCGTTCCTTCCGTAGAGTTATCGCCCGGGGCCGTCAGGATCGAAGGAATAGTCAAGGAGCCGCTTTTAAAAGAGGAATTACCCTTTACCGCTTCCGTCCGCCTGGAACAGGCCTCCGGTAACAGTTTACGCCTAACCCCTGTCAACATTAAGATCGGTGATTTTGAGGTGCCGCCCGGGGTATTTGCGAAAGAGATCTTGAACTGGCAGTTTCCCCTGGAACTGCCCTGGCCTTTAATGATCAAAGATTTCCAGGTGGAAGAGGGGTTTTTGCGCATGCAATGGCGGGAGAAATAAAACGGCAAAGAGTGTACCGGCCCCTGGTTTGAGGAGGGAGAGAAGATGAGGTATTTCGTTTCCGCCGGGGATCACTCCGGGGATATGCATGGTGCAACTTTGGTCCGGGAGATCAGAAAACTTGACCCGGGGGCGGAGTTCTACGGGATGGGCGGACCGCTGCTGGCCGGGGCGGGAGTTAAGATTTCCTTTGATCCCACCCGGTACAGTACGATTGGTTTTTTGGAGGCAGCCGGCCAATATTTTCGTTTTCGCCGTTTACTCCGGGTTTTTACCCGCCTATTAACGGAAAACCGGCCCGACGTTTTGCTCTGGATTGATTTTGGCGGCTTTAACCTGGCCTTGGCAGAGCAGGCACGGAAACTATCCATTCCGGTCGTCTGCCTTTTTGCCCCTTCCGCCTGGGCCTACGGGAAAAAAAGGGCCGTCCGGATGAGGAATTGTGTCTCGCATTTGGCCGCGGTCATGGGGTTCGAAGCCGATTTTTTCCGCAGTTTCGGGCTGAAAGTGACCTATACCGGCCATCCCCTGCTCGATAGAGTTGAGGGCGTTCTTCCCCGGGAACAATGGCGGAAGACCCGGGGGATTGGGGATGAAGAAACCGTTGTGGTTTTAATGCCGGGAAGCCGCAGGCAAGAGGTGGAGGCTTTGCTCCCGGTGATGCTGGCGGCGGCAAAAAAACTTGCCGGCGAAGACCCGGAGGCGGGCAAAAAAATCCGGTTCTTTTTGCCCCTGGCGCCGACGATCGAGAAATGGCGGTTAAATGCTTTACTGGCGAATTTCCCGGAGGTCACCGTGGTCAATGAAGATATCTATCCTTTGCTGGCCGGGGCCGACCTTGGCGTGATTACTTCCGGTACCGCCACTTTGGAAGCGGCGCTCCTGGGGTTGCCGGCGGTTGTCGTTTACCGCCTTTCCCCCATTACGGTCTTTATCTTCCGGCGGTGGCTACGGAATAAGGAGGAGAAGAACAGGGAATTATTGGTTGCCCTCCCGAACCTGATTGCCGGGAGGAAAGTCATCCCCGAGCTTATCCAGGAAGACCTGACCCCGGAAAACCTGAAAAACGAGATGGCAAAGTTATTATGGGACGAAAAGGCCCGGGCGGAGATCAAGGCGGAATACACAAAGCTCCAGGGCCAACTGGGTCCGCCCGGGGTGATGGCCAGAGTCGCCCGGATCGTTATGGCGGAAGCCCAGGCCCGCCCCAGTCCTAAAGCAGGGCAAGATACACAAGAGAATGAACATGCCCAATAGCGTGCAGCCTTGGCAGCGTGACCATGCGCAGCAGCGTGACACCGCAAAGAGCGGGACGAACCCGGAAGGAAAATAGCAGGATGGTGTTCTAGGTCTCCCCCTTCTGACATATGGTAAACTGTGAAGATCAGAAGACGGGGTGGAGGCCTTGCGCATCCTGGTTTTTTCAAAAAAACACTTTTTCGGCCTTACCCTGCTGATATTATTGGCAGGGTCTTTTTTTCTCCGGCCGGCGGGTATGGTTGATATTATCCGGCAGGCTTCCGTCGTTTTGAGCGGACGAATTATCCCCATTTACTCTGTGGAGACCCCCGAAAAAAAGGTGGCCATCTCTTTTGATGCGACTTGGGGTGCGGACCAAACCCCTAAACTGTTGGAGATTTTAGCAAAAAACCAAGTACGGGCCAGTTTTTTCCTTTGCGGCCTTTGGCTGGAGAAATACCCGGAGATGGTGAAGGCGATTGCCCGGGCGGGCCATGAGATCGGTAACCATACATATACCCATCCCCACCTGAACAAGATGGCAAAGGAAGAGATCGCCCGGGAACTGCTGAAGACCCACCGCTTAATCCAGGAGTTGACAGGGCAAACCGCCACCCTTTTTCGTCCCCCCTTTGGCGAATACAACAACAAAGTGATTGAGACGGCAGCCGGGTGCGGTTATACCACAATAATTTGGGATATTGACTCCCTGGACTGGCAGGATCTCTCCGCCGCCGCCATGCTGGAACGGGTCCAAAAACAGCTACGGCCCGGAGCGATCATTCTCTTTCATAATGCCGGGAAGCACACGCCGGAAGCGGTTGCCGCCCTTTTGCCAATCCTGAAGAGCAAAGGGTATTCGGTGGTACCCATCTCCCAGCTTTTGCTTAAGGGGGAGACCTATACGGATCATACCGGACGCCAGCGGTTGAAGATGCGCACGCGCGCGAGTCCTCCTGCAGGGGACGGGTCAATTCGCGGGCGGGCGTACGACTTCTACCATTTGCTGGTATCGGGGAGGGGGTACAGGTAATGGCGGTTCTTGTTTTAGAGCGGGTGAAGATCGTCCGCTTTTTTTGCGGGGTCTTTTTGGTTTTAATGATTATCTGGGGGATCTCCCGTTGGCCGGAGGCCGGGCGGAGCCTTTACGGTGTAAAAGACCGGGTGACCCTGGAGGGGTTATCCGTGGAACGTCTCCTCCCCCATGAACTCCAGGCGCTGGTGGAGGAGTTGGCAAAAAGATGCATGCTGCAACCGGAAAATGCCGGGTTTTTCCCGGAAACCGGGGAGCTGATCCCGGAAAAAACGGGTTTAGGGGTTGACATCGAAAGTACGGTAGAGAACGTTTTACGGGCCCAGCCGGGGGAGGCGCTATCACTTGTCACTTACTCGATTCCGGCAGCGGTGACCAAGGATTTTTTTACCCCCGTTTTCAAAGGAGATACCACCGGGAAAAAAGCCGGCATCAGTATTAATGTGGCATGGGGGGAAGAAGAAATCCCTGCCATGCTTTCGATCTTTCGTGAACATAAGGTAAAGGCCACATTTTTCTTTGTCGGGGATTGGGTCCGGAAATTTCCGGATTTGGTGAGAGAGATCAGCCGGGAAGGACATGAAATTGCCAACCACGGGCTCTATCACGGCCATCCGAACAAGATGGGCCGCACGGAGCTGCAGAAACTGATTGTGGAGAACGCCCGGTTGCTGGATGAGGTGACGGGGGAACCGCCGGTAAAGCTGTTTGCCCCGCCTTACGGGGAATTCAACAACGAAGTGCTGGCCGTTGCCGGGAACCTGGGCTACCGGACGATCCTTTGGACCATCGATACAGTTGACTGGAAGCGGCCGGCGCCGGAGGTCATCATCCAACGGGTGACAGAAAGGATCGAACCGGGGGCAATCATCCTTATGCACCCCACCGCACCTACGGTCGAGGCGTTAAGCCCGATCATCAAGAACCTCAAGGAACAGGGTTACAGCTTTCTTCCTGTTGGCAAGTTGCTGCGGGAAGGATAGGATTCGCACGGTGGCGCCTATAAAAAGCAAAATACGCATTATTACCATTATTTGCTAGATTGAGTTACTCTTTTTTTAACATCGAGAAAAAGGAAGAAAGAGAAATATGGCGTATATAGTAAAAGAAAACAGATACTCCAGGAAGTAAACAAGCCGTGCGCAAGAGCGTGCAAATTCCCGCCTACACAGGTCCCGCATACGCGGGCGTCGCGTACAAGGGAAGGGGTGAAAAAATAAAACGGGCGTCAAGTCCCGCGCCCGCGCGCTGGTGCGCCGCTTACGCAGTAGCTTGTGGAGTAAAGAGGAGGCGTTTTTAAGTTGAAAAGAATAACCACTGTTTTGCTGGCGGTAATCATTTTGGCAGTTTTTCCTGCGGCCGCGTGGGGTCTGAACACACCTGCTGTCTCGCGGAATCATGGAGTGGTCACCGCCAGATTCATCAGTGATGCCGGCCTGTTCCTCGGAGGAGAATATGGGGTCACCGAGGATCTGGCGATCCTGGCGGAGCTTGGATCCAAGAACTCGAACAGGATAGGCCTGAAATACCAGATCGGCCGGTTGGCTGTGACGGGAGGAGTAATGAGCTCCTCAGTCTTTTTCGGGCTTAATGGCGGCGGGGCGCTGGGCAATAAGCTCACCGGGATCTTTGAGGTCGATGCGGTGATGGCCAGCGGCGAACTGGGTTTCCTTTATGAAGTAGGGGTTAAGTTCGATATTGACCGGAAAATTGATCTCCGGGGCGGGCTGTATGGCGCCACTTTTGGGTCATTCAGTTCCCTGCAATTCCAGATCGGCGTGGGGTATAGTTTTTAACTCCCTTGACAAACAGTACATTAATGAGTATATTGGGTATATTGGCAAGTAAAATATAAACGTGGGATTATAACGATGACCGGAAGGAGTAGCCCCGCGTGCGGATCCCGCCACAGCAGACTTTCACCATATGTGGCAGGGAATCGCGGGCGAACCTGCAGCAGAGAACGGGTCCGGCGCAGGCGCGCAAGGCTGGAAGACCCGGCAGGGGCAGGGGTGAAGGTCGTCCGGGAGTTCTCCGGCTGAAAAGCTGCAAAAAGGCACAGGAGTAAGCCGGAGCGGCCAGGCCCGTTAACGCCGCGCAAGCGCCCCTGTTCCGCCCTGGCGTACAGGGGAAAAAAGGTGGTACCGCGAAGACCTTTCGTCCTTTAGTGATGGAAGGTCTTTTTTCTCGTCATGGTTATACAGCGCGCACTAAATGAAGGAACGGGAAACGGCAAAACAGATACGTTATACTTGTTATACGGCGTGCGCGCAAAATGGAGGGGATTAAGTTGTACCGGCAATTGCCCAAAGTCTATGAACCGCAGAAGGTAGAGACAAAGTGGTATGATTACTGGCTGGAGAAGGGTTTTTTCCATGCTGAGGTGGAGAAGGAGAGGAAGCCTTTTTGTATTGTGATCCCGCCGCCGAATGTTACGGGAAAACTCCATCTCGGCCACGCCCTGAACAATACCTTGCAGGATATTCTCACCCGTTACCACCGGATGAAGGGAGATAATGCCCTCTGGCTTCCCGGGACGGACCACGCTGGCATTGCCACGCAGGTCCGGGTGGAAGAGGAATTGGCGAAGGAAGGCCTAAGCCGCCATGAACTAGGACGGGAAGAGTTCCTCAAACGGGTCTGGGCTTGGAAGGAAGAATACGGCGGGACCATCATCCGGCAGCTGAAGCGGTTGGGCGCCTCCTGCGATTGGGACCGGGAACGGTTCACCATGGACGAGGGGTGCTCCCGTGCGGTAAAAGAGGTCTTTCTCCGCCTCTACCGGAAAGGCTTGATTTACCGCGGGAGTTATCTGGTAAACTGGTGCCCCCAATGCGCCACCACCCTGTCGGATATCGAGGTGGAACATGAGGAGAGCGAAGGAAGGCTCTGGCATATCCGTTACCCGCTGGCCAGTGGGGACGGTTACATCCAGGTGGCCACCACCCGGCCTGAGACGATGCTGGGTGATACGGCCGTGGCCGTCCACCCGGGAGACGACCGCTACCGGGGACTGGTAGGGAAAAAGGCCATCCTGCCCCTGATGAACAGGGAGATCCCGATTGTTGCCGATCCGATGGTGGACCGGGAATTCGGGACCGGGGCGGTGAAGATCACCCCCGCCCATGATCTTAACGACTTTGAACTGGGACTCCGGCATAACCTGTCCCAGGTTACGGTGATCGGTTTTGACGCCCGGATGACCGTGGAGGCGGGTAAATATACGGGGCTGGACAGATATGAGGCAAGAAAAAAGGTGCTGGCGGATCTGGCGGCCGAAGGCCTCCTGGCCGGAGAGGAAGTACACCATCATGCCCTGGGGACCTGTTACCGCTGTGATACGGTGGTGGAACCGCTCATCTCCAAACAGTGGTTTGTCCGGATGAAACCCCTGGCGGAACCGGCGGCCCGGGTGGTCAGGGAAGGGAAGATCCGCTTTGTCCCTGAACGTTTCGCCAAGGTCTACCTGAACTGGCTGGAGAATATCAGGGACTGGTGTATCTCGCGGCAGCTTTGGTG
>FZPS01000014.1_pt226 | contig 17607 bp, 15 predicted proteins | sample 1817821 | NCBI WGS metagenome assembly FZPS01 (sample SAMEA104158645, study PRJEB21678) | metagenome | place: Germany | collected 2015-04-21
AAATAGTAAAAGGAACTATATCAAAATTTATTGATATAGCCCCTTTGTTATGCCTAGTCTAGATTTTTTGTGTCAATCCAGCTCATCATTTCTCTTAATTCTTTTCCTACCTTTTCGATTGGATGCTCAGCTTCTAGTCTTCTTCTTGCATTAAACATTGGTCTTCCAACTTGGTTTTCTAAAAGCCAGTTCTTAGCGAAGGTTCCATCTTGGATTTCTTTTAATACCTTTTTCATTTCTTTCTTAGTTTCTTCTGTAACTATTCTATCACCTACTGCATAGTCACCATATTCAGCTGTATCTGAAATTGAATATCTCATAGCAGCCATACCGCCTTGGTACATTAGATCTACTATTAGTTTCATTTCGTGTAAACATTCAAAATATGCATTTTCTGGAGCATAGCCAGCTTCTACTAATGTTTCAAATCCTGCTTTTATAAGAGCAGAAACTCCTCCACAAAGAACTGCTTGTTCTCCAAATAGATCTGTTTCTGTTTCATCTTTAAATGTAGTTTCTAGGACTCCAGCTCTAGCTCCACCTACACCATTTGCATAAGCCAATGCTAAGTCTCTTGCATTACCAGTTGCATCTTGGTAAACTGCTATTAAACACGGAACTCCCGAACCTTCTGTATAAGTTCTTCTAACCATGTGGCCTGGTCCCTTTGGAGCACACATAAATACATCTACATCTGCTGGTGGAACAATTTGTCCATAGTGAATATTAAAGCCATGAGCAAATGCAAGAGCATTACCTTTTTCTAAGTTTGGTGCTATTTCTGATTTATATACAGCTGCTTGTTTTTCATCTGGTAAAAGAATCATTATAATGTCTGCTAATTTTGCAGCCTCAGCTACCGTTAAAACTTCTAAACCTGCTTTTTCAGCTCTTTCTTTGGATTTACTACCTTCATAAAGTCCAACAACAACCTCTACTCCACTTTCCTTTAAGTTTAATGCATGAGCGTGACCTTGGCTTCCATATCCAATTATGGCTACCTTTTTGCCCTTTAATAATTCTAAATTTGTGTCTTTTTCATAATACATTTTTGCCATCTTTTTGTCCCCCTAATTATTTATATTTTCTTCACTTATTATTTCATTAATTGCTGCACCTGGTGCAACCATTGGAAATACCTTTTTGTCGTTATCAATAACATAATCTATTACAACAGGCCCCTTATATTCTAGTACCTGTGTTAATATTTCATTTAAGTCTTCTTTTCTATAAACTCTATATCCCTTACCCCCAAAGGCTTCTGCTAACTTAACAAAATCAGTTGCCCTATTTAATGTGGTATAGGAATATCTAGCTTCATAAAATAAATTTTGCCATTGCCTTACCATTCCCAAGGAATTATTATTAACAACTATAACTATGATAGGTAAGTTATTTTTTACTGCAGTAACTAATTCATTACAGTTCATTCCAAAACTTCCGTCTCCAGCTATATTAATTATTCTTTTATCCATTAAAGCAACCTGTGCTCCTATAGATGCCCCAAGTCCATATCCCATTGTGCCAAGGCCTCCAGAGGATATAAAACTTCTTGGCTGCTTAAACTTATAATATTTAGCTGTCCACATTTGATGTTGTCCAACTTCTGTTGTTATTATAAAATCACCATGATCAAACTCATCTAACTTTCTAAATAAGAACTCTGGAGTAAGCTCTCCTGTATCTGAATCTTTTGATACATTTAGGGCCTTTAATTCCTTAACTCTTTTTAGCCATTCTTCATTTTTCTTTTCCTTAAGCAAAGGAATAAGCTTCTGAAGAGCTATTTTTAAATCCCCAACTATAAATGCATCTGTCTTAATATTTTTATTTATCTCAGCTGCATCTACATCTACATGAACTACCTTTGCATTTTTTATGTGATTTTGATTGCTAATTACCCTGTCGCTAAATCTTGCTCCTAGGTTAATTAATAAATCACACTTTGAGGCTAAAATATTTGATGCCTTTGTTCCATGCATACCAATCATTCCTGTGTATAATGGATGGTTTTCTGGAAATGCTGAAATTGCCATAAGGGATGTGGCTATTGGTGAATTTATTTTATTTACTATTTCTATAAGCTCATCATAGGATTCTGAAGCTACTACTCCTCCACCTGCATATATTAGTGGATTTTTAGCTTCATTTATAAGTTTTGCAACCTTTTCTAAATCTTTATCTGTTATATTCTTTGCCTTTCTTTCTACTTTTTTAGGTATTAAAGTTTCATACTCAGCTTTTTCAGATGTAATATCTTTTGGTATATCTATAAGGACTGGTCCCGGCCTTCCTTCTTTTGCAATATAAAAGGCTTCTCTTATTATTTTTTGTAAGTCCTTTATATCTTTAACTATATAATTGTGCTTTGTTATTGGCATTGTTATTCCTGTTATATCAACTTCTTGAAAACTATCTTTCCCAAGAAGATTCCTTGCAACATTTCCTGTTATTGCAACCATGGGCACTGAATCCATATAGGCTGTAGCTATTCCTGTTACAAGATTGGTTGCCCCAGGTCCAGAAGTAGCCAAACATACCCCAACCTTTCCAGTTGCCCTTGCATATCCATCAGCTGCATGAGCTGCCCCTTGCTCATGTGCCATTAGAATATGATTTATCTTATCCTTGTACTTATATAGTTGATCATATATATTTAGAACAGCCCCGCCAGGATAACCAAATATAGTATCAACACCTTCATCTAAAAGCGATTTAACTAAAATTTCTGCCCCCGTTAAATACATACATACCCCCCTTTTTTCAATTCACAGTTTTCAGATTTCAGTTTTCAGTTGAGGAAATAATTCAGCAGAGCAGAATTATGAAAAATATATTTTTTGACACCTGAAACATGATACCTGTAAATTATTTTAGTATTGCTCCTTTGCTTGATGAACTTACTAGCTTGGAATATCTTGATAAATATCCCTCTTTAATCTTGGATTTAAATGGTTTTAGTTTTTTTCTTCTTTCTTCTAAAACTTCCTCTGAAACTAATAGTTCTAGTTTTCCTTTTAGGATATCTATAGCTATTTTGTCTCCTTCTTCTACTAAGGCTATTACTCCGCCTTCTGCAGCTTCTGGTGCAATGTGTCCTATGGATGCTCCTTTTGTTGCTCCGCTAAATCTTCCATCTGTTATTAAGGCTACGTATTTATCTAATCCCATTCCAGCAATTGCTGAAGTTGGTGATAGCATTTCTCTCATGCCTGGTCCGCCTTTTGGTCCTTCGTATCTAATAACTACAACATCACCTTTAACTATTTTCTTTGATAGGATAGCCTCTATTGCATCTTCCTCACAGTCGAATACTCTTGCAGGTCCAGTGTGGACTAGCATTTCTTCAAGTACTGCTGATTTTTTAACTACTGCCCCATCTTTAGCTAAGTTCCCTTTAAGAACTTTTATTCCACCTATTTTACTATGAGGGTTATCTATAGGCCTTATAACATCGTAGTTTAGAACCTCTACATCTTTGATGTTTTCTCTATGGCTTTTTCCTGTAACAGTAATACAATCAAGGTCTATTAAATCCTTCTTTGAAAGTTCCTTAATTACGGCCTGGATACCACCTGCCCAGTATAATTCTTCAATATGTGTATCTGAAGCTGGTGCAAGTTTGCATAAATTAGGTGTAATTTCTGATACCTTGTCTATAATTTCATAGTTTAAATCTATTTTTGCTTCATTAGCTATTGCTAGTAAATGCAAAATACTATTTGTTGAACAGCCAAGGGCCATATCTACCTTAAGTGCATTTGTTAAAGCTGATTTTGTAACTATATCCTTTGGCTTAATGTCTTCCTTAAGAAGGTTCATTATTTGCATTCCTGCCTCTTTAGCTAGTCTAATTCTTTCTGAATAAACTGCAGGAATGGTACCATTGCCAGGAAGGGCTAACCCTAGGGCTTCTGATAAGCAGTTCATTGAGTTTGCAGTAAACATACCTGAACAGGATCCGCATGTAGGACAAGCACTGTTTTCTAAATTTAATAAATCCCCCTCAAGGATAGTTCCACTCTCATAAGATCCCACTGCTTCAAACATAGTTGAAAGAGATACTGCTTTTCCCTTAAATTTACCTGCTAACATTGGACCGCCACTAACAAAAATAGATGGTATATTTAGTCTTAATGCTGCCATTAACATTCCTGGAACAATCTTGTCACAGTTTGGAATAAATACTAAAGCATCAAATTGATGAGCCATCCCCATACACTCTACAGAATCTGCAATTAGCTCTCTAGTAGGCAATGAATATCTCATTCCTTCATGGCCCATTGCTATTCCATCACATACTCCTATAGCTGGAAATATTATCGGAGTTCCGCCCTTTAGAAGGATGCCTTTTTTTACAGCTTCTGTTATCTTATCTAAATTAATATGCCCCGGAATTATATCATTTTGTGAAGTTACAATTCCTATTAATGGTCTGTCTATTTCTTCATCAGTCAATCCTGTTGCTTTTAGCAAGGATCTATGGGGAGCCTTAGAAGCTCCCTTTTTAATTGCATCACTTCTCATACAAACACTCCTTTAACCTAATATTTTTTCTACTACTAGTTTTCCAACTTCCTTTGTCCCAACTAATTTGTTTCCTTCACTCATTATATCTGCAGTTCTATATCCTTCCTCAAGAACAGTAACAACAGCATTTTCTATAAGTTTAGCTTCTTCTTCTAAATCAAAACTATGTCTAAGCATCATTGCAGCTGATAATATTGTAGCTAGTGGATTGGCTATTCCCCTGCCAGCAATATCTGGTGCACTACCATGGATTGGCTCATACATTCCTATTTTCCCTTCTCCTAAGGATGCTGAAGGTAACATTCCAATGGAACCTGTTATCATACTTGCTTCATCAGATAAAATATCTCCAAACATATTAGATGTTACAATTACATCAAATTGCCTCGGATCCCTAACAAGCTGCATTGCTGCATTATCAACATACATATGGTTTACTTCCACTTCTGGATATTCCTTTGCTAATTCATTAATTACGCCTCTCCAAAGTCTTGAGCTCTCTAGTATATTTGCCTTATCAATACTTGTTAGCTTCTTACTTCTTTTCATTGCTGTTTCAAAAGCAATTTTTCCTATTCTTTTTACTTCATTTACGTTATATCTTTCAGTGTCATAAGCTCCTCTAACACCATCTACTTCTTCTCTTCCTCTTTCACCAAAATAGATACCTCCTGTTAGTTCTCTAACAACACATATATCTATTCCATCTCCTATTATGGAATTTTTAAGTGGTGATGCTTCCTTTAATGGTGCGTATAATAGAGCTGGCCTTAAATTACAATAAAGTCCAAGACCTCCCCTAAGTCCTAAAAGAGCTTGTTCAGGTCTTACCTTTGCATCAGGATTATCCCATTTAGGTCCTCCTACAGCCCCAAGTAAAACAGCATCTGCCTTTTTACATGCTTCTAAAGTTTCCTCTGGAAGTGGTATTCCCTTTTCATCTATTGCACAACCTCCAGCTAAAAGATATTCATATTCAAACTTGTGATTAAACTTATCCCCAACACAATTTAAAACATTCACAGTTTCTTCAACAACCTCTGGACCAATTCCGTCTCCTGGTATTACAGCTATTTTATAATTCATTTTAAAACCCCCAACTTTACTCAGTTCACAGTTCATAGTGTACAGTTCACAGTTTAGGATGATTTTCAGCAAAGCTGAAAATTTTAAACATATTTTTAATTTTTAACTCCGCAGGAGTTTATTCCTTAACTGTGCACTGTGCCTTGTGAACTATGCACTATATTTTTGCTTATTACTTGTTACTTACTTTTTTCTTATCACTTCTTACTTATTACCTTTTACTTCTTACCTCTTACCTCCTACTTTGTCACTTAAACTACTGACAACTCAAACTGAAACTTGAAATCTGAAAACTGCTTTCAGCTCCACACTCCAAACTCCAAACTCCACACTGAATCAAAACTGAAACTTGAAATCTGAAAACTGAAAAACAAATCCCACTCCACACTCCAAACTCCAAACTCCACACTAACTTTCCTCCACACTAAGCTGACACTCCACACTGAATCAAAGCTGAAACCTGAAACCTGAAAATTGAAAACTGAATTGCCCTTATTTCTTGGCTTTGATGTAATTCACCAGCCCGTTAGAATTTATTATCTTCTGCATAAACTCTGGGAAAGGCTCTCCTTGATACTCTTCGTTTTTTGTATGGTTTTTTATTACTCCTGTTGTGAAGTCTACTTCTAGTTTGTCTCCCGCTTCTATCTTTTCTACTGCTTCTTCGCATTCTAGGATTGGAAGCCCTATGTTTATTGCATTTCTGTAGAATATTCTTGCGAAGGTTTTTGCTATTACGCAGCTAACTCCACTTTCTTTTATTGCTATTGGTGCGTGTTCTCTTGAGGAACCACATCCAAAATTTTTATTTGCAACTATAATGTCACCATCTTCTACTTTTTTTACGAAGTCTTTGTCTATATCCTCCATACAATGATTTGCAAGTTCCTTTGGATCTGATGTATTTAAGTATCTTGCTGGAATAATTACATCTGTATCTACGTTATCTCCATATTTAAAAACTTTTCCTACTGCTTTCATTTATATTTCCCCCTTAAACTAACTCTGGATTTGTTATTTTTCCTGTTATTGCTGATGCTGCTGCAACTGCTGGACTTGCTAAGTAAACTTCTGATTCAACATGCCCCATTCTTCCAACGAAGTTTCTGTTAGTTGTTGATACTGCTTTTTCACCCTTGGCAAGGATTCCCATGTGTCCACCTAAACATGGCCCACAAGTTGGTGTTGAAACAACTGCTCCAGCTTCTATTAAATCCTTAATTATACCTTCTTCTAAGGCTTGAAGATATATTTTTTGAGTTCCAGGGAAGACTATACATCTTACTCCTTTTTTCACTTTTTTACCTTTTAGTATATCTCTTGCAACTCTTAAATCTGATATTCTACCATTTGTACAAGAACCTATAACTACTTGATCAACAGTAACTTCTCCAACTTCATCAATAGTTCTTGTGTTATCTGGCAGGTGTGGGAAGGCAACTGTTGGCTTTAATGTGCTTAGGTCAATTTCATAAACCTCATCATATTCTGCATCTTCATCTGCCTCATAAACCTTATATTCTCTTGTTGAATGTTCTTTTAAATATTCAATAGTCTTTTCATCTACTGGGAAGATTCCATTTTTTCCACCAGCTTCAATTGCCATATTGGCCATTGTAAATCTATCGTCCATTGATAAATACTTTAATCCATCTCCTACAAATTCCATAGACTTATAAAGGGCTCCATCTACACCAATCATTCCAATTATGTGTAGAATTATATCTTTTCCACTAACCCATTTTTCTGGCTTATTTTTAAGCACAAATTTTATTGCTGAAGGAACCTTAAACCAACATTCCCCTGTTGCCATACCTGCTGCCATATCTGTTGAACCAATCCCTGTTGAGAAGGCTCCTAGTGCTCCATAGGTACAAGTGTGTGAATCTGCCCCAATTACTACATCACCTGCAACTACTAAGCCCTTTTCAGGTATTAAGCAATGCTCTATTCCCATTTCACCAACTTCAAAGAAATTAGTAATTTCCTTTTCCCTTGCAAATTCTCTTATGAACTTACATTGCTCTGCTGCTTTTATATCTTTGTTTGGTGTAAAGTGATCTGGTACTATAGCAACTTTATCTTTATCAAAAACTTCTTTAAATTTTAATTTTTGAAATTCTTTTACTGCTACAGGTGATGTTATATCATTACCTAGCACCAAATCTAGTTTTGCTTCTATTAATTGTCCTGCCTTTACACTATCTAATCCTGCATGTGCTGCTAATATTTTTTGAGTCATTGTCATACCCATTTTTTTGTCCCCCTTTTAAAAATACATTCTTATGCTTTTTTCCATGTCTTTTATTAATTTATATTCTAAGGAATCAACTAAAGCAGTCCAACTTGCCTCAATTACATCCTTTGAAACCCCAACTGTACTCCAACTTTCTTTGCCATCAGTAGATTCTATTAATACTCTTACTTTTGATCCTGTGGCACTTTTGGAATCTAAAACTCTTACTTTATAATCAACTAGCCTTACCTCTTTTATCTTTGGATAGAAACTTTCAAGTGCTTCCCTTAAGGCCCTATCTAAAGCATTTACAGGTCCATCCCCTTGTGAAGCTGTAATTTTATTTTCATTATCTACTGTGATATTTACAATTGCTATAGATGTAAAATCCTTATTACTAAAGGGCTGTTCAACAATTGTTTTAAAATGATTTAATTCAAAGAAAGGCTTATATTTTCCTATTGTTTTTCTAATGAGGAGTTCTACTGTTCCCTCTGCACCTTCAAACTTATATCCCTCATATTCTAATTCTTTTAATTTATTTGTGACCTTCACTACTTCTTCGCTATCTCTTTTTATGTTAGGAAATATTTTTTGTATTTCTTTTAAAATTGTACTTCTGCCGCTTACTTCTGAAATTAAAAATCTTCTATCATTTCCTATAAGCCCTGGCTCTATATGCTCATAAGATTTTGTTGATTTTGTTACTGCATCAATATGCATTCCCCCCTTATGGGCAAAGGCTGATTCCCCAACATAGGGCATATTGTCTGTTAATTTTAAGTTTGAAACTTCAGATATAAATCTGGCTGTTTTTGTTAGTCTTGATAGCTTTTCTTCTTCTATAACCTTATAGCCCATTTTTAGTTGCAGGGTTGGAATTATTGATGATAGGTTTGCATTTCCACATCTTTCTCCAAAGCCAATAAAGGTTCCTTGAATATGTGTTACTCCCTCTTCTACTGCAGCTAATGAATTTGCAACAGCAAGCCCTATATCATTATGACAATGTATGCCTATTCTTCCTCCTATTTTTTCAACTACTTCTTTTGATATTTTTTTAATTTCATTTGGAAGAGTTCCACCATTGGTATCACATAGGACTATAACATCTGCACCAGCTTTTTTTGCTGTTTTTATAGCCTTAATTGCATATTCCTTATTGGATTTATATCCATCAAAGAAATGTTCTGCATCAAATACTACTTCTTTATTATTTTTCTTAGCAAATTCTATTGAATCGAATATCATATTTATATTTTCTTCTAAAGTTGTCTTTAGAATTTCTTCAACTTGGAAATCCCATGACTTTCCGAATATTGCAACTGCTTCTGTTTCTGCTCCCATTAAACTTTTTAAGTTTTTATCTTCTTCTGCCCTAATATTTGGTTTTCTTGTTGAACCAAAGGCTACAAGCTTTGAATTACTTAATTTTATTTCCTTCATTCTTTTGAAAAACTCCATATCCTTTGGATTTGATCCAGGATTTCCAGCCTCAATGAAGGTAACCCCAATTTTATCTAATGCTAAAGCAACTTTTATTTTATCCTCTAGCGAAAATGCAATATCCTCACCTTGTGCCCCATCTCTCAAGGTTGAATCAAAAATTTCTATTGTTTTATTGCTCATTGCTACACCCCCGTACTACAATTCAAAATTCGCAATTCCATTAGTCTCCGTATTTTGTTATGTCGTTGTCCCCTCTTTCTAGGGCTGTTACTCCTGTCCTTACCATTTCTACTATTCCATAAGAATTCATTAATTCTATTAAGGCTGATATCTTACTTTCATCACCAGTAAGTTCTATTGTTAAAGTTTCTTGTGCAACGTCTATAACCTTACATCTGAATATTGTTACTAACTCGTTTATTTCTCCCCTTTTTTCTGGGGGAGCTTGTACTTTTATTAATACCAATTCCCTATAGACAGAATTTTCTGACTTTAGTTTGTATATTTTTAAAACATCCTCTAATTTATTGAGCTGCTTTGTAAATTGTTCTAAGACATCCTCATTTCCAGTTAAAGCTATAGTCATTCTTGATATTTCCTTATTTTCAGTACTTCCGACTGTTAAGCTATCAATATTAAAGCCCCTTCTTGAAAACAGCCCTGCTATTCTTGCTAATACCCCTGAAGAATTACGAACTAACACAGATAATATGTGATTTTCCAAACTATCACGCCCCCTTACTAAAAAAGTGTATAAAAATACCACCTTCGATAATACAAATCAAATGGCGGTAATTATAACTCAACATTAATTTCACTATCACCAGGTTCCAACAAACCCTTGCCTTTAACGGTGCTTACCGGTTATCTCTTACTAGTACATCTTTGTACGTTCAAGATACTGCTCCAGAGTGATAATTATTTAGTAAAGTATCCATTCACACCTAACATGGACTCTCTGCAACTTTATACTCTAAATAAAGGTCTCTTTCTTCGCATTTATAAAATTCAATATTTCTTATTTAATTTTTCTATTGATAAAAATATTACACCTATTAACCACCTAAGTCAATCTTTTACAGAATTTTTATAAAATCATTTTTTATACCCCTTTTATATCTATACTATTTTAAGTATATTTTAATAATTAATGGTTTTTTATGATAATTTAATAAAATTTTTACTAAAAATAATATATTTATTTTATGATATTAGCCTTCTATTGATAAATTTTATATTTAACAAAAAGCATTTCTTTAAAAAAATGAGCTATCTGCAACCATTATAGTTGCAAACAGCTCTTTTTTATAAAATTTCAAATTAGATTTTACTTAATATTAAGTTAGCTAAATCATTAGCCATCTTATCTATTTCTTCTTGGTTTTCACCTTCCAGCATTACTCTAACTAAAGGCTCTGTTCCTGAAGGTCTTATTAAAACTCTTCCAACCCCATGTAATGCTTCTTCAATATCTTTTATTGCCTTAATTATTTCTTCATCTTCTAAGTATATATTCTTTTTATCATTAGGTACTTTTGCATTAACTAAAACTTGAGGAAGCTCCTTCATTATTGAAGCTAACTCACTTAATGTTTTATTTTCCTTCTTCCTTATTGCTGCAACTTGAAGGGCTGTAACTAATCCATCTCCAGTTGAGTTGTGGTCTAGGAATATGATATGTCCTGATTGTTCTCCTCCTAGGGTATAACCCTCCTTAAGCATTTCCTCTAAAACATATCTATCTCCAACTTTTGTTTTTATAATATTTATTCCTTCTCTTTTACATGCTATATCTAAGCCTAAGTTACTCATTACTGTTACTACTAAAGTATCATCCTTTAGTTTTCCTGAATCTTTAAGGTGCTTTGCACACATAGTTAATATAAAGTCACCATGAATTAAGTTACCCTTTTCATCAACAGCTAAACATCTATCTGCATCACCATCAAAGGCAAATCCTAAATCGCATTTTTCTGCTACAACATATTTTTGTAAATCTTCTGGGTGAGTAGAACCACAATTTTCATTTATATTAGTTCCATCTGGCTTATTATAAATTACGTGAACTTCTGCTCCTAGCTTTTCAAAGGCTTTAACTGCAGCAGTTGACGCAGCACCATTTGCACAGTCTAACGCTATCTTTAATCCTTTAAAATCTACATCTATTGTTGAAAGAGCATAGTTTACATAATCATCTAAAGCAGAAGCTTTTACACAGGATCTTCCAAGAGCTGTTCCTGTTGGTGTAGGAACTCCTTCAAAGTTACTTTCTATTATTCTTTGTATTTCATCTTCTAATTCGTCTTTTAATTTATAGCCTTTGTTGTCAAAGAACTTAATTCCATTATATTCTACAGGGTTGTGAGATGCTGATATCATAACGCCTGCATCTGCCTTATATTCTCTTATTAAATGAGCAACTGCTGGTGTAGGAATTACTCCTAAGATAACTGCTTCTGCTCCAACTGATAATATTCCTGAAACTAAAGCAGCCTCCAGCATATCCCCTGATATTCTAGTATCCTTAGCAACTAATATTTTAGGCTTATGAGTACCTTCTGTTAATACATAAGCTCCAGCTCTACCTAAACCATAAGCAGTTTCACAAGTTAATTCTGTATTTGCAATTCCCCTAACTCCATCTGTTCCAAACATTCTATCCATATTTTTACCTCACTTTGTCAACTCTTATTTAGTAAATCTATAAGTATAACACTAATTTTCTTCTTTATTTTCTAATCTATCTAGAATAGTGTTATATCCCCCAGTTCCATAATTTAAGCATTTATTAACTCTACTGATTGTAGCACTGCTTGCCCCTGTCTTTTCAGCAATTTCTGTATATACTCTTTTTTCCCTTAGCATTTTTGCTACAGACAATCTTTGAGATAAGGCCTTTAATTCATTTATAGTAGCAACATCTTCAAAGAATTTGTAACATTCTTCTATTGTTTCAAGCTTAAGTATAGCTTCAAATAGTAAATCAAGGTCCTTACTTTTTAGCTTGCTTTCTATACTAGCCAATAGTCTCACTCCCTTTTCTTTAGACTACTTTATCCTACTAAATTATAACTACATTTTCATTAACTTACAACCTTATAAAATATCTAATTATTCTATATCCCTTAAATATTTTATCATATCTTCTTCTATATTTTCTCTTAAATTTTCATAAACTTTTTTTGTGGGAGCTAACCATAACTCTCCAGTTCCCTTATAAATATTTAAAAATTTTCCTTCTGAGGCATTACCTAATAGGTTATTAGATAACTTTTCTGTTTCGTGCTCTATATTTCCACTTCTTAAAAGAACTATATCCCCATTTATTTTTATGGAATCCCTAAATATTTTGCATTTTAATATTTCCTTATGAGAAACTGGAATTGTGATTAATACTATTCCACTACCTTCTAACTTTAATTTATTAGAATACTCTTCTAAGTAAGGATCACTTATTTCTTTTAATGTTGTAATTTCAATTGAACTCTCGCAGGCACAAAAAGCTGTGCTATCAATGATTATTTCTTCATCTTCTAATTCCAATAGTATAAGGTTTTCAAAGGCTGGTTCTAAAAACACTTCCCCTGAGCCTTCAATAACTGGCTTATTAGCTGATTCTTTCATCATGATGTTTGAAAGCAATCTTTTTCCTCTTCCAACAAAACCAGTATTGTTATCTATATTTATATCACCCTTGTAATAACTTACTTTTCCAGGTTCCACCTTTATTTCGCTATTATCAAGTATAATTCTTCCTTGTCTAAGCTTATTATTTCCCCTTTTTATATAATCTAATTTCATTGATAGTCCAGGATCTATATTTTCCCCAAAATCATCATATTCTAGTATTTGAAAAACGGTGTCATTTCTCATTTCTGCTATCATTGTCATTTTATTATTTATGTTAAAGGATGCTCTCATAAAATCACCTCTTTTTATATTTTACCATATTTTTTCAACAGTTAAATACATTTTTTTCATTACACAGTCCGCAGTTCACAACTCTTAACTAAAAATTAATAAAAGTGCTATGCATTTTAGAAAGTATGCAATAGCACTTTTACTTTTATATATGACAGCCTTGTAATTGTTATTTGTTAATCGTTATTAATTGGTTTATGTTTTTCTATTATTTTTTCTGCAACTTTAATTCCATCTACTGCTGCTGATATTATTCCTCCAGCATATCCTGCTCCTTCTCCTGCTGGGTATACACCCTTTACTGATATGCTTTCTAAATTTTCATTTCTTTGTATTCTTACTGGAGCAGATGTTCTTGTTTCTATTCCTGTTAAAACAGCATCCTTGTCTCCATATCCTTTAATTCTTTTATCAAAGACTGGTATTGCTTCTTTTAAGGCTTCTATTACGTATGATGGAAGGCATTTTCTTAAGTCTTCAAAAATATAGCCTCCTGTGTAACTAGGCCTTACCTTACCAATTTTTGTACTTACTCTATCTTTCATAAAGTCACCTACCAATTGAACAGGTGCCTTATATCCACCACCGCCTAGCTTATATGCTAGAGCTTCATAATGCCTTTGAAATTCCATTCCCTTTAATGGTGAATCTCCTTCAAAGTCTTCTGGTCTTACAGTTACAACTAAGGCTGAATTAGCATTATCTAAATCTCTAGCATGGTAACTCATTCCATTTGTAACTAATCTATTTTCTTCAGAAGCTGCAGATACTACAACTCCTCCCGGACACATACAGAAGGAATATACTGCCCTATTGAGTTTTTCACTTTGGTAAGTTAATCTATATTCTGCTGCCTTTAGCTTTGGATGATTATGCATCTCTCCATATTGACTTTTATTTATAACTTCTTGAGGGTGCTCTATTCTAACTCCTATTGCAAAGGCCTTAGGTTCCATATAAACTTTATTTTTATGAAGCATTTCATAAGTATCTCTTGCACTGTGGCCTATTGCTAATATTAAATTTTCACAATTTATTTCTCTTCCATTAACAATTATGGATTTTAATTCTCCATTTTCATCTTTTATATCTTCTAATTTACTTGAAAATAATACTTCTCCACCTAGCTCTATTATTTTCTTTCTTATGTTTTTAACTACACCCTTTAATAGATCTGTTCCTACATGTGGCTTTGCTAAGTAAGTTATTTCTTCAGGAGCACCTGCTTCTACAAACTTTTTTAATACATAGTCACATCTATTGTCTTTTATCCTTGTAGTTAATTTACCATCTGAAAAAGTTCCTGCTCCACCTTCACCAAATTGTACATTTGATTCTACATTTAGTTTTCCAGTTTTCCAAAAGTTATTAACAGTATCACTTCTTTTATCAACATCTTCTCCACGTTCAATAACAATTGGTTTATAACCATTTTCAGCCAAGGTTAAAGCTGCAAATATACCTGCTGGACCAAAGCCAACTACTACAGGCCTATTATTTAATTTTTTATCACCAAACTTCACTACTCCTTCATAGTAAGGTTCCTCTAACTTTACATCCTTATCCCTTAACCTTTTTACAAGAACTTCTTCCTTTTTACAATCTAGCTCAACATGATAAACTAGCTTTATATCACTTTTCCTTCTTGCATCCAAACTTTCCTTAAGTATTTTAAAATTCCTAATTTCACTTTCCGATATTTTTAATTTTTTAGCTGCTCTTTTTTTTAAAATTTCTTTATCTTCATCTAACTTTAAAGAAATATTATTTATCCTAATAGTCATTCTTTTCTCCTTTTTCCTTAGAAAATTAACACTTGTCAGTTAACAATAACTAAACCTTCCACCCCTACTGGTTGAAAATCCCACAATAGCTTATTCAGTATCTCTTACCTAAAGCTGAAAATTGAAACCCGATACCTAAAAACTGAATTATGCTCCAAACTCCACACTGCCAACACCAACTCAGTCCTCCACACTCCAAACTCCACACTGCCAACACCAACTCAGTCCTCCACACTCCAAACTCCACACTAAATTAACCTGATACCTGAAAACTGAACCTACTCTCCTGTATTTGTTTCTAATTCTTGCTGTAAGTCCCCTTGGGTTGGAACTTCTTCTGCTTCTTTTATTATTGTAAAGTTTACTGGCTCTACATAATCTAAGCTATATTCTGAAGTTATACCTTCAACTGTAATCTTAGGTGTAGCTTCAAAGGAACCCTCTTTTGTATAACTACTTAAATCTAAATTAGCTCTTATATTCTCTTCTTTTATATTATTTATATCTGATTCATAACCACTAATTGTAACTTTTATTTTATCTTTATTAGGAGTAGCTTTTAATCCCTCTGCTAATCCATTAGTACTGAAAGTTACATTAAAATCTCTTGTTACATGATTTATAACTTCTACAGTTACCTTTATATATTCTTCCCCTTCCGATACAGTAGTATTTTCAGGAACAATAATTCTAAGAAAGACTTCTTTATTCTCTGTAATGTTAGATAAATCTAAGGGTTCAGTAGAAATCTCGCTTATTCCATCAATTACTTCCTTTGATCCTAGTAATTCTACTGTTTCTTTATTTTGCTTTAAGGAACTTAATTTAAGTTTATTTGGAAGCTCTCCTGTAGTTGGAATATTTACCTTAACTGCTTTTCCCTTACTTACTTTTATTTCTACCTTTGCAGTTTCTTGTGATAAATGTACTCCTGTTAATTCTTTTCCTTCATCATCTATAGGGGTTATTTTATATTCTTCCGAAATATTTTCATAAACATCACTTTTATTATCTTGTAAAACCAACCTATCTACCATATTTACATAAGACTCTGCTCCACTTACCTTAACTGATTCTGGAGTAATTGATGAAACTGAGACAAAATATCCATTCCTTGGAACAATATTAATATCAGACTCAACATCCATTGTCTTTTCTAAATAATTATCTATATTTATAGAAACTGTTAATACATTTGTATTTTTAATATTTACTGAAACTGGGTAGTCCACAATTGATACTGGAACTTTATTTACCCCCTTTTTCCATACATATTCACTTAAATCTACCTGCACTTTAAAGTCACTTCTCTTTATTTGATTTATATCACTAGTATTGCCTTCAATCTTTAAAGTAATATATAATTCCTGACCTGGAACTACTGCTAAATTAGAAGATCTTAGTGCATCTTCATTTATTAGCTCAACGGGGATTTTATTTATTTCTGTACTTCTTATTTTATTTTCTACATTAGTTACATAGATCCATAGGGCTACAGATAATATAGTACATATTATTATTACTATTCCTTTATTTTGCTTACCCTTATCCAAGCTTTCACCCTCTCTCCAGCTGACTTAACATTTTTCTTTTCTCTCTTTTTAAGTAAATTTAATAAGATTATTCGTAACCTTTCTGAGTCATAATTTCTTGTTAGTTTTCCATTGATGGCTAGTGAAATTATGCCTGTTTCTTCTGATACTATTATACTTATTGAATCAGATACTTCTGATAATCCTATAGCAGCTCTATGTCTTGTACCTAATTTTTTACTAATCTTATCACTATTGGTTAAGGGTAGTACGCAACCTGAAGCAATTATTCTATCTTTTCTTATTATAGTTGCACCATCATGGAGAGGGGTGTTAACTACAAATATATTTTCTAATAAATTAGATGAAACCTTTGCATCTAAGATAGTTCCTGACCCTAATATCTCTCCTAGCCCTGTTGCTTGTTCAATTACCAATAGAGCTCCTGTTTTACTCTCTGACAAATTTTTTACTGCTGTAACTATTTCATTTATTACCATACTTCTTTCTTCTTGGTCTTCTATATTATAAACTTCATCAAAGGCCCTTCTTCCAATATGCTCTAAAAGTCTTCTAATTTCTGGCTGAAAAATAATAACTACTGATATTAATCCTACTGTTAAAGTTTTATTTAAAATAAAATTTAGAACTTCTAAATTTAATAAATAACTTACTGGTATTAAAAATACCATAAACATTATTCCCTTTAATAATTGTTCAGCCCTAGTATCTCTTATTAGCATATATCCCTTATAAAATATATAAGCAACTACTGCTATATCTAAAATTGATGATATTGATATGTTTTTAATTGTATTTGTAATGAATATACTTATATCTTGCAAAAGAGGCCCCTCCTAATTTTCTATATATTTTAATTATACACCAAATTCATGATATCTTATTACACCACTTTAATACTTTTTCAATTTTAATTTAATTTTAATAATATTCAGTAACTTGTTTCAATATATATATTTATGTAAAGAATTTTATAAGGGGTGATAATCTTTGCATAACTCTTCTAATAATTCTAATAAGATAGATAAATATTTACTTACATCTATAT
>FZPS01000015.1_pt28 | contig 17596 bp, 15 predicted proteins | sample 1817821 | NCBI WGS metagenome assembly FZPS01 (sample SAMEA104158645, study PRJEB21678) | metagenome | place: Germany | collected 2015-04-21
CCTATCCCCCTGCACTTTTACAACCATCCCTTCCTTGAGCGCCGTAATGCATGTTTTTACATTCGCCTCCCCGTCCACGATCATGTGGCAGGAAGAGCAATTGCCGATCGCGCAATAAAGGCCCCGTGCCCGCTTTTCCGTAAGGCTTTCCCTGAACTTCCAGATGCCGTTGGCGATGAGCGCGGAAGCGATTGTGTCGCCTTCATACCCGTAAAGGTTGCGTCCCTCAAAGGTGAAAGCGATCCTCCTCCTATCTTTTTTGAAATCCAAGAGCGGATGTTCGGTAATTCGCAATCGTACCACCCCTATCTTTTGTAAATCAGATAATAGGCTCCGGGAATGATGATGCCCCCGCCGACAAAATTCCCGAGCGTGACGGGGATTAAATTATTCAGCAGGGACAAAAACGAGATGTCGCTGCTTTTGATGAAGCCGTAGGGAAGGATGAACATGTTGGCAACGCAATGCTCGAATCCGCAGATGACGAAAAGCGACACCGGGAGCACCGCCGCCAATATCTTGCCGGGCACGCTTCCGGAAGCATAGGCCATGTAAACACCCATCGCCACCAGAATGTTGCAGAGAACTCCGCGGAAGAAGGCTTCGGAAAAACTGAGTCCGATTTTTGCCTCTGAAACCAGCACGGCCATCGTCCCAAGGGACGGATCCGCGCCCCCCAACTCAAGCAAAACGACCAACGAAGTCGCACCGATGAAATTACCGATCCAAACCATGAGTAAATACAGTGTCATTCTCCAATAAGAGAAACGGCGGAAAAATACTCCTAAAGTCATCAGGCAGTTACCCGTAAACAGTTCGCCGCCACCGATTACGATCAATACCAATCCCGTGCCGAAAACAAGGGAAGCAAAATACTTGTTCGTTTCCCGCGCGACATGGAGATAGCCCAAATATCCGAGCCCGATGAAGAGCCCGGCAAGGAGCGAAGCGATGAAGACCGAAAGCATCCTCTGCTTCATTTTGGCGGCGGCGATGTCGGCTGCCAAATATACCAAATCCCTTGAATTAGTCATAACTCCTCCTGAACCTATTATAACATACGCAAATTTGAATGAAAACAGTTTATTTGCGTCCCGATTCTGTTATAATAAATGCAGGAGGTAAGCATGAAAACTTTTGAACGTTTCTTGGAGTATGTAAAAATTGACACGAAGGCGGATCCCAAGTCGGGCAACCATCCATCCAGCCCCGGCCAAAAAGTGCTCGGGAAAATTTTGGCGGACGAATTTAAAAACATGGGGATTGAGGCGGAAATGGATGAAAAGGGCTATGTTTACGCCCGCATTTCCGCAAATGCCGAAAACATCCCCTCGATCGCTTTCATCGCCCACCTCGACACTTCCCCGGATTTCAGCGGCGAAAACGTTAAGCCCCGCATCATCGAAAACTATGACGGCGGCGACGTCGTTTTGAACCGGGAACTCGGCATCGTCATGAAAACCGCGGACTTTCCGTTTCTGGAAACGCTGAAAGGCCAGAGCCTGATTGTCACCGACGGCACGACCCTGCTCGGAGCCGACGACAAGGCGGGAATAGCGGAAGTGATGACGTTGGCGGAAACATTGGTTAAAAACTCCGGCATTAAGCATGGCGAAGTGAAATTCATCTTCACGCCCGACGAAGAAATCGGTGAAGGACCGCTCTTTTTCGATTACGGAAAGGGCGGCGCGGATTATGCCTACACCGTCGACGGCGGAAAAGAGGGCATGATCAATTATGAAAATTTCAATGCCGCAAGCGCCGAAGTCACCGTCAAAGGCATCAACATCCATCCGGGGACGGCCAAAAACACCATGAAAAACAGTCTCTTGATCGCCATGGAATTCAATGCCCTGCTCCCCGCAACAATGATCCCGGCAGCGACATCCGACTACGAAGGTTTTTACCATCTGAACAATCTCCGGGGCGATGTGGAAGGGACGAAAATGCATTATCTGGTCAGGAACCATGATTGGGAACTCTTCTCCAAACAGAAAGAATTCCTGATAAAAGCCCGTGATTTCCTGAACCATAAATACGGCGAGGGCACTGTCGAGGTCAAAATCACCGACACTTACTTCAACATGAAAGAAAAGATCAAAGAACGGATGGAGGTTGTGGAAGTGGCGATTGAAGCGACGAAGATGGCGGGTCTGGAGCCCCTCATCATCCCCATCCGCGGCGGCACCGACGGCGCCCAGCTCACCCACAACGGCCTGCTCTGCCCCAATTTGGGAACCGGAGGATGGAACGCCCACGGGCGCTACGAATGCATTTCCATCGAAGCGATGGACAAATGCACGGAAGTGCTGTTGAACATTGTACAACTAATAGCAAAAAAAGCTAGCGCAAGCTAGCTTTTTCTTCTAAAAAAATAATTTCCAGAGCCGATACATGGACGGCACCAACAGCAATGCCATGGCAATCAAGCCGATCAAGGCACCGATTCCCGAATACTTTGCTTTCAAAGGATATTTTTTCTTCCAAACGAGGAAGAAAACAAAACCGGCGGGCGGAATTAAATAACTCAGAAGCGCAAAACCTGCGCTCGGAGCGTCCATGCTCTTTTCCTCGAAAACGGATTTTATCTCCGCGCCGCAGTACGAACAATACTTAGCGCCCGCGGGAATTTTTCCCCCGCAATCAGAACATTTCATATATCCTCCCGTTTAAATTATAGCAGGGGGCCGAATCTTTGTCAATTCATTCCTGATAGTTCTTGGCCTGCGTGGTGAAGAGGCGGTAGTAGAGCCCTTCCGTATCCTTCATCAGTTCCGCATGGGGCGCGATGGCAGCAATCTTTCCGGAATCAATGACGATGATCCGATCGCAGAAAACCGAAGAGGACATTCTGTGGGAAATGTATATCGCCGTTTTTTCCTGCACGAGTTCATTGAAATGCATGTATATTTCCGCTTCCGCGAGCGGATCCAAAGCGGAAGTGGGTTCGTCCAAAATCACGAGCGAGGCGTTTTTGTATAATGCCCTGGCAATCGCGACCTTTTGCGCTTCCCCGCCGGAGAGTTCGATGCCCTTTTCGTCGTAAATCTTCGAATAAAGGCTGTTGATTCCATCCGGCAGCGCATCGATTTTTTCCTTCAGCCCGACCTTGCAGGCGACCCGGTAAGCTTCTTCTTCGTCCCCGTCCTCGTTCAGAATGTTTTCTTTGAGGGTGTAGCTGAAGAGTTTGTAATCCTGGAAAACGGCGCTGATTTCAGAGATGTAGGAATCATAATCATATTCATGGATCGGAATCCCGTTGATCAGGATCTCACCGGAATCAGGCTTGTAAAGCCGGCATAAAAGCTTGACCATGGTCGTTTTCCCGGCGCCGTTCAAACCGACGATTGAGATTTTCTCACCTTTCCTGATTTTGAAGGAGACATTGTCAAGGATGATTTGCTCGCTCCGGGGATAGGAAAAACTCACGTTTCGGAACTCGATCTCCCGAATCCCATCAAGAATGATCTCTCCTTCTTCTTCCGTTTCCGGTAACTCAATCAGTTCCACAAAAGGCGCGAGCAGGGTGATCGACTGGCTGAGATTGAGTCCGACCTCAATCAATCTCGCAAAGGAGGTTGAAAAACTCAGGGAAGTGGAAATGTACAGGGAGAAACTGCTGACCGAAAGCTTTTCCTTAATCGTCCTGAAAGCAACGAAACCGTATACCAGAGCCATTTCCAAGTATTTTACAATCTTATCCAAACACTGGAAAAAAGCCAATCTTCTGCCCAGTACCCGGAAATAAAAGACGGTTTGTTCTCCGTAACCGGTAAATTCTTTGGCCATTAAATCCCCGACCGAATAAATCCTATAGTCCTTTCCCCACCTGATGTCATTGATCGTCCTCATGTAGTAGCCGAATTTCCGATTGATGGGGATGATGTTTTGGAAGACATTGTATTGGGTTTTCAAGGACAGGGCGACGATGGTGATGTTCAGGACGATCGCAACAACCAAAATGGCGAGCAGAATGAAGTCAAAGAGGAGAATGATCGTCAGAAGCCCTATCAGGGTAAGGATGATTTGCAGGGATTCCATGAATCCGTTCAAAAACTGATTGATGGTATCCTGGTTTTCAATCGCATATTTCGCTCTTTCCTTCAAATCCAGATAATAGGGATCTTCCAGGTATTGATAGGGCACTTTCATCAATTTCTGGGTCACTCTGTGGTCGATGCTTTCCTGCATTTTCAGTTTCATGGTTTCCTGCAAACGCAGGTTCAGCTTTTCCAAAAAATTGAAAACCAAATTTATCAGGACGATGCCGAGCCCCACCAGAAGGGCTTCCCGGTAGACGCCCTTTTCCAAATATCTGATCAGGACGGACAATACATAGGCATTGTAAATCGTGAGGCCGGCCTTGGTCACTGCTTGGAAGAGAACCACGAAGAAATACGGTTTATAAGAACGGAAAGCAAATCTGAGGAATTTCGGAAATACATAGCGCTTTTTCTTCATTTTGCTTCCTCCTGGTAATATTTCCCCTGCGTCATGAACATCCGGTAGTATTCGCCGCGCCGAGCCATCAATTCTTCATGGGAACCGTATTCCTGCAAACCTTCATTGGTGAACAAAGCGATTTTGTCGCAGAATTTTGTAGAAGCGAGGCGGTGGGAAACATAAACAGCGGTTTTGTTTCCGACGAGCTTGTCGAAACTTTCATAAATCTTGCTTTCCGCCAAGGCATCCAAAGCGGCGGTCGGTTCGTCCAAAATCACCATGTTCCCGTCCTTGTATAAAGCTCGGGCAATAGCGATTCTTTGATTCTCGCCCCCGGAAAACTCGGTTCCCTTTTCATCAATCACCTTCAGCATTTGCGTGTCATATTGGTTATCGAGGCTTTCGATTTTTTCTTTCAGACCAACGAGCTCCAAGCATTTTTTGCCCCTTTCCCGGGCCTCTTCCCCCTCATCGGTGCAGATGACATTTTTCAAAACCGAAACCGCATAAACATTCACTTCCTGGAAAACGACGGAAAACATCTTCCGATATTCAATTTCGGAAAACTCCTTGATGTTGACGCCATTCACCAGGATCTCACCCGAAGTCGGCACGAACAGTCCGGTGATCAGTTTTACAAGCGTGCTCTTTCCGGCACCATTGACGCCGACAATCGCCAATCTTTCGCCCTTGTTGATTTTAAAATTGAAATTCTTGAAAATGTATTTGTCGGTGCGCGGATATTTGAAGGAAACGTCCTTGAATTCAAATTCCAGCGTTTCCGAAGCCGGAAATGCCTTCCGCTCTCCCCTCAGGGAAAAATAAGAGTCGTCATCGATGTAATCAAAATAATCGCTCGTATGCCGGGTGAAGGTGTTCAGATCGGTGAGGTTGGCGGAAATGCTTCTGATGGTCGTGGAGAGGGCAATGATGGCCGTGATGTATAAAGAAACATCGCCCAAGCTGATGCTCTTCTCAAAATATGCTTTGATGACGAAGAAAAAGGCCAAACCGTCCTGCAACAAAAGCATCAATAATTCAAAAAGACCGATGGAAAACCTCCGGTTTGCAATCTGTTTCATCACCGTGATGTAATTATAAGAACGTCTTTTGTAATCCTCGGCAAGTTTGTTTTCCAAGCGGTATATCCGGATTTCCTTCCCATAGGCAAAATCATAACAGGTTTCATAAAAATAATCCCGCTTTCTTCTTGCTCTGGAAACATCATCACGCCGCTCAAAGACATATTTGGATATCGCGCGATTGACCAGCGTCGTGATGATTCCGCCCAGCAATATGGCCAGAAAAACCAGGGGCTGAAACAAGCCGATGATGACGGAAAGCAAAATGCTGGAAAAAATCAACGGCAACAAAGCAAAAAGAGTGTGGAAGGTGCCTTCAAAACCGAACATATTGGAACTCAGAGTCCTGGTTGACGTTTGGTAACGATCCTGAAAACTTGGATCTTCCAGGTGTTCGTAGTTGATTTTCAGAAAGCGATCATTCAAATCATAGAACTCAGCCATTCGCAAGTCAATGAACTGAACGAATTTGATGCGATCGCAGATGACTGTGGTGATCGCCAACACCATGGACAGACCCACGATTATGATGATTTTCCGAAAGATTTCTCCGAAATCTCTGCCGGCAACCATGTTGTCAATCACGATCCGCGGAATGAAAGGGGCAAACACCGGCAAAAGGCCACCCGCAATCATGTTCAAGAAATAAATCAAATAAAGATAGCTTTTCTTTCTCTTCTTGATCAATCTGAGCTGCCGGATGATAATTTTCAGCATGTTTGTTCTTTTCTTCATCTACCTCTCCCATAAAAAAAATATGCTATAAAAATAGCATAGTAATTTTCAAAATGGTGGAACTAGAGGGATTTGAACCCCCGACATCTTGCACGTCAAGCAAGCGCTCTCCCGCTGAGCTATAGTTCCAGAATGCATTACTATTTTACTATTTTTTTGGGGTTTTGTCAAATAGAAAATTATTAATTATTATATAAGGATGGAGAAAAACTCCCCATAACAAAAACAGGTGTTGAACTGGCGAATTGCTCTCTTAATCCTGAACCAAAAGCCCTTTTTAAGATCACAGATCCCGACGAACTAAAGAAGCGCATGGCCGCGCTTCCATTTTTTATCAGGTTTCTCACAATAAAAACCTGCTTCGGTTTTTATAGATTCTTCATGTAAGCCGTCTCCAAAGAACTCGAAACCCTGCCGCAGGCGTCGCAGCACTGTTCCAAGCGATGGAACAAATCGCTCCAAACGGAGATTTCAATCGGGTCTTTTTCATGCTCAAACAAATCGCGAACGGCTTTGATGTATATTTCGTCGCATTTTTCTTCCAAACGCAAGACACCGTCAATCAAACTGTCAATCGTTTTCGATTTCCGGAAATTATGGAATTCTTCCATCAGTCTTTTCAAAGCCTCGCAGCAGTCAAGAATCACCTGTGTTATGCTGGGCACTTCCGCCCTCATTTTTTTTACATTATACATGTACATGCGAATCACGATGTCCTCGACCGCATCCGTCACGTCGTCAATGTCGCGAATCAGATTCAATATGTCCTCGCGGTCCAGCGGCGGCAAAAACTCCCGCACAAGCTTTTGCATGACTTTATGCCTTTCCAAGTCGGCGGAGTGTTCGATCACATGGATTTCGTCTTTTTTGCTTTCCGAAATGCCGTCGAAATTCCGAACCAAATTGTTCAAATAAGTCGCTGCCTGGCAGGAATAATCAACCAACTTAACAAAACTCGAAAAGTAAAAATTATCTTGTTTCTTTGCCATCCTGTTTCTCCTTAAAAGATGTTGATAAAGAGTTTGGCCATCAGAAAGCCGATGATGCCGCAGCCCGGAAAGGTGAGGATCCAGGCAAGAGCCAATTCCCTGACGATGTCCCAACGGACGCGCGACAAACCCCTGGAGGAACCCACTCCCATGATCGCCGTCGTTTTCACATGCGTGGTGCTCACGGGAATGCCCAGGAGCGAGGAAAAGAGCAGGCAGCCCGTCGCGGCGAGATCGGTTGCGAATCCCTGGTATTCCTGAAGTTTCACCATGTCCATGCCGACCGTTTTGATGATTCTGTACCCGCCGATTGAAGTCCCGAGGCCCATCACAATTGAACAGAGAACCATCAGCCAAATCGGTATCTCAAAAACTGTTTGGCCGGCATTGCCCTGGGCAAGCGCAACACCGAGCAGGAAAACGCCCATGAATTTCTGACCGTCCTGGGCGCCGTGCATGAAAGCCATGGCGGCGGCTCCTCCGACCTGCGCTTTTCTGAAGAAGCGCCCCGTTTTCCGCCTGTCCATCTTCATGCAAATCGCTTCAATCAGTTTGACGACACCAAGCCCGCTCCCGAAGCCGAGCACGGAAGAAATCAACAGCCCATAGATGACCTTGACCCATTCCGAACCGTTGATTCCGGAAAAGCCGCCCTGGAGCGCGATGGCCGCTCCGGAAATACCCGCTATCAGCGCATGGCTTTCGCTGGTCGGAATTCCGAAAGCCCAGGCCGCGACCGCCCAAATTAAGATCCCGACCATTCCCGCGCAGAGGGCGGAAATGGCGGCGGAGGCATCACCGCGAAAATCGACCATTTTGTAAATCGTCTGCGCGACGGTCGCATTGAGCATGGTCATGAAAAGCACGCCCAGAAAATTGAACACCGCGGCCAAAATGACGGCCTTCTTGGGCGTGATGGATTTTGTTGAAACGGCGGTTGCGATCGCGTTCGGTGCGTCAGTCCAGCCGTTGATCAAGATCACGAGCAGCGTCAATAGCGATGTGATCAGGAGTATGTAATTTTCTGATAGAGCCCGTATAAAATCTAATAATCCCATCTATCAAATCACCAGCTAGAAAACAAATCATTCCTATTATAACAGTTTCGACAACTGATTACAATATTTTCTGCGGATAAAAACGCTTTAATTGATGGAAAAATTGGGTTCCAAATAAGATTTTGTGTTTTCCATCATTTTCCTGAACAATTCTTTTGCTTCCTCAATGCTCAGTTTTAAGCAAAGCGGATCATGCAAAAACGCGGTGAAGATGAGATCCAAATCTCTTTTCTTTATTCCTTCAAAGAGAGTTTCCAAATTATAGACATGTGTCAAAACCATGTTTTTAACAGGTTTAGGAAGTTCTCCGGTAACCACCGGCGTGACCTTTCCGTCGGAAAAAACCGCATTCGTTTCCACAATCGCCCCCAAGGGATAGCCCGGCATCTGCCCCACATTCGGCAGATTCACGTTCGTGACCAATTTCCCGAATCCGAGCAGGGCTTTGATCATCGCCACGGCTTCCTCGTCAGACCCCTTCAGTTCCGGCTTGATCCTGCCCCTTCTGATGTCTTCCAATTCCCGGATTCTTCGCTCTCTTTTTTCGATCCTGTAAGCCACGCTCGTCCGTGCGAATTTGAACCTTTTAATCATTTCCGCGTCGCGGAGGTACCAATCCGGCCTCATGAATTCAACAAGATGCCTGTCCCCGGCCGCTCCGAGCGCACCGTAACGGCGGTAGAGATCCATTTTCACTTTGTTGGCGCTGTGGAAGGGGTTTTCCAAAAATGAATCTACTTCCCCGCGCTCGTTGTGCCCCGTCTCCCCGTATTTCAGAATGAATTCATCCAAGAGCGGAAACAAATCCATGTTTTGATAGCTTGCTTTCGTAATCCAAGTGAAATGATTGATGCCCGCGACATCCGTCGTGATCTCCCTGCGCGTCGCTTTGATTCCGGTTGCTTCCTCCAACACGTCGCAGAGGAAATTCTGGGCATGGAAGACCTCATGGCAGCAACCGAAGGCCTTGATTTCCGGAAAAACATCATGGAGCGTCCGCACGCAGAGATTCATGGGGTTGGTAAAATTGAGAACCCAGGCATCGGGGCAGAATTCCTTAATTTTCCTTGCGAATTCTTCGTAAATGGGAACTGTTCTCATGGAACGGAGAATGCCTCCCGGTCCCGTGGTGTCGCCCACTGTCTGGTAAATGCCGTATGCTTCCGGTTCATGGACGTCGCTTGCCATTTCTTTGAAGGTGGCAGGCAGGATGGACATCACCACGAAATCCGCGCCCCGCAATGCCGGTTCGATTGTTTCATAGACCCGGTACTCCCATTTCGTTTTCGCTTCCGGAAGTCCGCACAGCAAATCGCCGATCTCCTGGTTCCGCTTCGCGGCCAAAAGGTCGATGTCATAGAGCGCGATTTCTCCCGTGATTCCTTCCGAAAGGGCCAAATCATTCATAAAAACATGGGCCCATTCCTTTGAGCCGCCGCCGATGTAAGCCAATTTTATTCTTTTCATCATTTACCTCTTTATGAAAATTATACTACAAACAAAAAAATAAAAAAAGGCATTTCTGCCTTTTATTTGATGCTGATCAATCCATAGCCGCTTGCTTCAAGGGCATTTTTTATTTCTTCGGCGGCGTTTTCCGACTTGAACACCCCTTCCGCAAACCCCACTTCCACTTTCAGTTTCTTACCCCCAGCTTCTTCGAGAGCGTCCCTGACTCTCTTGACGCAGTGCATGCAGGACATGCCTTCGATGTAAATTTTCTTTTTCATGATTCTACTCCTTTTTCTGATGCGGTTTAAATCTTTTCAGTCTCAAAGCATTGGTCACGACCGAGACCGAACTGAAGGCCATCGCCGCACCCGCAATCATCGGATTCAGCAAGGGCCCGCCCATTAGATGGAGGAGGCCGGCCGCGACCGGTATTCCAAGCGTGTTGTATATGAAAGCCCAGAAGAGATTCTGTTTGATGTTGGCGATAGTTTTTTTGCTTAAGGAGAGGGCGGTGACAACGTCAAGCAGGTCGCTTTTCATCAGCACGATGTCCGCGGATTCCATGGCGATGTCGGTTCCGGAACCGATCGCAATTCCGACATCGGCCTGGGCCAAAGCGGGAGCGTCGTTGATGCCGTCCCCGACGAAAGCGACTTTCTTGCCTTCCGCCTGCAGCTTCTTTACAACCTCCGCCTTGTCCTGCGGCAAAACCTCAGCTTCGACCCTGTCGATTCCGACTTCCCCCGCCATCGCTTCCGCGACCAAACGGTTGTCTCCGGTGAGCATCGCCACTTCGATTCCCATCCCATGCAAGAGCTCGATCGCCTGCTTGCTTGTCGCTTTCAGAACATCGGCAATCGCGATGATGCCCATGAGTTCGCCCCCGGCAGCCACATAAACTGCCGTTTTCCCGGCCTTCGAAAACCGGTCCGCGACTTCCCCGTGAACATTTTCAACGCCGAAGCTATCCAAAAGGGGGGTGTTTCCGATCAAAACCAAATCTTCCCCGACCAGACCCTTGATTCCCCGTCCGGGGAGATTCTCAAATTCGGAGAAGGCCAAGAGCTCGATGCCCCGCTCCTCCGCCTCCCTGACAATCGCTTCCCCCAAAGGATGTTCGGAAGCAACCTCGGCGGAAGCAGCGAATCTCAGCACTTCTTCCTCGGTCTTCCCGGGAAGAGCGAAAATGTCCGTCACTCTGGGGTTTCCCTCGGTGAGCGTGCCCGTCTTATCAAAAACGATTGTCCGCGCGCTGTGGGCGATTTCCAAGGCTTCCCCGTTCTTGATCAGGATTCCCAATTCGGCGCCCTTGCCTGTGCCGACCATAATCGCCGTCGGCGTCGCAAGCCCCAAAGCGCAGGGGCAGGCTATCACCAGCACCGAGATGAAAATCGAGAGGGCAAAGGTCGTACCCTTGCCCGCAAGGAACCAGGCCAAGCCCGCAACGGTCGCAATCAAAATCACCGCCGGCACAAAGTAAGAAGCGATGACATCCGCCGTTTTCGCAATTGGCGCCTTTGACCCTTGCGCTTCCTCAACAAACCTGATAATCTGCGACAGCACCGTGTCCTTGCCGACCTGAGTGGCTTTGAATTTGATGTATCCGTTTTTGTTGATGCTGGCGCCGACAACCGCATCCCCGGGTCCCTTTTCGACCGGGATGCTTTCTCCCGTCAGCATCGATTCGTCAACCGTGGTATGCCCTTCCAAAATCACCCCGTCGACGGGAATGCTTTCCCCGGGGCGGACGATGACGACCGCGTCGCTTTCAACTTCATCGATTGGGATTTCTTTTTCCGTTCCGTCAACCAATATCCGCGCCGTCTCCGGACGCAAACCCATCAGTTTCTTCAGCGCTTCGCCCGTTCTTCCTTTGGAAACCAATTCCAGGTATTTACCAAGCATGACCAGAGTGATGATGACGCCCGCAGACTCAAAATAGAGATTGTGGGCCTGGGCATGGCCACCCTGAAGGATCCGCACGAAAGCATAGATCCCGTAGAGGAAGGCCGCGCCGGTGCCGATCGCGATCAGCGAATCCATGTTCGGCTTTCCGCGAAAGAGCTTGGAAAAACCGCTTGTGTAAAAACGGTAACCCACGCCGATGACCGGAACAACAAGAATGAGTTGCGTGAGCGCGAAATTGAAGGGATTGGTGTTCGGATCCAAAAAATCCGGAAGCGGAAATCCGAGCATGTGCCCCATGGCAATGTAAAAGAGGGGGATTGTAAAAACGGCTGCGGCGATCAGTTTAATGAGCATGATCATCCGCTCGCGTTTTTTCCTCTCCGCCTCAACATCTTCCTTTTCGGCGGACAGCGGCTCATAACCGGCTTTGCGGATTGCCTCTTTCAAATCCTTGATGCTTACTTTGCCTCCGACGTAGCTGACCTTGGCTTTTTCGCTCGCGTAGTTGACATTCGCTTCCTTGACGCCCGCCAGCTTTCTGAGCGAGTTTTCGACTGCTCTTGCGCAAGCCGCACAAGTCATGCCAGCAATCGGAATGACAGTTTCTTCCAAATCTTTGCGGACTCCGTATCCCGCTCTTTCCACTGCTCTTTTTATATCATCAATATTTATTTTTTCTTCGTCATATGTCACGGAAAGCGTCTCCGCCGCCAAATTGACGCTCGCGCTTTCAACATCCAGCTTCGAAACGCTTCTTTCAACGGCGCTTGCGCAGGCTGCGCAGGTCATTCCCGTGATTTTCAATGTTTCCTTTTTCATTTTCCAACCTTCTTCCTTTATTTATTATACCCGGGAAAACAAATTCGGTCAAAAAATGTGCATAAAATGTTTCCGCCGGAATGCAAAAATAGTATATGCACCCTGCATGCCGATTCGCCATATTATATATTAGAATGTCGAAAGAAAGGAGAATGCCATGAACAAACCTCGAGGCGCCGATAAATTCAGGATCCAACCCCTTCCCGAACCCCCTCCCTTCCGGCCCCCGTCGCAAAGCCTGCCGCTCAGACCCCCGCTTCCGGAATTCCTGCCGCCGATCGGAGGACCTTCTTTCGGAATGCAAAGATTCCGGCGCTGCCTGAACAGGGTTTCGGAAATATCCTTGCGCGGAGGGGGCAGAATCTGGTTCTATCCAACCGCAATCAGAAACCAAAACCTAATCGGTTTCCGTTGGCAACAATTTGATTGGGTGAGGTCATCCATCCCCCTTTTCAGAATCCGTTCAATTGATTGCTTTTAAAAAATGGCTAAAAAGCCATTTTTTTAATAGTATTCATCCATAATTTCACCGACGACGCGGTCGACGTTTTCCAAAACCCCGACAGCATAGGCGGGCTTTTTCGGAATCTCCAAGCTTTCGAGCAGCTTGCGGTCGATGTTGTCGCGGCATCTCACTTCCCGGAAAACCCCATATTCCAATAAATATTCCAAATACAGATTCATGAACGCTGCTTCTCTTGTGCCCTCAATTTCCAAAAGCCTCGCATCCAATTTCCTGTTTCCGGAAACATCCCAGAGCGCGCCCAAAGCAAGCAAAGCATCCCCGTGCTTCAAAGGCAGGTACAGCAAATCATATTCCACAACCATTCCGTTCCCTTCCAGTTTCTGAAAAGCTTCCCCGGTCTTTTCCTGATCGATGGCGGAGCGCGGAGATATCCGGAACATCTCTTCAAGAAAAGGAAAATAAAGATTGTCACATTCTTTAGTTTTCGGATTATAAATCCTGGTCGGGACTTCCATAAATTCTTGATTCGTCTTTTTGATTTTCCCGAAAGCGACCGCCCTGATCAATTGATAGAGATTTTCAAGAATCAGAAGCAAAACCTCTTTTTCTGCATCCGCAAGGCCCGCATTATGGCTCTCCCAACGCATGTGCCTCAAGACAGGATAGAAAGCCTCCCCCGGAAAACCTTTAAACAAATCCCTTTCCTCCGGTTCCAATTCACCGTACCTTTTATAATAAATCGCATAATGCTGGTAACGCCGATAGGATGAGATTTCGCTTTCATCAATGTTTTCTTTCAAACTCAAAAAATAATCAGCCTGCAGAGCATTCCTGCAGATGATGAATCCAAAATTTTGCGTGACGAGGGAACCCGTCACGCAAACCAATAACGGATCTTCATCTTCCATAAACATCTGGCAGTAATCTTCATTTCCCAAGTAATCCCAAGGGGCAAGCTGAAACAGTTTTTTCGATATTTCCAAAAATTTATCCAAACTAGACTACCTCGTTTCCAATATCCTTATCCCCCAACCCAGCACGGAAAGCATTATTCCAATGGAATTTTCCGGACAAGATCGCTGCCGTCATCGAAAATGAACAAAGCATTCCCAAGCAAACAAGCATTGCTGGCTTTTCCCCTTATTTCATAAATGTTTGCATCCGCATTCAGATCGTAAACATAAGTCAAATATTCGTTGTCAATGTAGGCGGTGTAAACGGAAATCTCGCCGTTATCGAAGATTGTTCTTGCCGGGGTTGCTGCTTGGGGATGCTCATATGCTCTTGCGACTTCGTTTTCGGAAAGTTCCGTCCCCTGTATGTCGATTATTTTTTTGCGGGCATGGAGGGAATTCCCGTCAAAAAAGATATCCTTATGCTGTCTTTCGCCTTCCACACCAAACTCGGCAATTACTTTTTCATTTGCGAGGTCATAAACATGCACGTCAAAATCCCCTGACACGGTGAAAAGAAGTCCGTTCTCTCTGTCGAAAGCCATTTTGGAATGCTGGCATGTTATTGGCAGTTTTGCATGAATGCCGTCCCTCAGGTCATATTCATAAATGTCCCCTTTGAAAGCATCGGCAGCATAGATTATCTTATCTCCGTAAAGGAAGGTCAAATGCGCGGGGCTCTCCGTGGCAAACGTTTCATATTCCCAAGTGCCAACATCATAGACCCTGAATTGATTTTTGGTTCCGAAACCGATGACCAATTTATTGCCAGCAACATCAAACCATGTAGGTCTGAATTCAAAATCCAAGCTTTTTACCTTTGCAAGAGTAGCATCATAAACTTTCAGCGTGCGGCTCAGTTCATTCAGAACATAGAGATAGCCGCCAGCCGCCATTGAATGTGAATATATCCCGGTTTTCAGCAAAGTTTTTCCGTCTTCCGAAAGCAAAACTTCGTCTTCTTCATGAACCTTTTCTTCTTCCTTAAAGTCCGCGGATATTTTTCCCACATCAATCACAGCAACATATCTTTTGCCCTGCGAGAGAGCCAAAAACTTTCCCGCCTTCATTTCCAGTACCGAATCATAATCCATGCTTATTTGGTAGACGAATTGTTCGGTTTGCTTGTCAAAAACTGCAATCCGATTCTGGTTTTCCTTGCTTCCGACAAAGGAAAGTTTGTCGTTTTCATAAATGGTTTTTTCCGGCACAAAATCCCCGTACTTAGGATAATCACTGCTCAAATAACCCTCGCGCACGGCAATTCCGTCAAAACGGTTGAATAATTTTCCCTCATGCAACAAATATTTTCCGTTAAAAAATATTCTGTCGCGCACATAGCGAAAGGGACCAAAATAAGTTGAAAAGACGATTTTGCCGGTCTGAGTGTTGCAATAATACAACTCAGAAGAAGACAGCCCGGTTTCCGTAATGTACAATAAATGCTCTTTCCGATTCAAAGTTATCAAGGGATTGTAAAGCGAAGTCAGCTTCTGTTTTTCTCCGGTCAGGTAATTATGAAAATACACGTCATCCTTGTCAGCATAAATTATGATCTGGGCATCAATCGCCAACTCCGAGAAAACCGCATCCGCCTTCAAAGTCATGAGATTTGAGTTGGTTTTTAAATCATAAACATCAATTTGGTCCGTCCCATAGCCGATGACCAATTTGCCTTGGTCAGCATCAATATATTTTGGATACTGCCCCACATTGATTTCAATTTCCAATTCCATTGTTTCCGCATCATAAATGTCGATTTTCCTGTTTCTTAAGACCGCCAGTTTATCAGTCAACCCATCATAAACAATCTTTTTATGATAACTAAGGTTATGGTAATCTACAACCCCATCCTCCGTATCCTTATAATTGACGGGTTCGGAATCATTTGGTTCGGAATCCTCTTGTTTGCTTTTTTCGTACTCCGCAATCGCTTCCGTGAATTTTGAAGGGATTTCCAGTTCGACATCGCTTCCGAACTTGTTGATTTTCATCAGCATTTCCATGTCAATTTTGATGTTCTGAAAGAGCATCGTGATGTACATGTTCATGTTTCTCAATTCTTCTTTGGCTTTGTCGACGATGAAAATCAATTCCATCTCGAACCTCGAAACTGTGCCATAATCGGGAATAATTCCCTCCAATGCTCCCAGAACGGCTTCGTCTTTGACTGTAAAGGTATGCACGACAACTTCGTTGTTTTCCGTTTTCAGATAATCATATTCAAATTCATCAAAATCAAATTCGGGAATCGGAACTTCCTCATCATAATCAAAACCCGGTACTTCGGCCACAAGTATTTGTCCGGAATCTTCCATGCAGAGATAATTTCCGATGTAGTAGGTGGCAACTGTGTTCGAGTCATCCTCCGCTTCAACAAAAGCCCGCACTTCTTCCCCCACCTTTTTCGCAACCACCTTACTCCTAACAGTTGTCGTCATTTCCAACATCTTTATCTTATAGGTATAACTCAGATCAATGTCGGAAGTCCCATGGTACTTGCTTAAGATGATATTCAGATTCTCGATATCATTGGTCCGTTTGCAACCGACAAGAAAAAAGATAACAAATAAGAGCGAAATAATAAAAACCTTCTTTATTTTCTCTTTCCCCTCCAAAATAAAGACATTGTTTCATTACCATTATATCTTAAATTGATTCATTAAGCAATCCGTTATAAGTGAAATGAAAAGGCATTTCCTGCAGGAAATGCCTCATTTTACATTCATGTTGATTTCACCAACTCATTTTTTCAATGCTTTTACATTAAACTCCCGTCATTATGTAATTTCGGGTTACCCCTGTTGGCTTTCAATATAATCATCAATGGCTTCTAATACATTTTCCGGCACATTCAATTTTACATCTTTTCCGGAATTGTTGATGGTAATGAACATTTCTAACTCGGCAGTAATTTCCTCATATGTCGCCGTTATATACATGTTCAGTCTTTTCAAATCTTCTTTTTCTTTATCAACAATGATTTCCAAATTCATCTGAATTTCCGTATTATCATCATATTCTGATATGAACTCATCCAAGTAAGCAAGGATGGCATCGTCACCAATATCGAATGAATGGATAATCAGACCGTCCTCTTCCGTTTTTTGATATTCGTATTCAAAATCATCAAAATCAAACTGGGGAATGGGAACTTCCTCATCATAATCAAATCCTTCCCCTTCAATCACAAAGACATCATCGCCATCCAACATGCAAATATAATTGCCGATGACATACATTTTTATGGACACGATTCCTTCCATCATCTCCATGTAGACATGATATTCTTCCCCAACCTTCTTTACAATAATTGTCCCCGCAATTGTTGTCGTCTCCCCATTCAGCGACATCACATATTCATAGCTTAGGTCAACATCGGTCTCTTCTTGGTATTGGCTTAGGAGTTTTTCTATATTTTCAACGTCCTTCTTTTCTTGATCACAGCCGACAACAAAGAAGAAAACAAACAAAAACAAAAACAGAAAAAGTCTTTTAAATTTCATAATTCCTCCCTATATTTTTTCAATTTGATTATATCTTATATAAGTTTATTAAGCAATACTTTTTTATTACAGAAATGATGTGTAGTTTGTATGGGAAAGGTAATATGACAAAAAAAGGTCTATGTAAGCTTGGCTAAACGAGCTAAACATGAACCTGTTTTTATTAGAACTCTTGACATAAATTT
>FZPS01000002.1_pt40 | contig 17595 bp, 16 predicted proteins | sample 1817821 | NCBI WGS metagenome assembly FZPS01 (sample SAMEA104158645, study PRJEB21678) | metagenome | place: Germany | collected 2015-04-21
TTTTGCCAGATTCATAGAAAACTCTTGCGGCTGAATGAGCCATTTGCCATAAAAGCAATAAAGATTGAAAGATTGGCGCGCCTTTATATAAATTAATAATTAAACCTTATTATATATTGCCTTATTTGCGGCGGCTTAATTATTGGCGATAAAATAAGCCAGAGGCGGTTTTGCCGAAATTATAAAAGCTATAAGAAAGTTTAACTTATTGTTTTTTTTACGCGATAAAAAAGAATGTTTTTTGCCAGTATATCCGAATAGGAAAAAGAAGACAGTTCTCCCGAAACGCTTCTTATGGTAAAAATGGAAGGGTATACATTTTCTACCACGCCTTCGATTTCCTCAATTTTATTGCGCCCTCGGTTCACTTTGAATTTCACCGTAACGCCCTGCATATCTCTTACTTGCTCAATTGTTTTGGCTATATCCTGTTTTATTACCCGCATATTAACTTTATTCCCGGTTTTTTATATTTTAACCTATTATCTTGTCATAAAAAACAAAACAACTTAATAATTTATAAATATCGGATATAACAGGGGGCTTTATATGACTAAAAACAAGGTAAGCATTAATACCGGAAACAGAAAAAAACTTCAAAACGCTGTTTTCTATGAGGACGCCGAACTGAACTTGTCTTCGGTCAAAAAAATTCTTGGCGTGTCCGCCGTCGCCAAAATAAGCAATTATGAAGCTATGAAAGGCGAGATAAGGGTGGCGGGAAAAATTCCTATGAAGATTATCTATCTTTCGGACGAAGATCAGATTTTGAGTTATGATTACAGCAAGGAATTTATGGCGACTTTATCGAATGCGGACATTATGCCTAACGATAAAGCCGTTTTGCGTTGCGCGATTATTGATACCGATTACAGCGGAACGCAGGAATTAAAGATAAAGCTGTCCTTGAGCATTGACGGATATTATATTAAAGAAATGCCCGTTGAGATTCTGGAAGTAGAGGGCGAGGGCATTCATTGCAAAAAAGACCAAATCAAGCTTGATAAAATAATCAACCTCAACGAAACCACGCTGGAAATATCAAAAAGCTTTGAAGCCAAAGAAAATATTTTTAAGATTCTCGCGTATAATACCAATTGCGTAATTAATAATATTTATCCTTATGACGAGCTTTTTCAAGTGGAAGGCGAAGCCGTTACCAATATAATAGCTTTGGGCGAAGACAATAAGCTTATTTCGCAAAGCTTCAATCAGGATTTCGCGCTGGAGGCGCCCCATTCCGATATCATGCCTTCAAGCGAAATTATGCTGGAATGCTTTAATAAAAGCACTACCATAATTTTGGAAGAGGAAGGGAGCAGAAATATAATTATCGATTTGGAAATAAGTTTCAAGGGCGTAGCCGTTGAGAAAAGCCAAACCGAAGTTATTTGCGACGCGTATTGCATCGATAAAGAATTGATTGTCAAAGATAGCCGCATAGATGTAAACGAAGGAGTTTGGCAAAGAAATAAAAAAGAAGAAATAAACGGAAGTTTTCAAGTGGATGACGACATTGAAAAAGTGGTGGCGGTAATAAATCCCGTCAACGCCACAATTGAGTTAAGCAATAATTTCGGGCTTTACGCCGAAGGCATGGTTTACGCTCAAGTGGTTTATATCAACAAAGAAAACATTCATAAAAGCGTCAAATGCGAAATACCGTATCAAATTTTGATTGATAAAGATATTATGGCAGACGACAACAGCGCCGCCCAAATAATGATAAACAATTGTCAGCCCAAAAAGAAAACGGCAAACGAAATAGAGCTTAATATGAACGCGTTTGTTAGAGCTTGGGGCAATAACGTCAATAAGAAAACCATTGTTGAAGATATGGAGGAAGGAGCGGCCAAAGAGGATGACAACATAGCCATAAGCCTGTATATAGCAAAAGAGGGCGAAAGTTTGTGGGATGTGGCCAAAATGCTGTCCACCGACGAGAAAACCCTTATGCAATTAAATCCCGACATAAAACTGCCTTTGCGAAGCGGCGATAAAATACTTCTGTACAGAGAGTTCAGCTTCTGAGGTTTTACTCCCTATACGGAAAGGGCGAACGGAAAAGAACCGTTCGCCCTTTTCTGTTAATCGATTATGTTGTTTTTTGGGCGCGGCGCATATATAATGAAATAAAAAGTTTTTGAAAAAGAGGTGAAAATGAGGAAGGCAAAAAGGTTTACCAAAAGAGAAAAAGCGTTGGCGGGCATGGTAATCATACTTGCTTTAGCGCTTATCGGCGTTTTTGTTTGGAAAGGGGATTTGTCGTGGCTTAGCGAAAATCCCGGCCAAAACAACGACGGCCAAAAAATAAGCGTTTCTTTCTATAGCGCAAAAACCGATATTGAATTGCCCCGGCAGTTTGACGAGGAAAGCCTGCTTGAAATACACTTTATCGATGTGGGCCAAGGCGACGCGATATTGGTCAGGCTGCCCGACGGCAAGGATATGCTGATAGACGCGGGCAGCGGCACAACGGCATCCAACGCCGTAAAGAATAAATTTGAGACATATTTGGAAGACATGGATATAGACACGCTTGATTATTTGATAATAACCCACCCCGACAGCGACCATGTCAATATGGCCCAAATAGCGCTTGACAATTACGAAGTAAAGAATATTTATTATAACGACATATATTCCACGGCCTCCAACACCTACAAAGAATTTGTGGATTTAAGCAAAGTGGAGGATGGAGCTCAACTTTTTTCCATTGATGAAGACGGGGAATATTATCAAATCGCAAGCGAAGAATGGAATTACCAAATAGATATAATCGCTCCCGGCCATAGCCGATTTTCGGACCGAAATTCCATGTCGGTTTTTTGTTTGCTTAAATACGGCGGCACGGAAGTGTTGTTTACGGGGGACGCCCATACCGATTCCGAAGAATATCTAATGGAATACCTGGACCAAGGTGTAGACATAGATATTCTAAAAGTAGGGCACCACGGAAGCGATTCAAGCACGTCCATGGAGTTTTTGGAATTTTTTGACCCCGAATACGCGGTCATAAGCGTAGCGCAAACAAACGCATACAATCATCCCTCGCCCTTTCTCATGAACAGGCTTTTTGAATACGGCGTGGTTACTTATCGCACAAACAGGCACGGAGATATTGTTTTATATATGGACAATCAGGAAAATTTTGGATTTCTTTGCGGCAAAAATGTCGCCGTTGAGAACAATTCCAAAGAAATTAATGAAAAACGGCTGGTATTGGAAAAATAACAAAAAAATACTATATGTAGGATAAATTTAACCATTGACAACTATATATTGTGTATGGTATTCTTTAGTGGCAGTACATTTAAGGAGAAAAACACTATGGTTAGAACAATAATTAAGAGAGATGGAAGGGTAGAGGATTTTGATGTCAATAAAATAGCGGCCGCCATATACAAAGCCGCTATCGCGGCAGGCGGAGACGACAAGGGCAGGGCTTTCGAACTTGCGGAAATGGTAGCCAAAAGGCTTGATGAGAGATATCCCGCCGGGACTTCGCCCAACATAGAGGACATACAAGATACCGTAGAAAAAATTCTTATTGAGCAGCAACACGCCAAGACCGCCAAGGCGTACATAATTTACCGCGAGAAGAGAAAGGCAGTAAGAGAGTCGCAAGCGTTAATCAACGCTACGGTAGGCATGTTTACCGATTATCTCACCGAAGCGGACTGGAATGTCAAAGAAAACGCCAACATGCAAAAAAGCGTCAACGGCCTTAACAATTATGTAAGAGAAACATTTACCAAGAAATACTGGCTTTATGATGTATATCCCGAAGAAGTCCGCAAGGCTCATGAATCGGGAGATTTGCATTTACATGATTTGGGCTTTTTCGGACCTTATTGCGCAGGCTGGGATTTAAGGCAGATATTGTTGGACGGCTTCGGCGGCGTGGAGGGAAAAGTGGAATCCAATCCCCCCAAGCATCTGCGTTCGTTCTTGGGACAAGTGGTCAACTCCACTTTTACTACGCAAGGAGAGACCGCGGGCGCTCAGGCATGGAGCAGCTTTGACACATATTGCGCTCCCTTTATCAGATACGATAACATGACCTATGAGCAGGTCAAGCAATGCTTGCAGGAATTTGTGTTCAATATTAATGTTCCTACAAGGGTGGGTTTCCAATGTCCTTTCTCAAACCTAACTTTTGACATAAAAGTTCCCAGAACCTTAAGGGATCAGCCTGTCATATACGCGGGCAAATACCAAGAAGAAACCTATGGCGAATTCCAAGCCGAAATGGATATGTTCAACAAAGCTTTTTGCGAAGTAATGCTTGTGGGCGACGCAAAGGGCAGAGTGTTTACTTTCCCCATTCCCACCATAAACATCACCAAGGATTTCGATTGGGACAACCCCGTAGTGGATAAGTTTATGGAAATAACCTGCAAATACGGAATCCCTTATTTCGCCAATTATATAAACAGCGATTTATCCCCCGAAGACGCCGTGTCCATGTGTTGCCGTCTTCGCTTGGATGTCAGGGAGCTGAGAAAGAGAGGCGGCGGCCTTTTCGGCAGCAACCCCATGACGGGTTCAATAGGCGTGGTTACTTTGAATTTGCCGCGCATAGGATATCTTGCCAAGGACGAAAGCGATTATTTTGCTCGTCTTAAGAGGCTGGCCTTATTGGCTAAGAGTTCCCTTGAGCTCAAGAGAAAGATTGTGGAAGACCAAAGTGAAAAAGGCCTTTATCCTTATTCCACTTATTATTTAAGGGACATCAAGAAAAGAACGGGTTCTTATTGGACAAACCATTTTAACACGATAGGCATAGTGGGAATGAACGAATCCCTTCTCAATTTTATGGGCAAGGATATCGGCACTCCTCAAGGCTTGTCATTCGCTATAAAGGTGCTGAATTATCTGCGGGAATTGATGGTGGAATTCCAGACCGAAACGGGCTTAAGCTATAATCTGGAAGCTTCTCCCGCCGAAGGCACAAGCTATCGTTTAGCTAAGCTTGACCGCGCGCTTTTCGGCAACGACATAATAACCAGCGGCAAGGATGTGCCTTATTATACCAATTCCGCGCAGCTTCCCGCCAATTATACCGACGACATAATGGAATGCATAAGGCTGCAGGACGAAATACAATCGCTGTATACAGGCGGCACCGTCCAGCATCTTTATATCGGGGAAAAAATCAACGACATCAATGTTTGCAAAAAGCTTATCAGAAAGATATTCACGACATCCAAAATGCCGTATATTTCCATAACCCCTACCTTCAGTGTTTGTAACGATCACGGATATATCGCGGGAGAGTATTTCAGCTGTCCTGAATGCGGCGCCAAAACCGAGGTTTATTCCAGAGTAACCGGATATCTCCGCCCCGTGCAAAACTTTAACGAAGGCAAAAAAGAAGAGTATATGGAAAGGAAAAAATTTGTGGTAAGAGAATACCAAGTAGCCGACGCTTAATTTGCGAAATAATTAAAAACCTAATAATGGATATCCCAAACGGCATTTTGGGGTATCCATTTGCTTTATTTTAATGGAAGGAGGTAAAATGAAAGTCGCAGGTTTTACGCCCAATTCTTTTGTGGATTATCCCGGCAACATAGCCGCCGTTATTTTTTTCGGAGGATGCAATTTTGACTGCTGGTTTTGCCATAACAGGTGGCTGCTCAGCGTGGACAATCTTTATGATATCGAGGAAATATTGAAAAGGATAGAAACCAATAAAGACTTTCTTGACGCGGTAGTGCTTTCGGGAGGAGAGGCTACGCTGCAAAACAGCCGGGAATTAATTGAATTAATTAAAAGAATTAAGGCTATGGGGCTTAAGGTAAAGCTTGATACCAATGGCACCAATTATCAAACGCTTAAGGAATTGTTGCCGTATTTGGATTATGTGGCTATGGATATCAAAGCGCCTTTGTCAAAATACAGAGAAATAACCTGCATAGACGATAATCAAATGATATCGTTAAAAAACAGCATAAATTTGTTAAAGTCGGGAGAAATCGATTGCGAATTCAGAACCACTTTCATTCCCACCTTAACCAAAGACGACATATTGGAGATAGCGCATACTTTGAAAGGCTGCCGCCATTATTATTTACAGCAATATGTTCCCGTGCCCGATAAGGATATCCCGCCTCATCCGCCCAAATACTTAATTCAAACACAACGGGAAGTCAGCAAAATCATACCTTGCGAAATAAGGGGTATTTAAGGGCTAATTATTTGACTTAATCGCCAAAAGGGTTATAATAGGTTTATGAATATATTGGTTATAAACGGCGCTAATTTGAATATGCTGGGCAAAAGAGAGCCCGAACTTTACGGCGAAGACACTCTTGAAGATATTAATAATTTCCTTGCAAGCAGCTTTCCCAAAGTAAAGTTTGAGTTTTTTCAAAGCAATTACGAAGGCGTTATCGTAGAAAAAATTCAGCAAGCCGATTGCGACGCGGTTATAATAAACGCCGCCGCGCATACTCATTATTCGATAGCCATAAGGGACGCTGTTCTTATTAGGAAAGATTTACCCTTTGTCGAGGTGCATCTTACCGACCCCAAAAGCAGGGAAGAATTCAGAAAGGTATCTCTTCTTGAAGATGTTTGCTTGGCGACCTTTGCGGGCAAAAAGAAATACAGCTATTTTGACGCCGTAAAATACTTATTGGATTTACAAAAGGAGAAACATGACGGCATTTGACATATATTTAGTGGGCAAAGTAGGTTCGATAGCGTTGGTAAACGCTTCGCACGACGACATCGATTACAATATTATCGCTCGTATCAGCAGATATCTTAAACCGGGCTATATTTGGGTAACCTCGGGAGCCACCGAAATAGGCAGGTTGGATTATATTAAGAGAACGGGCTTTGAGCTTATAGGCGACGAAAACAGTATAAAAACCGACTATTCCGCTCAAGGACAATCGATTTTGATGCAGAATTATCGTCAATTTGTGGACAGCAGATACAGCATAAGGCAATTTCTTGTGGAGCACCAGCATTTTAACGATAAGGAAAAGCGCGAATATTTGAAAAACGCCTTGTTAAGGTGCCCAAAACAGGGAGCCATTCCCATAATCAATTATAATGATGCCGTAAGCGACGAAGAGAACAGAAAGTTAGAGATACAGGCTTTGCGCAAAGCCAACAACAAGGTGGTGGAATGTATAGACAATGACGAAACGGCAAGTCAAATAGCCTGCTTGGTCAAGCCCAAGTATTTGCTTTTGCTTACAGGAGTGGACGGAATTTTTACCGATATCAACAACAAAAATTCTTTGGTCAGAGAAATAAGCGGAGCAAATGTGGACGAGCTTATACAAAATATCGAGTATTATCAGCATTTTTGCGACGGGGCCAGCCGAAAAGGAGCGCAAGGCGCCCGCGCCAAGCTTGAGTATATCAAAGAACCCATTAAATTAGGAACGACGGCGATTATCGCCAACAGCAAATACAAAATCCCCGACATATTGAACGGGGAAGCGCCGTCCACCATAATCAGGATAAGATAACAATTTTTTATTCGTAAAATTGAGAATGTATAAATTCTTTTACTTCTTTCCACGCTTGGCGGCTTTCGGGCAAGAGCATGCCCGCCAATTGAAAATCATGAAACATTCCCTCATATTTTGACAGCGTTACGTTAACGCCTTTTGCCAAGGCTTTTTGGTGTATTGTTTCCGAGTCGCTCTCCAAAATCTCATAAGTTCCCACTTGGATGAGCATATCGGGAAAATCATGATATTCGGCGTAAACAGGCGAAAGATAAGGATTAAAAACATCATTGTCCGCGGCGTAGGGGTTGCTTTTTCCGTCAACATTGTTGACTATGCCCTTGCTGTTGCCGAATATAGGGTCTTTGTTTTGGTTATGAGTGTGGGAAGGGCCTTGGTTGGCCATATCCGCCCATGGCGACATCAATACAAGCGCTTTGGGCAAAGGTCTGTCAGCATCCCTTAATTTCAAAGTAAGCGCAAGCGCAAGATTGCCGCCCGCGCTGTCGCCTGCGATAATGATATTTTCTTCTTTATAGCCTTTTTGCAATAACCAATCCCAAGCTTTCAAGGCGTCTTCGAGAGCGGCGGGAAAAGTATACTCGGGCGCGGTGCGGTAATCCACGGAAAGCACGTCTGCGCCTCCGCTTTGCCTTGAATATCTTAACGCCACTTGACGGTAAGCATCGATATACCCGATTACATAAGCGCCTCCGTGAAGGTGCAAAATCACTTTGTCGCCGCTTTTGTCTTTTCGCTGCAACAATTCAACGGGCAAATAACCGTCCAGCTTGGTTCTTGTCAGTTTATAGTCTTTGGGCGTAATCCATAAGGAATTGTTTCTGGTGTAACCTCTAGTCAGTATATTATTGTTAGAATCTCTTATGGGCAAATCTATAATAAAATCTATGGCTTCCCTGGTAATTGTTCCACCACAAGAAACATTGTCGACTGGTCGGAAAAAATATAAAGAGGTAAAAGATATGGCGATTGCAAGCGCATAGCATAAAAACGCCCACGCTTTTTGCCAGAATACCGAGCGCCTTAAGGCTATAAGCAATCCTCCGCACAGAACGGGAACAAGATAAGCGTACCAATAACCGTTAACAAAAGAAATCAGCAAAAGAAAAAGACCGAAGACAATTATCAGGCCAAGATAAAAAAAGAAGCTGTTTACGATGTGCTTTTTTTTGCTCAAACTTCCTCTCATATAATAAAAAGTATAACATAGCGGTTTAATTTATTCAATTAATTATAAAGAGCGGTATTGACAAAAAGCGTTATTTCGGATATATTGAGAGTAAGGCATTAGGAGGCTGGTTATGGGTTATTTTAAGAGAAAATTCAAACAATGGTTTTGGGGATGGGTAATATTCATAATTATGCTTGTGGTCGCGGGTATAATCTTGTATGCCAAATTCGGAGGATAATTTTTTAAATTATATAAAAAGCCTTATTTTGATAGGCTAATTTTTATATCCATAATTGAAAAGTCATAAGTTATTCTTGATTGGCGGAAGAAACCGCGGATTTTTTGCGCATGAAAATACTTCTTCTCGAAGGGTCATAGGTATCCGAGGTAAGATGTATTATTCCTTCTTCCACGGCGGTTATTATGGCCACTATAAAAGAGATATAGATAAGGACGGTATTTTGGGTTAACAGGTATACTACGGGAGTGATGAAGACCAGCGTAAAAGTAATTTTTGCCAAAAAAGTATGGAGTATGGCCGCTTTGCCGTATTTTATTTTTGTAAGTATTCCGTTGGCTATTTTTAATACTAACAGAACTATTAAAAACGGCAAAAATTTCAGCGCTTGGGCTTTCAGCCAAATCGCCAGACTGGTAATAGCCACCGCCGCCAGCGTAATATCCCCGATATCGTCCAATTTCGCGCCGAGTTCGGACAATGAATTGGTTTTTTTGGCGATAGTGCCGTCTATGAAATCGGAAAAGCTTGCTATCGAAAAGATTATAATATAAGCAACCTTATTGTAAAGAAAAAAGAATAATGACAACGCCAAAATTATTCTGCTCAGCGATATTATGTTAGCCAAATGTTTCATGAATATGTTTTCTCCGTATAGATGAATTGATTTAATTATACTATTCCGTGAGCAATGAACGCAAACATATTTTACCCGCAATTACATCCATACAAATTAATTCTCAGCCTTTATCCTTTAAGGCTTGCTCCTGCTTTTCGTTCAAAACATTTTCTCTGTCGTCTTCATATTGCAATTCTTCTTTTATTTTTTTGTCTATTTTTTTCTTTCTGACAAGATAAAATATTAAAAGTATCATTCCCATGCCGAATATTACGCCAAATACAATCCAAGGAAAGATTAAATCGCTTTTTATTAAATTCAAAAAGGACATTTTTCGCAATAAAGGAACGAAGCTTACCGCAAAAGCTATAAATGCCAGCGGCAAAACAAAGAATTTCTGCGGTTTTTTCTTAATTACCCTTGAGAACATATAGCTTGCGATAAAATTATAGAGCGTTAATTTGATTATGACTCCCGTAAACCACCCTAAAATGTTTATGGATTGCACTCGAAAAAATTGGCCGGCTATTAATCTGGTAAAAAGCGTGTAAGGATTGTTGGCTATTTTGGCCACTTCTGAGCCCACAGTCAGCAAAACCGGAACTAGCATCAACAGATATCCCAAAGAAAAAACGCCGATGGTTTTCAAGTATACGCCGTATAGAGAAGTTTTTTTTATCAAGAAATAAGAAAAAACCACCACTATCAACACTTCGGAAAATCGCGAAGCCGTTAAGAAAGCGCCTTTATTGAGCTCCCACGGAGTGGAATCAGTCAATATGGGTTGTATTTGTGCTATATCCATTTCTTTCAAACCGATGATAAAAAATATTATCAAAAGCAAAATAATTGTGGGAATAATGAAAAAGGCCAATCGCGCAATCGTTCCCGCTCCTTTTTTCGCCGCGTATACCGTGGGAACAAGTATTAACAAAACAATAGCCCATTCCGGCGTTTCGGCAAGAAGCTGCATTTTCACGAACATTACTGTTAAAATCATACACTCTATAAAACAAAATATGGCGAATAAAGCGATTATCATTAAAGTGAATTTTGACGCCACTTTCCCGAGTATAAGCTCGTTCATTGCGCAGATATCAAGACCGCGGAATTTGTTCGCCAAATAAATAAAAGGAGCGTTAATTACAAAAACATAAACAATAGACAGCAAGAATACCACCCAGGCGTCTTGATTGGCGGGGGGAACTCTCAATATCGGCATAAATGTATAAGGAAACATAAGCGCGCTTCCCGCCGCCGCCAAGACTAATTGCAAAGATGTGATATGCGCTCTCTTATTCATGATCCGCTTTCCGCCTTTTCTCCAATTTTTTCTCTGATTTGTCCCGCAATTTGAATTTTTGCGTCCACGTTCACATTAAATATGGCATTGGCGAAATAATCGTCATCCCAATTGGATTGTATTATTTTCCATATCTCGGGATTTTGTTTATGAAAAAGATCGCCGATGCCGAAGATGTCGCTTTTGAATTCTGTTTGCACCTGATTTATGGCTTGTTCTATTTGTGTTTTCAAATAATTATTCAATTCTTCCTGTACTTTTTTTACGCCCGATATCGTCGATACGTCATATTCACTGTTGTTTTGCACTATCATTATTTCTTTGCTCAATTTTACATCCGCATAAACAGCGCCTTTTTCAAAGCGAGTATCAATTTTACAATTTGTTTTCAGCGAGTAAGCGCAGCAAATAGAGCCTTCAACGGGAAAGCTTATATAAGCCTTGGCAATATTATTTGTCAACAAATTGTAAACCCTTATTCCGAATTTATCTAAATATCCCACCAATTTATTGTCTTTGAATACGGCAAGGCCGTTTAATGACATATAGTATTTATGCGCTTCATTTTCTCCGCTTTCTTCGGGAGTGCGGTAAGTGTCGTCGGGGAATATCTCTATTACGCCCATGACCGATTGTCGACCGGGAGAATAAAACTCTTTAATAAAATCCATGGTTGTTTTGAATACCGCAAAGTCGTTGTCTTGCTTCCGCACTTGAGCCATTGCGTAAAGATAATCTCCCAACCGCGCGGACAATCCTTTATTTGATTTGAAAAGCAGCATGGGATCAGTATCGCCCTTAAGCACAAACATATATGGTCTTTCGTCGGCAATGTAATCTCTGATAAGAAAATCCAAAGTATCCGTTAAGCCGTTTTTTGCAAAGGTTTCGGTAAATATCCTGGCTCGATTGTGGGCGGCATACATCATTTTGTCTATTGTGCTTTTTGTGTCTCTTACCATTTCCGGAAAAGATGTTCCCGTTAAAGTAACTATTTTAGCGGTTTGCCCGCCGCCGCCTTCGTTAGAAGCTATGTTCGGAAAGTCAAGCATTTCCAAATAAATCTTGAGGTTGTTGTTTTCGTCCAAGTCATACACGGCGCAGGTTATGATAGCCATTTCTTTAGGTTCGGATTGGCTCCAGCAACCTGTCATAAAAAAAGACAAAAGCAATAATAAGATTAAAAGTTTTGTTTTTTTATTCATCTTTAGTCCGCCCTTCGCTTAATATTGTTGTTTACTAAAGTAAAAGGTCGATATTTGAATTTCTTCAAAGGATATCTCCACAAAGTGTCTTTCATTTCATGTTTATTAAAGTTGGCCAATAGAGGGATTCCGAATACTTCGGTGGAAACAAGCTGGGTAATCATAAAGACTATGCCCGCTCCTATGCCTATAATTCCCATGGACGCCCCCAAAAGAATAAATATCAGCCTATATATTGAAAGAAATTCATTGAGATTGGAGAGCATCAGCCCCGCCACCGCCGAAATGGCGGTAATAATCACGCTGGGGGCGCCTACCACGCCCGCGCTGACCGCTACGTCGCCCAAAATCAAAGCGCCCACAATGGTAATGGCCGAGCCTACGGCCTTAGGCATTCTCAATCCCGCTTCTTTAAGCAATTCAAACATGACCGTAAGGAACAGCAATTCCACGACTTCAGGGAAAGGCGTGCCTTTGGTCGCTTGGATAAAATTAGTCAAAAAGGTAAAAGGTATCATTTCCAAGCTGAAAGTGATTAAGGCTACAAATATGCCGGGAAGTAATATGGCGAGTATTAAGGCTAAGATTTTTAATGTGCGGATAAAGTTGGCGTATATTGTCCGATTATAAAAGTCTTCGGCTTTGTGAAGAAATTCCGTAAATAATTCCGGAACGGTCAAAGCGTGGGGAGTGCCGTCGCATAATATAGCCACCCTTCCTTCAAGTATTTTCGCGGCCACGATATCGGGCTTTTGAGTCAAGCCTATACCCGAAAACAATTTGAAAGGGCTTTCTTCAATGTATTGTTCCAAATAGCCTGTTTCCAAAATGGCGTCTGTGTTGATTTGGTTTAGTTTTTCTTTTATGGTCGTAAGCACTTTTTGATTTACAATGTCTTGCAGGTACACCAAAGCGACGACGGTGTTGGTTTGATGCCCTATTCTTTTATTTTCTATGGCTAAATTGGGCGTTCTGAGTTTTCTGCGGATTAAAGAAATATTAGTCAGAATGTTTTCGGTAAAGCTTTCCTTTGGTCCGCGCGTTACGCTTTCGGCGTCAGGCGTTTCCACGCTGCGCATATCCCATTTTTTTAAGTCTATGGACAAAGCATGGGGATGATTGGAATAATACAGTATGGCGTTGCCGTCCAACACTTTCGATATAATTTGCTCGGGGCTCTTTATTGTATTGAAGGAGACATTAACCGCTCTTTCCACATCGCCGTTAAAATTTAAGGACTTAATGGGCGCGATCATATCCCTGTCTATTAAGTTCTTGTCGGATAATCCGTCAATATATATAAGAACCGCCTCTTCATGCACCGTTTTAATTTTGTCTATAATTATATCAATGCATTCTCCCAACGCGTTCTTCATTTCTGTTTGGAAATCATCGGCGGTTTTGGGCAAAAAATCGTTTTGTTGCTGGTCTTGCTGTTGGTCTTGCTGTTGGTTTTGCTGTTGGTTTTGCTGTTGGTTTTGCTGTTGGTCTTGCTGTTGGTCTTGCTGTTGGTCTTGCTGTTGGTCTTGCTGTTGGTTCTGCTGTTGGCTTGATTGAGCGTTTTGCTGTTGAGGCGGCGGAGTCTGCTGCCCGTTTGGCTGATTGCTTTGTTGCCGATTTTGCGGGATGTTTTGCTGCTTATTTTGCTGTCCGCTTTGTTGATGGTTTTTCTGATTATTTTGTTGTGGATTGTTATTGTTTTGTTGTTTTGTTTTATTGTTTTGTTGTTTTGTTTTATTGTTTTGTGTATTGTCGTTTGACGGCGGTTTGCTTTTTGATTTATCGCTGTCAATCATTCGTTTGCTTATGCCGGGGGGCAGTATTATTTCTTTTTCGCTACTCTCTTCTTTGGTATTTTTGTTGTCGGTATTTTCTTTCATACTATTATTAGAATATACCGATTGATAAGTTTAATTCATGACAAAATAAAAAAAATCGACGATTCTTCGTCGATTTTAATTGATTAAATAATTGTTTGGAATTTAATAAAATACTGAACGCACCGCTTTTGCCACCAAGTCGGGAATCAAGGCCGTCAGTCTATCTATTTGGCATTTGATTTCCCCCGAAGCCATGCAGAATATGGCGTCCCCGTCAAATACGGTATGGGAAGGGCTTATCGCCATATCGTAACCTTTATGGGCGATTTCGGCTATGTCGTTGGCCTCTTTCTTGTTTAATTTTGCGTTTGTGATAATGCAGGAAATGGTGGTATTTTGCTTCTTTAATGTTTTTGCGTATAAATTATAATATTTGGCGCTTCCTGCAAAAAACTTGCCTAGTTTTGTGCCCGCGATAATTTTTCCGTTTTCGTCTATTATATCTCCCAAGGCGTTGACCGCTGAAATAACCGCTATTTCCAAGTCGCCTTCCTTATGAAGGCTGTAGCCCAACCCTGCTTTCATCGCCCCTTTCATTTTGAAAATTTTTCCCACGGTGGCGCCTGTTCCCGCGCCTATGTTTCCTTTTTCAAAATTGCCTGCCCGCGCGTTTAGGGCGGCTTCAAAGCCTGCTTGCTTGTCGGGGAAGGAAAAGTTTCCGTATTCCAAATCATATAAAGAAGCGCTCACCACTATGGGCACTCTGAATTTTCCCGTATCATAGCCGCAATCTTTTTGCCGCAAATATTCCATGACGCCGCAAGCGGCTTCCAAACCGAAAGCGCTGCCTCCCGAAAGCGTAACGGCGTTAATCTTTTGCACGGTCTTGTCCGTTCTCAGCAAATCCGTTTCTCTGGTTGCCGGAGCCGCGCCTTGAACGCTTCCTCCCGCCACCGCTCCTTCTTCGCACAAAATAACGGTTACGCCGGTGCAGTTTTCATTGTCGGTGTAATTGCCTATTTTGAATTTATCGAGCATTTTTTCCTCTTATCAAATTTTTGATTTAGCATAATTATAAGCTATTTGCTGGGCCTTTGCAACAAAACAGAAATTTTAACGATTGACAGAAGCATAAGGGTAAGGTAAAATTAAAAACAAAAAGAGAGGCGCTATGACCAAACTATTTACTGAAGATATTTATTATGTGGGCGTTCTTGACAAGGATTTAAAGGTTTTCGATATAATAATGACCACCGAGAAGGGCACCACTTACAATTCTTTTTTGGTTAAAGGCAAAGAGAAAACAGCGCTCATTGAATCGGTTAAGACTCCGTTTTTTGAAGAACATCTCAATAAGATAAGACAAATTTGCCACCCGAGCGACATCGATTATCTTGTTGTCAATCATACCGAGCCCGACCATTCGGGAGCCATCGAAAAGTTTTTGGAATTTGCGCCCAACGCGCAGATTTTGGCAAGCAATACCGCCATTTCATTCTTGAAAGAAATAATAAACAAGCCGTTTGCTTATCGCGCCGTTACCGAAAAGGACACCATAGATTTGGGCGGCATGAGCTTAAGCTTTATTATCGTTCCTATGCTTCATTGGCCGGATACCATGTTTACATATATTAAAGAACGAAAAGCGCTTTTTCCTTGCGACTGTTTTGGCTGTCATTATGCCGACGACAATATTTTCAATGACTTGATAGGCGGCGACTTTTTGCATGCGTACAAATATTATTTTGACAATATTATAGCTCCGTACAAAAAGCCTTTTATGGTTGACGCTTTGGAAAAAATAAAAGATTTGGATATCAAGTTTATAGGCACAGGACACGGTCCCGTATTGAGAAAGAATGTCGATAAATATATCGATATGTACAGAAATTGGTGCAAAGATGACAAAACCGACAAAAAGAAAGCGGTAATAGCATATGTTTCCGCTTACGGCTACACAAAGTCGCTGGGCGAAAAGATAAAAGAAGGCTTGCTTGAGGGAGGCGTGGATGAAGTCAAAATGTTTGATTTGGTTTTCGATAAAGCCGAAGACGCCCTTAAAGCCATAAGCGAAGCCCACGCCATAATTATAGGCAGTCCCACCATGGTGGGAGATACCCTTCCTCCCATAACGGCGTTAATGGCCAACCTCAACCCTGTCATTCATAAAGGCATAATAGCCGCCGCTTTTGGCAGCTACGGCTGGAGCGGGGAGGCTGTGCCCAATATTATGGGCAGGTTTAAGCAATTAAGACTGAAAACGCCGCTTGAAGGCTTGAAGGTGCGCTTAAAACCCACAAACGAAGACTTAAATAAGGCATATGACTTTGGCAAGGAATTATCTTCTTATATTTAAGCGATAATAAGTAAACTGTAAAGGAATTAGGATTATGAAAAACACAAAATGGAAATGCAATGTTTGCGGCCAGGTTTTTTCGTATTTGCCCGAGGTATGTCCCGTTTGCGGGGCGGCGAAGACGGCGTTTACGGAGTTTGTTCCCGAGCAAATCGATTATAAAAAAGATACTCTTGAAAGGTTTGTTATCGTGGGCGGAGGCATAGCCGCGGTACAGGCAGCCAAAGCAATTAGGGAAAGAAACAAAACGGCGTCGGTAATTCTTGTTTATGAAGAAGACAGATTACCGTACAACAGGCCCGCTCTTTCCGATTATATATGCAGCGCTTTGTCCTTTGCCGATCTTACGTTGAAGTATGACAGCTATTATAAGGCCAACAATATAGAATTAATGCCTAAGACAACGGCTGTCGCCATAGAAAAGGACAACAAAAATCTTGTTTTGTCTAACGGAAAAAAATTGCCGTATACAAAACTGCTTATCGCCACGGGAGCGCAAGCTTTTTGTCCTTTCAAACCTTCTCCCTTAAGGTTGCCCATAAAAACGCTCAGAACTTATGACGACGCCAAGACGCTGGTGAATTTATTGCAATATAAAGGCAAAAATGTCATTATCGCGGGCGGAGGCATTTTGGGCATTGAAGCCGCCGTAGCCTTTAACAGAAGAGGGGCGAATGTGACGGTTATCGAAAGAAACCCTTATATAGTGAAAGCCCAACTTGATCCCAAGGCATCCGATATGCTTGCCAAAGCTTTGGAAGCCAAGGGCATAAAAATATTGACAAGCAGTCAGGTAAAGGATATTGATAAAAAAGGAGTTTATTTAGACAGCGGCGAATATGTGCAAGGCGATTTTATGCTTGTGAGCATGGGGGTAAGAAGTCAGATTGAGCTTGCTAAGTCAGCCGAAATCAATGTTAACCGAGCCATAATCGTTGACGATTATATGCGCACAAGCATTGACGATATCTACGCGGCAGGCGATTGCGCCGAACATAACGGCGTGGCGGGCGGTTTATGGATTATCAGCAACGCTCAAGGATATGTGGCGGGCGCGAATATGTGCGGAGATGAGGTAAAATATGACAAAATGCCTTTCTCTACGGCTTTTGAGGGCGCGGGCAAGCAGTTCTTCAGCGTGGGAAACATTAATGACAATGTGGACGAAAGCCGTATTTTTGAAGATCAGTCAAGCGGGATATACAAAAAACTGGCGTTTAAGGAAAACAAGCTGCAAGGCGTAATTCTATGGCAGGATACTGCGCTGAGCAATAAAGCCATTGAGCTTGTCAAAAAACAATGCTTGGCGGAAGAAGCCGAAAAGATATTATTTTAGCGTTTGGTAAAAGCGCCTGAAACTTCGTCTACGGGCAAGGCGAAAACAAGG
>FZPS01000024.1_pt340 | contig 17590 bp, 16 predicted proteins | sample 1817821 | NCBI WGS metagenome assembly FZPS01 (sample SAMEA104158645, study PRJEB21678) | metagenome | place: Germany | collected 2015-04-21
TTTCACACAGTCTGACGTCCCCCTGTCTTAAACGTCCCCCTGTCTTCTTAAAAACTAACGTGACAGAAAGAACCGTCCCCTCTTGCATGGTGAGTTGCTATTGGCATTTTTGTACATACTAGGAAATAGGCAGATTATGTTGCTCAATTATGTCCGGGCGCGCCAAGATCCGCTGATTGATGGTAAATAGTGGTTGGAGGTTTTGACTTACAGCTAGTAGAATAAAATATAGACAACCGGGAAAGGAGTTGGTCGTATGAGGCTAGATATCAGGGGAAAAAACTTAGAGTTAACTGATGCACTCAAAGACTACACCACCAAACGACTCTCCAAGCTGGAAAAGTATATCGAGGATGCAAAGGAGGCTCAGGTTGCACTGTCCGTTGAAGGGGAAGGACATAAAGTAGAAGTCACCATTCCATTAAATGGAGTACTCCTACGGGGCGAAGAAGCTAGTGAGGATATGTACTCCTCTATCGACCTGGTTGTGGAAAAACTTGAGAAGCAAATTGAAAAGTACAAAACTCGGTTGTACCGCAGTAATCGCGGGGCGGGGATGAAAAAGGCATTGGTAGAAGAAGCTAGGCGGGAACTAGAAAAACAAGAGGATTTGGAAACCTTCAAGGTGGTGCGTACCAAGCGCTTTGCTCTTAAACCCATGGATGAGGAAGAGGCTATAATGCAAATGAACCTCCTGGGACATACCTTTTTCGTGTTCTTCAATTCCCGCAGCGAAGAGGTTAATGTGGTCTACCGCCGCAAAGATGGCAATTATGGTCTGATTGAACCGGAGTTCTGATTAGTTGAAGCGGCATTGCCAAAAGTGATAAGATTAAACTATTGCAAACCCAATAAGAGGGGCCTTATGGTTCCTCTTTTTTATGAGAGGTCGTGATAGTGTGCTCAAAAACTTGGTTAAGAATCTTTTGGATGACAATGAAAAAGATATAAGGCGTATGCGCAAAACTGTTCAGATAATCAATGCACTGGAGCCCCAGTTTCAAGCTTTGCCGGCGGAGGAGTTTCCAGCTAAGACGGAAGAATTTCGCCAGAGATTAAAGAAGGGTGAAACTTTAAACGATATATTACCAGAGGCCTTTGCACTGGTAAGGGAAGCTTCCGTGCGTACTCTGGGCATGAGACATTTCGATGTCCAGTTAATCGGTGGTATTACCCTTCACGAAGGGCGCATTGCCGAGATGAAAACCGGGGAAGGAAAAACCCTGGTGGCTACCTTGCCAGCTTATTTGAATGCTCTGGAAGGTAAGGGAGTCCATATCGTCACGGTTAACGATTACCTGGCGGCACGTGACGCGGACTGGATGAGACCGATTTATGAGTATTGTGGCATGTCGGTGGGACTCATTGTCCACGGACTCAATCACCAGGAGCGCCGACAGGCTTATGAATGTGATATTACTTATGGAACCAATAATGAACTGGGTTTTGACTACTTAAGAGACAATATGGTGGTCAGGGCCGAAAACATGGTGCAACGAGACCAGCATTATGCCATTATTGACGAAGTGGACTCCATTCTCATTGACGAAGCCCGTACTCCACTGATTATTTCCGGTGAAGGCGATAAACCCACCGATTTGTACTACCGGATCGCCAAGTTTATCCCCCGCCTGGAGAATGAAGTTGATTATAAAGTGGATGAGAAAGCCCATGTGGTCACTCTTACCGAAGACGGGGTCCGCAAGGTAGAAAGGTTCTTTGACATTGACAATTTGTCCGAAAACATGGAAATTGCCCACCATGTTAACCAAGGATTACGAGCCCACTGCTTGATGAAAAGGGATCGGGACTATGTGGTCAAAGAAGACCAGGTCATCATAGTGGATGAGTTCACCGGCCGCCTGATGTTTGGGCGCCGCTACAGTGACGGTTTGCACCAGGCTATTGAAGCCAAGGAAGGGGTCAAAATCGAAAAGGAATCCCAGACCCTGGCTACCGTTACTTTCCAGAACTACTTCCGCATGTATAAGAAGCTAGCCGGTATGACCGGTACCGCTAAGACGGAAGAGGAAGAATTCCGCAAGATTTACGGCATGGATGTAGTGGTCATCCCCACTAACAAGCCCATGGTGCGCTTGGATCAGCCGGATGTAATTTATCGTACGGAAATGGGTAAATTCAAGGCAGTGGTGGAAGACATCGTAGAACGCTATCGCTCGGGTCAGCCGGTGCTGGTGGGAACTATATCCATTGAGAAATCAGAGCTTTTGAGCAGTATGCTTAAAAAGCGAGGGGTTCCTCATCAGGTGTTGAATGCTAAGTATCATGAAAAGGAAGCCCAGATTATCGCTCAGGCGGGGCAGCCGGGAACTGTTACCATCGCCACCAATATGGCGGGACGTGGTACGGACATAGTGTTGGGTGAAGGTGTAGACGCCCTGGGTGGATTATACGTATTAGGTACAGAGCGCCATGAGGCGCGCCGTATTGACAACCAGCTGCGGGGCCGGTCGGGCCGCCAGGGGGACCCGGGAGAATCCCGTTTTTATGTGTCTTTGGAAGATGATCTGATGAGGCTTTTTGGCTCCGCCAGCATAGAAGGATTGATGGACAAACTGGGCATGGATGACGATATGCCCATTGAAAATAAAATGATTTCCCGGGCTATTGAAAATGCCCAGAAGAAGGTGGAGAGCCGCAACTTCAGTATCCGCAAAAATGTTTTGGAATATGACGATGTCATTAACCAGCAGCGGGAAGTGATGTATGGCGAACGCCGCAAAGTACTATATGGCGAAGACCTAAAAGATACTGTTATCAGCATGATCGATGATGTTATCGATCAAGTGGTAGACAGCTTTGCCGGCGAAGTGAAATACTCGGATGACTGGGATTTGCCCGGACTCTTAACCTATATTGAGCGCAATATTCTGCCCCAGGTTGATTTTACTACCCAAGATTTGGTGGGTATGACCCGGCACGATATGAAGGAGTTCCTGCGGGAACGCACTTATCGACTGTATGAAGCCCGGGAAGCTGAACTGGGTCATGAGACCATGCGGGAACTGGAAAAAGCGGTGCTGCTCAATATCATCGACCAGAAATGGATGGATCATATAGATGCTATGGACCAGTTGCGCAATGGAATTTCCCTGCGGGCCTATGGTCAAAAGGATCCCCTGATTGAGTATAAATTTGAAGCTTATGATGCTTTCCAGTCTATGGTCTATAGTATAAAGGAAGATGTGGTCCGTTATATTTTCCGGGTCAAGGTGGTTCAACAGCGTGAGGAGCGCAAGACTTTTGAAAATCAGGGCGGGGAGACAGAGAAAAAACCCATAAGAGTGGAGAAGAAAGTAGGGCGCAATGATCCTTGTCCCTGTGGAAGTGGGAAAAAGTATAAGAAATGTTGCGGGAAAGGGGATTAGTAAATGGACCTGGCGACACTAATTGGCTTAATCATTGGCCTGTTCGGCTTAATCGGAGGATTCCTCATGGAAGGCGGCCACGCCGGTATGCTGATGGTGGAAACCGCAGCCGTAATAGTGTTTGGCGGGACATTTGGGGCTACTATAGCCAGTTATCCCCTGGAAGACATAAAGAAGGTACCGTACTTTACTAAACTTGTGTTTATTAACCAACAAATTGATTATTTAGGGGTAGTGGATCGTTTGGTGGAGACCGCGGACAAGGCTCGCCGGGAAGGCTTGTTGAGCTTGGAGAGCCAGCTAAGTGAGATTGATGACGAGTTCATGTCCCGGGGCTTGCAGTTGGTGATTGACGGCACTGATCCAGACCTGACCCGCAATATGTTGGAAATGGAGATAGAAGCCTTTGAGAGCAATGAAATGATAGGCAGTGAAATATATATGACCATGGGCGGAATCGCTCCCACCATGGGTATCATTGGAACGGTTATGGGCTTGGTGCATGTACTGAGTAATGTGGCCGAACCTGATAAGTTAGCGGGAGCTATTGCGGTGGCTTTTCTGGCTACATTGTATGGTGTGGCCTCAGCCAATGTTCTATGGATTCCCTTTGGCACTAAGCTAAAAATTAAAGCCGAACGCCAGACTTTGCTGATGGAAATGATTCTAGAAGGTATTCTCTCCATCCAGGCTGGGGAAAACCCCCGGATAATTAGGGAGAAACTGCTGACCTTCCTGCCGCCGGAAGCGAAGCAAAGGCTAACCGAGGAGCAGGCCCAGGGTGAGCAGATGAGGATGTGATCCTATGACCGGTTCTGGTCGCAAGAAAAAAAAAGAGTCTAATAGACATAGTCAAGATCGCTGGTTAGTTACTTATGCTGACTTAATCACTCTTTTGATGATCTTTTTTGTTATGATGTATACTATGAGCCAGGTGGATGCTCGCAAATATGCAGCGGTAGCCAATTCCCTCAGCATAGTGTTAACGGGGCAGGCTATGTCAGTGCTGGAAACCCAGGGTCCTTCTTTGGCGGAAGGCATATCCGGCCAGCAACTCCCGGAAGGCCTTGGTGAAGCAACCGCTCACCAAGGGCAATTGCAAGAGGTCAGAAAGCTTATTCAGGAATTTATCGAAACCCAGGATATTGAAACTGGGGTAGGAGAGACTGGCGGCAAGGCTACCAAACTAAGCGAGTATATAATAGTATATGAACAAGAACGCGGCTTGGTAATAAGCTTTAAGGATACCCTTCTTTTTAGCAGCGGTTCTGATGAATTGACTCCCCAAGCCCGCAATGTTATACGGCAGGTAGGAGAGGCTTTGGTTACGCTGCCCAACTATATTCGGGTGGAAGGGCACACCGACAACCTGCCCATAAATACGGCACGTTTTCCTTCTAACTGGGAACTGTCGGTACTGCGCGCTTCCAATGTAGTGCATGTATTGCATGAGGAAGCTGGTGTACCTGCGGACAGGCTGTCCATTATCGGGTACGGTGAGTACCGGCCTTTGGTGCCTAATGAAGATAGTGGCAGCCGGGCTATGAACCGCCGGGTGGATATAGTAATTCTCAAGCAAAAATATGATTATTTTGAACCCCCTAGCAGTGAGAGTTTCGGGGAGAGCTCTTCTGTATCCTAGGTGAGTGAAATAGAAAATCGCCACTGGTTTTCAGATAAGACATATTAAATTGAGGAGGAGTTTTTGTGATTGAAAATCCCCGCGGCCTCTGCCGTGAAATTATTGACCGCCTCCATGAATTGAGGGTTTCTCTTTGACATAGATGGCGCCAAAAAGGAAATTCAGGAACTGGAAGCCCGTACTGCCAGGGAAAATTTCTGGGAAGATAACCAGGAAGCTCTGCGCATTCTTAAACGTATCAGTGAACTGAAACAAGAAGTTGAGCATTATGAAGATCTAATCGATAGAGCTAATTATCTGGCCGAACTATTGGACATGGCCGAACAGGAAAATGAAGAACAGTTGCAACGCCAGATTGTAGATGACCTGGAGATTCTAGTCAGGGATTTTCAGGATTTTGAAATGCTTATCCTGTTTTCCGGTGAACACGATAGCAAAGATGCAATAGTCACCCTCCATGCTGGCGCAGGTGGAACCGAGGCCCAGGATTGGGTGGAAATGCTCCTGCGGATGTATACTCGTTGGGCAGAATCTTCCGGGTACAGTGTGGAGATTCTGGATTTTCTGGAAGGGGACGAAGCCGGAATCAAAAGCGTTACCTTTCTGGTTAAAGGGACTCATGCCTATGGAAAGCTGAAGTGTGAAGAAGGCGTACACCGGCTTATTCGCATCTCTCCCTTTGATTCTTCGGGCAGGCGGCACACCTCCTTCGCTTCTCTGTCAGTTTTGCCGGAGATCAGTGAATCGGTGGAAGTGAATATTGACCCGGATGATTTGCGTATCGATACCTATCGCTCGGGTGGAGCCGGGGGCCAACATGTCAACAAGACCGATTCAGCCGTACGCATTACCCATATACCAACTGGGATTGTAGTCCAGTGTCAAAATGAACGCTCCCAGCATGCCAACCGGATGGCGGCTATGAAAATATTGCAGGCTAAAATCTACGAATTAAAGCAGCAAGAAATGGAGGATAATCTGCAAAAGCTCAAGGGAGAATATAAAGAAATAGCCTGGGGCAGTCAGATTCGCACCTACACATTGAATCCTTTTACCCTGGTCAAAGACCACCGCACCGGATTAGAAGTAGGCAATGCCAATGGGGTGCTGGATGGAGAAATAAATGAATTTATCAGCGCTTACCTGCGCAGTAAAAATAAGCTGGTATAATGAATGAGGCCAGAGGCCAAGTTTGGAGGAAGGATAGTGCGCTCAACAGACACGACCGCCATCGAAATGGTGGAAGAAAAAGCCCGCAGCATTCGGGAAAAAATTATAACTATGCTGGGTCAAGCCGGCTCAGGTCATACAGGCGGATCCCTGTCGGCAGCTGATTTGGTAGCCTGCCTTTATTTTTGGGAAATGCAGGTAGACCCCCAGCAGCCAGACTGGTCTGACCGGGACCGTTTTGTTTTGAGCAAAGGCCATGCGGCCCCGGTATTATACGCTGCTCTGGCCGAGAAGGGGTATTTCCCCGCAGAACTGCTGGATACCTTACGCCAGCTGGGCAGCCCTTTGCAGGGACATCCGGATATGCGGAAGCTGGCAGGAGTGGAAGCATCAACGGGCTCTCTGGGACAAGGGGTTTCCTGGGCAGTAGGTATGGCTCTGGCCGCCCGTATGGATAATAAATCCCGACGCATTTATACCTTATTAGGTGATGGGGAAATCGAAGAAGGCATGGTTTGGGAAGCCACCATGGCCGCTGCTCATTATAAATTGGATAACCTGGTATTGATTATCGATTACAATGGCTTACAGATAGATGGCCCCATTAGTCAGGTAATGTCCCCAGAACCTATAGCCGAAAAATTTCGAGCTTTTGGATGCCATGTGATAGAAATAGACGGTCATGATGTGGGGCAGATTATGGCTGCTTTTAACGAAGCCCGCCAGATCAAAGGAAAGCCCACGGCGATTGTAGCCCGAACCATAAAGGGCAAAGGGTGCTCTTTTATGGAAAATCGAGCCGAGTGGCACGGCGTAGCCCCTAAACCTGATGAAGTGGAAAAGGCCCTGGCGGAACTGCGCGGATAGAGCTACGATGCAAGAGGGGACTGCAAGAGGGGACGGTTCTTTCTTGCATAGGAGTAAAGCGGTAGAGGACGATGCCCACATCGCCCCGCACATTCTCTAATTAGGGAGGAAGTTATGAAAAAACAAGCCACAAGAGATGCCTATGGTCTAGCTTTGGTAGAGCTGGGTAAGGCTCATGATAATGTAGTGGTTTTGGATGCAGATTTATCCAAATCCACTAAAACCGCAGAATTTGCCAAAGTGTTCCCAGAACGTTTTTTTAACGCTGGTATAGCAGAGCAGAATATGATGGGAATGGCTGCCGGCATGGCGGCATCAGGCAAGGTGGTATTTGCCAGTTCTTTTGCCATCTTTGCCACGGGGCGGGCTTTTGAGCAGGTGCGCAATTCCATTGCCTACCCCCATTTGAATGTAAAGGTATGTGCCACCCACGCAGGATTGACAGTAGGTGAGGACGGAGGTTCCCATCAGGCAGTGGAGGATGTGGCTGTTATGCGCAGCCTGCCCAATATGACTGTAGTAGTACCGGCTGACGGAGTGTCGGTCCGCAAAATGGTTGAGGAGCTATACCACCGGGAAGGCCCCGCTTATCTGCGCCTGGGCCGGCCAGCGGTGCCGGTTTTATACAATGAGGAAGATGAGATTAAAATAGGCAAAGGTAATCTGCTACGGGAGGGCAGTGATGCTGCCATTATTGCCTGCGGTATTATGGTGGCCAAAGCCTTGGAAGCCGCTGAACTTTTGGCAGAGAGCGGGATTCAGGTGGCGGTAGCTGATATGCATACCATCAAACCTCTGGATAATGACTTGTTAATAAAACTAGCCCGTCAGACCGGGGCAGTGCTTACCGTGGAAGAGCACAGTATAATAGGTGGTCTAGGCGGTGCCGTCTGTGAGACCCTTAGTGAGCATTTTCCGGTGCCGGTTTTACGCATGGGCATAGCTGATGTTTTTGGGCAATCGGGTCAGCCGGAACAGTTGCTGGAGCATTACAATTTAACCGTGGAGCAAATAGTGCAAAACATCCATAAATTGCTGGAAAAACGTTCAGCCTAAAAGAGGATTTTCTGAGTTTTTTGTAGAACCACCACTAATGGTGGTTTTTTTGTGCCTTGGGGTGTTATAAGTCGCCATAAGGTCGGAAAAACCTGGCTTCTGAGAAGTCTGAAAGTCCTTGGTATGACATAGAAAAACTAGTTCCGTCACTACAACTCTGCCTAAGTCGGTTTATTTGCTGGAGGTAAATCATGCTCGTTCAATTCTACAATGTCTCCAAGATTTACCCTAATGGTGTTAAAGCTTTAGATGACATTTCTTTGAAGATAGATCGCGGGGAATTTCTCTTTTTAATGGGCCAGAGCGGGGCTGGCAAATCTTCGTTAATAAAAATGCTGTTCCGGGAGGAACTGCCTACCCGGGGTCAAATCTTCGTAGCGTCCCGCAGTATTGTACGAATGAAGCGCAGCGATATACCCAAGCTGCGCCGCAATATGGGAATCGTATTTCAGGATTTTAAGCTTTTGGAGAACAAAACCGTAGCCGAAAATATTGCTTTTGCTATGAAAGTGGTAGGTAGCAGCAGCCGCGACATTAGACAGCGTGTACCTGAAGTTATAAAAATGGTGGGACTCAGTGGCAAGGAAAACTCCTTACCCACCCAATTATCAGGTGGAGAACAACAGAGGGTGGGTATTGCCCGAGCTCTGGCCAACCGTCCTCTCATGCTGATAGCCGATGAGCCAACTGGCAATCTGGATATGGAGACCTCACTGGGCATTATGGAACTGCTTTATGACATAAATCGCAAAGGTACTACGGTCATAATGGCAACTCATGCCCGGGAACTGGTCAAACAAGCTCATAGGCGCATCATCATATTGGAGAATGGCCGCATAGCAAGCGATACCTCCCATGGGGAGTTACCGTCATGAGCCTATCCAATGCGGTATATTTTGTCCGCGAAGCTTATAAATCTCTGTCGCGTAACCGGTTGCTGAGTTTTGCTACTATATCTACGGTCACCACCTGCATTCTTATTCTGGGTATGGCGGTTTTGCTGACCATGAATGCGGGCAGGTTCATGAATCGTCTGGAGTCAGATGTCCAGATGATAGCTTTCCTGGATAAGTCACTGAGCCAGGGACAAATCAACTCTGCTCGGGCTGATATCGAGAAAATCAGCGGTGTCAAGTCAATTGAGTTTATATCCCGGGATGAGTCCTTGGCTGAATTGCAGAAGACATACGGCAGTGAGTATGACCTGGAAGCGACTTTAGGAACTAATCCGCTCCCCCATACCTTTAAGATTGAAGCCCACAACCCCCAGGAGGTACCGCAAATAGCGGAAAAAGTCAACCAGGTGGTGGGAGTCTATAAGGTTAATTATGGTCAGGGTATTGTGGAACGCTTGTTCCAGGTGACCCGCTGGGTGCGGATTATAAGTGTGGCTTTTATCGTTGTACTGGGTGCGGGGGCGGTTTTCTTGATTGCTACTACCACCAGGTTATCGGTTTTTGCCCGCCGCAAAGAGATTTATTTAATGAAACTTATCGGCGCTACCGATTGGTTTATACGTTGGCCTTTCTTTATTGAAGGCATACTTCTAGGAGTAGTAGGGAGTCTGCTGGCAGTACTGCTGTTAGCCCTGGGGTACGGGGCACTGTTGCAAAATATTAGCTCTATGACCCTAGTGACTCTGATCAGCGATACGGTTTTACTGGGAAAAGTTTATTTGTCTCTGTTAGCCGTGGGAGCTGTATTAGGAGTATTAGGCACTTCCATCTCATTGAATCGTTTCCTGGATGTGTGATCCTGTACTGATAACAGCGCTTAGGGAGGGTTTACTGGTGAAAATGAGGAGAAAAAGCCTAGCCACACTGTTGATAATGGTGTTTTTCATTAGCGCTGTACTGCCGGTTTATGCGGATGAGCTGGAAGAAACCCGGCGGCAGTTGGAGGCCATCAGCCGCAACATTGACGCTACCCAGAGCAAAGTAACTAGTGTTAAAAAACAGGAAAGCAGCATAATGGGGCAGATTCAGAGTTTGGAAAAGGAGATAAGTTCCACAGAAAATCAGATTACTGCCACCGAAGACCGCATTGCTTTTCTGCAAGATAGCATAGTTGCCACCCAGGCGGATATTGAAGAAACCGAGCAAAACCTGAAGGAAAAAAGTGAGCTGCTCAGCGAACGACTGGTAGTTCTTCATGAACAAGGAGAGGTAACTTATCTGGAAGTATTACTGTCCGCCACTGATTTTAAGGATTTTCTTACCCGTTATGAAATGGTAAACAGCATCATCGAACAGGATGTAGATCTAATCGCCTCCATCAATCAGGATAAGCAGGACCTGGAGATGAGAAAGAGCGATTTGGAAGTAAAAAAGAAAGAGTTAGAAAATGCCCTTAAGCAGCAGGAGAGCATGAGAGCGCAGCTGGATGAACAGAAAGCAGAGAAAAAACAGATTCTCGCCAGTGTGCAGAATGAAAGGGCTGCTTTTGAAAAAGCTTTACAGGAACTGGAAGAGACCTCCCGCCAGCTGGAACAAATGATTCGCCAATTGCAGGGAGGAAGTTCGGAGGCCTTGGGAACCGGGGTCTATACCTGGCCAACTCCTGGTTTTACTACCATAACTTCGCCTTACGGTATGCGCTATCATCCCATATTAAAGACCCGCAAAATGCATACGGGAGTTGATATAGGTGCGCCCATGTCAGCCACCATTGTTGCTGCCGACAGCGGTAAGGTTATCCATGCTGGCTGGATGGGAGGTTATGGACAGGTCATAGTAATAGACCATGGCAATGGTGTTTCTACCCTCTATGCTCATCAATCGGCTTTCCTGGTTGGGAATGGAGCAACAGTTAGCAAAGGACAGGCCATCGGCAAAGTAGGCAGCACCGGCTGGAGTACCGGACCACACTTACATTTTGAGGTGCGCATTAACGGTTCTTACACCGATCCCATGCCCTATATTCGGTAAATGTAAATGCATGCAAGAGGGGACGGTTCTTTCTGTCATGTCAATTGAACGATTTCATCAGCCTTTTCCTTTCGCACATGACAGAAAGAACCGTCCCTTGGTTTTATTGTGAAAAGAAGTCCTCTTTTGTCATTGCCGTAAAAATGGAGGATTACGAACGTGTCATCGAGAGGAGCGCAGCGACGTGGCGAACTCGAGCGGGAATTGCAGGAGTATTGGCCGGCTCGCTCCAAGACTCCTCGCCTGCAACACATTAGCTTACTTCGGTGCGAAGCGGACCGCTCGGAATTCGGCATCCATGCACTCAGTCCTCGCTGCTCGAAACCTCCTGTTTCTCGCTCCGCTTCGCAGCCCTCAGTTTCGCTGTGTGTTGCAACGGCTCGTCGTACGTCGCTCGCCCGGCTAATACTCCTGATTAAGCCGACCAGCAATGTTTTCATTCATCGTGGCCGGCATCACAGGTAGTAATTGTAATCTGGTTTAAGGTGGGATAACATAATAATTGGTTTTTGTTAATACAATATTATTGGTGGTGAAGTTTTGAAAAACCATAGCATATGGCGGGGTCTTAATATATTTTTCTCAGCGATAGGTATGACGGTAGTAGCCGCCATCATCTTCCTATTGGTAACTAATGCTGCTGGTCTGGGGGCGCTTTTTAGCGTCATAGGCCTGATTAATACCCAATCCCTTTTTGATACCAGTACCAGTAAAATGATTGAAGGAGCCACCGCCGGAATCGTTGATTCTCTGGATGATCCCTATTCCAAGTACCTGGACAAAATCACCTGGGAAGATCTACAGGTACGCCTGAAAGCCCAATTTGGCGGTATCGGAGTTTACATTTTGCAGGATGAAAAAGGACGCCTGAAAATTGTATCTCCCATCAAAGGAACTCCCGCTTACGAAGCCGGCGTGCAAAACGGTGATATTATTATCCGTATCAACGGGGAAAGTGCCATTAATATGAGCCAGGATGATGCGGTCCATTTGTTACGGGGAGAGCCCGGCACCCAAGTAGTATTAGGGATTTACCGGGAATCTGATGGTAAGGACTACGAATATACTATCATTCGCGAAATCATAAATGTACCGTCAGTGGAAGAGCGTATGCTGGATGAGAGTCCGGCTATCGGCTATGTCAAACTTAATCAGTTCCATGCTCAGTCAGCACAAGAGATGGCGGATACTCTTAACCGCCTCTTAGAAGACCATCGTATGGAAGGATTGGTGCTGGATTTGCGTGGTAATGGGGGTGGAGATTTTGAAGCCTCACTTGCCATCGCCAGCATTTTCCTGGATGACCAGGAGATAGTGAAAGTAGTGGATGCTCGTAACAATGAAACCGTACATCGTTCCTCAGCGGGAAGTATAGATATTCCTATGGTGGTATTGGTGAATGGGGATAGTGCCAGTGCGGCTGAGATTTTAGCGGGAGCTTTACAGGATAACCAGCGGGCTATTCTGGTGGGAGAAAAAACCTATGGCAAGGGGCTGGTGCAGACCATTTATCCCCTGCGGGGCGGCAGCGCTCTTAAGCTAACTACTCAAAAGTATTACACTCCTGACGGAATTGATATTAATGAGATAGGAATCTCTCCTGATTATATAGTGGAGCAGAAGCATGGTGCTGCCCAGGACCTGCAGTTGGAAAAGGCTGTGGAATTGGTGAAAAAGGCGATTCTTTAGTGCGTTTTTACTGGCAGCAATTGCAGTGAAAATGGCCTCGCGGGGCGATGTGGGCATCGCCCCCTACAAATTCGCCATGACATGCTCTAGATTTTCATTTATCGTGGTCTGTTTTTCAGGTGGTAATTAACAGTAATACGCTTAAGAGGGAAAGCGCAAGAGTTTTCCCTCTTCGTGGTCTTTGCAGGGTTGTCCTTATCAGCTACCAAAACAAAGGTGATGGAATGGAAGCGATATTATCCCTCCTGATGCTCATGGGGCAAAAACTAGCGGAAACTCTGGTTTCTCCCCTGTTTTTGGCCATCTACTTGCTGCTCTTTGCTCTGGTTACCTGGCAGTACAAGCGTTTAGAAGACATGTCGGGCCGGCTGCTCAACACCACCGGCCGCAGCTATATAGGAGCTGCGGTGATTTCCACTCTCTTAGGACTGGCCGGAGGTATTCTGGGCAGCATTTTATTGGTTTTGGTGGGTATCGACTTATTCAGTATCGGAATCATGTATTTATGGGTGGCGGCTTTACTGCTTATGATGATTAGCCCGCGTTTTCTATGTTTTGCTTATGCCGGTGGCTTGCTGTCCTTAGTGAGCTTGCTAGTAGGCTACCCAGATATAAATATTCCTCAACTGTTGGCATTGGTGGCCGTTTTGCATATGGTGGAAAGCCTGCTGATAGTGGCCAACGGGCATTTGCATCCGGTGCCGGTTTATGTGAAGAAAGGCGGAGAAATCCGAGGCGGGTTCAATCTCCAGAAATTCTGGCCGCTGCCCCTGGTAGCTCTGGTAAGTGCTGGCTATGTGGAGGCTGGCAGCCCAGGGATATTGATGCCGGATTGGTGGCCCCTCATAAAAAGGTATGCACCGGATTCCGCCCCACAGGTTTATATGCTTATACCAGTCCTGGCCATATTGGGTTACGGTGAGATAACTACCACCAGTCCCCCGGGCCAAAAGGCGCGGGAGTCAGCATTTTGGTTATTTATATTCAGTCTGGTTTTGCTGGTGCTGGCGGTGGCAAGTTCCCGGTGGATGCCCCTCATATGGCTGGCGGCAATATTTAGCCCCCTAGGACATGAACTGGTTATCTGGCTGGGAATGAGGGCGGAGAGAAATCGACCCTCCTACTATGTTAATCCTTCCCAGGGAGTAATGATACTGGATGTACGGCGGCGCACTCCAGCGGCCCGAGCCGGACTCCAATCCCGTGACATTGTGTTAAAGGTAAATGGTATGCCGGTAAACACTCAGGAGGAACTGGCCAACATCCTGCAATGGGCCTGGCGGGGTTTGCACCTTCTGGTATTGCGGGACGGAAAACTTCTCAACATCGCCTTGGAACGCAGCCCCACCGGACCGGTAGGCATCATAGCTGTCCCCGGAGAAAATGCTTCCCGGTACCTGTTATTTCAGGATGACACTGTATTTATGATAGCCCGGCGCTGGTGGCGTTGGCTGAAAAAGCAGCTCGCCGGCAGTTAATTCCCGTAGCCCATGGGGAGTGTTCACATTTCGCTGCTACTCCGAATATGCTAGAGCATAAATATGGGCCTAGAGGAGACAGGTGATTATGAGAGGTAAAGTACGCTACGTCCTCACCAGCAGCCACACCAGTCAGGGGTTTCACACCTTTATACCAGAACTGCTACGGGAAATACCTAAGATTTATATTCTTAAAGGAGCGCCGGGCTCAGGTAAGTCCACCTTTATACGTCTTTTGGGGGAATCATTATCAGAACAAGGTTATGAGGTGGAGTTCTGGATATCGGCGGCTGATCCGGTCAGTCCGGAGGGAGTTTTCATTCCTCAGCTGCAAGCGGCGGTGGTTAACGGGAGCTTGGCCTATCCAATTGACCCTCGCTATCCTGGTCTAACCGGGGACATTATTTATATGGGGGATTACTGGGATAAAATTCTGATTGAAACCCATCGCCAGGAGATCATGGGACTGTGTGATGAGCAGGAACAGCACCGGCATCAGGCCACAGCGGCCTTGAAAAGCGCGGCGGTGATAAGGGAAACCATAACTAAAAAGGTTGATGCTTATTTAGATGGTAGGAAAATGGAACAGTTAACAGAACAGCTAGCCCAGCAAATATTGGACAGCCATCCGGCCGAAAAGCACTATTTTGCCAGTGCCGTCACTGCTGAAGGAATGATAAACTATATGGAGCAAATCAGCTCTTTCTGCCAGAAAAGGTACGTATTTAAGGGACCGGCTGGCAGCGGCAAAGCTGCTGTTATGATGGAGTTAGCTGCCCGGGCCCGGGCTATGGGATATTCTCTGGAGTATTATCACTGTGGTTTGGATGCAGATAGCGTTCAGATGATCATAATCCTCAATCTGCAAATCGCCCTGATTGATGCCGGTCTGCTGGAATTAGCCGGGAAACCCTGGGATGTAGTAATAGATATGAGCCAGTGTCTGGAAGGCTATGAGGAAGCCAACTTAGCCCAGGAATTCAGTGCATCCCTGCGCATTTATGAAACCCTCATGCTGCAAGCCCAGCAAGAACTGGAACAGTCCCATCGCTGCCTGAAAGACCTGAAAAAAATTTACGCCGGGGCCATGGATTTCGAAGCCCTGGACCGTAAACGCCAACAGATACAACGGGAAATCACCGGGTAACAACTCTTTGCGATTAGAGTTTGATATAATAATATTCTTATAGAGGCATGGTAAGGGAAGGGATAGTTATGCCAGAATTTCGCATTCATTCGGAATATAAGGAGCAAGGTGACCAACCGGAAGCCATACGTCAGCTGGTGGAAGGATTAAAAAAGGGTCACCGGGAACAGACTTTGCTAGGGGTAACTGGTTCGGGCAAGACCTTTACCATGGCCCGCATTATCGAAGAAGTGCAGCGGCCCAGTTTAGTTATGGCTCCCAATAAAACCCTGGCAGGGCAGCTTTATTCAGAGTTTAAGCAGTTCTTCCCGGAAAATGCGGTGGAGTATTTTATAAGCTATTATGATTATTACCAGCCCGAGGCTTATGTGCCTCAGACCGATACCTATATTGAAAAGGACTCCTCCATAAATGATGAGATTGACAAACTGCGCCACTCAGCCACGGCGGCTCTTTTGGAACGGCGAGATGTTATTATCGTAGCCAGTGTTTCCTGTATTTACGGACTGGGCGCTCCTGAAGATTACTATGCAATGGCTTTGTCTCTGCGGCCGCAAATGGAAATCTCCCGGGATGAGGTAATACGCCGTTTGGTGGAGACCCAATATACCCGCAATGATATGGCCTTTACCCGGGGACAGTTCAGGGTAAGGGGGGACGTAGTGGAGATATATCCTGCTTCCTCAATGGAGCAGGCTCTGCGAGTGGAGTTTTTTGGGGATGAAATTGACCGCATCGTGGAGTTCAACCCCTTAACTGGCGAAGTATTTGGACGCCGCCGGCATGCTTTCGTGTTTCCGGCTTCTCACTACGTAACCAGTCGTGACAGGATGCTGGAAGCTGCCATTGAAATTGAGCAGGAACTGGCCCAGCAGGTGGAAAAATTCCGGCGGGAGGGCAAATTGTTGGAAGCCCAGCGCATTGAACAGCGCACCCGTTTCGATCTAGAGATGATAAGGGAAATAGGCTACTGCAAAGGCATTGAAAACTATTCCCGCTATATAACAGGACGAGCTCCGGGAGAACCACCTTATACATTAATAGACTTTTTCCCGGAAGATTATTTGCTGTTTATGGATGAGTCCCATATTGGGGTTCCCCAGGTCCGGGGTATGTATGAAGGGGACCGGTCCCGCAAGACCAACTTAGTTGAATACGGTTTTCGCCTGCCTTCGGCTCTGGACAACCGGCCCCTTAAATTTCAGGAGTTTGATGATAAAATCAATCAGGTCATCTATGTCAGTGCTACCCCCGGAGACTATGAGCTCGATCGCAGCCAGCAGGTAGTGGAGCAGATAATTCGTCCCACGGGATTAATAGACCCGGAAGTCCAGGTACGGCCTACCGAGAACCAGATCGATGATTTGATAAACGAAATTCGCAGCACGGTGTCCAAAGGGTTTCGGGTGCTGGTCACCACCTTGACCAAACGCATGGCTGAGGACTTGTGCGACTATCTGGCCGATGCTGATCTGCAGGTTCGCTATATGCATTCGGACATCGATGCTCTGGAAAGGTTGGAGATTTTACGTGACTTGCGCAATGGAGAATTTGATATACTGGTGGGAATCAATTTGCTGCGGGAAGGCTTGGATTTGCCGGAAGTTGCCTTAGTGGCTATACTGGATGCTGATAAGGAAGGATTCTTGCGCTCGGGAAGGTCTCTGATTCAAACTATCGGACGAGCTGCCCGTAATGTGGAAGGCCGGGTCATCATGTATGCGGATACGGTTACTCCTTCTATGCAAACGGCTATTGAAGAGACCAACCGCCGGCGCAGCAAACAGATGGCCTATAACCAGGAGCATAATATTACCCCGGAAAGCATTAAAAAGGCGGTTTATGATTCGGTGGAGGCTACTATAGCTGAAACTCCGGTGGAATACGATGTTTTGGGATATCGAAATTTACCTAAAGCGGAACGTATGCGGCTGGCTAAAGAAATGGAAGAAGAAATGCGCCAGGCTGCGGAAAATCTGGAATTTGAGCGGGCAGCGCAACTGCGGGACATGATCAAGGAGCTCACCGCGGCAGCTCCCCAGCGCAAAAAGAGCCGCCGCCGCAAAATGTGACACGGGGGTGACACGGGGACGGGGTTGTTGTCAACTTTTTTTCTAAACAGGAAAACTATATTTCGACGGGCTATTAACAATCTCCAAGACCTCATTTGGCTGGAAGAAAAGTTGACAACAACCCCGTCCCCGTGTCACCCCCGTGTCGACCTG
>FZPS01000164.1_pt91 | contig 17587 bp, 21 predicted proteins | sample 1817821 | NCBI WGS metagenome assembly FZPS01 (sample SAMEA104158645, study PRJEB21678) | metagenome | place: Germany | collected 2015-04-21
CAATTCAACAGGCAATGCACTAAGTGATGAGCCGCTGCCCTTTTAATCAACAGCCTATATTTTTAAGTATATAACTGAAAAATAGAAATATAATAGTGTTAAAATAGCTCTAATTACTGTAAAACAATTGTAACTCAGAGCGACTAGAGCTGATTTTTGAATAATATTAGTACTTTTGTGAGTGTTTTTTTCAGGACAGTTTTATAATTAAGATAGATAAATAATGATTGATTCTCTTAGGTTTAGCAAATTATTGGCAATTGTAGTTCTGTTTTTATTAGGGATACAGTCTCTGAATTCTCAGGGAATGCCGTATGAAACCGTAACCGTTGATGGGAAATCATATTACAAATATAAAGTACAGCCGGGAGAGGGTTTGTATTCTATTTCCCGCACCTTTTCCGTAACTGTTGCAGATTTATTAAGAAGTAACCCCAATGCAAACCAGGGTTTGCAGAATGGACAGGAGCTACTTATACCAATAACAAATGGAAACCTTCAGTCTCAGGTCAGCACTTCCAAGAATAATTCTGTTGGATCTGTAGCTCAAACCATAGATCAGACATCACCGATAGATCAGAATAAAAATTTCAGACATACTGTTGTTAAAGGTGAGACTGTTTTCAGTATTTCGCAAATGTATAATACTACAGTGGATGAAATTTATCGACTAAATCCAGATGCAAGAGAGTCAATTTCTATAGGTCAGGTACTGATACTCCCTCAAAGAAGGGTGATCAGTGAAGTAAAGGAGGAAAACTACCGCTATCACACAATTCTACCAAAAGAGACACTCTACTCTGTATCAAGAACATACTCATTGAGACCTGAGGATGTGATTACTGCAAATCCGGGACTGACGGTGGAGACTTTCCAAATAGGAAGAACTATACGTATCCCATTTTTTGAGTCATATGAGGTGGTAATTCCATATGAAGCACAAACATCAGATATTATTCACAAAGTAAGCAGAGGTGAAACACTTTATAGTATCTCACGACAGTATAATGTCCCTGTTGGAGAAATAGAGGCCAAAAATCCTATGCTGGCTGGTGGACTAAAGACAAATATGGAGCTGATTATTCCTGTTAAAAAGAGTTCACTTGAAGGTACAACTCAAAGATTGGAAAACGAAGTAAACAGGCTGCTTGTTCAAAGAAAAGGTCCTCAAAGAGTGGATATCATTAAAGTTGGTCTTCTATTGCCGTTTCTCGACGAAGCCGGTGGTGCCCACATTCGCCTGCAGGAGTATTATGAAGGCTTCCTTTTGGCTGTTGAGGAATTGAAAAACAGAGGTACAGATCTGGAGCTTTATGTATTTGAGATTGGTAAAGGAAGTGATACAAAAAAACTTGAAAGTCTTCTTCAAACACTTGAAATGCAATCACTGAATCTGATAATAGGTGGAGTTAGCGATGCACAGATAAGAACTCTTTCAGACTTCTCAAAAGCAAATAACATAAAATATGTTGTTCCATTTTCTCAAAGTAATGGAGAGGTGTTAAACAATGGGAATATTTTTCAGGTAAATCCTTTGCAAAAGTCAATCAACGACAATGCTTCTGAGTTGTTTCTGGAGACTTTCAGAAATGCTAATATTATATTCGTAAGTGGGGGACAGAATGATAAAATGGAGTTGCTTTCTCAGATTCAGATTAATTTGAGAAATAACAATATTAGGTACGAAACTATAAGTATTACAAGCACTCTGGAGACTTCAATACTGGCTTTACTAAGCAAAACGAAAGAGAATATTATTATTCCTACCAGCGGTGACTCAAACACCTTGAGGAGAGTAATCGATGAATTGAAAAAAGTTCAGGAAACTGATTCTGAATATGTGTTCAGACTATTTGGCTATCCTGAATGGCAGACCTACTCAAATTTAATTCGTGAATATCATCATTTTGGAACATATATTTACAGTCCTTTCTTTGTAGACAATAATAACCCTGCAACAAAAGCATTTACCGAGAGGTTTCATAAATGGTATGGAAGGAACTTACTCGATACTAATCCCGGTTACGGAATGTGGGGATATGATACAGGGATGTTCTTCCTGACGGCACTGGACAGATATGGTGTTAACTTTGAACAGCAGGTTGATAACGTTCGTGTTAATACTTTGCAGTTCCCATTTAACTTTAAAAGATTAAATAACTGGGGAGGATTCATAAATTCCGGTATATATCTTATAAATTATGATACGAACGGAAGAATTGTAAAAATGGATAAAAGCAGATGAAACGAATATTATTCATCTTTCTTACGTTAGCACTACTTATCTCTGATAATCTTTTTGCTCAAAGAGATAACTTTCTGGGTGAGTTTTATTTTGGTGCAGGAGCAAGTGCACTTGCTACAAGGGTTGACTTTTTACCTTCTGTTCCTCAGACTTTGAAAATTGGAGTTTCAGGTGGTATTGCTGCAAAATATGTTTCACAGAGGAACTTAGGTTTGATTGTGGAGGCTAACTATTCACAGAGAGGATGGGAGGAGGAGTTTGATCCCGAATCGGGTTTCTCATACAACAGAACCTTAAATTATATCGAAATTCCATTTATGACACATGTCTATTTTGGTAACAAAACACGTTTTATAATAAATGCCGGTCCCCAAATTAGCTATCTTTTATCTGAAAACCATGAAATGAGTCAGGCACTTAGCGATGATATAGATGCTCGCAGAGAGGCAAATCCAGATCGTACTATAGGTTATCAATACAACCCATTTAGCGAAATGCAAAAGGTGGATTACGGTTTAGTAGGGGGAATGGGTATTGAGATTCAAACAGGTATTGGGAACTTTGATTTAGAGGGAAGATACTATTTTGGATTAGGGGATATTTTCACCAGTCGCAGAAGCGAGAATGCCTATTTCGGACGATCTGCACACCGCTTGATAGAAGGGAAACTAACTTACTACATTAAAATCCGTTAATCATTTTATTTTTTAATAATAAAAATCATTGATTGTTTTGAACAAAAACATATGAATAAATGTTCATATATTAATAAAAAGTATTTAAGACTAAAACAAGATATGGAAATTGCTGAAATGAATAAAATTGTCAGGAAAATAGATCGCTCACAATTTGAAGAGGCTGCCTATATTCTCAAAGCTTTGGCACATGAAACCCGTCTATGTGTTATAATGCAGTTGACTCAGACAGAAGAGTTGTCTGTAAGTGAGTTGCGTGAAAAAATGGACTGTGAGCAATCATTGCTTTCACATCATCTTACAGATATGCGTGCAAAAGGTATTTTAAACTGCAGGAGAGAAGGGAAGAACAGTTTTTACTCTATCAGGGATAAAAGAGTTACTAACATGCTGAAATGCATGATGAGTTGTGATGGTTCAGACGGCAGCAATGATATTTCTCTGCATGGAGAATCAAATCGGAATTAATTTATTAACACGATAATTAATAATGAAAGACTTTTTTTTTAAACATTGGCTTAAAATTGCAGGGTTAGCTACAGGAGCGCTGGGCGGTTATCTCTATTATTTTTATGTGGGATGTGTAACAGGAACCTGTCCTATAACCTCAAATCCTTACAGAATGATATTGTATGGGGCTATAGTAGGTTACCTGCTGTTTGATATGTTTTCAGCAGATAAGACTAAAAATAAAATGATAGAGAGCAGAAAAGATGCAGATAATAACAAAAAAAATAGTGACATATGAAAATAAATAGAAATGGTATTCTTGTTTTTACCATTGCAATAGCTGCAGTACTAGCCGGTTGCAAAAATGATAATCAAAAAAAGAATTTAAATATTTCAGAAACAAACAGTATAAACAAAGAAAATAATATGACAACAACAGCAAAAACTATTCATTTAACAAGAGCTGACTTTTTAAAGAAAGTGGCAAATTTCGAAGAAACTCCCGACAAATGGGTATATCTGGGTGATAAACCCGCAATTATTGATTTTTATGCCGACTGGTGTGGTCCATGTAAGATGATTGCACCTATACTCGAAGAACTGGCAGAGGAGTATGATGGTCAGATTTATATCTATAAAGTAGATACTGAGGCTGAACAGCAGCTTGCAGCTGAATTTGGCATACGCAGTATTCCATCATTGCTTTTTGTTCCAATGGGTGAGGCGCCTCAAATGGCTCAGGGAGCACTTCCAAAAGATGCCTTCAAACAGGCTATTGAAGAGGTTTTACTTAAGAACTAATAGTATATTATTATGGAACAGATGTTTTATGAGAATAGCAGCAAATATGGTTTTGATGAAACTGTAAGCAAGCTTTCAGAGCTGATTGCTGAAGGAGGCTGGAGAGTAATACAGATTCTGGATTTACAGGAAATAATGAAAAAGAATGGTAAAGATGTTCTTCCTGTTAAGGTTATAGAGCTTTGTAATCCGGGATATGCATACCGGCTTTTGTCTGATAATAGCTTACGTCTGTACTCCAGTATGCTTCCCTGCAGAATTTCTGTATACGAAAAAGCAGATGGCTCAACCTATGTTTCACGAATGAACGCTGAGATGCTTTCTTCTCAAATAGGAGGTGTGGCTCAGAAGGTGATGACCGATGCATTTAAAGATGCGGAATCATTTATAAAGAAGGTTTCAGTAAATTAATTATATATTTTTACTATTGTAACTTTTTCGTGTTAAAGGGTGACTTATAATGTGTCACCCTTTATTTTTACATAAAACAGGTTATATTTATTAATTCAATTTTTTCAGTTAATTATATGCATATAATTAATTAAATCGTATATAAGCCGATAATAAACGGGTGACGGAGTAAGTAATATGAATATTGGCTCTTTTTTTGTACTTTTGTGCTTTAAAATCAGAGCAAAATAATGAAATCCAGAAAAGATTACGAGATAATGGCGCCCGCAGGCTCTTATGAGTCACTTATGGCAGCTATACAGGGTGGGGCAGATTCAATATACTTTGGGATTGAGGGGTTGAATATGCGCTCCAAATCTTCAAACAATTTTACTATAGATGACCTACATAATATAGCTAAGATTTGCAGAGAGAATAATCTAAAAAGTTACCTTACTGTCAACACTATCATTTATAACAATGATATGGAGCTGATGCGCAAGATTGTTGATGCTGCAAAGAAGGCCAATTTATCTGCAATAATTGCAGCAGATGTAGCTGTGCTAATGTACGCTCGCTCTATTGGTGTTGAAGTTCATTTATCGACACAACTTAATATAACAAATACAGAATCACTTAAATTTTATGCTCAATTTGCCGATGTGGTAGTTCTGGCACGTGAACTAAATCTGGATCAGGTAGCGGCAATACATAAAGATATTGTTGAACAACAGATAAAAGGTCCGGGTGGCAATCTGATTCAAATTGAGATGTTTGCTCATGGAGCACTATGTATGGCTGTATCAGGTAAATGTTACCTTAGTCTGCATGAGAAAGATCTGTCAGCAAACAGAGGGCAGTGTAATCAGATCTGCCGCAGATCCTATATTGTTAAGGATAAAACAAGCGATATTGAGCTGGAGATAGATAATGAATATATTATGTCACCTAAGGATCTGAAGACTATTCATTTCATGAATAAGATGATGGATGCCGGAGTGAGGGTATTCAAGATTGAAGGGCGTGCAAGGGGACCGGAATATGTGCGTGTCGTGACAACCTGCTACAGAGAGGCTATTGAGTCTTATTGTAGTGATACATTTACTCAGGATAAGATTGATGTGTGGAATGAGAAGCTTTCCACTGTTTTCAATCGAGGTTTCTGGGATGGTTATTATCTGGGTCAGAGGTTAGGGGAATGGACACACCGCTATGGGTCAGGAGCTACCAAGCGAAAGGTGTATGTTGGTAAAGCTGTTAAGCATTTTGGTAATCTGGGGGTTACAGAGTTTCTGGTAGAAACTCAATCTGTTAAACCAGGCGATGAACTTTTAATTACAGGACCAACAACAGGAGCAGTTTTTATAACTGCTGAAGATATACGTGTTGATTTCAACTCTGTTGAAGAGGCTGTTAAAGGTGATCATTTCTCAATTAAGACTAATGAGAAGATTCGCCCTAATGATCAGTTATATAAGATGGTAACTGCAAACAGAAGAGGGGTTGCCCACGAAAGATAGAGTGTTACATTTGTAGAAACTTTTAAGTTAATTTAAAAAAATTATTTAAGTTAATTTGAAATAATCAAAATTAGTGTAACTTTGTAATGCACAATCTTTTTATAAAATCATTATGGTTAATCAATCTGTTTTCATGAAAGTAGCTGTAGTATTATTGGCTGCTTTAGTTTTATTTGCAAGCTGCTCTAGTACTACATTAATTCAATCAAATCCAAGTGGGGCTAAAGTTTATATGAATGAAGAGTATATGGGAGTTACACCACTTTCATACTCTGATACAAAAATTGTTGGTAGTACTACATCACTGCGTATAGAGAAAGAAGGGTACGAGCCACTGTATACATACCTCACAAGAAATGAAGAGGTGGATGCAGGAGCTATTATAGGTGGTCTGCTTATTTGGGTCCCTTTCCTTTGGACAATGAAATATAAGCCAGTTCATAATTATGAACTTAAACCTCTGAATTACAATGCCTCAATTTCTGAATCGGCTTTGAGTAGTGGTGAATACTATATTTCGGGTGTACTGAAGGACTAGGATTTTATCCTAATCCTCATCTTTAAACCATCCGGAATACATCAGGTAGTTACTCGCTATCTTCTGGTTCATCTCTTTGGATTGCTCAGGATCAACCTTCTTTACAAATTTTGCAGGTACTCCGGCATATATACTGCCGGGTTCTACCTGTGTGCCACTAAGAACAACTGATCCGGCTGCAATAATTGCTCCCTCACCTATTACGGCATGATCCAGCACAATAGCTCCCATACCAATAAGAGCACCGGATTTTACTTCTGCTCCATGTATTACAACATTGTGTCCAATAGAGACATCATCCCCAATAATTGAAACTGATTTTTGATATAGTGTGTGTATTACTGTGCCGTCTTGCACGTTTACACGATCGCCAATACGAATTGAATTTACATCACCTCTCAGTACAGTATTGAACCAAATGCTGCAATCGCTGCCTATTTCAACATCTCCTATAATAGTTGCATTGTCTGCAAGATAACAGTTTTCTCCGATCTTGGGTGTGAACCCGCGAACTGATTTTATAAGTGCCATAGTTTTAAGAATGAAAAAGTCGGGTTTGTTTAAATTAAACTGATGCCCGACTTTTGACAAAATATTATTTAAACTTAAATTGGTTTGGTTTTATTTTTTAACCAGGTTTTTTCTTCTACACTCAGGTGGTTCTTTAGCTTCTTATAAACCATCTTATGGTATTTGTTGAGCCATTTTTTCTCGCACTTTGTAAGAAGTTTCTTAGAAATCGGTCTCGTGTCAATAGGACAAAGAGTGATAGTTTCAAAGTTGTAGAAAGTACCAAACTCTTCGGTCTTTCTATATTCCTGTGTTACTATCAGATTCTCGATACGTATGCCATATTGATTTGCACGGTATACACCCGGCTCATTGGAAGTAACCATGCCTGGTTTAAGAAGCGTAGGATTCTCTTCAAGGCGAATATTCTGTGGACCCTCGTGTACATTCAGGAAATGACCGATACCATGGCCTGTACCATGCCAGTAGGTCAGACAATTATTCCAAAGTGCTTTGCGGGCAAGTACATCCAGCTGTGAACCCCTGGTTCCCTCGGGAAATATTGCTGTTGCCAATGCTATATGACCTTTCAGTACATTTGTATAATCTGCTTTCATCTGCTTGGTAAGCTTGCCTGCAGCAACTGTACGGGTAATATCGGTGGTACCATCCTTATACTGTCCGCCAGAGTCGATAAGCAACAGTCCTTCAGGTTTGATAGTAAGACAATTTTCAGGAGTGGCATGATAATGAACAATAGCGCCATTGCCTGCATAGCCTGCAATAGTACCAAAACTCTCACCTACGAAATTCTCTTGCTGAGAGCGGTACTCAAGAAGCTTTTCTTCTATCATTACTTCAGTAACCTCACCTGTTGGAATAGCCTTCTCCAGCCACATGTAAAACTTTACAAGAGCTACACCATCCTTTATCATTGCATTACGGAAACCTTCAAGTTCAGTCTCATTCTTTATGCTCTTCATCAGATCAACAGGAGAGGGGACATCAACTATTTTACAGGATTCAGGTATTGTCTGAAGCAGCTTCCAGTTTATTTTATTGCCTGTAACACAAACTTTGCTATCCGCCGGAAGATTAGCTACATATTCAAATACATTGTTATAGTCGCTTATTATAATACCCTGCTCTTTATATTCTTCAGCAATCTCTTCACTAATTTTATCCGGATCTACAAACAATACTGTTTCGTTTTCCGATACATATGCATAAGCCACTGCAACAGGGTTGTATTCAACATCATTGCCCCTCATATTGAAGGTCCATGCTACAGCATCAAGCGTTACGATAATAATACCATCAGCCTCAAGCTTTTTAAGTTCACCATTAATTCGCTCTATTTTACTCTTAACAGACTCGCCCGCTACTTCAACTGGCAGCGTGAATATATGGTTCTGGGGTATCTCAGGTCTGTCAGTTCTGATAACAGAAAAGGGATCAAATTCAGTGTTCAGATTTATATTTTTGCTGTCTAGTTTTGATTTTAATGATTTTGCATCAGATGAGGCATAAACCAAACCATCAATGCCAACTGTGCCCCCACTACCAACTTGCTCAATGATCCAATCAGTCATATCAGGTGTTTCCGGCTGTCCCATTTTAAATAGATCAAACCCGGTATCTTTTAGTTCTTCAGCAGCCTGAATGAAATAGCGGGAGTCGGTCCATACTCCAGCTTTCTCTTTTGTTACAACAGCAGTTCCGGCTGACCCGGTAAAGCCACTTATCCATTTTCTGGATTCCCAGTATTTTGGAGGATATTCGCTAAGATGAGCGTCTGTACTTGGGATGATAAATGCATCCAGATTTTTCTCAGTCATGAACTGACGCATGGCTTCGAGTCTTGCAGGGATTTCGTTTGTTTTCATTTTGTCTTGATTTAACTCATAAAACAGCAAATATACTAAATTGTTCTTATATTTGAATCTGAAAAAAGAGGTATAACTATTGCACAATGTTTACGTAGTGCTAAATATTTTAAGAATGAAAACGAAAATAAAACTCTCTAATATGAAATTCCACTCTCATCATGGGGTTTTATCACAAGAGACAATAATAGGAGCAAGTTATGAAGTGAATGTTCTTATTGAGGCAGATCTGACTAAAGCATATGAGTCTGATAATGTAGAAGATACTATAAATTATGCAGATGTTTATGATCTGATTAAAGCTGAGATGAGCATACCATCTAAGCTGCTGGAGCATATTGCAGGACGTATTTACAAAAAACTTTTCGACAATTATCCTGAAATAATTTCTCTGGAAGTTAGTGTTGCAAAGTTGAATCCACCTGTAGACGGAGAGATGGATAAGTCTGAGATAGTGATTAGTAATTAATCTGTAACTGCGAACTTTTTATTATATTTGTGGTAGTCTGAGGATATGAAATTGACTATCAACAGTTTTTGAAGATTCTCGCATGAAACGGGCAGTAGATAAGTAAGTATAAAGTGCTTAGGTACACTTAGTTTTTCATGCTTTCAAATAACTCTGTTATCTGTTTGCAAAGATAGGATTTCCATATTAATTAGCAAAGGATTGAAATAATTTCTTCCTGCTATACACATACAAAAGGTTTATCATTCGGTAAACCTTTTGTATTTTCCTTAGTTACATAGATAGTACATGAGACAACCAATTGGGTGCTTTTGATTTTACGATACCTAACAACCGGATTACAGACATTTTTACTCGCTTCCAAATTTCTATCGGAAAAAGAATATACATACCAGTTAGGTAATGCGCTATATAACTTACATTTACAATGTAATCCAAAAATAGAATACCCAATCTCCTTTACCAATACCACATAGAAAAATGTCTTTTGTATCATGTTAAACCACTTACAATCAACGCAAAAGAAAATAATCAAAAAATAGTGTACTAAACTTGTGAATACGGGTAATTTATCCTGCCGACCTTTGCAAAGCATCAATAAAACAAAGGATTATGGGAATAGTAATTATGAAATCAGGCGATTTTCAGGCACTCATAGACAGGATAGAGGCTATAGAGAAATACATCTATAAGACAGAACCGAAGCAACCTCCTTTGCAGGAAATTTGGCTGGATAACGAGGCTGTCTGCGTCTATCTGAAAATCAGCAAACGTACTCTTCAGCGTTATCGCAGCAACGGAGTGATTGCCTATTCACTTATAGGTAAGAAAACGTATTATACCATTTCGGAGATAAAACGATTGTTGGAAGAAAAGCGCATCCAACGCAATGTAGGTTCGCTGGACGAATTGGCCGCTAAAGGATTGATGACTTTGCCTAAAGACTGACCATGTATATAGATAAGGATCATTTCGATGGATGGATGCGGCGTATTATGGAGCGATTCGACAGGATTGAAAAGTTACATTCATCCGAACCGGCACAGAACATTCCTTTGCTGCCGGACGGCGACCGACTGCTGGATAACTTTGACCTCTGCCAGATGCTCAACGTCAGCAAGCGCACGTTGCAACGCTACCGTTCTTCCGGCGAGTTGCCCTTTCAAATGATATATCACAAAACCTACTATAAGGAGTCCGATGTCATAGCTTTTATTGACAAGCATTTCAGCAGTTTTCGGAATATGAATAAGAAAGGGAATAAATAGACCTTGTTTATTTTATTGAGGAGAAAAGCCACCGGAAAATATATCTGGTGGCTTTTTTTATTTTACAGTTTTGTCTCGTCCTACTATACCGTTACATAAAAAAAGAACTTATGAAAAAAGAAGATGATTTGTTTTATGTAAAACGCACTCAAAGAGACTACAGCTTATCATTTAAGCTACAGGTAGTATCAGAAGTAGAGAGTGAAGAATTGAGTATTAAGGGAGCTTTACGTAAGTATGGTATTCAATCCCATGGCACTGTATTGAATTGGATAAGAAAATATGGTACCTTTGATCGTGAATTTCAAATTCAACGCATTATGAGCAAAACACCAGAACAGAAGATTTTGGAACTTGAGCAACGCGTAAAACTGCTTGAAAAGCAGAAGTCAAGCCTAGAAAAGCAAGTTGAGATAGCAGAGGAAAAAGCTATATTCTTTGATATGATGATAAATATAGCCGAGAAAGACTTGAAATGTATATATTAATTAAATAATACCCCACATTCTAATCGAAAAGTATACCACTTACAACCATGAATGGATTCTATCCGTTCTAAACAAATGATAAGCATGTATACAAAACAAGAAATCATTATTGACAGCTTTCGGCAGGGTAAGAGCCAGCGCACCATTGCCCGCGATTTGCAGATCAATCGTAAGACTGTAAAAAAGTACATTTTAGAGCATGAAGCATTATTACAGTCTGTTTGCTCTAAAGAAGCCGCTCAGTCCATCGCTTTATCAGACAAGCCTGCTTATAATATGACTGTACCTCGCCAAAAAGTCAAGCTAACAACCGATGTACAAGAGATCATAGATGAGCTGCTTTTTAAAAACAAAGTGAAGCTGGAAGATGGATTACGCAAGCAGATGATGAAAAAGAAAGACATCCATGAAGAACTTCTTCGACAGGGTTTTGATGTTGGGTACTCCACTGTTTGCAATTATATCAGGTTTAAAGAAAACAGTCAGACCTCAAAAGAAGCATACATCCGTCAGGCATACCTTGCAGGTGATGTATGTGAGTTTGACTGGGGAGAAATCAAACTTCTGATAGGTGGTAAACGCACAAGTCTGCATTTAGCCGTTTTCACCTGTGCCTACAGTAATTACCGGTATGCTTATGTCTATCACCGTCAGGACACACTCTCTTTCATGGAAGCACATACACGCTTCTTTTGTCAGATAGGAGGTGTACACCGAAAGATGGTTTATGATAACATGCGTGTGGCTGTTGCAAAGTTTGTGGGGCGTCATGAAAAAGAACCCACCCGTGCTTTGCTTGAGCTAAGAGGTTACTATCATTTTACTCACCGCTTTACCAACTTCTATCGTGGAAACGAAAAAGGTCACGTTGAGCGTAGCGTTGAGTACGTGCGTCGCAAGGCCTTTGCACCCAAAGACAGCTTTGCTTCTGCGATCGAAGCACAGGAGTGGCTAGACTCCATTTTAAAGAAGCTTAATGCCACGAAGCAGCAGGGAACCGGCAAGAGTGCCGGGGAGCTTTTGACGGAAGAAAAGAAGGTTCTGGTAAAACATCCATCATCGGTAATGATTTGCAGTGAACAGATTCAGTTAAGGGCAGATAAATATGCAACTGTAAGTTATCAGGGCAATCGTTATTCGGTACCCGACAATCTGGTGGGGCTGTTTGTTGATGTTAGTGTCAGAAGCAGACAGATGCATATCTACTCTCAAAACAGACGGGTTGCCATTCATCATAGAAGCTACAAGTCTCATGACTGGGTTATTGATATAGAGCATTACCTTGACACATTTAAGAAAAAGCCGGGAGCCCTTGCCGGGAGTCAGGCTCTAGCAGGCAACCATTACCTTCGGAATCTTTATTTTGATCTCTTCCAAAATGAATCGCGTGAGTTTATAGAGCTTCTATCATACTGTCGTGATCATATGGTAAGTGAAGAAAAGCTTGAAGAGTCAGTGAAGCGATTACTCAGCACCTGTGGTAATCATGCCACTATCGAGAAGTTGCGTGCTCTTCTGGGGAATAACTCTTTTGTAGCACCAACAGTAGAGACAAAAGACAATATAACCCTAAAGGCTAAAGAACAGCTATCGTGGATTACAGAATTAATGCATCAAACAAACGACAATGGACAATATAAACAATCAAATAACAGAATATAGCAAGGCTCTCAGACTGCCTGTCTTCAGGCGTGATTACAAAGAACTTGCCCTCGAGGCAGCAAAAGACAGAATCGATTATGAGGAGTATCTGCTTAAACTTATGGAGCGTGAATGGGAGGCTAAGTCAGAGAATCGTAAAAAGTCACAGATAAGAAATGCACGGTTTCCTTCTAAAATGTATCTTACCGATCTTGAGCGTGAACAGCTGCCTCAGGGTGCCAGAGAGAAACTGCCGCTTCTTGAGAGATTAGACTTCATAGCTTCAGCACAGAATGTGATACTCGCGGGAAACCCGGGTACGGGAAAAACCCATATCGCGATAGGGCTTGGACTTAAAGCCTGTATGCAGGGGTATAAAGTACTGTTTACAACAGTACACCGCTTAATAACCCAGCTGCGTGAGTCGCAATCTGAACGTACTTTAAAACAGGTAGAGAACCAGTTTGAAAAGTATGACCTGGTAATATGTGATGAGTTTGGTTATATCTCTTTCGATAAACAGGGAGCAGAGCTGTTGTTCAACCATCTCTCTTTGAGAGTGGGAAGAAAATCAACCATCATCACAACAAACCTAGGTTTTGACAGATGGGAAGAGATCTTTGGAGACCCTGTTCTTACGGCAGCCCTTGTAGACAGGCTAACCCATAAGGCTTATCTTGTAAATATGAACGGAGAATCATACAGATTGAAAGAAACAAAAAAAATGATGACAGAGCAATGAAGAAAAAAGTAAAAATAGAGTTAAATAAACTTTGAGATTAAATTAAAATGGTATACTTTTGGAATGGAATAATGGTATACTTTTGGGTTAATATAAACAGATAATCAATGAGGTACCCGAGAAATACAATCCAGAAGATTGGACATTGTGTTTCCAGTGGTGCGAATATATTTACGAGAATGAAGATAATGAAAGAGATTTTGGTTATCGTTTTATTTGGCGGCGACCCGACAGTTCACTTCAGGCTGCAAGAGGACAAGCAATGATACCTAGTGTGTCAGATATAGAAAAACTTATGAAACGAGCAGACGAAGCTGGCTGGTTACGAAAAGTGGAGGAGGATGAGCATAAAATTAAATGATTTTGATATGAAAAAATTTAAATTTTTATTAGTTGCATTATTATTACCTATAAGTATATTGGCACAGATCAAACTTGCTGAAGAAAAACCCCCTCAAGAAGAAAAACCTTATTGGTGGAATGAAAGAGAGGCAATTTATGCACCATATGACAGTTTATATTATAAGATAGAAGTGTATCCTATATGGGATGCTTATAAGAAATATATTGGACAGAGATTATATCTTCCTTCGAATGAAAGGTTAAGTGATAGCTATAATTTAAATTATACAGATTCTCCTCGCATATTATTCTCCAATAAAATAGATACGACTGTAATTATTAGAGGATATTATGAACCGAATGATACACTACCAATTTATTTATATAAGTATAGAGATGCGAAAAATAATATAAATATAGTCGGAAATAAATATTATGAGATAATCGATGTTCTAAGTATAGAAAAAAGTGTAGAGTTTGAAAAACATTCTATTTATGCTTATTCTACGAACCGTCTTGACAATACGATGTATCAAACACCTAGTAATAGTGTTAACAAGGATTTTAAAATGTTCTCACCTGGAATAGAGGAGGGTGGTGCCCCTTATTTTGTTCTACGGGAAGTTGAAAGTGGAGATACTGTTTATACAGGTTTCCCGAGAGAATTTATTTTGGTTGGAGGATTTGTAAAATTACAGCAAGAATTTATCGGGCTTAATATTTTTGAAGTAAAGGATAAACCAAGTGAAAACTTTATTTTACATGAGCAAAGTTACGAGAATTTGATAAAAAATAAATTTAAATGTATCGATGTTGTACTGAATAAAAAAGGTAGTGTTGACCTCGTATTAAAAAACATTGATGATGCTACTGAGGCAACAGAAATTGCTCTTAGTGATTTAATTAAATCAATAGATGCTTATTGGTCTTGGAAATGGGTAACAGAAAAATTATACAATGAGAAGTGGGATATACTATTAGCAAAAAATGCAGTCAAAGAAAAAGAAAAAAGAGAAGTAGAATTGCAAAGAGAAAAAGAAAATCAACAATATCGCCAACAACGAGCACAACAAGAAGCCAAGCGCAAACAGGAATTGACGACTAAATATGGAGCCATAATTGCAGATAAAATCATTGCAGGTAAATTTGAAATCGGAATGAGTAAATCCGTTTGTGCGGAAATTGCAGGTTATGCTACTATTGCTGATAAAACGGCAACAACCGAAACATGGAAAATTAGCGATATCTTTTTTGGGGGAGTCACATATTTATTTTTTGTAAATGATAAATTAGTAAGAATTGTAAATCCTTAAAATTTAAACATGAAAAGAATAATTGCATTATGGCATTCCAAGAATAAAGGAAAAACAAAGACTTTAATAGAATTAGGGAATTTGTTATTGTCTGAAAATACCTCTGAATTTGTATATTGTAGCGAACTTATTAATAAAAACGAGAAATTACCTAAAGGTAAAGATTTTACATTAATTATAAAATTATCTGATAAAACTATTGCCATAGAATCACAAGGCGACCCTAATTGCTATTTAGAAGACAGGTTACAAAAAATAATAGATAACACTACTGTCCAAAGAAATTACCCCATAGGTTCAGTTGATCTGAATCGGAATCATTCATCGGACGTTTTGGTTTAATAAACAGTTCGCCTAAAGGCTTCCTCTCAAAGAGTACTTTGCCGACTACGGATGATAAAATATAAAGTTCCTGATCAATATGAAACATCTTTCTGGCAATGGCAAGCAGCAGGTAATCGCAGATGGCAATCCATATCTGCGAGTATACTGCATTCTGGCTGGTTCCGTAGAATGCCTTGATGTTCAGATGTTGTTTGATCCATTTGAAGAAACATTCCACTTGCCAACGTTCCCTATAAAGTTCAGCAATGGTCAGGTAAGAATGTGTGAAGTCATTGGTCAGGAACCGATAGACATTTCCCGTGGCATAATCCTCATACACAACCATACGGAGTGTATCCGGATACCATCGGGAGGTTTTCAGTCCCGTCAACCTGATAGTGGAATCGCTAACAACTCCGGTGCTTTTATCAACGGGATGCTCTTCTATCACCTCATACTTCATGTTGTCCTTGGCCCTGGTGACGAAGAAAGCCCGCTGGCGATGAAAGTGGAGGAACAACTGCTTGAAATCCACATATCCCTTGTCCATGAGGTAATAATTACCAGGCTCTACGGGCACGAGGCTCATGGCTTTGGTGTCATGGACCGCGGCTTCCGTCAGATAAACAAATGTGGGAATCGATCCCCGCAAATCCAGCAGGGTATGCATCTTTACACCACCTTTATCATGATGAAGCCTTGCCCATGGACAGAGTTGCAGGCAAAGTTTCATCGTACTGCTGTCGAAGGCAAAGACGATTCCGTCCACGTCGAGTCTGGAAGGCTCTTTGCGGTACAGGTGTCTCGCTTGTGCAATCAGTATCTGACCGAAGTCGTGATAGATCCGCCAATCCTTGGTTCCGTTAATATGTGCCAAAGTCGAGCGTTGGATATATTTGATTCCGGAAGTATACAGCTTGGAGGACAGGGCAACCAGCGTTGCATCAATGCTGCGCAGGCTATCCTGACCGGTGAACTGGGCAAAACTCATCACCATGAACTGGTCTCTGCATTTGAACTCGATGGCATGTCGGTTGCCATTGTATCTCTTTACGCATTTATCAAACTCATATCTCGGTATGAGCGACATTATCTGAGCGAATACGGTCTTTCCCTGATTCATGATTTCTATCTATTGCAATACTATTTGCAAAAGTATAAATTCAAATCCCGGAAAAATTTTATTCGCGTAATGCATTAATATAAACTAATTTAAATCATGTCTGAGAAAATTTCTTTGGACAGTAGTGAATCGATTTAGGTGATGGTTTCTTACGAAAAATAAAAGATTATACGTCAGGTAAAATATCCGATGATAATTCCGCGATTATTTGGGCTACAGAAAAAACTAATTCAACAAAAAATAGAGAAATCTATGGACCAGGTGGTACTGGGCTAAAGGCTCTAAAAAAATACTGCAATGAAAACAATGGTTCATTGCATATATGCTCTGGTTATGGATACGTTAATATGCTTGCAGGAAAGACGCTTGAATATAAGTTGCCGATTTATCTTTTCGGTTCTTTGATAAATATTATTTTTAGAAATATTTAATTATTTGTCTTATATAGAGTTTTATATCTATATTTGTACTCTGATAGAACTTATTATGAAACTAAAAGAAATAATTAATAGCACAAATGCATCCTCTCCTCTAAAAGGTCTACTTGCTTATAATTATGCTGTTAAACAAATATCTAATTCTAAACCTATTATTATTTCGTTTTCAGAAATAACGGAGTGTACCTCTGCGTTTTGCAACGCTTTTATTGGTAAATTATATATGAATTTTGACGATAAAATTATAAATAATTTACTACAGATTACTGATTTAAATAATGAAATTTGGTTTATTAAAATTAAAGACGCTATTACTATAGGTTCTAATGAGAACATAAGAAACATAAGAAAACAAAGTTTGGAAAATCTTCAGATATGCTAATGTTCTTTTATGCCTGTATTCAA